>Ga0160427_10001309_pt1 | contig 15348 bp, 12 predicted proteins | sample SolpanmetagenomL_FD_108194 | JGI IMG/M metagenome (GOLD analysis project Ga0160427, IMG submission 108194) | Solar panel surface microbial communities from Lawrence Berkeley National Laboratory, California, USA - L | ecosystem: Engineered > Built environment > Solar panel > Unclassified ...
CAAAATCCAATACCTTAGCTTGGTGATGTGTGTTAGTTCGAAACATTTCCCGCTCGACATGTATTGCTTCTGGAACACTACACCGTCTTCCCCCTCCTTCTCACATAACAAATAATGAATTAGTTCCTATGATCATGTGCATACACTGGCACAAGCCATATTAGTCAGACTAATCTTTTTCAATATTGATGCAGGCAAGAAGGCAATATTTCTACCAATAGTTGTCTTGCTTACTGTTTCCAGTAATTTTGTCCTGTCGTCTGCTCCTCGAGAAGATTACTAGCGTTGTACGTAGAAGAGGGAGGGAGAGAGATATGGGGATGGGAGCTGCGGTTGTCTAATTCCATGAATATGGCTCGTCAAGATTCACGGAACAACGACGACTGCATAGGAGACACGCCCATTGAGTTGTCGATCATCCCGTCATTGATTCTGTACCACATGTGTGTATTTGTATGCTTGACATCGAAAGCTGTTTTGTTGTTAAAGTCTTGTGGTCAATATTATACTGTCCAGTAGTATAGATATCTGGTCTTTGATTGCGTGTACAGTATGTACTTGATGCACACCTGCCAGTGTGTTTTGGTCGTCTGAGAGAAAAGTAATAATAATCTCTTGTCATTCTTGGCTTGGTACAACAGGACACAAAGGAAACCCAATAGCTCAAGCTTTGAAAACCCCAAAATCTCGATATCTCGATTTATTCCACGCCCAATAGATCGACGCAAGCATCATGTTATCAAGGAGGAGCCACTAGCATATGTGGAGTGTCACACAACATTCTTTTCACGAATAATCGAAAACCAAAAGTGCAACATGTTGAAATATGCAGCAACACTAGGTGCTTGTATGCTAATTATTTGTTTGTTCACGGGCGGTTCTTTTGCCCAAAAACGAGAAAAAATCTTGGCAGAACCGGTTCAAGGACGTTTTAATTGCTCAAATATCATCACGCTGAAAGAAAAGAAGAAGAAAGAACACCGTCTTACCATCCAATCGATTATGCTAATTTAGCATCTGATCTTAAACTCAAGAAGTATGTGAGGAAATCAACAATAATTGTTTTCAAGAGTTGGCTGATACTTTACGAAATTTTCATCCACTTTCATGTTCTCTTCCTGCTCGATCTCTATAGCTTAACTCAATTCATGTTACATCTTTAAACCTTTTAGACGCAATATTTCCCTCTTATACAACTTTATTACACAGAGTGGTATAGTGCTGGTAGTTGCAAAATCCGCATTAGCGTCGCTCCACTCTTTTTGACGAAAAATGCAGACAATTCATGAGAACACAATTTAAATAGTGGAGCCACCTAATGTTGCTTTTGCAACTGCAAATACCGTACCACTCTATTTAGCGCTTTTGACTTGTGCCTTTCGTTTGCAAACATTTAAGGTTCAGGGCTGAAAACTGATTAAATGCATGGTAAAAACTTAAAAAAAGATTATTGATGAAACTAGGAGAGGGCGGAAGACGCTAAGTTAGTGCACTGTGCTATACTGTACCTCCAAGAACAAAAGACGGCGGTATGATTTGATACGCCAAACTTTGAAGTGTTGGGCTTACCTAGTTATCGATATATATCTTGTACTATAAGATTTTTAGGTCGGAATAATTGAGTGTTTGGGATGATAAATGCTTATCGACAAAAAAACGTCAACTGCATATGCATACTTCGTAGCAAATATCCTAAATTTGATTGAAATGTGTCTTATCTCAATCCACCAGTTTGAATGTTTATCACAATGGCGATAGAGTCTATAGAAACGAAACTCTGATGCACACCATAGCACCTAGGTGTATGCATGGTACCAGAGCAATTGAGTACTTAGCCAGTAGCGTCTACCGTGATAAATGTTAAATTCTCACAAATACTCTACAGGTTGACTAATTGAGTGTAGTACAGAGTGGTTAGACCCATTACGACTCTTTTTGCAACATTCTGAGTTATAGATCTCTAAATTTTCCTTGGTAGAATAGACATCTAGCCCACTCAAGCAAAAGTCGTGACTTTACTAGTAAAATCCACCAACATATATATATCCACATGATTCAACTTAATTTATATGATTGTTTAATTTATTCCTTGCTATTTTAGGGAGGAAAGAAAAAGGAGTTGATATTGATGTTTTAGAGGGAAAATGTATCGTATTCTGTCACAACACGCGACCACCGTCTGCCTCGTACAGGCGATAAATACATATCCAGTACCTAGATAAGCATGTATTGATCAATTCAAACCAGCACACGCACACATATGCATTTTTCCCTTGTGCATACGCGACTTATACACTTAGGTCCGTGATTAGGTGTTCATCGGGTACCACAATGCTAAGTACTTATACATGAATACCATTCTGACAAGATTTATTTCTACTAGAAGGGGGGTTTGAAAAACGAATAACACATATATATATATATATATACAGCCTAGAATGTTCGATTCATTTCTATATATATTTATATGCATACATACCTACTAAGCAGGTATACAAATCTACGAATTACGAATTCGCACATTTGGTTGATAACAACATCTCTGGTAGCACTATAGCACTTTTGAATTTCTTCTTAGATCTATAGAAGAAATCGTCCTTGCAAAGACCAAATAGAATATAAACCATAAAGTAAGTCTAAGAGGTTGGTTCACCTAGTACAAATACATCACATGAACATAGTCTTGAACGTTATGTCTTAACTTGGATCTTGCATATCGTTGATATTTAGGACATATTCAAGGACTTAACATGATATCAAGGTTGCACGAAATAAACATGTCAACAACCAAAAGAAAAAGCCAAAATGGCACCAAAAGATTCTCGCTTTTTCTACCCCAATGCTTTCATACAAATACCAATATCAATTTTTAATCAGAAAAACCTGCTAAAATGGGCAAGCAATATAAATGGAAGGAAAGAAAAAAATTCTAAAATCTGGAGCAAAAGAAATGGGCAAAAAAAAGAAGGGTCGCACAAGAGGTTTTTATATAACAGGCAAAGATGTTGCATCTCCAGTCTCCTCCTGCAGTTGTCCCGAATCACCAATTCGATAAGAGACCTTCCATCGGACTCGCAGTTTGCTGCCGGCACCTTGTGCTACCCCATTAATTCGTACAATCTGTGTGATACCATCCCGCTGTCCCGGTTGGAGGGATGCAGCACTTTGGAGCTCCATCTTCAGTTGTAATGACTATCGGAAACACACTCATGTCAGATTTTGATGATTTTGATTGTACTTTTTTTTTTTGCATGATGGGTTCATATAACACTTACTTTGGTAACTGCCAATTGGAATGTTACATCCTTTATTGGCTCACTTGCTCCGTTGGAAAACTTGGCGCGCAAGACTATCGGACCATCTGGAGCCATGGCCGTTCTCTGATTAAATTCTAGTACTATCTGCAGCTGACTTGACAGGATTCGTGTTTCATTTGGTTTGAGTGGAGGCAAAGTGGACGTGACAGGAACGGCTGATGAAAATGCCGCAAATTCATCATCGTCATCATCAGCAACCGTACTTTGTTTTGGTTGTACAATTGGCTGGGGGGCAACTGGCTTTGGTGTGGGTGACTTGAATTGATTCAAACCAGCAAAAACATCCATGCTGGAACTAGATGCTTTGCTAGTTGTTGAAGGCAGCGAAGAATAATTCGGCGCGACTTTGTCAGGTGTTTGAGCCCGTGCCGTACTCGAATTTAATGTGGAGGATAGCAATGGGGGTCCTGGGATAGCTTGATGGTTGCCGAAACCAAGAGCAATACCGCCACCGGAACCATATGGTGTATCCTGGAAGGACAAGCCGAGAAGATCATCCTCTAAAGATGCGGGCTGCTTGCCTGATGCTTTTGTAGAAGTTCCATTACTGCTTCCGCCGATATCATCTCCCATAAGATCGATAAGGTCTTGTGTACCACTATCCGGTATGGATTTTGGATCGTGTACCAATTGTGCTGCTGCTTCGAGATCTCCCTTCTTTGTGAGCTTATACTTTTCGACAGTAATGTTGATGCTGTCATTTAAAGTGAATAGTCTTATCACAGCTTCCGTATCGTCGCTCTCCTCCTCTGCCATCTTGTGCAACTTTGGTTGGGCATTTCTTAGTGCGTTGGCCAATTCCTATTATATGCATACCGAGTAAGTATAAAAACATAACTAGAAGAAAGCAAGCTATTACTTCAAACATGTCTTGTTGCCCGATTGTCTCTCCTGGCTTGACATTCATAAGCATTTCATCAAGCAATTTCTGTTTCTCCTGTAGCTTTCCAATATCTTCAGCAGCCTTTTGTCGATAGTCTGTTTTTGTACTCTGATCATAACCAGCCATGATTTTCATCAAATGGTTGGCTTCTTGCAAGTCTGACGGTGTACCTCTGCGAATCAATTCCTGTAGTTTGGCTGACTGTGCTGCTCTCTCCTCCTCCTCCATTTCTTCAGGGGACTTCAAATTCTATTCGACAAGTTAGAAATCTATTCCAACAAGGTAACTACTGAATGCTTACATCTGAGGGATTTAAAACGGCTGCATCTTCTTTCCTTACTTCGGGAAATACATATCCCTTGTAGCTCAGTAATCGATGCATGTCCCTTATGTATCCTAAATCCTCCTTGTAACGACTTGTTTGACATATTGTACTTCTCCATTCTTCTATAGCTTCGAGGATTTTAAGTTGTGATCGGGTAACTCTGAGTGGAGGACGTTCTGGAAATCGTCGAACGAGTTCGTTCAAGAATTCTTTGGTCGAAATTTGTAAGTGGAAGGCGTAGCCGCAATTTTTAACACATATATCGAGTAGCTATAAAACGAGTCGTGAGTGCTTAGTGACGGAGGGAACAACTAGTCTGTGACCGTGAAAGCTTACAGAAAGAGCAAGTAGAGACACATTTGTGTTTCGACTATTGATGAGACCGACGATAGCTACAGCAGCCTCCCTTGGGCTACAAAAAATTGTCAGAGATTACTTATTGATCAACGGGTCCGACGAGTGCGAGTGAGCACTGAGTGAGGCACATACGCATTGCCCTTCTTTTGATTAATCAAGTCGGATATCTCCAGATTCAATGCCAAGTTTGGTTCAAAGTTTGTTGGGTCACAGGCATTCTCTATCTGAAGTCAGTAAGCTACGGAGAACTTGCTATGCTTGTTCACATTCAGATCTTGGAACATGGGACAGCATACGTATATATCTTTGCAGCGGTGAAGCTGCTGGCTCTACGGGATATGTGCCCCACCTATCCCTAGCTGCCATTCTTGCCGATGCCTGCTCCAGATTGACGATATGGATGAAGACGAATTAACAGTACCTGGCGATTGGCTACTGGGTGGAGGAGAACCAAGATCGAGGTTTATGGAAAGTGCAATATTGAAATGTGACGATGATGATAATGCCGTGTGTTGTATTGTGTTGTGTTGCGACAGATAGACAGACGGACAGACTGGCAATATACCGGGGTTGTTGTGAGGTGTGAGTACGTAACTGCAATAAGTACATCATATGATTGTGCTCTTGAGGACGAATTATTTTAGCCGTTCTTTTTTTTTGTTTCACCCAGTGGTTCTACTCTAGCTAGCAGCACTTCAAGCAACGATCCAAACTACAACTTCCATTACTAGAGTCAGTCAGCTAGTCAGTCAGTCACTCAGCCAATTTCCGATCATCACCAGAACCAACCTTGCAAAACTGCATTGTTCGGCGATTTCTCTTCTCAAAACATGGGTCGCAATTTCAAGTCAAGTCGTGGAGGCGACACAAGAGGCAAAACTAGGTACATTTTGTCCAAATTATATTTCCATGGTTTTGGCTCGTTCATTCATTGATACAAGAGAACGCTAGCTAGGCAGACGAGAGCATCAGGCTTAGATGGAGATGAGAAACCAACCGTTCCATACAAATGCGCCATGTGGGATTTTGGACATTGTGATCCCAAAAGATGCTCTGGCAAAAAGCTTGAAAAGGCAGGATTAATTCGAAATATGAGGGTGGGCCAAAAGTTTGGAGGCGTGGTCGTTACGTAGGTTATAACCCCCAGAATATCAAAACATGTTGGGAGAAAGAAGAGGAAGAAGATTTCTGACAAAACCTACAACAGGCCAAACGGAAAGATTGTAGTATCACCTGCCGACACCGACATTGTAAACGAAGCTGGTGCAGCTGTTGTTGAATGTTCGTGGGCGCGAATATCAGAGGTATAGCTTTTTTACTCCAGTGCTTCATCTTGGTTAAAAACATATATTCTAACTCCTCAAAAAAGATTCCGTTTGCCAAGATTGGAGGACGATGCGAGAGATTACGTACGTCTTGCATGTATCGACAGAAATGAAGGACAGCAGCTGAAAGGTAGTTTTTTTCTCTTTTGGGCAGTACCTTACCTAGTTGCTGCAAATCCGGTCAATTATGGAAAACCGTGGAAGTTGAATTGTGCAGAAGCATTAGCAGCTTGCTTTTGTATCACAAGTGAGTGGCTATATCATGCACGGAAAACTCCTTTTCTCTTGTCTGCTGTCTGACACTCTTTTTAGATCATCTCGACTGGGCTGAAGACTTGATGTCACATTTTTCGTGGGGTCAATCTTTTCTAGATATCAACGAAACATTGCTAGAAAAGTATGCAGCATGTGCTGATGCTGCTGAAGTAAAAGAAGTTGAGACACAATGGTTAGATGACTTGGAGAAAGAGTACCAGGCAAAAAGAGCGACAGGGACGGGTGATAATCAAGAAGATAATTGGGAGCAAGGCAATGTCAACCGATTACAAAACCTAAACATAAGTGATGATGATTCTGGTAGCGAAAGTCAGGAGGAAGAGGCAGACGCAGAGGATGATGAAGATGTCGAATATGACAGATTCGGCAACACTATACCGAAAATACCAGCTCAAGTCAAGATACCAGTAGAGCCAACTGCAGATAATGAGAGCGGAGAAGAGGATGATCATGACGAACAGCAAGAGGCGGAAAAGGTTCGACAGAAAATTTTACATTCTCAACCGTTCCAAAACCCTACGCCAACGTCCAAGAAAGCAACTTCAAATACCAACATCTTAAAAACCTCACATGATCAAGATTTGAGTGAAGAGGACTACCAAAGTGACGACAGTGGCATCAACAGCGGAGAAGATGACATTTACAATGCTCTGCCTGATGATGATAATAATGAGCAAGGCATATCAAAAAATCATATAAAATCAAAATCGCGTCGGAAAGGAGGTGCAACCGTCAGCGCTGTCTTTTCTAGCTCGTATGTCTCAGCACCATCTCATCCTCGATAGCTTGTAAATGTAGTTTTTTTTTAATAATTTTCTTTGCATCTGAATTTATTACTTTTCGTTGTTTATTTTGGAAACATAGACCTCAAGTTCTGTCATTTTCAATGTTGAAAAAAACTCTTAAAATTGAAATAAAATATAATGCAATTGTTTTCCTTCATGAAAAACCATAAACTGCACTCGAACCACCACGCTTGAAAGTGTCAATGGAATAAAAGCGCTTTTATACGAAGCGGAGATGCCAGCATTAACAAGAGAAGGAGACATTGGTTACTTACTTAAGTAAGTACTTACTTAGATACTATTTAGTAAGTAGAACCTCGTATAGCTTATAGATGTTCTTCTTTGTACAAATTTGTACGTACATGTTCCTCTGTTTACTAGCACAACTCACTTATTTATAGGATTCTTGATCTTGGCATTAATGATCCACATTGTTTTCCTCTTCCAATTTTTATATTCCTGAATTAAGAAGAAAAAAACATATCGTCAGAATGATCATAATATGTGGAAGAAAAAGGTCTACGTACAATAAGAGATTTATGTAGGTAAAGAAAGGGAAAGATATATATTACAAAACTAGATCCAATGAAAAAAATGGATAGATAAGAAAGATAGGAACTGGAAAAGTTGATGCGGCATGACACATAGAATATACATCTATACTTCTATAGAAGTCTTAAACAACAAAAGAAAGAAGGAAAAAGAAACACATCGACTTCAAAAAGCTAAAAACCAAGAAAAAGGCAAATCAAACACGCCAAAAAGCAACACTCCAAAAAATGAATGGAAAAAAACACAAGAAGAAACGTATGGATACTGAGGAACTGAAATCATAAGAGAAAAGAAAAGGACTAAAAGTCGCAATCATATAAATCAGTTCAATTATAAAACCCACTCTTTTGGAAACTCTCAATGCTAATATCACCCGGTTTGGTCAGGGAACTAGTCAAGCTCATGGTTCGACCATCTGCAGTAGTGGACAGATGTGATGCTTGTAGCTGGGCATTGTTGAACTCTTTCAAGCTAGCGTTCGTTAGAGTACCCGCTCGGCTGGCAGGTGCAGATTGTGTTCCGTCTGTAATCATCTTTCCGTTTCTAACAACAGCCTCGAGATATGGTTCGGGTAGATATCCTACTCGTGAATCACGTGTTCTGCATTTCCACCATTGGCTTGGATTTCCTAGAGGATCACTCTTGCTAAGGACTGCGATAAGATCCCCCTTTTTGACTTCGAGTTCGATGGCTGGGTTCTCAGGTGTGAAGTCATAGAGAACTCGGCAAAAGTCGAGCTTCTTCATTGGATCGGCGAGGTCGAGAGAAACACCTCCAGCAGCGGCGTTCATAGCTTCTTGTCGTTTGCGGTCTTCCTCCTCTTGTTTTGAAGCTAGGGCGCGAATCAATTTACCCATAAGATATGGGAGACCAAAGACGGCGAGAAGGAATATGACGAATGGTTTTTTCGATGGGCTTCGTGGGCCACGAGAAGCTCGGCCTGAAGCAGGCTTGCCGCTAAAGTTGGCAAAGGCGTCTGGGGTGAGTTCGCCGGCTGAGGCAGGAAGTGGACGGCCAGTAAGTTTCGCAGCACCAATCTTTACCCATCTTATAACAGCAAAGATACCGAGTATCTGTCCCAACGTCGTGCGTAGATTGCCAAACTGTTCCGCAACAGAGACCATGGCTAAAAAAGAGATGAATCAATTAGACATCTTTTATCTTCAACCACATGCCGAGTTTAAGATAGTGACATACCGAAAAATGAAGAATGTGTCGCCATAAATGTGCTCTCCAACATTTGAGCAAAGCTTCCAAAAGCACCAACGATGCTCTCAATCATAGCAAATGTTGCAGCAGTACTGTTCTCCATCCCTCTCGTCAGGCTGTTTGGATCGTCGCCACCCCCCATACCCCCATAACCTCCCATTCCACCCATTCCACCGTACCCTCCCATACCATAGCCGCCCATGCCTCCCATGCCATATCCACCTCCGTATCCACCACCGAATCGTGAATAAGGCGATGAGTAAGATCCGTATGAACCCATCCCTGTGCCCATTCCATAAGAACCTGTGCCATATCGTGACGTACTATAAGGAGAAAAGGCAGATGTTGTTGTGCCAAGACCGACTGCTCTGTTAGCCGTCGATGTGAGGGCTACAGGTCGGGCGGGTAGGGCAGGTGGTGCGGACGATGTCGTTGTGTTATTTGCGGGTGTAGTAGTAGCCATGGCTGTGGAAGGGGGAAGCGCTGCTCTCGTTAAATATTGCGGTCAATGTCAGTGATGAGATTCTGATCAATTTTATTTGTGATTGATATCAAGATTTCGGTCGGATGACTGTCGGCCGGCTTTGATGAGGAATGAAGGTGATGAATCGTGAATGATAAATGGCTGTGTTGTATTTTTTTGTGATGATTGTTGTTATTGTTGTTTTTGTGTTGTAGTGTGTTGTTGATTGGAGATGTATTGGGGGGGGGGAAATCAGAAAAGGAAAGAAGACAAACTCACGTGTTGAAGTGGCACCGGCTCTTTCCCATGGCTTTGGTGGAGAGACTCCAGACATTTGGATAACTGAGTGTCCTGTATATTCTTTCTGCCTCTCACTTGGGTGTTTATTTTGTGAATTGATGAATCAACAATAAATCCTTCTTTCCTCTCTCTTTTTCCACTTGAATCTTCTTTTTTGTGTTGATTGTGTGAAACGGTGCCAGATGTTGTAAGAATTTGTCCTCTTTTTCTAGGAGCCAAACGGTCGAAACAGGGGATATGAAGTGGATTAGAGTAAGATCACAAGCAAAAAAAAAAGAAGGAAATCAAAGAAGGATGAATTAATAGATGAAACGCCGCTACGATAGACTCGAGGCAAATGTCAGCTCAGCTGTGGTCTGTCTGGTCTGGTCAGTTCAGCAGGGAGTCTATGGGCAAGTGAATGGACAAGTGAGAAGGAAGAACTGAAGATGAATGTGAATAGAAGACAAAGAAGAAGAAGAAATCAACAAATCAAGAATTCAAGATTGCAATCCATCTATCTGTCCATCCATCCAGTCTTCTTCAAAGTCTGTTGGTGTTGGCGGTGATGGCGAGTGATAATGATGATGAAACTGGGGGAAGGCAGGCAGAGAGAGAGAGAGAATCCTGAATGGGGCATGTTCTCCGTCGACTGGCTTGCTGCTTTGTTGCCGAGGCTTTTCTCTTTCTCTTCTATTCTTTCTTGTTTCGTGATGGACGCTTCTTCTTCTTCTTCTTCTCTCCCCCACACTTATCTTTCTTCTTCCCTTCTCATGATGAATATTTACTTATAGACAGGTAGATCCTTGCAACCAGTGGGTAATCTATAGCAAATTCACGATTGTTGATGAATCGGTTTGACCAGAAAGATGACAATTGTAGATGCTCATTTACTGGCGTATATATGATATGTGCCCTGCTGAGTTCTGCACATTGCCCGAGTTGATTTGAAACACTACCAGAAGACATGCAGACTACGATAAAATATAATAATCATGATAATCATAATGTCACTACAGAAATGGGTACTTGTGTAACTTGGTCACATCTAAAAGTGAAGACTTCAATCATCATAATTCTACTCCGTCAGTTTATGATTTAGTCCATACTGGCTTATATGTGCATACTGTCCCAATTGATAGTCTTTCTTCGCAAAACGCAAGTGGTTAATTAGTTCATGAGATGCAGCAGCAGCAGACAAGCGCCGCTTTCAACCGAGAGCTTCATCATCATGCAATGACCTCAATTCTCTGCCATCACGGTCCTGGCAGCTTTCTTCACAGCCTCATCGTCATAAACACAAATTGCTGTTCGATGCAATATAGAACAACAACAAAACAACAAAACAACACAGACAAAATCCCACCCACCATGCCACCTATACGCTCATCTCTCAACAGGATATCACCATCACCATCATGCTGTCTACGACACTCCCCACCACTTCTCATACAAAGATGTACCATCATCCTACCTATTCTCGCATCCACCCCACGACTCTACTCCTCTCTTAGCAGCAGCAACACCAGCAACTCAACCTCCCAGATACCCACGCCCGGCCCCTTCCCCAACCCCACCAACACCTCCCTCTCCCAAACCACCAAAGAAAAACCCTGGTCCCAGCTAACCGCCTGGTCCCGCGTCAAACGCTCCACCCGCAACACCGCCGACTTCTCCATCATCCTCCTCGGCGGCCTGCTCGTTATTGGCGTCTTCACCTCTCTCTACACCGACATCTTCAACCCAAACTCTAAATGGTCATGGTTCTCCCACTCCGTCTCTCTCATCAAGTCCGACCCTCGCTGTCTCGCGCTCCTCGGTCGCGCGGATAAACTAGTCGCCCACGGCGACGTCGGCGGCGGTCGCGGTGGGTGGGGCAAACACGATAGAGGAATCAATGCGACAGAAGAGACGGATGCTGCGGGGACGCAACATATCAAGATGGTGTTTACGGTGGAAGGGGAGCGGAATGTAGGTAGGGTACATGCTCATGTTGTGAAGCGCAAGGGGGATGGGGAGTGGAAGTATGAATTGTTGTGTGTGGATGTTAAAGGGGAGAAGACGGTATTTTTGGAGGATAATAGATCCGCGTTTGGGTTGGAGAGGGGTGCGAGGTCTATGGCGCCGGCGAAGAAGTTTTTGGGTATCCAGTGGGGATTTTCGGGGAATGAGCAACCGAGTAAGTCGATGACGCGGAGGGATGGGGATAAAAATTGAGGATGGACCTTGGAAGTTTTTACACTTGTAATCAATCCGTATTGACAGCAAAGGGCGAGGGGTGATGAGATCTTTCATTGGATTTGATATGTTGGATTTTTCTGATTTCTTCAGACTTTATTCTTCCTATATGTATATACTGCTTTTGTGGGTGGAGTTTTTGGCGTATCAAAAGGATGTTGTCAACCCTTATTTTCCATGTTTGCGTCTTTGAGTAGCTTCCAATTATACACACGATCACATTTTTCACATCACTAGGTGACTGAAATTAGTTGGATGTAGTGGTTCTATTTTTATTCCACATCCATGATATACCATTGTGAAGCACATGGCCCTGCTATATTCGACGATTATGCTACGCTTGCAACGATGACTTTTATTACGCCCTTTTGAGCAGGACAAAACCACAAACATAGTACGCAAGCAATTTGCATTTCCAAGTCTTTGCAGCCTTGAAATCAGTCTTACCAAGTGAAAAGAAAGCTCTAGACATGAGATTTCGATGCGACCAAAGGTGATGTTCTGTTCGTTTAGGACCATCGTCTATCACAAGTACCGCTATCTATTTCCTATGAACCTTGCGGTCAACATTATTATACCACCATAATTTGTTGACTTTTGCCCATACATATACCCACTCATTTTGCCTTCTTTCCCATAGTTGCTCGTCTACCATCTTATCCTCCCAGTACAAGTTCGTATAATATGACGATAATATTCAATCCAATCAGAGGTACTAAAATAATACGAAAAAAAGATGTTTCCAGTCAGCTATCAACTTCAAAATCAACTCTCTATCGCACCAGTCGACGGGGTGGAATGAATATAGCAAGAAACCTCAATGTTGAAGTAGTGGATACTCCAAAGGAGAGAAAAAGAAGGAAAGCTTACTCCTCATCAATGTCCGTACAGCATTGATCAAATTGATCAACTTTGCTTTTATACTTGGCTCACCCCCACCAAACGCAACTTCTTGTTGTGTACCCCAACCAACTATATGTTTTTGTCGAAGAAAAAAAGGTAACATATAAACGTCAGAAATAAAGTTGGACCAGCAAGAGTTGTGCCTTTCCACATTGCAAGAAAATTGCGGATTGGGGCAGAATGGAACAGAGTTGAAGAAAAACAACATCGTAAGAGCTGAGGATGTTCTTCTTTTTTGTTTTTATGTTTTAAAAGGATATGTTTTACTAACTGCGTGATAAAAATCGATCTTCTGAGAGGATCGCTATGGCATTAACTAAAAGAAGGGATACTAGCAAAGCAACGAAAGTTAGCTTGAACGATTTTCATTCACTTATCTCCATTGTCTGATTGACACTCTTATTTTTGGTATTTGAAGGAAAGGAAAGGGAAAAGAGAATTAGGATAAAGTTTTAACAACAACAACAACACCACAACATACTGTAGATGAACGATCCGAACCCTGCCAGAGGAAATAGCAGACTCATGAGTCAAAAAAGCGTTGTGAGTGGTTGTTCTTGTTGTCGTTATCACTGTCGCGCGACAGGAGAGATGAAACAAGCTCAAGCTTATTAGAGCTGTGATGTATAAATGAAAATGGTCGAGTCTAGTTGTTCTCTTTCGCTCTCTCGGAGATGTGCTTGAATTGGACAGGAGAGCCACCAAGCGATTCTTTGGTTGATTTTAGATTGGAGGTGTATGGTAAGCTGAGGTTGTGCTCGTTGTAGGATTTCCAGAGCTCAGATGCTAATGGAGAGAGGTGAATGTTGTGTTGTGTTGTGTTGTGATGCTGTTTGCAAAGGTGGCATTGGCATTGGCATTGGAAACCGAGATTTGAGAAGTCGGTGAGTCGGCAGCAGACGAATGACAATCATCCCTGGTAGATATCATAGCACTCACTCACGCAGCTTACATGAATACACATGCAGTTAAATCCAAGCAACAAATAAACTATATTAATTTGGGGAAAATACTGAACAGTTAACTTTCAAAGTTTTTGTTCAGCTCTAGAATTTACAACGATAGTCGAGATCGTTGTTTGAATTGTAATCAATATAAAGAACTGTACTCAGAATGTGGTTTATTAGAGGAGTCTATATACAATTCGCTAAGTTATCACAGAAAGCACTTCCCTATGAATAAAACTCGTGATAAAAATCGTCATATACAAGGCTAGAGAAACTGCTACGAAAAAATTGCACATAGATGATGATGAATTAAAAAACAAAAGTGAGAGATGGTATTTGCTACGCCAAGACAAGTGATCATGTATGATAATAGACCACTAAGAAGGGAAAGAACTAGGAGAATGTAGAAAAGTGGTTCAAATAAAGATTGATCATTAAAATTGTAACTTGATCTGTTGAAGAATAAGAATGAAACAAGGATTATACGTGGAACGATAAGCTGAACTCTAACAGGCATTTGGAGTGAGTGTCGCGTTTTACTCAATACTCTATATTTCCCTCCTGTTTTTATCAAATATAACTACCTCCGCCTCTATTGTTACTGCTGCTGATGGTATGAATGTTGCGGCTCTTGCTTCAAACCCCAATCATTCCCTGTGTGATACGTTTCTCCCGTATCACTATTCCAACCTTGCTCACTTCCACTAAAATCACTTTTGTCAAACCCACTACCGTCAAAACTATTACGATGGCTACCAATTCCACTCTCATCATACTCCCCGCCACTACTGGCGTCAAAACTGGCTCTATGCTCATCATCATCTTCCATGTTTGCAAGGCCCTCCCAAGCACTAGCGAGAGCTGGGTACTGCTGTAGAAGTGCCAAAGGCAATTGATACTGAACGGGGTAATCATACGCAGGAGTGAGGTTTGATTCACTCTGTAGACGTATACGATCCGCTGATTCTTCATCAAGCAAGGGTTTTATACATATGCGACCAGCTTCAGAACGAAAATGTCGGCCAAGCGCATCAGCACGAGCAAAGCGACGACCACAACCCCACTGACCGCCACTTTTTAGAGCACCTCTACAAACAAATTTCTTTTCACCAGAGTGGAGACTTTCGTGACGTTTGCGATCGTGTTGCCGAGCAAACGCCTTACCGCAGACTGTGCAAACAAATGGACGCTCGTCGGTGTGAGTACGAAGATGGGAACGCAGATTATAAGCACGAGTAAATCGTTTGGGGCAGAGTGTACATTGAAAATTAGCAGGGTGTTTTTGAACACGCTTGGCATCTGTGGCAGATGCCCCTGGACGGGATGGGGCGGCGAGATCGAGGATGTAATTGCGATTAGGTATAGCAGAGGTACTAGACCGTCTAGCATGTTTGTTTATAGACGAGGAAGAACTTTGAGAGGAGAGCGTAGGGCCAGACGACAATAACGTGTTGCTTGGCACATCGCCTGGGTGTAACGAGCTTCGCCG
>Ga0160427_10001310_pt1 | contig 15340 bp, 18 predicted proteins | sample SolpanmetagenomL_FD_108194 | JGI IMG/M metagenome (GOLD analysis project Ga0160427, IMG submission 108194) | Solar panel surface microbial communities from Lawrence Berkeley National Laboratory, California, USA - L | ecosystem: Engineered > Built environment > Solar panel > Unclassified ...
AAGGGACTCGAGCCGGCCATATTTGCAATCCGACCTTGCTGGGTCAAAGATCTCAACGGGCTTGTTGGCTCGAGGGTGTGACAAGCCCAGCTTCCCACGGCTCGGCTCAACACACAAAGATCTGAGTTGACAGAACTGTTGCTCGTGACATCACTTGATGCAAAGTTCGTCATGATTCAGAACATCCAGTAACTCCTCTGAAGCGCAGAGCAAGAATGAAGACTCACTAAAATTGCAAGGGTTTTGTGGCTCTTGCACGCTTTTGGCGCACCCCATCATCCTGAAAGCACACGGATTCCCAAGAGCTCGAAGTTGGCTCGCCCATACATCTGTCACTTGATCATTTTTGGCCAGTTCATGTTACCTTCCGTGGGACCATTGCTGTAAGGAAGGGTCAGTGCTGCAAGCCTTTTGCAAAGCCCATTCAGTCCTTCAGCCCGCTGGCCTGTACGGCTTTGGGCCAGTGTGGAAGGTCCTCACCCTGGCGGCAGCGAAGGATCAGGCGGAACGCATGCACCAGTTCCTGCGCGTGCGGCAACGGAGGGCAGGTCCGGAGTCGTTCGAGGAACCCGTATTGTTCCTCTTCGACCTCATCTGGGAGCGAAAACAGCAACCAGGACGCCGGTTTGACTGTCATTACCGGTGTCTTGTCTTGGGGAACTGCCTCAGCCTTGCGGTTTCGCATTGCGGATGAGCGGAACGGGCCAGGGGTGGTCGGGGCTGGTCCCTCGCACCGTTCCTGGGCCCATAGGATGCTGCTGCGACTCGATCCAGCGTACCCTGCCTGAACGAGCTCATCCTGACTGGACCGTTGCGCTGATGATGGGCGCAGGGGAGTACCGTGTGCTCCTCTTCCACGGCCAGCGCCGAGTTCATGTCCTCTCGACGCTGCTGGACCTCACGTTCAGGGGCCTCCCGAAGATGCTTAACGAGGTGCCACCGGTCCAGTACCTGCTGGGCTTACGGAGCACTTTCGCTGAAGCTGCGTGCATCTTCGGTCGACCAGTCACGCGTGGCCACTTTGATCTCGGGATGCTGCTTGAGCCAGGCGACCAGGGTTGTTGCTGTACGATCACGCAAGATCTGACTGACACGCCGACCGGCCCTGGCACCAATCTCGAGGGCCACATCTTGCAGTGCCGTGAGCAGTCGTTGCGTCATGCGGCCTGAACGTGAGGCGATATCGTCGATTCGTTCACAGAAGATGTGCCTGGGACATGATTTTTTCTCAGCAGCGAAATCGCCTTACAGACAACCGAAGGTGGACTGTTCGACCCAGGCAGCGCAGATCAGTCAATGGATGAGGGTCGTGGCTCTGCAGGCTGTACGACGGCGTATGGCAGCAAGGACATTGGGCATGTTGCTCGGCTGGCTTCGCGATGACGATCACCTGTGGTTGTCTTGTGCCGAGCTGGAGCTCAGTGACCTCAAGCGCGCCACCTGGGAACAGGACATCTGCCGACCGTACAGCGTGGGTCATGGTGCGTCAGAAAAGCATAGACAGCTGAGGGTGCACCAAAAGCGTGCAAGAACCACAAAACCCTCACAAGACCATGAGAAGCATGACCGGGTCAGGCGCAGCTGGTCAGCCCACCAAGGCAACCAACCGTCCCTGACCCTCCCTTGGCCACCGGGAGGGTCAGGGACGGTTGGTTGCTTCAGCGATCATGGCGGTCAGCAAAGCCCAGTTCGGCCAGCGCTGCTCAACCGTCAAGGTACCTGCACGCTCCACTTAATCACCTTCAGAATTAACCTTTCCAAGCAAATTTAGAAGGTTAGAATTTTTGGCGATCTGTACTGAGTACAATTTGAACTTTTTCTAGACACCGTCTGTATCTACTTGCAGAGGATAATCACGGGGGTGCCCATTCCCAAATCCTTTAAGGCGTAACTCGCTAAATAAAAATTAGAGGTTACTCCGCCGTATTGTCAGAGTCGTGACCGCATTCAACCCTCGACACCTTATCCCCCTCGTACCGCTGCCAGGAGGTTTCACATGAACGCCATGACTGCCACTCCCGCAAGACCAAGTACTCCCCGCCGCACCCGTCTTCTCCTCATCGGCGGCACCATCGTGGCGCTGGGCGTGGTCGCACTGGGTGTGGGGTCGGTCTACGTCTTTTCCACCCAGCCTCAACAGATCGCCGTCAGTGATACCTCGGGCGTCGCCAACTTCAACTTCCGCGTCACCGGCATTCCAGTTCCCGGCCTGGTCCCCGGTGTCAAGGTCAAAGCCAACTGGAATCCGGCGGCACTGGATAAGGCCACCGCCACGATCAATGTCGATCTGGAGAAATTAGGCACTGGCATCGCTCTTCGCGACCAGCACGCCAAGGAGTTCCTGGGGGTGGAAAAACACCCAACGGCAACATTCAAACTCCAGTCACTCACGGGTGTCAAAACCCTCAAGGCCGGTGAAAGCGCTCAAGCGACGGCCACTGGGATCATCAACCTCAACGGCGTTGATCATCCACTGAACGCACCGACCACCCTGACGCTCAATGGAGCGGGCGACCGCCTTGACGTCATCACCAAATTCGACGTCGCCTTCGCCGACCACAAGATCGTCATCCCCGGAGCCGATCCCAAGACCGATGTGACCGTCAAATTTCGTCTCCCAGTCGGCAAATAAACCCTTCTTCCCGGTTCAGCCGGGTGTTCTTTCAAAGGAGTTCACCATGATTCGTACCCGCACCGCTGCCTTCGCCCTGCCCACCCTCGCCCTCCTTGCTGGTCTGGCCAGCGCCGCCAGCCTCACGGGCCACCTCCACACCCTCAATGCCCCGACCACCGGCACCGTCCGCCTGGTGACGACCGCTAAAGGCAGCACCCTGCAATTCCTAAATCTCAAGACCGAAGCGGGTCCTGGTTTGAAGGTCTGGCTCTCCGAGGACGCCGCGCCTGTCAAGGGCACTGCCGACACCGAAATCGCCAAGGGCAAATACCTGACCCTCGGTGACCTCAAGACCTTCAAGGGCAACTTCAGCTTCAGCCTCCCCGAAGGCACAGATGTCAGCAAGTACAAGAGCGTCATCCTTTGGTGCGACACCGTCAAAACCTCCTTCGGTGCCGCCGACCTGAACTAATTTCCTTGCGATTTGCTTGCCCACTTGAGTTCCACCGGCCCTGCGCCTTCTTTCCCACTCCACGAGGTATGACTATGAAAAAGACCCTGATTGCCCTGTTCTCCGCTGCCCTGTTCGCTTCCGCTTCCGCCCAGACCATGCTGCACAGCGGCACCCTGCACGCCCTGGGCGCTCCGACCACCGGCAATGTCTCAGTCACCGAGGCGGGCGGTAAGGTCACCATCAAACTCAGCAACCTTAAGACCCAGCCCGGCCCTGGCCTGGAAGTCTGGTTGTACCAGGCCACTGCGCCGGCCAAGGGTGCCAAGGACGCTGCCATCGTCGCGGTCAAGCACGTCAAGGTGGGCGAACTCAAAAAATTCTCGGGAACCTTCAACTTCACCGCCCCGGCAGGCACCAAGATCAATGACTTCAAGAGCGTCGTGCTGTACTGCGCCGTCGTCAAGACCGCCTTCGCAGCAGGCAACGTCAAGTAAGGCTACTGTCCGGGTGCGGCGAACGCTCGCGACTCCCGAATGCTTCCAGATCGTCAACCAAGCATGACCTGACCTTTGCGTAAACCCGGAGACCTGATGATCCTGCTTCGCCTGTTGCTCGTCGCCGTCTTGTCGCTTTCCTTCACCACTGCCCGAGCGGTGTCCCACGTGACCGTGGTGTCCAGCGGCAGCCTGATCAACCTGGAAGGAATCAGGGTGGGCCAGGTCAGTATTGAACAGCAGGGCGCTCAGGTTTACCTGCACGTGACCGGTGCGGCCAGAGCTGCCGGGGCAACACTGGAAGTGCTGGTGTCGGACTCACAGCGGTCCTTGCAGGCTGGGGACCACACGGGACCGGGCCTGCGGGCCATTCGGGCTGGACGGATCGAGCGGGGCGAGGTGCGCTACTTGCTGCCCCCTTCAGTCGAAGCGAGCAACCCGCAGAGCGTCTGGATTTGGTGTCGTTCGGTGAGGTTGCCCTCCGCACGCGCGACACTCAAGCTTAACGGTCTCTGACCACAGTCCTGGACATGTGGCCTGTTGGAGTTCAGGCCTCAGCAGACCTGGTCTCCAAACTTCAAAGGCATCCCGCACTGCCCGTAACCCAAGTGTTTGGCCTGAGAACAACCGCCATGACAGCTTTCCTTCACACGCTCGAGTGGCAAGGATCTTGCCTTTGAACGAGAAACAGGACAGCTGTTCCAGTCTCCGAGAACAGTCCTTACGGCAACCTGTTCCTGATATCGCGGCCCCCGGCTTTCTGGTCCCCAGCCGACATACGCCCCCGATTTTCCTCCACCCTCCTGCGAATCCGCAGGTGACCTGATGCACAAGGAATGATACTGATGAACCTTCCCCTCAAGCGCACGACGACTGCCCTTACCGCCCTCTGTGGACTCGCCCTGATGCTGGGCAGCGCTTCGGCCCAGACGGAGATTACGCCTGCCCCCGGCTCTATTGGCGCGGACATCCCCAGCGCCTACTTCGGCCCGGATCCCTCGCAGACCTCCAAGGAACTGGTTGGCCCGGTGCAGTTGCTGCGCTCCGGCGCGGTTGACTTAAACACCGCTACGGTGACCTTGCCGATCTACCGGGGCCAGACCAAAGCGGGCAAGAACGTCTGGTACGTTCTGACCGACACCACTGATGCGGGGAACGCTGCCGCGCTGGGCCTGAATTACTCGGCCAAGCTGAATTTCGCTGGCGTGGGCCGAGCGACCCGCAATGCCACCTTGGAAAAGGACGGTACCCTGACGTTCGATAAGGGCACCGTGGATTTCTCGCCCAAGCACACCATTGTGCCCGGCAACGCCCCGGACTTCTTTCCGCCCAAATCGTTTACACCCGGCTCAGTGGGTGACGCCGATTACAGCCCGCTGGTTCGCATCACCAATTCCGGCGGCCAGATCTACAACGCGCCCATTCTCGCTTACGACGTCAGCGCCGAGCAACTCGCCAAGTCCTGCGTGGCACTGGGCGGCAAGGTCAACCACGACATCTTGCACGACAAGGTCACCTCGGTCTGCCCTGAAGGCAAGAGCGGCGGCACCGTAACGCTGCGCCTGACGACCGGTTTCAGTTTTGCCAAGCCGGTGCTGTACCTGAGTCTGGATTCCAACGACACGCTGGCCTCGGCCTTCGAGGAAGTCACGCTGGCACCAGGTCTCAAAGATATTCAGGTGGGCGGTGACGATGGAGCGTTCAGCCCAGTCGAGCGGCTGTTCGCGGCGGTCAACGGCCCGACTGGTAAAGGCAATCCGCAGCGCCAGGGCTTCAATTCAGCGCTGGGCGACGCGGGCGTTTTCGGTCCCCTGAACGTGCTGGGCGGCATCCCAACTGTCGCCACCGACTACAGCCCGCTATGGGATCTGAACGTTTACGCCTGGACCAAAGCCGCCATTGACGCGGGCTACCGTGCCCGTAACATTGAGGAGTTCCAGATCCTGGGCCTGGCCGAGCGCGGCTTCATCACCGGCCCCGGTGGTGCCAAGTTCGGCTCCTCGGGCATTATCGTCAACTGCCCGATCGTCTACCGCTTCAAATAAGCCGGTGAAACAACACGTCGCCGCCCGGAATGCAGTGCGTGTGCGGGCGGCGACGTGTTTATGGCGACCATGCCCTGATCGAGCTGTAGGTTGACTCTCTCACTGCGCGCCAGGAGACACCATGTCACTCAGACCTCTTTGCGCCAAAACCGTCAACGCTGTTCCCGCCAAAACCCAACGCCGCGCCGTCCTCACGGGTCTGGCGGTCGGCAGCATGGCGCTGCTGCCTCAATTCACCCGCGCCCAGGCGACAGATCCGGCCTCCGCCACACCCGCTGCCGTGAATGTGACGCCGCTGGGCAAACTGACCAGAGATTTTGCCACTGCCGAGTTCATGTTTGATGGTACGGCGGCCCTGCTGGTGCGCCTGGGCGGTCCGCCCAGCGACAAGGTGCGGGCGCTGGAAATCAAGGTCGGCGGCAAGCCGGTTTATCTCAGTGCTTTTACGCGGGTCTGCACCCACCTGGGCTGCAAACCGGGCTTGCCCGACACCAAAACCCATCTTCAAGTCTGTCCCTGCCACGGCAGCACCTACAGCGCCGACGGCACAGTGGTCAGGGGACCGGCCAAACGCAACCTGGGGCTGCTGACCCTGGAACTGCGCGGCAGCGACGTCTGGGCTGTGGGCTTTGCTCCGGTCACCGGAAGCTGAGGTCGCCTCTCCATTCGCACCTCGTTGCCGCCCGTAACAGGTCACCCTTGGTCTGAAAGCCACGGATTGCTGCACTGACTGTCCCTATCGCCCCGTCAGAACTGGCGATCGGCGCTGAGCCTGCGTTCAGGGGATCAACGACTGGCTTTGAATCGACATGAGAACGCGGCCCCTTACCTGAAGTCTCAGGCGAGGGGCCGCGTTCTCCTCTTGGTCTTCCCTCTGCCTTATACGGATTCCGCTAAATTCCGAAACATCCGAGAAAGCACCGGATGTTTCTCCACACTGCGGAATCCGTATCTCTTTCCTACTCCCTTTGGTCGGATTTCACCGGTTCTACGAACCGATTCAATCGGAATCCGCTTTAGCCCTTGCTGCTGCTGTATTTCACGAAGCCCAGGGTATCGGCAGCGTTCAAACGACCCACCGCGCCGGATGAATAGAGGGCCAGCGCAACCTGACCTTCCGGTGTCAGCACGAAGCCAGTCGCTTGAAAGTAGGTTGGCAGGCCATCGCTGCCGTCAGAGAGATAGTTGCCCACCAGGGCCGAGGTCGCCTGGGGGTCCAGATCGTAGCCCACAGGAAAGGTCAGGTGATGCTGATCCACGGATTTCTGGGCGTTTTCGCGGGTATCCACGGAGAGCGCCACCACCTTGATACCCGCAGCGGCGTACTGATCGGCGTGCTTTTGGAAGTCAGTGAGTTGACTGCGGCAAAACGGGCACCAGTGGCCCCGGTAGAACAGAATCACACTCCATGATCCGGCCAGCGCTTGCGGCAATTCGAAGGGGCCGCCGCCGACCTGCTGGGCCTTCAGATGAGGAAAGAGGTCGCCTGTACTGAGGCGGGTTGCCATCACGGACTGGGTGGATGGTATGGACATCACTGCTCCTGGGTTGGTCAGGTTCGGATCGAACACGGAGAGGGAGCGAGAGTAGGGCAGCTCAGAGTGGCGCGTTCCGAACAGGCGTTGCCAGCGCGGGAAGATTGCTGACTTTCTGCGGTTGCCTCAGGTGGGGTTGAGTCGGCAGGTGATGACCCTGACTGCGCTCCGTGAGGTCACGCAGATTCAGGTGGGTGAGACGCTGATCGATCATGACCGCTGCCATATTGCCGGATCCAGCGGCGATACTCACCTGCTGGGTCTGCGGCTGCACGTCGCCTGCCGCCCAGACGCCCGGCACGTTGGTCTGCCCGCGCCAGCCGGTCTTCACGTGGCCCTTCTCGCTCAGGTCGAGACCGAGTTGCGCTGCCAGGCGACTGCGTGGCCGCTTGGGACCGATCACGAAGTACGCCTGGTGCGTGAGCTGATCGCCGCTGTCCAGCACCAGGTGATTCGGGTGCCCACGTGCGCCAGATACCGCCGCGATGTTCCCCACGCGGACGCCGATTCCGCGCTCGTTTAGCCGAATCTGCATCCTGGTCGAGAGTTGGCTGGCCATCTCGGGCTGGCCAGTGAGAAGCACCGCGACCCGGTCGGCGAACTCCGATATGCCCAGGGCGACACCTGCCGCGCCGTCCGGGGTGTCCACGCTGATAACCAGGACGTCCTGATTCAGCACTTCCGGGGCCTCGCAATCGGGACAGTAGTAGGTGTTGCCCTTGGCCGCGTAAGGGAGCCAGGGTTCCATCTGGCCGCCCACCAGTGGGTGGTGGCGGGCAACGCCGGTGGCCAGCAGCAAGGTGCGGGCGTAAAGCGGCCCGGTGGCCGTCTGCACCGTGAAGGCACCCTCGCTCCCAGACACGCTCAGGGCGTCTGCCTTGAGCAGTTGGGCACCTGCCGACTGGGTTTCCTGACGCATGGTCTTGAGAATGTCGACACCGCGTCTGCCCACAAAGCCGGGCACATTCCATAGCGGGGTTGTGGTGTAGCGCAGAGGCCCACTTCCCCGGTCGAGAACCAGCACATCGCGCTTATGGAAGCTGAGATGCAGCGCCGCCGAGAGACCTGCCGGGCCGCCGCCGATCACGATGGTGTCGTGAATATGGGCTGGGGCAGCACCGTGCTGAGGAGTTTGGTCTGGATCAGTGGTGGGCATCGTGTTCTCCTTCTCAGGGACGACGGTGAACCGACCATCTGTTCCTGACTCGTGGGCAGCTTACTTCTAAAAATAACCTGTGTCAAGATACTGGTATGGTTACTCCTCGGAGGTCGAAAAAATGTTGCAGAGCTTTCTCAGCAGGTTTTTACTAGAGTTACTGGCGTTCCAAATCAGAAAATATCCAGTCTGAGTATTGTGAAATGTAACTTCTCATTACAACCTTCGGTGGTTAAACGATATAGTCTTGAGCATGAATCAGACATTCAACTTCATCGCCGGTGACCCCAGTCTGGATCTGGTCAATACCCTGTTTCACCGCGACCAGCCGGGTGGGCCGGAAGACCAGTTGAGTGAGCCGGGTGCTGCGCAGCGCTGGTTCGTGGAGGCCAGACTCTTCAGTCAGAGTGAGATTGAGCAGATTGATCGGGACATCACCCAGATCGCGGCTCAGCGCCTGCGAACTGCATTAGACGCGATCTACCGTCCTCTGGCGCGAGATCAGACGGACTTGCCAGGGACAGCGCGTGGCCTGAGCGTCCTCAATGCTGTACTTGACCAGGGGCGTGAGCGCATTCAGCTTCACCTGACCTCCGGCAGCGGCTTTACCCGGGCCACGCGCTTCGAGGTCATCGGTCCACCCGACCCCAATGTGTCGGTGGCCCGCGCCGCCGCCGAGCTGCTGCACCGTCTGGAAAGCCGCCGTCTCAAAGAGTGCGAGAACCCGGAGTGCGATTTGCTGTTCTACGACGAGAGCCGCAACGCTTCACGCCGCTGGTGTTCGATGGAAGGTTGCGGCAATCAACAAAAGCAGGCCCGTTTTCGCCAACGCCACACTGCGGCCACAAGCTGACTCGCCAGGCACTCATCTCACCAACGTTTGAATGGAGAAACTGATGTCGAATGTCTTTCATGCCGGTGAACTGGCCGTGCAGACCCGAGCCGGAGTCACAGCGATGGCGGCGCGGGTTGGGCGGAGCATCATGCCCTTGATTCCGCCGGGCTTTCAGGCGTTCCTGGCTGGGCAATCCTACGCGGTGGTGGCTGCCGCCCAGTTGGATGGCCGCATGAGGGTGACCTTCCTTACTGGCGCACCAGGTTTTTTGAGCGTTCCTGATTCGCAACACCTGAAACTCGCCGCTGCGCTGCCCCTGGGCTTTGAGCCTCTGATCCCCAGGGGAAACGTCGCCGTCCTTGTCATTAATCTGGCGTCGCGCGAGCGCATCAGAATCAATGGTCACCTTCAAAGTAGCGATGCGGACAGCCTGACGCTTGAAGTCGCAGAGGTCTATGGGAACTGTCCGAAATACATCCAGGCCCGCCGTCCTGGTTCACGGACAGCTCCGGCGGTGGTGGCGACTGCGGTGCTGGGCCCGGTTCAGCAGACGCTGAGCCTGACCCAGCAGGCGCTGATTCGAGCCTGTGACACCTTCTTCATCGCCACCTCTGCCCTTGGCCGCGCCGATGTCTCCCACCGCGGCGGCCCGCCCGGATTTGTTCAGCTTTACGGCAACCGGCATTTGAGTATTGCCGATTATCCGGGCAATACCATGTTCAACACGCTCGGCAACCTGGCAGTCAATCCGCAGGTCAGCTTGCTGGTGCCTGATTTCAGAGACGGACGGACGCTGCATCTGCGGGGCACCGCCGAGGTGGTGTGGATCTCACCGGAGACCCGGACGGTCGAGATCGAGCTGACTGAGGTGACGGAACAGAACGGCACCTTGCCAGTGCATTGGATTTTTCTCAGCTCGTCGCCGTCTAATCCTGCGCCCGTCGCGGCCCTGCTTGAGGTCCGTTCTACTGGTGAAGTATGCCGCTAACAGTTGAGGGCGCGGCGTTGTCAGGCTGGCACCATGACTAAACCGCCTGCCATCCGTTTTCTTCAGCCAAGGGGTTTGTTCATCACCCCCGCCTACAGCCATCTGGTCGAGGTGCGCAGTGGGCGCATAGCCTACATCTCCGGTCAGATCGCTTTAGACGCTGAGGGCCAGGTGGTCGGTGCCGGGGATTTCGAGAGGCAAGCCCGCCAGGTGTTCGGAAATCTGCACCTGGCCCTGGCGGCGGCAGGCATGAATTTCAGCCATGTCGTCAAATTCAATCTATACCTGACCGATATGGGCCACGCGCCGATCATGAGCCGCGTGCGGGCCGAACACATCGGCAGTAGCCAGCCACCAGCCAGCACGCTAATTCAGGTGGCTGGCCTGGCCTACCCGGAGCTGCTGTTCGAGGCCGAGGCGATTGCGGTGGCGGCGGATGATGAAGCGTCTTAGCCGGCAGTTGGGCAGCACCAAGAGAGGTCGTGCTCTGGTCGCCCACCTTCCATATCTCTGGTGAGCACCAGCGAAGCGGTACACACCGGATTTTGCTGTACAACGGCTGAATGCCGAGGGGGTTTGAAAATTTGCTCGGTGAGCACCGACAAACCGTCGTTCAGGGTTTGGCTAAGAACAAGCCAGGAGCGTGTGAGATCACCTTGAGCAGCTTCTGGATTGGGCTGAGCTTCTGGATGTTGTGTTGCCTTAACTTGGCTCTCGGCAGGCCACCCCTGCGGCGACCATTGACCACATCTGGAACGCGTGCTGCTGATTGCTTTTTCGAGTAGCGGCAGAAACGCTGGTGCGGGAGTGGTCGTGAAGGTTCTCGATCCGGGCATGCAGGCGCAGGAATTCTTCAGTTCGGTTCCGCCGCTTGAATCCAAGTTGCTGCCGCTCTTGACGCCGTGTAAGTCGGTGGGCCTGCTCAACAACATTGTTGCAGCGGGCCGCCCTAATCAGATGCTGATGCTCAACGCCGTCCAGGCTGGGCAGGTCGCGGATGGCGACTTGGTCGCTCCGCAGCTGATCCGTTGATCAGCGCCAGACCCCTGCCCGGGTCTCCCGCCGTCAGGGGAACGAACGCCAGCGCCTGCACCGCCTCGTTTGCCAACGCCTCGATACGCCCAGGGTGCTCTGGATACCGGTCGATGAACAGCGCCTCGTTGTGCTCGAGACTCTGCCACGCCAGGCTCCGCGACCGGGGGAGTCCCTGTTCGATCAAGCGAACGAGTTCTGCCGACACTGCAGGGGTTCTGAACTGCACCTGGTGGATCACAACCTCACCGTCCACCTGCACCAGGGCCGCGAGGTCAAGCTGGGCTGGCCCCGCCATGATCTCGGCGGCCTGCCGGGCGGTGTCGTAGAGACTCAGCGGCATCTCGGTGAGCCGGGCCACCTGAGCCAGGGCCTTGGAGAACTGGAGAGCCTGGTCCAGTTCCAGCAAGTGCTGCGTCCGCTGGACGACATGGCCGAGCGTTCTGGCCGTGACTTCCAGCAGCGTCCGTTCCCTGACCGTCCAGGCTCTGGGAGCACCAAAGCGGAAGGCGCTCAGCACCCCGACCTCGCCGTCCAGCTGCCCAAACGGCAAATGGGCCACGGCGCTCAGGCCCACCTACAGCACCAACGGTGACGTCGTCGAACTCCGAGGATAGTCATCGACGAACAGTGGCTCACCCAGCCCGATGCGTTCCCAGAAAGCGCCTCCCTGGGCGCGTTGGAAGCGCTGATGACGGAACCCCTCGAACTGGGGTGGTCCTTCGCCGTACAGGACCATCACCTGAACGACCCGCAGGACTGTGCCGAACCTGATGCAGATCTGGTCGGCATGGGTGAGTTTCTGAAGGCGTCTGGCGACATGCTCGCTGATGCCCCGCGGGTCCTTCGTGACTTCGAGCTCGAGGCTGAGGTTGGCCAGGTACTCCGCAGCCTCCGCACGTTCCTGTGCCACATCTGCGCGTTCTTCCGCGGCAGCCGTGCTTCTCAAGGCGAACCGAAGCTGTGACCTGACCCGGGCCAGCTGCTGAACAGCGTCCGAACGGACCTTTCTTGATGACCGGAGACGCTTCATGGTGCGTCTTGCTCAACCAGCTGGAAGAAAACCTTGACGATCTGAGGATCGAAGTGAGTGTCGGCACTGTCCTGGATGTGTTCCAGAACCCGTTCTCTGCTCCAGGCCTGACGGTACGGCCGGTCGCTGGTCAGCGCGTCATACACGTCCACCACCGCGAACGCTCTGGCGGTCAGGGGGATCGCTTCCGCCTTCAGGCCCAGCGGGTAGCCGCTGCCGTCCCACTTCTCATGGTGGTACTCCGGGATGTCCAGCGCCGGGCGCAGGAACTTGATCGGTGAGAGCAGGTCCACCGCGTGACGGGGATGCTGCTTCATCGCCACCCACTCCTCGTCGGTGAGCTTGCCGGGCTTGAGCAGCACCGCGTCTCTGATGCCCATCTTGCCGATGTCGTGCAGCAGCGCGCCCCGGCGAACATGGACGAGCTGCTCGGACGAGGTTCCCAGGCGCTGGCACAGCGCCACGGTCATCTCAGTGACGCGCCTGGAGTGCCCCTCGGTTTCCTTGTCGCGCAGATCAAGCGCCCGCGCCCAGCCTTCGATGGTCTCGTCGTAGGCCAGACGCAACTCCAAGTTCTTACGCTCGAGTTCAGCAAAGAGCTGAGCATTGTCCACTGCGATGGCCGCCTGACCCACCAGGGTCTCGAGCATCTCCAGCCACCGGGGAGCGAGTGGCAGCGCCTGGCGGTGCATCACCTCGATGACGCCCACCACCTGACCCTTGGCGATCAGGGGCGCGGCGTAGTACGACGTGAAGCCTTCCTGGTGAACCACTCTGCGCCAGTCGGGCAAAACCAGGGTGCTGGCGAGGTCCGGCACGCTGAGCGGTTGGCGGCTCAGCGCCACCTGACCGGCCAGTCCCACGCCGAGCTTCACGGCTGTGCCCTGCAGGACACTGACGCTGAACCCCCGGGTAGCGGCATAGTCGAGGGTCAAGGTCTCTGTGTTGATCAGGAGCGCGGTGACCGCGTCCACACCAAGTTGATGACGGATGTTGTCGAGGATCATGCCCAGGGTAAGACTCAGGTCAGTACTCGACACGATCGACTGGTCAATCCTTCGTAGGCTGGTCACGTAGTCGACCTGCCGCAAGAGGTCCTTGTTGAGGGTCTTGATCTCCCGCTCCGCTGCGTGACGCAGGGTGATGTCCTGCGCGATCTTGGAGATGCCGATCACCCGGCCAGCCGCATCGAGGATCGGGGACACCGTGATGAACACCGGGATGCGGCGACCGTCTTTGGCGATCCGGACAGAGGCGAAGGGTTCGATGCGCTCCCCCTGCCCGGCCCGTCTCAGGATCTCGGCTTCCTCGGCGTGGAGCTCCGGCGGGACGAGCAGAGTCGTCGGCTGCCCAAAGGCTTCGGCCGCGGTGTAGCCGTAGAGCTCTTCGGCCCCCGCGTTCCAGGAGCGGATGGTGCGGTCCAGTGTCACCCCCAGGATGGCGTCATGGCTGGCCTGAACGATGGCGGCCAGGAACGCCTGATCTTCCTCGGCGGCTTTGCGCTGGGTGACGTCGCGCGCCACGCAGTACATCAACGGGTCGTCCGGCAGACTCACGGCCGCCCACTCCAACCACACCACGCTTCCGTTCTTGTGGAGGTAGCGGTTCTGGAAGCTGGTCGTCGCCTGGCCTGCGGTGATGTGTTCGTCCTCCTGCGCCGTGATGATCCGGTCCTCCGGATGAACGAAGTCGAGGTACGTGCGGCCGATCACCTCTTCAGGCGTGTAGCCGAGGATCTGGTGGCAGGCCGCGCTCATCGTGACGAATCTCCCCTCGGCGTCGATCGAGTTGATCAGGTCGAGCGACAGGTCCAGCGTGCGTTGCAGCTGGGTCGCGATCTGGCGGTAGCGCTCCTCACTTTCTGCCAGGACGCGCCGCGCCTGCTTCTCCGAGGTGATGTCACGGATCAGCGTCATGAGGCACGCTTCCCCACCGATCGTCACTGGAACGGCCGACACCACCGTGTCAGCCACCGCTCTGGACTTGAGGCGGAACTGCACCTCGCGGTTGAGGAGCTTTCCCTCTTCCTGAAGCGTTCGCCTGCCGTCTTCAAGTTCCAGCGGGTCGACCCAGAGGTCCAGATCGGGCCCAGTGCGCCCGATCACCTCCCCTCGGCTGTAACCGCTCTGATGCAAGAACTCGGGGTTGACGTCGATGTACTGGCCAGTGCTGAGCTGGGAGATGCTGATGGCGATTGGGGAAGCCTCAAAGACCCTGGCAAAACGCTCCTCGCTGGCCCGGTGATCTGCATAGGCCTCCTCGCGCGCGGTGACGTCGTTCTGGAAGCCCAGGTAGTGCGTCAGGCTGCCAGAAACGTCATGGACCGGACTGAGGGTCAGCTCGTTGTAAAACAGCGTGCCGTCCTTACGGTAGTTGCGCAGGGTGACGGTCGTACCGCGCTGCTCGGCCAGCGCCTGCCGCATCTCCTGAATGCCGGGCTGGTCGCGGTCCTGGCCCTGCAGAAAACGGCAGTTGCGCCCGAGGACCTCATCAGCCGCATAGCCGCTGAGTGCTTCGAAAGCCGGGTTGACGTAGACGATCGGGTGATCGTCCTGGCGGGCATCGGTCATGATGACGCCGACCGTGCACGCCGCGATGGCCTGGCTGAGAAGCTGGGGGTCCGGTGCGGAGGTCAGTGTGGGCGTCATGGCATCCTCCTCGGTTGCTTCTCAAGCGTAGTGCAAGCTGCGTTGCATGCACCTTTCCTGGCTCAGAGCAGGCCCTTCTCTAAAAGTTCGCTAATGGCCACAGTGCGAACCTTCTCGGACGGGCTGTGGGCATGACGCCCGCTGCTCACAGCGCTACCGCGCCAGCACCTGTCGAAGTTCGTGGTCGACACTTCCTGAAGCGGACGCCGCTCGCCAAGATCACCAAGCAGCACCACTGATCAGCATGAGCTCCACCGCTTGCGCCATCTGCGCTCACGCGCACGGGACGGTCACTTCAGCGAGCAGACGCTGCCTGCTCAACCACAACCTTGGGCAAGGTGAAGCCGAAGGTGGCCCCCACACCGGACTGCCCCCCGGCCAGGACCGTGCCACCATGCCGGGTCACGATCCGCCGGACGTTGGCCAGCCCCACCCCCGCGCCCTCGTACTCCTCCTGGCGGTGCAGGCGCTGGAACATCGAGAACAGCTTGCCCTTGTACTGCGGC
>Ga0160427_10001311_pt1 | contig 15333 bp, 10 predicted proteins | sample SolpanmetagenomL_FD_108194 | JGI IMG/M metagenome (GOLD analysis project Ga0160427, IMG submission 108194) | Solar panel surface microbial communities from Lawrence Berkeley National Laboratory, California, USA - L | ecosystem: Engineered > Built environment > Solar panel > Unclassified ...
AAAACAGTCTGGAAATCAAAATTTTGGATTTCTAGAATTAATGAAAAAATGAAATAGTGAAATAAGAATTAATAACTCAAATAATATGCAAAACCAAAAAAATTATAAGCAGGATGGACCAAAGATACATGCAACTAAAAATATATTTACTGATCAAATCATTAATAGAAAATATAATTCAAATCTCCCGAAAGATATTTCAAATAAAACAAAATTAATCTTAGAATATTTAAGAGAAATATGGAATAAATCAATTAAAAATTTGACAATTTTTAATTTAAAAAAAAAATCATTGACACTAAAAGAGCGGTAGAAAAAAACGTTTTATATCTAAATATTGTTAAGGTTTTCCAGATTAATTCATTTTTAACTAAAATATATTTCATAATATACGCTGGAGGTTATTTAATTTTAGATTGACCGATTTTAGAGGTATTTAGCTCAAAACCAGTATTAATTATATTCGTTATCTCTATACTAGTTACGATTACATTATATATAATTTCTCAATTAGTTCTGATCTTAAAACCAAATTCAAAGGGATTTATTTGGGTGAAAAAGTTTCAGTTAAATTTTAAGGAAATTAAGAATAGAGTCCGTGATAATTCTTGATATCAAATCTTCAAGAAATATTGAGGATATTTTATGTTAGGACGTTTAGGATACAGTATTTTACACTATTGAGACCCCTCTCTGTTTAATTGAAACAATTTAATTGAAATGCTGGACAAGCTGGTGAGTCAACTTGAAAATTTCCGGGATTTAATATGTAAGGCCGCCGGAAATATAAGGTTCTCCGCCCGGATCAGGAGGTTTAGGTTTAGGTTCACGAGGATAATCTTTTACCCTAATTCTGGATCAAAACCTCGAATTTTGGCTTCAGGTCACCTTTCTCCAGCTTTAGGTTTAGGATCTGATTCTAATTCTCTTCCAGATCAAACAAGTTATATTAACAATGAATTTATCGTTTGATGCAATAAAAATCAGATTGTGTTTGATCCCTCTTGATTTAAAGAAGAAGATACGTATTCTCGTCTTGTTTGAGAAACAAGGGAGTATAGAAAGAAAATTAATGAAACAAGATCAAAAATCAAAGAAATATTATTGAATGAATTTGAGATTATTCAAAATACAGTAGAAATCAATAGCGAATCTAGTCATAATCAGAGAGCTGTTTCATCAATTACTGAGCATATAAATAATTTACAAGAGATAAAGAATGCTGCTAGTCTTAAAAAATTGGGAGTCAAAGAAAAAAAATTAATACCTCGAGTTTTAGAAAAATATGGTGTTCCATATCCTGGACATATGTCTACTACATATGAGCAATCTTTACTTCAAAAGGAAATTGCAGATTTACAAGAATTTGTTATAGAAGATATAAAATTAGGTGTATGGGATATGAAATTTCTTAGCGATATACCAGAATATATTAAGGATTTAGATTTAAAAATTATAGGTCAAAGTTTTAATGAATGAAATTATTCTGTAAAACATTTATATCTAGAGGCTTCACGAAACGATATTACAACTAATAAAATTAGAGTTAAATCTTTGGAACTAGTTGAGTTTGAATATAGAAAATACATAGTACTAAAATCTACTTCACCAGGTGTCGAAAAAATTATGATTGACAACAAGGAAAAAATTATAATGAAGAATATTTACAATATTATTTATGATTATGTTTATATTCTGAATCAAAATGTTAACTTAAGGTATTTAGTTAATAATCTAATTAAATCTGTTGAAACTTATCCAATTCTGGAAAATGATACTAGAAGGGATAACAGTCACGGTAATGGTAAAAGAACGATTGATCAAGTTAAGGATTTTGAATCACAGCAAGTCAAAAAACTTCGTGTTTCATCTGGAAATCCATTGGGATTAAATGAATCCGGTTCTCGAATCGTTAATAAATTAAGGGATTTTTCCGAAAGTCAACAAAATTTTCCGGGTCATTGTTTAAGATCTTGTGATAATTTAAATCCGTCGACAAATATAAGGAGTGAGGCTGACTTTATTCAAACAGGTTTTGAAACCGTACCAATAGAAATAGATTCTTCATCTCGTCAGGAAAAAATAAATCAAGAGCGATCTATAACTGCTCAAAATTTTGAGAATAAAGATATGGGTCAAAAAAAAGTCTATGATCAATTAGCTGAAATTAATAATAAATTAACAAAACAGGATAATGAAAATACTAAACGAATAAATCAACCCTCGTTTTCTCATTATCAATTAGGGTTAAACCAACCTACATTTACTTATTCAAATAATACTTCTGTTTCACCTATGGAAATTTTAAAATCAGATCCTGTTTTTTATCAGGAGAAAGATGTTGAGCGAGGACGTTCTCCTATCACTCAAACTGAATCTCGAAGTCGGTCTCAAAGTCCAGCAAGTGATTCTGATATGGATTTATATATTGATCATTCAAAATACAAAACAGTAGAAGAATGAAAAAAACAAAATGGTGATAAACGTAACAAATAGTAACATTCTCCCTAGTCTTAAATTAATACATCTTTTGTTCTTCTCAACTCTTTAGCGTACTTTAAAAATTGTACAAAAATTCCGTATTTTTTAACTGAACCCACAGATCCTAGCATGTTTTGTAGAGAAAATAATAAAAAATTATGGTTTAGTCCTGCTAATGCGCTTAGTATGCCAAAGACTCCTTTTATCTGGCAAGATTTTTTACATGTCTGTAAAATTTCTTTTTTACCCAAATAATTTAAACCATACTTTATATATATAACGGAGATAATGAAATTGGTATCATAGTAACTTAATTCAGCGTTACCTTACGAGTTCGAGTCTCGTTCTCCGTGTCGGTGAATATTATCTGATCGGGGGGTCAGATGATATTCACCAAAGTTTGACAAAGTTCGACAAAGATTTAATAGTTAACTTTAGAGTTCGAGTCTCGTTACTTACACGGTGAATATTATATGATCGGGGGGTCAGATGATATTCACCAAAGTTTGACAAGTTCTTAACTTTAAATTTAATTACGAGGAAAGCAACTCGAAATTTTGGATTAATTTAAGCTTGTTTACAAGGACTTTTTAATTTGGAGCAAGCAACCAAAATTACCTCAAAAACTTAGAATCACAACTTTTTGAAAAAAACTAGATGTATACATTGAGGGTCGGCTTCAAATCCGAAAATCTGTTCCCGAGAACGGGAACAGAGTATGTGCTAACACCTCATACTCAAGATAACCCTGGTGAGTCTAATATTTTAACTTAAAGTTAAGTCCCTGGAATAAAATTCTTCTTCGAGATATGATTAATTAATTTTGATAACCAAAGATCGGTACTTTATACGCTGGAGTTTGGTTCACGAGATCAGACTAGAGTATTTAATAGGGGTATATCTTAGACTGACTAATAAAAATAAAGTCGTTATACTTTTATTATCTATTGACGGTTGAGCGAGGACGAAAATCCCTGCTTTCTTCAATACATCAGCTTATTATAGAGAATAAGTATATATAGAGGTCCGAATCCTCTATATATACTTAGACTTTAATTTGAATTAAAATGAACTTATGAGTTACCTCTAAAAAAGGACTGTTCCAGTGACTTAAACGCAATATAAATAATAATCAAGTTACACAAACATTTACATATATAAATGATTCATTTATGAATCAAAATTCTAAATCTAAATTAATAAAAGCGGCAATTCCAAAATTAACCCTTAATTTATCTGCCGGACAACACACTAAACCTTTATATCATCAAAATCCGGAATATTTTTCAAATAAAACAGGGTTTATCTTAGTGGATTTTAGAGAATTTATCTTAATTGATTATAAAGAACCGGAGTCAGAAATAAGGGATGAGGTTAAATCCCTAAAACGGGGCGCATCAAATTCCCTTATTCTGTTTAATCCGGAGCTCAATGATTGGGATAAATTAAAAATTAAATTAAATCAAATTATTTTTGATTTAAAAGAAAATTTAGTTAAGGCGAAAACAGCGGTAGAAGAAAACCTTTTATATCAAAAAATTGTTCAGGTTTTCCAGATTAATTCTTTTTTAACTAAAGGATATTTCATGAAATTCCTTGTTTGAGATTGAGGATGTTTAGGTTTAAGTATCTTTTTAATATTTAGTTCAAAACCAGTATTAAGTTTTTTTGTTTTCGCTATACTAGTCATGATTACATTATATATAATTTCTCAATTAAAACAGATCTTGAAACCAAATTCAAAGGTCTTGAACGTGGTGAATATATTTGAGTTAAATTTTGAGAAAATTTGGAGTAAAGTCCGAGAGAATTCTTGATATCAAAAATTCAACAAATGTTGAAGATGATTTATGGCGTCACGATTAGTATACTATGTTTTACACGCCTATGACCCCTCTCTGTATAATTGAAAAAATATAAAAGTCATGCTGGACGAGCTGGTGAGTCAGCTTGAAAATTTCCGGGGTTTAATAAGCAAGGCCGCCGGAAATATAAAGTTACCCCTCCGGATCAGGAGGTTTAGGATTAGGTTGACGAGAAGTATTTCTTACCCTAATTACTTTAATGGAAAGGGTCGGCTGATTATGGGTTCAGGTCTTGCCTTATTATCTTCAGGATCAGCAGAAGCTTCAGGATCAGGTTCTTTTTCTCGTCCTGTGACTGAAAATGTAAATAATTTATTGCAAGATTGTATAGATAATATTGACCCTAATTTAAAATCAATGTGTCTTAGAAATAATTCTAACTTTGAAATCTCTTGATTGACTCCTGTTAATTTGCTCCGTATAGGAAAAGTTTGAGAAGTTAATGAATTTCGATTGAAAATCAATGATACAAAATTAAAAATTTGAAATCAAATCCAGGAAGAATTTCAAAAATATGAACAGATTAAAAAAAATAGGGATATAATCAAATCAAATCCTGAATGAGATGAAGAATATCAAAAAGAACTCGATGAATCTATACTTAGATTCAAAAAATTTATAGACAACTTAGATATTCTATCTGAATATAAGAATAAAACGGCTAACCTTAGTGCTTATAAAAGACAAAGTTTAGTTTTACAAGTGTATGGACATATATATCCTGGACATACGGCAGATTCACTTGAACAAACCTGGATTAATGCGTCTATAAAGAAATCAGCTGCAAATATTAGTGCTATATTGAAATCTAATTCATTAATGATTGTAATTCATAATGAAATACCATCATATATTGAAAATCTAGATCAAGAGATTAAAAAAAATAATATTTCTAATCCTAATAATGTTTCTCTAAAATGTCTCTATAATGAAGTCGTAATTACTAGTGAAACCAATTTAAATAAAAAAAAAGATCAAGCTATGCTTAATTTTTGAAGAGATAAATATCTGAGATATGTTAAATTTGAGCAAACCAAATTAAATATACTAAAGACATCAAAGCAAGCAGATTTAGTTCATATGGCACGTAAAAAAGAAAGGATCTTGAATTCGGTTATCAAATATGTTAATGATTACGTAAATACTTTAAGTGAAAACCAAGAAACTCTTCAATCAGCGATTGATACAGCTAGACCAAGTCTTTTATCTAATTCTTTGGATAAGGGGTTAAATGCTAAAGGTTCTCAACCAAATCCAAATGTAATAGATTCTCCCGTTATTCCTGAAAAAGGTTAGAAGGTTCCGACGATAGAATCTAATTCTTCGGATAAGGGGTTAAATGCTAAAGGTTCTCAACCAAATCCAAATGTAATAGATTCTCCCGTTATTCCTGGAAAAGTTCAGAAGGTTAAGACGATAAATGAGAAGGAGTTTTTTGCGATTGTTAGAATTTATCATAAAGATAAGAGTGAACAATCAAAACTAGATCTCTCTAATTCTAATGGTTTAAACAAGAGAGATGATAATGAAAAGATAGAACGTATAATTAAAGAATATTATAAAACTAATTATAATTATAAAATTACCAACGAAGATATTCAATGATGAATCTCAAATATAAGCGATTTCGAAAATAAATTCGCTAAACACCTAACTAGTTCCGATAACATCTCCTCTAAAAGAGATAATAGTCAAGTTTCCGATCTCGAACAACAGCCAACAAAAAAACTTCGGGGAATCACAGATTTAGGTAAAAAAGGTTTCAATAAAGAAAGGAATAATCATCCAAAACCGAGTTAAACCAATAAACTCAACTTGGATTATACCAATCAGCTTCTTCTATCGCTAGTCAATTAAGGAAGGAAATTGATCCAAGTTTTGAAAATTCTCAAAATAAAGATTTTTTATCTAAACCGTAAGAAAACCTTATAGTTTGAAACTGATTAAATCTCCTCTCGATTCACCTCGAGGAGAATGATCCTTGAATAGTTCTTGTCATGAGACAAAGTTGCGTAAAACAATCCAAATAAACAAAGTTAAAACGATATTTTGATATTTTTTTTTGATCTTTAAGTTCAAAAGCAAGAAAAAAATTAGCAAGCGTCCGCCGCAAAATCAGTTATTATTACCAGTTAAGGTAATTACCAGTAAATAATAATGAATAATTACCACATTTGATTTTTTATACAGTTTAAATTTTAAGGTAAACAACCAGTTTCCCTGTTTATTTAAAAGTTATTAAGCAAGTTTTATTTGTTTATTAGATTAAAACCAAATTAATGAATAATCTGAGGTTATTAACCAAATAATCACAATGGGAAAAATTTAAACAAATTAATTTTAATATTAATTATAAATATAAAATAACCAAAATTGACTTAATTATTATCGATCAATTTATTTTAAGTTGTTTCGAACGATAATACTAACAGATCGAAACAAACTTTAACATTTTTTAGAAATATTTTACGATATTGTAAAAAATAAAATTTGAAAAAAAAATATATATTATGTTATTATCTCACACAGTTTTTTCTATATTCGAAGTTTTATTAGTTATCTTACCTGTTCTAATTGGTGTTGCCTTTGTTACTGTAGCCGAAAGAAAAACAATGGCTAGTATGCAGAGAAGATTAGGACCGAACATCGTTGGTCAATTAAAATTAAATCTTTCCTTTAAAAGATCATATCATAACTCTAGTTATGATAAAGCTATAGATGCACTGTATAAAAATAGGATAGCCCCTGTTAAACCATTCCAAGAACAAGTTGTGAGTGTTTGTAAAGATTTACTTTCTTCAATTGCTCTTAACACATTTTTGTCAAAATTTAAATGGTAAAGGTGGTATTTATATGTTTAGTTTTAAGAATAATCCTAACATTTATTACATTGGTAGAACTAAAAATTTCCAAAATAGATTTAAAAACCATCTTAATACTAAATTAAATGATAGATTCCATGTATTTGCTAATACTATAGGTTGAAAGCATTTCGAATTTTCTATTATCGAAATTTGTAGTATAGATATGCAACAAGAAAGGGAAAACTATTATTTGCAAAAATACTTACCTTTATTAAATACTATATTTAAAAGTAATTTAAATAATATTCAAACTTATAATTCTTTATACGAAATATTAAAACTTAGACAATTACAGTCAAAAATAGTTTATCATGACAATAAATATTTAGGTATTTCTGTTTACCTTTACGAATATGTTAATGGACAACTTGGTTCTAGTTGTAGTACATTCAGTAGTCTTAATGAGTTATCTAAATACTTAGGGGTTGCTAGAGAAACTCTGAGTGTATATTTAAATACATATATACCGTATAAAAATAGTTTATTTTGAACTAACAAGATAGAATCTTCTGAACTTATAGAAAAACTAATTAGCGATGCTACACAAGGACTAGAATTAGACCGTAATTTAGCTAAAAAGGTATGAATGTATTATATAGAAGCAGAAGGTATTATAATTAAAACTACATATGAATCTAAAAGTAAACTAGCTAAACTATTAAATGTACAATACAGAACTATAAGCAATCATCTCGATAAATGAATTAAAGGAGGTATTAACGGGAATTACATATTTAGTCGTGAATTAGATAGTTTAGAGTTAGAAAAATTAATGGAAATATCTTCATTAAGAAAATTTAATAATTGTAGAGTATGAGGTTATAATGCTTTAACATTAGAATTGTTGTCAAATTCATTTAGTAGTATGCAAAAAGCTGCGGAGTATTTTAATGTAGATTATAGATCTATATTAAATAACTTAGATACTAAAATAGCTACTAGAAAGGATGGAAAATTAGTGTTATTATTTAGCTATGAATTATCCCGGTCCCCCCTCCGGGGGGAAAAAGAGAAAGAATTATTATTAAATAATATTAAAAAAGCAATGAATGAAACTTCTGCTGTATGGGTATATAAAAATGTTAATGATAAATTAATCTTATTAGATAATAATAAACCTAGTTATAATTCTAAACTAAAAGCATCTAACGAGTTAAAAATAAGTACTAAAACAATTAATAAATATTTAGATACGGATAAAGAGTATAAAGGATTGTATTTTTACAGTGTTGCTTTATAAATATGACTTAAAGGAGTCACCTAGGGCATCCAGCCCTAGGGCTGAATGGTGAAAGATTTTAAGTAAAGTGTGAGAAACTTTACTAGGCCTATAGCAAAAGGTTCACTTTTGCTGAAAATCATCAAATTGACGGGAACACCCTAAAGCAATCTTAACCAAACAGACATGGCAACATAGTTTGTGGCACAGGTAATGACTCGTGGTAAGGTAAAATAAAGATTAATGCACAAAAGGAAATGGGTAATCCGCAGCCAAGCTCCAAATTTAAAATCTGGTGTGCAGTTCATCGACTAGACGGTAATTAGTATTAAAATAGTAAATTAATTTAATGCTTAAGATATAGTCAGACCCTACTTGAAAAAGTACAGGATATAAATATTATATCTGTTAAATGGATAGTTAGTCGTATAACTATTTAGGGAGAAAGTCCTCGTAACTCTACCTGTATTATATATATTTATAATTGGTTAAATCAGGATCTATTCGTGATATGGATTGCTTCAGGCATTTGCTGACGCACTAAAATTATTATTAAAAGAGTATGTTTCACCACAACAAGCAAATTTAATCTTATTTTTCTTGGGTCCGATAATCACTTTAATTTTTGCATTATTAGGTTACGCAGTTATACCTTTTGGAGCGGGATTAGCCATAGCTGATTTCAATTTAGGTATATTGTATATGCTGGCTGTATCTTCTTTATCAACATACGGAATTTTGCTTGCCGGATGGTCAGCAAATTCTAAATATGCTTTCTTAGGATCCTTAAGAAGTACAGCACAATTAATTAGTTATGAATTAATTTTAAGTTCTGCTATATTATTAGTTATCCTATTTACAGGTAGTTTAAATATAAGTGCTATAGTTGAAGCTCAAAAAGCTATTTGATTTGTAGTACCTTTATTTCCTGTATTTATTATATTCTTTATAGGGGCTCTTGCAGAGTTTTAAGCCTTAAGCAAGCTTTATTATTAGCTCTAAAGTAACCAAACTCCGGGTAAAGCGTAAAGCCATAACTACTAAGTCACTAGCCTAAAAGGGCTGACTAAATCAAATAGGTGATGGCCTCTTTAATCAAGAGGATACAGTAACAAGGTTATGGATACCGGGAAACCGGTAATCGCCGTTCGCGGATCTAAATCACCTCTTTATAATGTGTAAAAGAGCAACGAGTAGACGGTTACTCGTCATGTGTTAGGTTAAACTTCGAATAATTCATAAAAATGAAGATAGATACATGATGTAAGGTGTACTCTAATAACCGAGGAAACGAGGTGTTATGTATTCAGCTTATCTCTAAAGAGAAGCAAGGGTTTTACAATGTCGCAGGATCCCGAGAATAATCTCACAGGGTCCCCGATCTCAATAATATCCCTTCTCCAAGGTAAAAGAATACTAAAACATGACCAACAGAGCTCCCATGGATCTTGCCGAGGCTAACAAAATCAAATTAAACAATTCTCAGCTCGTAATTTTACAATCTTTTTTTTCAGCGACGTGGGGTGCGCAGCACCCCTTACGTTGCATCGCAGCAGCGCACTTAAGTGCGCTGCGCGACGCTCATACCATCAACAGTGAATATAAAAAGTTTAATTCAATCAACTCTAATCTTAAGCCGCTATCTGCTCTTAATCCTTATTGGATATCTGGTTTCACCGATGCGGAGGGTTTTTTTACAGTAAAAATTTATCAAGATAAAGGCCGTAGCTTTGGTTGACGTATTCAACCACAGTTTGGAATTACATTACATAAAAGAGATGAGGCTTTATTAAATCTAATAAAAGAATTTTTGGGTTTTGGAACTATTTATAAAGACCGTGAATTCCTTACTTATGCTGTTAGGTCTTTAAAAGAGTTAAATAAGGTAATCGCTCATTTTGAAAAATACAGCTTAATTACCCAAAAAAAAGCCGATTTTGAATTATTTAAACAAATTGTTTTTATTAAAGCTAATAATCGACATCTTTCTTTAGAAAATTTTAAAAAAATACTGGGTTTAAGAGTTAACTTGAATTCAGGTATATCAGAAAAACTCAAAGAGGCTTTTCCAGATATTATACCAATCCTTAAACCTTTTGTAACTTTACAAGATATCCCTGATCCCCACTGGTTAACCGGTTTTATCGATGGAGAAGGTTGTTTTATTATAAATACTCAGGATTGAATTTCTACGGTGGATGGTAGAACTTGTTGTAAAGTTTGATTAACATTATATATAACCCAACACATCCGAGATATACCATTAATGAATAATATAGTAAAATATCTAGATTGTGGCCAACTAGTCAAAAAAAGTTCCCATTCTGCAGTGGATTTTAAACTAGGGAATTTTAATAATATAATAAATAAAATTGTTCCTTTTTTACAAAAATATCCTTTGCAAAGTGTGAAAAAAAAAGATTACTTGGATTGGTTTGAGGCTTCTGTACTAATAAGTAACAAGGAACATTTAACACTGGAAGGATTAGCAAAAATTAAAACACTTAAAAATGGTATGAACAAAAAAAGAGAAAAATAAGATTCAGCTGAGACTACTAACTAAAAATGATTTGGTCTCGTTAAAGATGGCTATATGCTGGAAACCCCTAAAGCTTGAATAACCGCCAAGGTAAAAATTTAAAGATATTACAATGGGCAATCAGCAGGAAACTAAATTGAAATGGGATCCTCAGAGACTACACGCTATCATTCAATAAAATTTTCTTTTTTTGAATAAGATATAGTCCAAATTAGTATGTAAATATATAAATATAAACCTGAAATCTAATTTTAGAAGTTTTACCATTACACGGAATAGTTTTTTAACTATACGTAGAAGTTATTCTATTTCAGGTTCACATTCCTCGTTGGTATCTACATCTTTACCTATTCAAATTACCAAGTTTTTAATAAATTAGATAAGGATTCTATTTTATCTTATCGTAACTTATTAAAAGATAAGGGAGGTGTTTACTGTTTTATTAACACTATAAATAATAAGCAATACATAGGTAGCGCAAAAGATTTATATTTAAGACTTATTGAACATCTTGCAAATAAAAAGTCTAATATTGCCTTACAAAATGCTATTGAAAAATATGGTTTAGATAAATTTAACTTTGGTATATATGAATATTTCTCATATGATAATAAATTTGAGAGTGGTAAATTTTTAACTGATCTAGAGACTAGTTACATAGAAAAATTTGATTTTGATTGTTTATATAACTTTATGAGAACAGCTAATAGTCTTGCAGGGTATAAACATACTGAAGAGGCCAAATTAAAGATGACAAATTGATATCAAAACAAACACAATCATCCTATGTATGGTAAAACTCATAAACAAGCAACACTACAGTTAATTAGTAAGCCTGGAATATTAAATACATCGGGGAACCCGATGTGAATCGACTAAAGAAAAAATTAGTGACAAATTAAGTAAACATCCTAATGGTATAGGTATTTGTTTTATATTGGTAAATCATTTGAAATCATATAGTCAGTTATTTTATACTCAAATAAGAAACTTTTTTTCTAGCGTTATTCCAATTGAAAAAACAAATAAAGCAAAACTTGAACCTTATTTCATAACAGGGTTTTCAGACGCAGAAGGATGTTTTTTAGTTGGATTAAATAAAGATCTTAAGCGAAAATGGGGTTATTCTATTTCTCTTGAATTTACAATAGCTTTACATGAAAAAAAATTAGCTTTACTAGAATTAATTAAACTCTTTTTTTCAGGGAGAGGTAGTATTTCAAAAGGTAATCCCGGTTTAATTAGATATCGTGTAAGATCTGTAGAAGATTTAGAGATTATAATAGACCATTTCGATAAGTACCCTTTAATCACTCAAAAATTAGCCGATTATATTCTTTTTAAACAAGCATTTGAACTAGTAAAATCTAAAGAACATTTTAATATTGATGGATTAGAAAAATTAGTAAATATAAAAGCGGCGATAAATAATGGATTATCTTCGGCTTTAAAAGCTGAATTTCCTAAAAATTCACCAGCTCAAAGACCTTTAGTAAAATTATCTAGTAATATCGATCCTTACTGATTAGCAGGATTTGTTACTGGGGAAGGTTGTTTTATGATTAATATTTTTAAAGCCACAACCAAAACAGGTTTTGCTGTGAGTTTAGTTTTTCAAATAACTCAACATTCTCGCGATAGAACTTTAATGGAAAGTTTTATATCTTTATTAAATTGTGGTCGTTATGTTACTCGTTCAAATAATCACTATGGTGATTTTTTAGTTACAAATTTTCCAGATAACAGGGATAAGATCATACCCTTGTTTCAAAACGACGCAATTAAAGGTACTAAAGCAAAAGATTTCGCCGATTTTTGTAAAGCAGCGTCACCCCTCCGGAGGAGGGGTGATGCAGCCCCCCCAAGGGGGGGGCAGCTGAAATTATTGAAGCTAAAGGTCATTTAACTCAGGAAGGGTTAAATAAAATTTGAATGTTAAAAGCTGGTATGAATAGAAAAAGGTTAAATTAGAGTATGATTTAAATGATAATTTAATTTCAAAATTTAAAAATAATGTTGAATTAGCGCCGGGGCGCTTAGGCGCCCGGTGCATCGAGCGGGCTTTAGCCCGCTCGACGCTAATCACTTAAACATATCCAAAGTTACAGTAGGTAAATACTTAAATTCAGGTTTTGTTTATAATAAATTATATCGTTTTAAAGTAAATAATTCATAAATACTTTTTATAATTTATATTTACATATTTATATAGGAATCAGAATTAGTTAGTGGTTTCATGACAGAGCACGCAGCTTCAATATTTGTGTTTTTCTTTTTAGCTGAATATGCAAGTATATTATTAATGTCGATATTAACAACTATATTATTTCTTGGAGGATATAGTTGTCCTATAACACTTTTTATAATATTAGAAAATATTCTTAATTTTATTTTAAATTCAATTTGATTTGTATATTTTGCATGATTATTAATGGAACATTTTATTATAGTAGTCATTAACTGATTATTCAATACTGAAATGCAAGACTCAATGTTATATGATATTGATAATATAAAATTAGTTGAGGGTTTTACAGATATGATGGCATCTCCTCTTTTTGCTGGTAGTTTCGCAGGTGTTATATTAGGTGTTAAAACTTGCATTATTGTTTTCACTTTTATATGAGTAAGAGCTTCATTTCCTAGAATACGTTATGACCAATTAATGACTTTCTGTTGAACTGTTCTACTTCCTATATTATTTGCTTTTATTATTTTTGTACCTTGTGTATTATATAGCTTTGATGCAATACCTGTAAATTTTTCATTATTGTAATAATCTGCCGTCATTATTTAGTAGACTCAGTCATTATCTTTAATAATATAAATTTACTGTAACTATATACTTATCCTTATAGGTTTATCACTATTTAATTGCACAAGTAAAGGAATCATTTTTTTTTTTTTTAAATTGGATACCCTTTAATTTCTCAATTAAAGGAATCATTCTGACGATTAATTGAGATTATTAGTTCTTGGTTTTTCTTTGCTTTGTTTGCTTTGCAAAAGCAACGATAATTACTTTTATCATTAGAAACTTATTCGAAAACATATATTTAAAGAAATCATTTATTTATTTATTTTTTAATTTTTTGAATAACAAATTTTTGGGTTTGGGATCTGCTATATTGGGTGTAGTTTAATTTTATATTACACCTCACTTATATTGAGCTAGGGAATAATAAACGAGAACGAGGTAATATTACCCTTCTCAGGGTAGAAGGGGCGGTTATTCATAGTTTGGGGGGGGGGGGAAGAAAGAGGGAGGCCCCCAAACCCCGCAAGGGGCTTTAAATTTAAGTGACAATTTCTGGTTTTTGATCGCACTAGGATATTTGGTTATCTTTTTAAAGTTTCCACAGTTTTTGACAGTATACTGAAGACCTCTTCGGATTATTCAGGAGTTTAAATTCGTTTTATTTCGAGAATATTTTGAAGTGCTTTATTGTTTACTAATTGCAAAAGGGATTAATCGTATATAAAAAATCTCAATTAGGTTTAACTCAAATTTTGGACTCGAATTTATATCAATTAACTATGAATTCGGCCCCATAATTAATATAAATAAAAAATTTGAATTTTAAATCGATTCAAAAGTTTTGAGAATATTGACTCAATTACCACTTGATCCCGCAAAACTATCATTCTATCCATTTCATAAAATTTCATTTCAAATACCATTGGTTTAAATACTTGATTAGGAGATTATATTCTAAGATATTGATTCCAGAATTTCCTGAAAGATTAGCTTTATCTTTCAACGGATAATTGAAAGATATTTGCAAAGATTTCTATTTATAAATTATATCTGACCTGTTATAAAACCATATTATGATTTTATAATAGATTGGATTAGACCATGTCTTTATTTTATTGTACTGTGTTACGATTACTCTATAATTACTGGAATAATTTCTTTTATTCTATCTATAATTTTAGGTTTAAAGATGCAAGCTAACATATTATGTTATAATGATAGGAATATAAGTTTGGATATACCTGAACTAAAATATGATCCATGTGAAACGAGATCACGATATAATAGAGAATACAATCGTGATAATATCTTTAAATATAAGGATTATCTGGGACCCAATTTTCATAATTTGAGTTTTAAATCACCAATAAAAGATCAAGATATCTCAAAAAAAAAAAAAAAAAAAAAAAAAAAAAAAAAAAAAAATTAAAAAAAAAAAGATTTTTAATCAAAAATTATAAAAAATATGTATAAAAAAAAATAAAAAATATTAAAAAAAAAAGGATTTTTAAAATAAAAAAAATAAAAATCCGAATGAAAAAAAAATCAAAAAATCTCAAAAATAATTTTGAGAAATAAAAAAAAAAGAAAATAAAAAAAGTTTATCT
>Ga0160427_10001313_pt1 | contig 15327 bp, 21 predicted proteins | sample SolpanmetagenomL_FD_108194 | JGI IMG/M metagenome (GOLD analysis project Ga0160427, IMG submission 108194) | Solar panel surface microbial communities from Lawrence Berkeley National Laboratory, California, USA - L | ecosystem: Engineered > Built environment > Solar panel > Unclassified ...
CAAGAGTAAGTGTCATCAAAGTCCCAAAGCGTAATCCCAACACATCCCTGCGTAAGCGCACAAGCCTGCGTCGCATTTCCATAATCATAAAACTGCTGGATCTGCTGCTCGCGACTGATGGGTAAGGTTCCACGGATATCAAGCTCTGTAATGGCGACATCAAGGTTTTTGCCAGTGACCTGGTTGACTTTATTGGTGTAGTTGGCGAGTGTATCCATGAAGGTGCGGACGGGAGGGGATCCGCCGATGGTGAAGTGGGACTGGGCGCCGATGCCATCAATAGCGATGCCGGCCTGTGTGAGGTTGTAGGCGAGGATGGCGGCGTTCGTGGTCTTGGTGCCGGGCCATTCGATGCTGTAGTCGTTGTAGTAGAGGCCGACGGTGAGGTTGTTGTCGCGTTTGACTTGGGAGGCTTTGCGGAAGGCCTTTTCAACGAAGGTTGGCTAGGCGGGCTTGTTAGCTCGACATGATAGGGTTGCAGAGTTGGGTTTCGACGTACGCCGATGACTCGCTGCCAGACACTTCCGGTCCTCCATGGGTTGCCACCTGGAGTTGCGCCGTCGGCTAGAGCTTCGTTGACTACGTCCCAGTGCAGGCATTGGTCGCCCCAGTGCAACATCAATCGCTCAATGTGACGCTCCATCACAGCGGTCAGACTGTCGGCGGTCCAGTTGCCATCTGGTACAGGTTAGTCAAAAAATACATATTTGAAACGCTTCAGGGAGAATACTGACTGTTAACCCAGTCGGGAACCTGGGAATGCCAAATTAGATTGTGACACCTGACTCTGCGTGTGCCGTTCTTAGAAGCTAACGCCATAAACGCATCGCCGCCAGAGAAATCAAAAACACCGTTTTGTGGCTCAGTAGCGAAATACTTCATGGTGTTGGCTATTATGTTGAGTCAGTCTGATGTAGATAGAGAAGTAGAATTTGTTATACGGGACGGAGATCCGCTCACCTGGAGTCCACTGGTTAAACTCATGGTTATCTTGGGCAACATTGAGGTAAATAGGATCATTGCCAGCGTTGGTTCCTGGGTAGTCGACAGCAGTTCCAAAGTAGATTCCATCGCGGACTTTGGCAGCGAGATCGGCCAATCCGGGGTTGGCGTGGCCTGTAGGAGAGACCTGCTGAGCAAGAAGAGTCGTGGTCAAAGTGGTAGCTACACTGGTGGAAGAGCCAGTAGTGCGGGTGACTGTGACAGTGGTAGGAGCAGGACAAGAGGCAGTCACAGTGACTGGAAAGTGCGTTAGTATTCATATTTTAGTGCTTATAGAAGTTGAATCACAAACCAGTTGGAAGCACTCCAGTATAACCACTACCGATAGTCGTGGTGATAGTCTGGACAGTCTTGTCTGTGGCTGTGATGGTTTTGGTCGTTGTCGTAATGCTGACAGCTGTTTCCTTCACAGTCTTCGTCTATAGTAGGCATTAACATGAAACACGAGTCGATCGTAATGGCACGGCATGAACAAACTGACCTTGGTGTAGGTTGTGGTCAAAGTATTGGTCACTTTAGCATTGTTGACAACGCTGATATCTTGAGGAGCAGGAGCAGCAGCGGCACCTGCAATGAGAGCCGCGGCGCCAGCGAGAGCAGCAGCGCGCATATTGGGCAAAGGTATTGATCAGATAGTGAATGAAAGAGACCAAAGTAGTAGTGAATGAAATTCTTTAGTTTGTGCCTCCTTCTCCAGTTGAAGGTGAGGACATCATGCCTCTTTTATATTGCTCCCTTGCCCTTCCAGTGACCATTTCCGAGTCGAGGTCAGGCAAAATGGCAACCTCCTCATCAGTCTCCACGTCTTTACTCCGCAATGCCTGCACGCCCGATAGTGTGCTTCTCCAGACGCTTACTCAATGTGGCGTACCTCCATTGGACGTAGTTGCTGCATGAGGAGAGATCTGGCTAAAGAGTGTTGTCTTGGTATCAGAAGTCGGTGACATCCTCGACGGCTTGCTCAAGTGGAAAGAGTTTCAGGCGGAGTCATGTCAAGAGGCGACTGTAGTAGAAGGCGTGTCAATCGATTGAGGCTGCAAAGTGTAAGATGCTCCGGATACCATGTGGATCAGATTGTCTAGACCTGTGGAACCATACGCGAGATGGTGCGTTGTCGTCGAGTATGCCAACGGTGGGTCTTCTAGAGCGACATCGTGCCTACAACCAACATTTGGATTTCCCCTTGGGCATTTTACAAGGATTAGGCAGTCCTTCGGGCAGGTCACTGCCGATAATGCCTCTTTCTTCCACGTAATAGAATGATCTCACTGGTCAAAAATGAGCAGGATAATGTGAGTGAGGAGCACATGACGTTCAGCGACTAACAATGCCCAGCATTGCCCAGCAATACTAATGCACGTACTATTGTACGCCTTTCTCGTAGATATAGGACGTGAAGTTGTACCTTTTGCCGGAAGGATTTAACCATGGGGTGCGTCGTGGGGTGCGTGGAGTGCCAAGGGCAGCTTTTTAACCATCTTGGCGACCCATCTGGAACCGAGGGAGGCGTAAAGGATGTCGCCCACTGGATTGTAAGGTCGCTAGTAGCACAATGGAATCGACGAGGTAAGAGGAACGCCTAGAACGCATGTGAGAACTGAAAACTCTCGAAAAACCTTCGGAAGGTAGTCACCACCGAGATTGACTTCCAAATTGATGAAACTGTCGCATGAACCTCAACACGAAACGAAAGCATAGCCAACGTCACTCTTACTTCCTTTTCAAAGGTTCTTCAATGTCTCAAGCTCAGCCAAGATGTGCTTGTGCTCGCTTTAGCCTGGAAGTATCATAGTCTTGCGTGGTTTCTTTATCCTCCATCGAATGCCAATGTTGGCCAAGAAGATGTCGTGTCATTACGCACATCAGCCGTAACTCAATCTGCATACTCTCAACACCTCACCACCTCATCGTGTCATTCCTCCGCAAACCCCTCGCCTAGCCGCCAATGACCCCATGGTGGCAGGCTTGGCTGGAGGGGTGGCCAGTCGCCACATCGCATCAAGGTAGGAGTGCGTTTGCAATTTGTTCGAATGGGCGGCTGGGAGCATCTGGCTAAAGGTCTGAACAGCCTTTGTCCCAAGGTCTAGTCCTCATCATGGACACATAGAGGAGTGACCCAATCTTTATCTGTGTTGACCAGGACTAGCAGACCAGTGGCATGGTAGTAACATACCTTACCTGGCTGATCGCTTCCAGGGCCTTTATTCCTTCCCATACACGTGGGCATCCTCGAAGATGTTTTTACCAGGAAGTGCTTTTCGTCGATTTGAAATTTGTTGCACAAGGTCGCATGTCGCAAAAACCTCAACCTCTGCTGGAGGAGAAAATCCTAATACAAACTGGTCCAGATTATGCTCATATTTGCGAAACCTTTGCCGTAGACTCTTTATGACTTGACAATCCCAAGCAGTTCGAGGGGCGTCTAACGTCCTGCAGGAACGATCCGTGATCTTCATTTGCGAAGAGGAGCCATGTTGTTATTTTGTCATCAGCCAAATTTTGAAGTTTTCGAAGATGATCCAGCACTTGTGCTATACTCTGCACTATCAGTTTGAAACTCTGGTAATTCAATATCATAGCTATCGACGTTGTTCGCCATGGCCTCGATCCTTCTTGCGTGGTCTTTGGAGTTCATAGCAGGATTGAGAGCGGTCGCAAAGTCCATGACTTCTCCTGGCTCTACTGACCCACTACCTATCCGTTCTTGCGCAGCCTCTTCACTCAATGGATCAAGTTCGAACGTTCGCTGTCTGCTTAGACCAGAGATCGTGTCTCGCTCGTCTGCAGTCTCAGGATAAGACGAAAGTCGTTGATTAGCTCGTTCTCGGCGCATTTTGTAGCGCATCAATTTGTCGAGGGCAGTCTTGAAGTCGTCTAGAATGATGCTATCTGTCAGGCACTTGAAGGCCATTGCAAGCTTCCAGAAAGGGTCTGAAAAGATGTAAGTATGTCATCGTGGTTATGAAGTATTGTTGTGACGTGACTTACTCAGCCCATCAGGCAAACGTGTCGAGAAGATATGCGTCGTAACAGCCAGTATGTCGAGAATAATGAAGATAATGCTTAGAATCATCGCTGCGAATAGGATACCAAACCGTGGTGATAGCCCGACTATCGTCGTGAATGGCAGTTTATACGTGGCGTGAATGTTGTACATGAGAATAATGATTGATATTATCCACCATGGATCACGGAAGATGGCTTCATATGGCCTAGTATGAACAAAAAGGTTGTTGATATTGTTGAAACTGGATGGGATATTAGCATGTCTCTCCTTGCGTATCGGACAATTCCGTACTATGTGAAGTTCGCGTAGATCTCTACTATCCAGTACGGTTGCGCGATGATTATAGTTCCTATAAAGACTATACTCCATCGTCGAGAGAGGAACGGGCGGATCTTCAACCAGGCAATAACATTATGCAGACTCCAGCTCGAATTGAGTAGAATTGCTGTCGCAGAGATGTACCATCCATAAACAGGCGGCTGGAATAGTATGAAGAAAGGATGAAATCTTTACAATCTGTCAGAGGGTTGAACACAATTTATACGTGTCGTGCGCCGTGCTTACATGCCGAGAAAAAGTTCGAAGAGAATAAGCTTGTGCAGCAGTACACCTCTCCTCATATTGGCCACCGTAATGGCAGCCATCACGACAATGGCGCCGACCAGGAATCCTTGTGCCCATCCTTCCAGTGCCAGCTGTTCGCAGAGTCAACACCACGACACGAAAAGTTCAAAGGTATAAGTCTTACTCCTTCCGGCGAAGTAGGTTTTGTCGCACCGGCTGTCATTTTTTCTACGATAGCCTCCGAGCTAATCTGTGGTGTAGGTGCCATGATGGGATATATTGCTATGTTTTCCTCAAGCTCTTTCGCACACTATGTTGCTCGTCCATAAGGCTAATACGGCGCTAAGCTGGAGCGCGTTCAGTGTCTTTGCAGGGTGTGGAAGGTATGATAATATGAAATGTTCCTCTATGCTTGATTTGCCGACCGTCGACTTCGGCTATGCGCCTAGGGAGACGCTGGATCGTGTGACGCGGTGGAGTTGTTGGACTCAAAGGTGTTGTGTTAAAGGTAGATAGCAAGAGCTATGTGACAGAACGTGCATCAGAATAGTTGTTCAATATATAGAAGTTAACAACGTTACGATGGCGTGGCTGTTGCTGCCGTGTGTAAAAAGACTCGAGGATAGTCAGTGGCACGTGGCTATTTGCGGAGGTGTGGGGCCATGCTTGGCTTATCGCTAAAAAGGCTATTGTGAAGCACGACCTGACCACGCGGGTACAGGCTTCGGCTGCAAACAAATCAACTATCACAGACAAGGAGGAGCTGTCGACAAATCGAGGCAGCGACCTGTTCTTCAAGTCGTAGAATGGTGTAAGGTAGTCCCAAAATGGCGTTCAGAAGCTCTGGCTTTCTTGTTGACAATCATGCGTAGATACAATGAACTCCTCCCCCAAAAGCCATTATTCGGTAAATCCACTGAATCTGAATATAGCAGCAAGTCATAGCAGATATGCCAACCTGCATTTCATCGGTCATTTGCGTCCTGTAATCCATCCAATGTCAATCAATATCATATCCTCCCTCCGTGATCACACAAACATATTCCAGCCTGATGAGCGGGTATTTCCCCTCACCCATCCCTATCAACAACCTTCAAGCCTTTGTCACCGCCCTTCGTTGGCACTTTGTCAATCTTGCTGACCTCCTCGTCGCTAGCACCAGCCCTTCGTGCTTCCCCTTGTGCTCCTTGAGTGCGAAGTATGCTTTTGTTGACTGGAATGTTGTTGCCAACCGATTTCGTTTGTCCAAAAGTGGCCACACCGTAGCCAACGCCAACGATGCCCGCCGCAGCGATGAGAGGTGTCATAAGACCGCGAGTCGACGACATGATTGCTGTATTATATTGTGTTTGATAAGAGCTTTTAACGGATTGCTTTGGTTATCGGTAGATTTGGTGTGATATAGGTAAGAGTTCGGAAGCGTCCGGAAAAGATAAAATGTAGCTCTGAAGTGGTCGTGTGAAGAGAGGGCGATGCTTGAGGTCGTAAGATGATTGTGTATTTCTGGTGAAGGTCGTGCGTTGAGTCGCGATGCTATTCTACCATTGGCATTTTGAAAGGAGTTGGCGCCGCGATAAGGAGATGACGTAAGTCAAACCTAGTTAGGGTAGTCACGTGAGTCTTCACCATTTTTTGAAACTTAGCACTGGTTCTTACGTGTCTATAACATTCATGTCTGTATGTTTTCTTTGTATAGTCTGTCGTGGAAGAGCTGGCTAGTCACGGCCAGCATGGCCGTCCCAGTGAGCCTGCAATATCGCCAACGATGAAAACGAGCTACAAAGCAGAGCCAGACCGCCTGTCAATATTGCTGGCTTATTACGGAAAGTACGACAAACACCATTGTACCACCTTAGATTCTTGCCTCTAAGTTTATCCTGCCTCATCAATGATTCATGTTCAATTTAGCGTTCATTCTGTACACCGCAATGCCCATGAAAAGACCAGCAGCAAGGGATCTATATTGACCAAGGCGTGTCTTTTTGGTTTTAATTGGACGCTCTCACTTTGGCGCCGAAGATTACTTTTACACAATACCAGGCATGGTAGCCACTGACTATCATACGACTGGCCTCGTTGACGCTGAAGAGCCTGTTATATCACGACCAAGCATATATTCTTTGATAAATCTCATGTCAGTGACCACCATCAAACTTACTTCGGTTCACAGAGCCACTCAGCAACACTCCCGGTGCCCCTCGCACATTTGACAAGTGACAACTACAAAGCAGCAGGCGCCTCCGATTTTAACACGATGCAACGTTTTTGGACCTCTACACTGTGGCCTCCAACAATCCGACCAGACAGACTGAGCATCAAGAAATGGATGAGCCCTTCACTAGAGCTTCATCATACCTCGCCTGTAGTACAGCATAGATACTGACCATTGGGAGGAAATCAACACTTTAGCGAAAAGTTTATCATAGCTCAGCTTGGAGATCATTGATTAGCCATATGATCCAAGTCTATGGCTCAACGCGCATTAGTGCTATATGCTTTAGGTTCTCCCGAACTTAGCATTGGTGATGCTTATAAAGCACGCATCCTGATCGATGCAGCACAGTGCACAGATTGAAATCGCCTGACGGACAATGTCCGACTTGTGATCGGCATGAAACTCTTTGCTGCTGCTGGATTTTAACAGCAGAGCAGTCTCGAAGTAATAACTGAAGCAGATCGGGAGATCGAGGCACTTGCTCTAGAGATCTGGACCATCCTACTTCATGCACTAGCAGCAGCAAATGCATATAAGGATTTAGCTGCGACGATGAAGCGTGCGGTCACTCTATTTGGCGACAAATTGCCGCAAGACATGCCAGACCTGGGTGCTATACGGCATAAAATCCATGTGAAAGTGGAGGCGGCTCAGCAAGGTCTTCTCACCGCAAAGGTAAGAATTCAGAAGAGCTTTGAGTATGAGTGACTAACACAATCAGGAACGTCAAGCGTCTGTTCAAACCGGCAGTATATTCTCTCGGCCATATCCTTGGCTGACCACAGAACTGTTGCAGAGACCGGGCAAACTCATCTCAATCATGACGGAGCAGATGAATTACTTTTCTGAAGGGAAATGCACCATTCGTAAGAGCCCAAGTCAGCAATCGCTCGATCAAGCTCTCGGAGATGACGTTTTAGGCGTATATGCTACGCGAGACCTGTCTAAAGGCGAGGTGCTTTTCAAAGACAGTACAACCACCGCAGTTTCTGGTTCTGAAAAAGATCGTTGTGCTCTGTGCTGTACCAGAGTTAGCACTCCAAACAGAGTTAAATGCGCCTGCTGTTGGACCTTCTTTTGCCCACAAGCGTGCCTCGCAGCAGCCAGTCTCACGGGACATCTCGCGGAATGCGGCAGCAGCATGATTTACGCCGGCTTCGGCAGAGAAGATCACACAAAGTATACTCGTCGCGCACGCGCAAAACTCCTAATGCGCTACCTCGCATTCATCGTCCAACATATGCGCACAGTCGACAACCCGCATCTTCACCCACTCCAAGTTCATCCCATTTCCCGCCTTACGCCAAAGTACATCGGCTCCGAGATCGTTCCGTTCAGCCTCCTCGACGACATCGTCCAGCCGCTCAGCATGCTAACAACACTTGGCATTGACATCTTCGCAGACCTTTGCTTCGATACATGGGTCCTCATGACCATGCGTCTTTGTCTGAAAAACAACATTGTCGGTCTCACTCTCAATGCCGCTAACAACAAAGATTACGTCCACGACTTGTTTCCCTTGATGGCCGTGCTAAACCATAGCTGCGATTCGCATGTGCGATACAATCGTGAGGCTGTGAATGCAACTATTGCGCTTAAGGCTGTCAGGGATATTGTGGAGGGCGAGGAGATTTTCACTTCTTATCTGCCTGATCAGGATATGGAGCTGCTGGAGAGACGTGCGTCGTTGATGGCATGGCTGGGGACGGAATGCATGTGTAGTCGGTGTGTCAAAGAAGAGAAGTGCATGAGGGCTGAAGACGCAGCTTCCATGAGGGTCATGATGCCATGATAGACACTGCTTGTGCTTGTGGACTGATCAGTGACCACATAAGTGTGCCTTGCTCAAAAGGCTGCAAAACCGGAACAAAATTGATAGTGGAGAGTTAACGACTACTGAACACGAGGATGGCATGGCATGATCAAGGTAGGAGAAGCGCAGTGAGTTCGCCAGCAACCCTAATGAAGCCCGGTCACAGCTATCCTGTGCAAGACTGAACAAAACGTTCAGGGCGTGATTCTTGCTCGACAAGTTCTGAAACTCTTTCGTTCTATGTTTCCCGCTTGAGCCAGTCCATTTTGCAGAACTGCGAGAACTGCAACGTTAATATATCCAGTGTTACTCCTGTACCCTCAAGGCCTCCTAACCATCCGCGCCTTGTATACATAAGGACATCAATCGTTAAAAGCTGCTTCGCAGACCAAAACATACCCCAACAAGATCGTTTGTTGGCCCAAGCTGAAAGTACCGCACCAAAACATCACCTCATATTCAAGTCACGTCCTTGCTTCGTCTCATCATTAAAAAACCATATCCTAACAAACAAGACTTGCCAGATCAAAACCCAAACTCAACACCATCACCCTCCTCCTTATTCTCCTTCGCTTGCTTCACCCACGCTTCGATGAACCTGTCCGGAAGCTTCTTCGCGTCCTCGCTCGCACCTCTGTGCTTCAATATCACCTTTGCCGTCTTCAAGTACACATCCTTGAAGACGTTCCACAACTCTCGATCATCAGCGTCATCGGCAAGAGGATCAGGGAAGTACGGATCATTACCCATTGTTGCCGCCTTCAGCTTGTCAATGACGTCCCTATCGTCTAGCTCGAAGCTGCGGGCTTTATCAAAATCGAGCATCCACAAGTGCGTCGTCCCTTCTTCTTCTGCACCGCAAGCACGAATTCAGTTGTCGCGACAGTCAATCTGCGCATGCCAATGTGCAATAGCAAGACCGAGTGTGCGATTTGGCGAGCCAAGTCGTGCGCATCAAGACCTAATTCTCTCATCTGCTCAAGACGCAGCTCAAAGTTGAGGAGGCCGTCGTAGAACCGATTTGGTTCGCGCTGGCCGAGGTAGACGCGAGTGAGACATGCGTCGTTACTGTCATCAGCCAGGGCATCTTCGACATCCTCGTCGTCGAAGAAGGCTTCTATCAGTGCTGTGCGTGCTGGGGTGGGGATGGGGGGTATGCAGTCGAGAGAGAACATTGGCGAACGTTGGTTGTCGCTTTCGTATTCTGATTTGAACGGTAACTGGGCTTCGTTGTTCGACCACCAGACAAAGATCATCACTGGGAAGCAGGAACGTATGACAGCGAGGAACTCGTGGGAAGATCGTCGTCACCTCGACAGCTTGAGGTTGGGGATACCTCTTTGCTTCGAGTATAGCGGCTGCCATGCGGTTGGTGAGGAGGTAAGTCGTTCCGTAATGCCTTCGTGTCTTTGCCTTTTTTGTAGACGATTTCGGTCGAGGGTTCTGCAAAGATTGTGCCGCATGAGCCACGCCGATGACGCGAAAAGGGCGTGTGAGGTGCCCGGTGGATAGTGCATCGTGTTGGAGTTCTTGCGTGTGCGCGAGATCCCAGTTGGCTGATAACTGGGAGCTGGGACGGCTGGAGAGTGTTTTGTGTAGGATTCGTCATGGGGACGGTGTCATTGTGTTTGAAGCGGTCTATGAGTGGGAAGAAGATGGGGAGGATCTGAGAGAATGTGGTGATAGTTGTATACATACAGAGGGCTTAGGAAATTCATCTGAGCGCACATAGACGTGACTCATCTTCAAGTCAGAACATGCAATCACAATTTCTACAAGTATTCCTCATTAGGTAGTAAATTGTTAATGCCTACCTCTCCCTGGGATCACTGATGGGCATCGCAGCTAGAATGCTGAGTCCAGTTACGAATATAAAGAGTCCAACTACTCTTTTGACCGTAACTGTACTGTAGATTTCGGAAAACATCCCAGGCTGGACACTAATAGCGATGAAGAAAATATAATTAAGGATTATTCTCGAGAGCCAGCTGTACGCTGTTTTCACCAGTGATGGGTGTTGACATGACCAGTCTCTACGCAAAGAATAAATTATACTGTCCATGATAAGAAGACTAGAGCTGTAGAAGCAAAGTAATGATCGAGCCTACGAGCGCGATATCTGTTCTTCTCAACTAAGGACATACCCTTCATTCCTGCCTCTTCGAGGTGTACGGAGCATCACGGCCAGATTTAGGAAGAATAGGCATTCTAGTAGGGACGAATTATGCGAACTTCATAAGCAAGCTAGCCTAGAAGATCAGCGTAGTCGAGGAATCAGTAAGCAGTGAAAGAAAGAAACTGCGGACGTACGGGTATCTGAACGCGTACACAATCGCTTTAAGGCTTGACCAGCTACTCATTCGACTGATGCTCTCACTTTTGACTTGTCGAAACATGCTTGCATTGACTCCTAGCTCATTGAAATACATGTCTTTTCCCACGAGCTCCACAATCAGGTCGACCGGGTAACAGGCAAGCGTAGCACTCTCAGCCACCCATATTCCCGCTCGAGCTGTAACTGCAACACGGTAAGACTGCCCGGATCAAGTAGTCTCCTGAATGGTCATGGAAGCTACCTCCTTGTGTAGGAGGGGTTTCATTCCAGCTCGAATCCGCACAGTCTGAATATCTGAAGCACGTTACATCTTTTGATCCTTGACTTCAAGACCTCATGGCACATCACAGACGTCAGTCGAATATCCGACCACTGCTACGCATGGCTTACTACCGTCCGACACAAAAATAAGGAGCAACTCGGACGCGTTAGATGCTGAGGACAGATCCAATTAGCGATGGTGATCTTATTACCCATATTTTGTCGTTATATAAGCTATGGCAGAGGCCAAAGCCAGCCGGGAACAAAAGCTGCAGACCTTTTCGTGCGTCTTCTGCATTGTGGTGAAATAGAACGGGATGGTAAGCAGCCGCAGATATATAGCCAGTAGGACCCATATTGGAAAGATTGCAGGTACTCGCTATTACTTCTGCCATGGTCTTTCAAGCACATTCTCTTCTTTTGCGGATTATGATGAGAGATGCTGGCTGTCCCAACATAAGCCAAGCCATTCCACAAATCGTAATACCCTTGCTTCGCTCGCTCAACTAACGCACCCCACCAGCCTAACCTACCAAATCCAAAGCATGTGCAACACCGCCAAACTACTCGCCGTACGCATCGGCGGCCTCGAAAACGTCGTCCTACCCGACGACGAAACAACATTCGCGCAACTCCAGGCTCGTATCTCGGCAACAACCGACCTCCTCAGCAAGCTAGACGAGCATGGGTTGCATGGCATGGAGGACAAAGAGGTGCTTGTGACTACTGTCGGGGCCGGTTTAGGATGGAGAGTGAGTGAGTATGCGGTGCTGAATTTCCATTTTCATATGGCGAGCGCGTATTGTATCTTGAGACATCTGGGGGTGCCGATTGGAGCAGGGGATTATTTGAGGAATGTGTTTGAGAGGCTTGGGTAGCGTGGATGGTGCTGGGTTCGGATGGGCGGGCTGGAAGAGTCGTGTCGAGTGGTGTGATGTGATGTTGATGTTAATGGATGGGTGATGATTGACCAGAACAGACGGCGTGTCGATAGCGCTTCCCACCAGAGTATTGTGACACTCTCGACCAGAGTTCGTGTCGATAGCGCTTTCCAGTATCTTAGCACTCTCTCGCATGTAGTAAAGCATCCAATACCTCTGCACGTTCTCGCACACCTTCCTTCACCAATTCCCCAACCCTCTTCCTCAAACATCCTCCTCCTCCACAACCACTCGAGCCCTCACAATCCTCACCTCCTCCACCGGCCTATCCTCCCTCCCCGTCTTAACCAACCCCAATCTCTGCACAACCCTAATCCCACCCTTCACGCGTCCAAACACAGCATGTTTCCCATCCAACCACGGCGTCGGCGCCAACGTAATGAAAAACTGGCTTCCATTCGTATTCGGTCCCGAATTCGCCATACTGAGGACGCCAGCGCCGGTGTGTTTGAGACTGGGCGAGATTTCGTCGGCGAAGTGGCCGTTGCCGTCGTCGTTGTAGATGGAGCGGCCGCCGCGGCCGGTGCCGCTGGGATCGCCGGTTTGGAGCATGAAGTTGGGTATTATTCTGAGGGGGGTTAGTGAGGGGTGGGTGGGTTGAGTTTGGGGAGGAGTAAGAGAAAGAAGAGGGTGTGATGTGGTGTGATAGGACGTACCGATGGAAGAGATGACCGTCGAAGTAGCCGCGGCCGGCGAGGGTAGAGAAGTTCGTGCATGTTCGTGGCGCGTGTTGGTCGTAGAGCTCGATTGTGATGTTGCCCATTGTTGTTTCGAGGACGACGTTGTGAGCCATGATGAGTAAGGTGAAGTGAAGATGCAATGCAACGAGATAGAGAAAATTTTACGATGGCAAAGCCACTACGACGAGGTATATAAGCGAAGAGTGAGGAGTAGTAAGGTATACAGTATGAAGGGCAGGAGAACAGTATATCGCTGTTGTCGTTCATGAACTTTTGGCCGATCTTTCGGACTTGACTCCACGTGCCAAGAATACAGCATCTACCTTCGTCTATCTATTTAACAGTCAATGCACAGCAAGTTCATAAGCATGTAGATAGCTGGGCTAGTACTCACGCTTCTGTATGCGACACCTGTTGGAATGTCCGCTTCCGTCAGCTGACAATTCTGGGGCCAAACAGCACATGTCTCGGCCCCAAAACAGGGCATAGCAAGGCAAGGCAGCAATGTCAGCAAGGCTTCATGCCTGGTAGTTTCAGATATATAAGACTGCCCATGTTCAAATGTAACAAAGAATCGATATTTGTACTACGAACACAAACGAATGTTTTCTTTTCCCTTTCCTTTGCTTTACTTTGCGACCCATCCTTTGAAAGAACACATCACAGAGAACGCCATTGGTCAATTTCCCTTTCTACCAGAACCTCATCACCTTTCCACGATACTCTCGAATTGCCTCGCTCACTCAAGACATTGTGGCACCAGCCATAACCACATCATCATCGCCGTCAGTCCGTCCATTCCTTGTCTTTCCAATCCACCCTCAAACGCCGCTTCCGGGAAGTAATGTAACACATCCGAATGTCCTCTCGATTCCATTCCATCCAGTCCCTATCATCCTCAGCATCATCACCCCCGAAAGCCTATAGTAACCCAAGGATATGAAGAAGAAGCCAGCTCTTGAGCTTGCTTTGAGGGAGAAAGAGAGTGGGTATCGCGCTTTAAAATACTTTATGCTAACCGTCAGAGCCAGAAATTCCCTGACAGTAGTCAGTGAATCTAGATCAAGTTACCCTTTGGCACAGCAACGAAGATGGCTGTCAAAATGGCACCACCAACGATACCAGCAAGGATAGCCTGCAAGAAGATTGTGTCTTGGATTTGACGGAGGGCAGGCTCCTCAACCCAAGTCTGGCGGTCAAAGATCTTCCTGACGACATTGCGCTTTTCGTACTTGGCGATCCATGGCTCAGTCTCGTAGCTGTGGTAGGTGTCGAAGGAGTCCATTGAGCGTTCGGCAGCACCTTTCGTCTCGACTGAAGCATCCTCTGCGTCTTGGAAAAGCTCCCAGGGACGGAGATGGCGGTGGTGAAGACCATGCAGGACAACACACATGCCCTTCCATGCAGCGATGAGAGTTGAGATACCTAGGATGTAAAGGAGAAGAGGGAGTACGCGCCATGCACGGCTTGCGGATGATAGTGTGATAAGAATGTCAACGAGGATGCCGAGTGCGATAAGACTGACACCAAGGCCACGAGCAAAGACAACACGAGGACGATTGCCGTTGCAGATGGTCCAGCGGATGAAGTTGGGGTGAGCCTGGCATCGAAGAGACCACTCAACTGATGTGAGGACATTCTTAAACGCGGACGGGTGAGTGGTGTTCTCCAAAGCGTGGAGAAGAGCGATACGTTCTCTGCCAGAAAGGTTGAGCTCGCGGGAACCACCTTCAGCAATGTAAATGCCAATGACACGCTGGATCTCATCGCGGAATGGCTGGATTGTGACTGCAAGGGTGTATCAATAAAGAAGGTCTTCGTGTCATCAAATAGGTCGAAACTTACATGGCTGCCACTTCAGTCCAGCTTCACCAAAGGCATCACCACCTCTCTTCTTCGTCTCGGCAGTGCTGGTGGTATGCATGGACATCCAAGCAGAAGACCTGTCGTCCTGTGTGCTGGTAAACGACATGGGATTACGTTCAGTCTCCTCAGATGGAGTGCGTTCAGGTGTGCCGAAAGGGTTGGGCTTCTCGGTCTCTGTGATTCTTGGTGTTGAGTCAAGACCAGTGCCCTTGAGAGCAGCAGCAGTGTCGGCGCTGACCTTCATGGGTCTGTTCTTTCCTTCATTCGCAAGCTTCTCTGACTCTTCCATGGTCCTGGTCCATGCTGGTGATAGAGCACGTTCACTGGCAGGGAGAGCTTCAAACTTCTCGGTGTACTGACGGATCCAGAGGAAGAACTGAAGGTTCTCGGGAGCGTGCTCGATGTATTTGAGGTAATTCATGAAGTCGCGAAGTGTGCAAGGCTGTGATTAATATCTCCATGTTAGTATCTAGATCTATGATCGACGATGCAAGACCTATAGATTAACAATATCGCTGACATGTCGCTTCTATAATCCTTGCAAAGCTATGAAGCTGATTCGAGTGAATGAATGTAACTTACAGGGCAAGTTCCACCCTTGATAATGCGGTCGAATGATAAAGGCTCTGGGATACCGGCGCAC
>Ga0160427_10001315_pt1 | contig 15284 bp, 14 predicted proteins | sample SolpanmetagenomL_FD_108194 | JGI IMG/M metagenome (GOLD analysis project Ga0160427, IMG submission 108194) | Solar panel surface microbial communities from Lawrence Berkeley National Laboratory, California, USA - L | ecosystem: Engineered > Built environment > Solar panel > Unclassified ...
AAGGCAATCGAGATCCATCTTTACTTTCTGGACAGAGGAACGTATCGACGGATAGAGGTGTAAACTCGCAATTGCGACCTGCTGGTGGTACTACTTCGAATTTTCCTCAACCTCGCTCCAACTCGAGTCGAAATTCACCAGACCTAGCTACAACTGAGACTGCGTCTACTCTTCTGGCAGCGCCTCCACGTGCTCCAGCGTTACAACGAGACAGTTCAACTCACTCAGATGCAGGCGATTCAGTGATCGACCTATACTCCAACCGATTATCTGGCATCAGCACGACCACTGAAGCATATCCAAATGTTAATGGCTCCCTGACGGCCATGTACGATTTCTCGGGTGATATTGACAACGCCGAAGCCTCGAGATGGATCTACCGAGACAAGCTTTTGCGGATAGAGAACCAGGAAAAGCGAAAGGTCAGTAGTGGGTCAATGCATGGAGGAAGATCAAGTAATGAGGGAAATGGTGTTGTTGGAGATTCGAGAAATTTGCTATCAGACAATGAACACAGGCCAGGTGGTGGTTATGGTGCTGTCGATATTTCTTCAGACGAGGAAAGTATCGATAACGACCTTGATCCGAGGTCAGAAGAGGAGAGGAGACAAGATATTGCAACTACTACACCTAGACGTCTTGGACGGGCCACTTCATACTCCCGGATACCTATAGCCACGTCGTCGCCTGCACCTATACCTCAAGAATATCTAGAGAGGACTGCACCTTTGCATCGTCCTGAGTCGGACGAATTCGAGGCCGTTCTGGATACAACATATGTTCGAGCACGTCAGAGATCACAATCAGTCGGTTCCAGTATCCTCCTTGAATCCGATAAGATACTACAACCTGTAACACCATCTCCACCAGAATCGGCGTCAGGGGACATAGTCAGACAAAACAAGCCCTTCGCACAGCGGAGCGGGCCGCCTGTGACTCCATCACCTCGACGGCCCACAAGTTCTAACAAGAATGTTGGAATCTCACACAGTAAATCTCGTTCGCAACCTCGTAATACGACTGGCAGAGGTGGAGCTTCAGGAACAGCAGGTACACCCTCAAAGCAAGTGGCTCTTGAAGGCCCTCCTCCGTGGTCTCTAAGCAGCTATACCCCAGATCCAAGACTGCCCCCAGATCAGCAAATCATTCCAACAGTCGCCAAAAGATTACAGCAAGAGCAGTGGGAGAGGGATGGTTTGTATGCTAGTGCTTATGATAGAGAACTACGACCACTCAAAGTCCATGATGACAGTGAGAGTGTTTTGAGAAAGGATGGCCAGGAAGAAGCTTCAAACCAACAGGATGATGGATGGCCGTTGAAGAAGAACAAAACACCTGTCACTCAATCTCCAGTTCGCACCCCAGCAGCTGTATCGGTCCATGAGCCTGTTCTACCAGTGGTGTGTTTACGCATCTCATTCTTCTTTATTATTTTTATAACCTTTCCTTGATGTACTAATTTTTAATGCTCACTTAGGTAAACGAGCCGAAACCACCTTCGAAACCTGCTACGCCCAAACCACAAGTTACAAAACCTCCAGCAATACGCACACAAGATCCTGGTGAACCAACAGAGAAGGAGAAGAAAAAAGAAAAGGGCTGTTGTGGATGTGCAATCATGTAATTCAGTCCCTCATGCCTTTACCCTATATACACACAGTTCTGTTAAGCAGTCTTTACACCAAAAAATATGGCGAAACCGGCGTTTATTATTCGTTCTTTAGCTCAACTTTACATGAATTGCTCATTTCAGCGAAACTGGAGTTCTTAAGCCTTTTTTCCTTCTTTCATTTCTTTCCATCGTTTTTTCCTCTTCTTGTCGTCAAATGTCTTCTGTAGATCTTCGCTTTCTTTAGGCTTTTTAAGGTTTCCTTTGTCAATTCTACTTTATTTCCACTGTTCTCCCTTTCTCACTCATTTCGTATGTAAAGCAGAGCTCTTCCTGCATCATTCATGTCTTCATTTTCCTTCTATGAATTCTTGCATTTATTCCCACCGTCCATCGTAGCCATAGATGATAACTTGCAAATTTTCCTTCAATATTTCATATCAATATCTTTCGCGTTAGAATATCATATATCGATGTCATTCTCCCACCCAAATGGGTAAAATCCTGATTCGTTCGCGGTTTATCTTTAAATGTACAAATCTTTATACCCTTTTTTAGTTCTATTTATATAGGTAATTAATCTTTTTCAGTTTATGCCCCTTCCCTCCTTTCGTCACATACTACAAGTACACATTTCTCAAGTGTAACGAGCGTACAGACACAAATTCAAGCCTCAATTTTATAAAATAATTTCAACGTATATATATAGTGGATATCTAATTTGAGAACTTTGAACACATAAACTCAGATCAGCCATCGCTTTAAGCCGCTTTTTAAATCTCAGGTCAGGTGACGTAAGGATGCCACCTACTCACCCACTTGCTTAACATGAAACCTTCAAACACCTTCTTCCACGAGCTTGGACCCAGGAGAAACTCTCATTCAGCAACACAACAATCGCAAACCCAACAGCGCACTTAGTATCAACGACTCCCCAATCTTCAAAGAAACCTCCAATAGTTTGCGCAAAGGCCAGCCATAAAAGTGGCGAAGCAGGAGATTTGGGAGAGTTTTCTCCCTCAGAGCGTCATATCGGTCATCCGACCACATCTTTTGCGTCTCAACCACGAAATACAACCATATCGATCATCAGTCGATTCATCTTTGAAGGCTTACTTACCGGAAAGATTATCTTCGGTCCTATCGGTCCCAGACAGCGCGTCTGTGGTTTTTTTACTGATACTCATATTCATCTCATCATTCTTACCAATGCGAAAATTCCTCAATCGATTCATAGAGGATACCTCAAGAACGGAGGACACAATCATAGTACAACATGGAAAAGATACACACAACATCACCTTCTTGAAGGGCTCAATAAGTTCAGGAGCAATATCTGTTCTGGACCTCAAGAAGGCCGTACAAGCCGCAACTCAAACACCCGACATTAATGCAATAAAATTAGTCTTTGCAGGAAAGACACTAAAAGATGACAACAGCCCTCTACAAATCTACAACCTCAAAGACGCATCCAAAGTACTATGTATGGCATCTAAAGTCAAACTACCCGCCGGTGGCGTGTCAAATACAGCAAGTAGATCTGGTACTCCAACACCAGGATCAGACATGCCTAAGAAGAAAGTCATTCCACCTATGGAGCGGATCAATCTGGTCCAGACGTATATCAACGACACCATGATGCCATTAGTCATCGCGTTCGAAAAGTCACCGCCAAAAGACCGAGAGCAGAGGACCATGGAACATAGACGGCTTGGTGAGACTGTTATGGGCGAATTACTCAAATTGGATTCAGTAGATACGGATGGGGCGGATGGCACTGAAGTGCGGGCGAGGCGGAAAGAGGCTGTGAGGGGGATGCAAAATATCTTGGAGCGACTTGATGTTGCTTTGAAAAAGTCGGAAGAAACATCTGCAATATTATAACCATGAATCGTTTGTTCATTCAAGCATTCGTCTTCAATTTTTTTTTAAATTTTCCCTTCTCTTTCTCTCATCTCCCCAGCTTCTTGGAATTACTATTAGAAAATTGGCGTTCAAGACTTTTAAATAGATGGGATGGAAATTTTCGTCTCCAACACGGATTCGCATCAAAATCTTTTTGTAATGTTGTGTTAAAATTCACTCAGTAATAACGTGTAGTCTTAGGCTATCATGCTGAATTTTCTGTGTTCTTGTGGTTAGATACCCAAATCCACCATATGTGTGCGCTGTGCAAGTACTTACTTAAGTATCAAGTACTTTCCTCCTCCTCCTCCTCCTCCTCCTCCATCATCATCATCATCATCATCATCAATTGCGTTTATGACTATGTTCACAACCTTGCCGACCGAACGTGTATGTTTATGGTGCAACATCTGTGACATGTATTTTGATTCTCAGTTGTGTCAAAAATTCTGGTCACTTGGCTTTACGATGTTGTAACAATATAGCCTATGCGTTTGATAACCACTTCAAACCCCCTTTGCAATTTACTTCCAATATCGTCACACGTTTAACCAGAATCTAAACGTCTGTCAATCAACATCGACACATCATGGATAACAATCTCAAACGCTGTCTAAACGTTTCGCTTACAGAACAAGTGCAGTCCTACAACTATAATGTATATCAAGATGAGTTTAATTTCTCTTCTTCCCATAGACGTCAGGCTGTTTCACGTCTAAACAGCAGTCGAGGGGATTACCGAACGATATCTTTTCCTATATTTAGCAGCTGAATGTCACAGTTTATTGTTCAACAAACGACTTGAGTACTGGCCAGCCGATCGTTGTTCCCATTGTGCACGAACCGATGTTTGCGTTTGTGGGTTTAGGATAGATAACATTGCATCCCTTTAGATGTGGGCTTATAAGGGAAGGTCTAGCAGCCTGCTTGGGAACGCATTTTTCCAATTCCTCTAATCACTCACTACCCGCATGCTCTGTGCTTTTAGCATAACTAAGCGGACAAGACAACCGAGCAATTTCTCTTCTTGTCCAACTGCGACTGCACTGAAAACAGCCTTTCTTTATTTTTGAGATTCCTGACAGGATAATAGCGCAAAGAGTTATTGCTATCACTAATCCTTATTTACGAAGGAGAAGCTTGATTGCGAGGACGTTTTTTTTTGTGTAAAATCCATCAAAACCAGTTTTAAATCAATTTTAATATGCGTCCGACCAAGTTAACTTGGCTGCAAGCTCCAGCAAAACCTATGATTATGGGTGATAGGAAACCAATAAATAGGGTCCACATAATAAATATTGCAGGGATTTTAAATACAGATTTCTCCGACAATTCGCACTGGAGATGCAAGGATTACGTTTGTAGCGGATCAGGACGAACGAGACCAGTCTTATTTCAAGATCGTGTCCCACCCACTTCGACCCTAACAGGTATTGTTCTAGTTCTGATTGGGCTATGCACCTCTTCTTCCTCTCTGCAAGCTTTGCTCTTCTTGCAATGCGAAGAACATGACGGAAAACATTCTGGAAGTCGATTATGCGTCGGTCCGCTATGGCCAGATGGCGAACACGCCCTTGTAGGTATGACAGCTGTACATAAGTACCTAATTTATGGAACTGTCATCATTTCCATCGGATGGGGAATAATTGTAATTCAATAGTATGGATCCAGTCAGCTTGATCAATGAAGCTTATAAGCGATCGAATTCAATTCCCAGGATTCTAGCCCCTCCCTCTAAACGGTTGTTGAGATGAAACTACGCAGCAGAGTGAAACTACCTGAAAGGAATATTCCACATTCTTACGGAATGAAGAGGGACAACGAATATGCAAGAATTGAAACCTACAATCTGACGTTTGCATGAAGCTTTAACAAACAAGATCACTCCACTTGAGTCGTTCCTGCATCAAGAGCTCTTTCATATATTAGCACCGGAATTTGCATCTTGAACCTTATTATCTTGCTCTTCCCCAAACTAGTACCAGACCCATTCTTCCACTTATTTAGCAATCTAGCAACATATTTCAATACCAACCACAAGCAAACATCTTGTCGACTTGCCTCCAGCATCAGTGAGGCAAAATATCAGTAGTTCAACTAAGCCTGAGCATTTCCAACATCTAATCACATGACTCTGTGCATGACGAAAGCGAGAGAGTTCAGCAGTTACAGCTTGAATTCTATTCCTTTTCCAACCATCGTCAGTGCCAACAAAAGTAGTAGAAGTGGTAATAAGAAGAAAAATATCTCTGCCATATCCAAAATGACAACACCAGCTTCAACCGCGGCGCCAATACAAAAAAAGAAAAGCGTTATAACAAGAGCTTGTGTAAGTCTTATTTCTTTCTTAATACGCATCCGATTAGGAAAAAACCCTTGATTAAGAGTCAGTAGTAAAGAACACTATGGTTTAAGCTCAATGTTGGGATACCTTTCATAATTCTTGCTGCAGCTTTGATAATTATCATAAGCACCTTTGACAACATGCTCATTTACAAATTTTAGGACAACTGCCGATACAGAAAGATAAAATGCGATGGACAAATGCCATGTAGTAGATGCGTGCGTATGCAATTTACATGTGCATACGATAGACCACAAAAAAAGAAGGGTCCTTGTGGAAAGTATGTTTGCCGCACAAAATCGACACACTATAGGCATATCTTGATCAATTTATATTAAGTGGATAAAGTGCTGAGCCAACTGTTCTATAGGCGAATCGTGGAACTGCGCCGTCAGCAACAACAGAATCAACAACAAGAGAAAGCACATTTAGTCATCGAGAACCAGCTTCTTGCTGCAAATAATCTCAATTCACAATCGCTGATCCGACCGGATGCTTCAAATGCGTTTGCCAGCTCAATCGTCAGAGATCCATATTCATTATTCTCAGATCCCCTAGCGACCACAATACCACCATCATTGTCTGGCCTATTGCCTCAATTTTGGCCAAGCTACATTACCGAAGCATCATTAATACCACATATCGAAACATATTTCGAGCGATTATACTCAACGATACCCGTGTTAAGTCGGGCAAGATTATTTGAACAACTTGCACAATATGAGCACCGCAAAAATCCCCAGTTCGGATCAATGCTCTTGGCTATGGCAGCGTTCTCGTTAATACAGCCGCTGAAAGCTAGGTAATGATTATACGCACATATATAGCGAAAACGATGGAAATTTCTAATGTTTTGCCTATAGTGAACGAGATCTATATGAAAGCCAACTTGTCAAGGCCAAGGCTTTTATGGCGGACTCTGTCAAGATGCGAAACGATCCAGATTTTGGCGACGACCCATCCTTGGAATTGACCTTAGCTAGTTTCTTTTTGTTTGCTTGCTTATATGGTACGCAGAAGAACAACGCAGCTTGGTTCCGTCTGCAAGAAGCTGTCACATTGGGAACAATGCTCGGGCTTGGTGATCCATCTTCGTATACAAATCTCAAGCAAGAAGAAGTGGAGCGGAGGCTTAGAACCTTCTGGGTTTTGTCTGTAACAGAAAGGTACAGCCCTTTCGATGTAATAGGTTCACCAAGGGGAAATACTGACATGAAATCGTAGGGCGTACGCTTTACAACGAAGGCATCCTATCACGTTCCGTGGACATCCTGCTGAGACAATGCAATTGATGCGTCGGATGACTGATGCATCTGGCGCCAGCTATATTCAAGATCTTGCAAAGGAGTCAACCAGCATACTAGGGCTTAAATACATGGTGTTCTTGTTCAATTCCATTGACGAGAATATTATTGAATGCTGGAATATGAGATGCCGAGAAGGCGAAGGAGGCTGCAAACGCTTGACTCAGGAAAGAGTTGTTACTGTGCATCATGCCTTGGTGAATGCCTATAGTTTTGACAATGATGATAAGGACTCTATCTCGAACAGTTCTGGATATCGACAAAGTAAAGTCACATTGAAGGAAACGCAACAGGCAGATGCATATATAACGCAACAGTGGTTGAGAAATAGGTAACTCTCCCTTCGGGCAATCCTCTGTACAATACATATATAAGATGGAAACTATCTGGCTAATTATGAGTACACAGATTATGGCAACTGGCGCTGTCACATGGTTTACTTAGTCAGGACAATGCTGTTCATCCAGAACTGCGACTCGATTTTGCAGTCACTATTGCTAGATCGACGTTGGCTATATGTCACAATTTGACTGTGGCTAACAAAAAGATGGATGCACTTGAGAGTCATGGTATTGGCTTGGTGGGTCACTCTAGTCTCTTTAAAGTCTTTTCTGTATATACAGGCTCTAAGGAGTAGATAACGTTCCAAATTGCTGACTATGACTTTCTCTCTATGGGTATAGGTTGAAAAACTTTACGACATTGCCTCAAGCGTTGCCGGTCTCTTGTCTCTCTTTCCATGGATGGATACTGCGACACATGCGGACAAATTCAATCCCTCTATACCAGTCAATCCATATGCACCACCACTACATAGCGAAGTCTCAATGAGAGAGACACTAAACCAATTCCTCGCCATCTTTGCAGTTTTCCGAGGTGGTCAACATCCTTACCTAGATCCATTCATGCATGTACTTAGTACCCTGCCAGCAGCACCAATTCGAGAGCATCACGCTCCTGCCATTGCTGCTACCCATGCTGCTCTCCCACGTGATGCGCACAACAATCATGGCATCAGCTGGCAACCTATGTCAGCATCCAATCAACCATTACAGCATCAGTTTCAACATTCGTCATCATCACAGCAACAGCAGCGGCGGCCATACCCATCACCACCATCACAACATCAACATCAACACCAACCACCGTTAGCACCAAATGCTTCGCAACTTACAAATGGTGTAATGCTAAACCATGATTCTCATCTCAAATATTGAACAAACGAAATTGGAACAATGGGTTTCTTCTCTCGTGCAGCACAATCAAGACATTTTGGGGGGATATGCTTTTTTGTTGTTTGAAGGAGTGGGAGGGAAAAAGTTCAAGCTTATAGACGTTGCTACTTTTGTTTTGCATTTTCTTGGTCATAATATTCTTGACGATTTTCCATTGCGTATAGACCGATACATTGGTGTAAAGGAGAGGTTTTCTTTGTATGAAAATTGATGCAGCGTATCATACATACAGCTAGCACATACCGTAATATGATAATAGAAGGGTAGTTTTGTTTTTTTACATTAATTTGAGTTTTCGCAATTTTTATGCCCACCAAAAACCCTTCTGCTGGTTGGAAATGACACACAAATATACCATAAAATGTGAGATTCACTAAAAGGATGCGATTGGTTGAAGAATTGTTTAGACTCTACATCACGTCGTTATATGTTTAGGTTTGAAGTATCATTTACAACGTGCGCAATGAATGCGTACTTGAGTCTTCTGAGCCAGTGTCATCGCCGTACTGGCATAATTGGACTTTTTTTTATTAATTTTAGATGAGGATAAAATTTGACAGTTATCTGATGCATGAATATCTCAAATCTGTACCAACACTGTTATTTTGTTCCTGTATCGTGGATTATACTATCATCGTATACTATAGAGGAGAGGTGCAAGCTACTTAGATATACAAGGTAAAGCAGAACTACTTTCTAGTATTAAAATTTTAACGATACATTGTGCATTGTGCTTCATTATAATTTGCAAAAACTGGCATATATCTGGAAAAGACGGGACTTTTTCCTTGCAGAATGTTATATCATATGCATACTAAGTAGTCACAGATGAGAAAATATATTTATATATGTTCAGAGTAAACACAGACTGCTTAACATAACGTTACAACACCTGACTTATTTAAATCAAGCATTGACTCGCTCGAGCATCTTTCATTTCCAGTTCAAGCAAATAAAGATCCAAGGACTCAGGAATGTCAACTACGCTCAGACAGACAGTACTAGGGTTTATTGAGAACGAAAAGATGAAATATTGGAAATGAAATAATGCAGATCACATTATCTGAGGTTACTGATACTGAAAAGTTTTAGTGTTAAGATATGAAAGACGTTATTATACAATTAATCGCAATCGTGACGAATAAATGCAAGCGTGTCTCAAGCTTCAGCTGCAGCTACGTATTACATCTATATGTACCTACTTAAGTACATATGTAGGTATATGTACCCACTTAGGTTCAGTGAATCGTCAACGTACTTCTTCAATTGTCACATCATATCATGAGACCAAGAAGCAAGAGAAGAAGAGTGGAAAAAAAGATGATTGGCTACTAAACGTCGATGGTGTTAAATATGTCATTTGAGTCATATAAAGGAAATATATATATATCGATACCCTGTGGGACGTCACGACATGTGTCATAATGTTGTGCATTGTAATAAAAACCTGGTAAATCTTCAAGACAACTCCCCACTTTGCGCACTCCAATTTCGGTCCTTCCATTCGTTCTACCAGTAACATGGCATATATCACGAAGTTTATGTCTCTCGCCATCGTGTTGGCTGCCTTATGAATGTGACATATTATCCTCCCTCTATCTCATTACTATGCATTGAGTTTCATCTCGTCATTTGGGTGTAGCGTTTGCCGTTGATTACTAGTGCAAGAAGAAAACCTGATAATTTTAGATATTCCGACCAGTTGGATATCGCCCGCATGTCATATATCCAGAACATGAAATGTATAAAATATCTTGATATTTGAGCATTGTAACTATAGACAATCGTGAGAAAGAAGGTGGTTCGTTAGTGTTCTTTTCACGCTTTTGATCGTTAGCCAATCAATCCTGATCATCAGTTTGGTCATGCGGCATGAGAAGCAACTTGACTAGACTTTGGTAGATCTGGGGAGAAATGGGGTGCCAGCTGAGCATGAGAAGCCTTGGAAGCTTTGCCGAGCCTACGTCTACACTTGCCCTCCGTCTTATGTGCTTTTGCCTTTAGCATGTGAAAATTTAAACATCCCCCGTTGCGAAGAGAAAATCAACGTCTTATAAATGCATTTAATTGGCCAAACTCTTAATTTAGAACAAATGGATCTATCAAATTCTATTGGCTATCCAGTCGACATGTCGTTTCTTACCTTGAAATCTACCTACATTCTAGCCAGCATTCATGAATTAGAAAATAGGTAGACTTGTAAGGCTGTAACAAATTTCGCATGGCATTCCAATTGTCTTTCTAATCGAGGGACATAGATATTTATCTGTAGGCCTTGTACCCAGAAGTACTTCCTGTACATATTGTTTGGTCCTATGTACTTTGCCTCCAAGACCACTTTTTAGAAACCACGAAAATTAGTGTTTTGGGATCTCGCCCGTGAATGGCCCGGTGATACACACTCGGCGGCGGCCTTGGGTCCCCAAGACCACGGCAACAGGAGATCTGATAAACATACATTTATAGTTTATTTGCGAAATGAAGCCGTTTTTCTTTCTATTTTGAGGAAAAAGACCTTACGTGTTACTGTGACCACTTCTTCAGGTTGAATCAAGCTGGCTGGAATTTTTTTGTTGAGAAAAATTGTTCATACACTATTCAAGAATCTCCTCTCTACAAGGATTCGAGTAAAATTTGACAATTGCTCTCGAAGACCCCCCTAAATATCACTGTTTTGGTGAAGCTAGATGTATTGATTATAGGCATAGTCAGTTGCGACCGCCTTTGCTATGAGTGGTTAGATCATATCAAGGAAAGATGGTGACGGAATGGAATTGTGTGTGTCCCAGCGATAAGACTGAGGAGAGCAAAGCTAGCATACTAAATAGTACTAGCGGTAGCGAGAGGGAGACATGAAGAAAGCGACGCTAAAGTGGAAATATAAAGAAAGAGACGATAAAGTCCAGAAGATGGAGTAGGAGAGGAAAAGAAAAAAGGAATTCGTAGTGTGCTCGAAAAACTGAACTAAACGATGCAATGCAGCGAGGGATCAAATTTCCCTTCTCTCCCTCTCTGCTTGAGCAAGAAAGGAAGAAACGAAACTAAAAAGGTCTAAAAAAAGATGAATGTACCTGGCGCTATTCCTCTTGTGTCAAAATCGCGGGACTCGCCATGCATGTGAGAAATTTCTAGAGAGCTTAAATGTGAAGATCACCCCCATTACAGTACCGACATGTCAATCAACAAAAAAACCAACGCTAGCTAAAATTAATATCGATTCTGCGGTTTATATGCAAATGACAACCCAGATACTACCAACATAAATCACTATCAGTCCCACTGCCAAGACCAAGCTAAAAGGAATCAATATGTCCGTTCTTCTTGCTTAAACGAGCACATCTGTACGGACGGTTCGATGGAAAGAGCTAGGGAAAGCCATTGATTTCAATTGCATGAGCGCTCTACAACAAACCAGATTGGCAGATGCTCAATTAGAGATCAGAAAGTCAGGACGAGAAGAGAAGAGAAGAGAAAAAGGCTACTGAGCACGCGCTCTTTCCATAAGGCGAACTTTTTTTGGTGAGAACCAGCATGTTATTGACAATATTTGGTATCAATATATGTACGATATAGTCTTCGAAGTATAAGAATACATGAGTAAATTCAACCTTGCTGTGTTTGTAATTCAGTTCTCCAGTTTTTATAATCATAAATGTGCCAAACGGTCACTCACGCAATCGTAGCAAAGTTTCCGACTCTTTTTATTTTCTTATGATGACCATACGATTTATCTTTTTAACAGGGAATAAGGGCTTGGTTTATTCTATTTAGAGGAGAAAAACGTGTTTAACTGTGCTTTGTCTACGTCTATCAATTCGGAACCGATCTCACGCATGAATTGCTGCCAAGATCAGACTTGGTGATTGAAAAGAAGCCTAAAGTCCCGAAAAGGTTCGAGCAGACATCGACAACGCCATAATTGCTTAGTGTCGTTAGTATCATTCTCAGACATGTCCGAGCTTTTTCTTCTTTCTCTTTTTTTTTCTTTCTTTCTCAGGCTTGATTAAAAGGACAACGAAACATGAGAAAACTGATAAGGACAAAACTCATGTTGCAGTCAGTCCAGATTGGGTTACATACCTAGATATATGACAAAGGCCCATCATGCAGCCTATCTTATGTTTGAGAGACTTAGGTCTTACATATCCACATAACTAGTGTACCATTGATGATCTTCTTCTTCCTCTTCTTCTAGGACATATGACGCCGATGCAAAAGAAGCGAGAAGATAGAAGAATCAACCACGGATTAGACTACAATGTCGCAAATTTTCTTGATGATCCCGGTACCAGATCTTCACTAGCTATCTGGAACCAAAAAAGCATCAAACAAGAGGTTATTGAGGTTGGCAAATGGTGGAAAAAATCGTATTCGGAAAGAAAGGCGTTTCAATCGTCCAACCTTGAAAAAGGATGATGTTGACATATGGTGTAGAATGACACAGTCGTGGCTTGGTCTAGAGAGGAAAAGTCTGAGAGAATTTGAAGACATCCAACCCGCAGCTGTCTTGTCTGCACATGCTGATGAGAGACACAATTTATCGCAAACTGCTGTTCAATGCTGTCATAAAGCGAAAGAAAAAGAGATATGGTTTAAACTTTTTCAGAACGAGACAAGCTTGCAAGAAAGTTTGAAAGATAAACGAACAAAAGCTGAATATATTGTTGAGGAAAGGCTGAACAACTTGCAAGCCCAAAATAGCCAAAGACGCAAGACTGCAAATGCAACCTGGGAAATCTCACTGTTGAACACAAGATGCTGATCTGTATTACAAGGCAAGGTGTCTCTTCTGGAGACAGGTAAACCCGGCATCGTATTGCCAATATAGTCAGCCGCAGCGAGATTTTCCCAGCCTTTCAAGTTCTAGACATCACAGACATCTGCAAGCCAACGTGTGATTCCAATGTGCGCAACATATAGATAGATAGAGAATGGTAGGAAAATCACTATCTGAGACAGACAATGCTATAGCACATGAGCATTATGATGGACGGATAGCGTGAGATTACTTTGGTATCATCATGTCATACTTGCTTGCTGCCTCTCAAATTATTTTTTTAATCACATCTTATCATTTATTGTTTCTTAATTGAGGAGGATCATTATTGTGGGCTCGTTTGACAAGCGAGTTTTACCCAACGTGAGAATTTGCGAAAAGGAAGAACGAGACATGGGCAAACAGGTATGCATGATTTCGTTTCTCTCTCTTCCAAACCCCTGTAAGTCCTCCCGTGTAGGTCTCTAGCCGGAGGTGTGCGTCTTGCTGATACCGGTCTGTAACCGGAAGGTCAAAAGTGTGGGATCGAGGGCGTGATTTTAGACATACAGGGGACAAGGACCAGGGATCTAGAGAGGATCCTTACCGAGCGCAATGGGTAGAATACTACTATAGCGTACTTTCGATCCCAATGAAGCTTACATTTTCCCATTTCACGAACTCAGTTCCTACAACCACCTCCTTTCTTCGTTCCACCTTTCGGGATATGTATAGAGTATGCATGCAGGCAATATCCAACGCGGATATATCTTTTTTCTCTTTCTCTTTCCTTGCAACTGTTCTTCGTGTCTGTCATGCATATCTTGTATCATGGCAGACATAGAGAAAATGAGACTTTTGGTGATGTTTACCATCAACCTCCGATAGTGTAGACGGTAGCAAAAGTTAGGGGAGGGGGGGGGGAGATACTCAGGTAGTCGAAGACTGTTATAGATAACCAATGCTAGCTAAGTACATTATGCGTTCTTAATTGACATCGAATTTCCATGCCTCTGCAGCACTATCTGCACGATGGTACAGGACGGCAGATTGTGAAATATAGAATGCATGAACATGTATTACACAAGATACCCTAAAATGCTATATAAATGCAGACATTAGGTAGCAGCAAATTAGTAGGAAAGGAAAGACAAAGCATATATATTTTGATTGTCATCAATTGCGTTGACTGGGGGTTTATTGTTGTCTCCTTCCCATCTATTTGTTGTGAACTTTACACGAAATTGGATGACTTTACCCCTTCCTTCCTTCCCTTCTTATCGAGTCCTTTTGGTTGTATTCTGCGGGTTTTTATTTTATTTCATCTCGTACCAATTTCCCAGGGCGCAATCTTATTTATCAGACTGGATGCTTTGTTAAATGAGCTGCTTCTTAAGTATTTGCTAGGAAAATAAAGTAACTGCGTAAATAAATCAACGCCCTTCAAAATCCATTCTCCCTGCCTGCCTGCCTGAATGAATGGGGCTTTGATATTCATGATAGACCAAGCAGCAGCAGTATATGTACTTTGTACTCTACTTTCAATCGTTTTCGTATGTGACATGATGGGTGAAATGACAAGAAGCATGGAGTATGGATTTATACAGTGCATGCACACTAGAATTCTTGTATATCGTATCCATCCTGCGGTGCTTTAAACCAATCAATCAATCAATCAATCGTTCGAAGATGGTCAATATATTATATGTTTGAGTACTCAGAGAGTACTTACCGGAGCAGCACTGAATTGTAATGGTGAAGTGAGTCTATTGGTGGTAGCAACAAAAATAATAGTACTCATGCCAGTGTTGTACGGATCTCTTTCCTTTCTTTTGTTGGCCCCCTCCCTCGTCCCATCCAACTGTCATCTCGAATTCCAGCAATCACCACCCCCCGAAAAAAACCTCTTCCCATCCATCCATCCATCCCTCTATCTATCGCAATCATCACACATCACGCCCTCTCCTGCCCTTTTCTTTCTCTCTCCTTTATATGTCTCTCTCTCTATCAACGAATCTCTGGCCCCCCCATTCAATCAACAAACACACTTGTCGCGACATCCTGAGCCAGTCTTTCTTTCTTTCTTTCTTTCTGTCCTCTCTCTCTCTCTCTTGTTCGCCCGTTCTCCTTC
>Ga0160427_10001316_pt1 | contig 15268 bp, 15 predicted proteins | sample SolpanmetagenomL_FD_108194 | JGI IMG/M metagenome (GOLD analysis project Ga0160427, IMG submission 108194) | Solar panel surface microbial communities from Lawrence Berkeley National Laboratory, California, USA - L | ecosystem: Engineered > Built environment > Solar panel > Unclassified ...
GAGGGCCTCCTGCTGCGCGGGGTACAGCTCGATGCCGCGCGAGGTCACCCAGTCCGTGAACGCCTCGTGGACGGCGTCGGGGTCGGCGGCGGCGGCGCTGCCCGCGGCGGGCAGGAGGTCGGGCAGGAAGGGCGCGGTCGCGGGAGTCGTGGTCGTCGCGGGAGTCGTGGTCATGGCCGCCCCATCGTCTCAGCTCGGACGGTGGCGGCGCCCCTCAGCTCAGTCGATGAGGCCGTCGGCGCGCGCGGCCAGGCAGGCCGCGGCGCTGGAGTTCACGCCGTACTTGCGGCGCACGGCGGCCAGGTGCTGCGCGACGGTGTTCGCCGCGAGGCCGAGGCGCTCGGCGACGACGGAGCCGGGACAGCCCTGGCCGACGAGCTGCAGGACCTCGCGCTCGCGGGCCGTGAGGGTGACCGAGGGGCGGACCGGGGCCTGGCGGTGGGCGTCCTCGAGGGCGCGGAAGCGGCTCTCGGCGAGCAGGACGAAGCGGTTGCCCGCGGCGTCCTCGACGACGACGCGGCGGTCGCCGACGGCGACGCTGCGCAGGACGGAACCCCACCACTCCGGCGGCAGGGCGACGGTGGTCTCCTCGGCGAGGACGCTGGCTGACTCGGGCATGGTGGGGGCTCCTCGGTCGTGCGGGGGTGCAGGACCCCGGGTGGTCGAGGCCGTGTCGTCGAGACGCTCACGCGCCACGCTACGGTCTCGGTCGCCGGGCCACACCCTTGAACACGCGAGCGATCCGCCACCCGTTCGCCACACCCGGGGGAGCAGCGGCCCGCCGCGCCGGTCCGCGCAGCGGCTGCGACAGTGGCGCCATGGACCTCGGGACGTACGGACTCTGGCGCGGCGGGGCGGTGCTCGACGCGGACTTCGCGCAGGCCGCGGAGCGGCTCGGCTACGGCACGGTGTGGATCGGCGGCTCGCCCGCGGGAGACCTGCGCCAGGCCGAGGAGCTGCTCGCCGCGACCGAGCGGATCGTCGTGGCCACCGGCATCGTCAACATGTGGGCGACCCCGGCCGAGGAGGTCGCCCCCTCCTACCTCCGCCTGGCCGACCGCTTCCCCGGGCGCTTCCTGCTCGGGGTGGGCATCGGGCACCCCGAGGCCGTCCGGGAGTACCGCAGCCCGATGGAGACGATGGTCGACTACCTCGACGTGCTGGACCGCGAGGGCGTGCCGAAGGAGGGCCGGGTGCTCGCCGCGCTCGGGCCGAAGGCGCTCGCGCTGGCCGCCGAGCGCACGCTGGGCACCCACCCCTACCTCGTCCCGCCGCAGCACACCGCGGCCGCGCGCGAGGCCGTGGGCCCGGGCGTCCTCGTCGCGCCCGAGCAGAAGGTCGTGCTCGACACCGACCCGGAGCGCGCCCGCGCCGTCGGGCGCCCCGTCGTCGACCAGCCGTACCTGCACCTCGTGAACTACCTGTCCAACCTGCGCCGCTTCGGCTGGACCGACGCGGACTTCGCCGACGGCGGCAGCGACGAGCTCGTCGACGTCCTGGCCGTGCACGGCGACGCGGCGACCGTCGCCGCGGGCCTGACCGCCCACGTCGACGCGGGCGCCGACCACGTCTGCGCGCAGGTGCTGACGGCGCCGGGCGTCGACGTCGTGCCCGTCCTCGAGGCGATCGCCGAGCAGCTGCACCTCGGCTGAGCCGCGCCCGCGCCCCCGCGTCCGCTCAGGCGGGCGGGAAGACGTACGGGGTCGTCGTGGCCACGGCCGTGAAGCCGAAGCGCTCCAGCAGCGGCCGGCTGTCGGGCGAGGCGTCCACCTGCAGGTACCGGACGCCGAGCCCGGCGGCCAGCCGCGCCCGGCGCGCGACGAGGCAGCGGTAGACGCCGCGGCGGCGGTAGGCGGGCAGCGTCGAGCCGCCCCACAGGCCCGCGAACCCCGACTCGGGCACGAGGGACAGCCACCCCGCGGCCACGAGCCGGTCGCCGTCCTCGGCGACGAGGACCCGCACGAGGGCCTGCTCGCCCTGGGAGCGGGAGAACAGGTCGTCGGCCAGCCACGACCAGTCGTCGCCCCAGACCTCCGTCTGCAGCTGCGCGACGCGCCGCGCGTCCTGCTCGCTGCACGTCTCGCGCACGGTGAGGCCCTCGGGCGCGTCGGCCGGCAGGTCGAGCAGCCTCGGCACGGGCGCGACGAGGACGGTCTCGGGGTCCTCGGGCGCGAAGCCCGCCGCCTCCAGGCGCGCGGGCAGGTCGGCCGGGCGGTCGTAGTCCCACGTCTTCCACTCCACCGAGCGGCCGCGGGCCGCGAAGGCGTCGCGCTGGCGGGCGACGAGCGCGTCCAGCTCCGCCGCCGGCACCCGCAGGTCCGCGGGCGTGCTGACGAACCCGCGCTCGGGGTACCAGACCCGGCTGACGGGCCCGTCCTCCTCGACGATCACGCCCGTCGGCAGCGAGGCCACGTGGGGCCGGCGCGCGGCGGCGTCGTAGGCGGTGAGCAGGGCGCTGGCGTCCAGGACGGTCTCCTCAGGCACCCCTCGACCGTAGGACACGCGGGCGCCGCGCGAGCAGGGGAAGCGCGAGCACGACGAGCAGGGCCGCCCACGCCACCCACGGACCGACCTCGCGCCGGTAGCCGAGGGTGACGGCCTGCACGGCGGGCGACATGCCGTCGACGAGGCCGGGGACGTAGGCGAGGGCCAGCAGGCTCAGCCGCACGACGAGGACGCGGGTCAGCACCGCCGCCCCGGAGCCGGCCCCCAGGGCCAGCGGCCCGAACAGGAGCAGGTCGTACCAGGGCAGCTCGTAGGGGGCCGCGACGAGGTAGCCGAGCGCCAGCACGGCCGTGACCCCGGCCGCCTGCTGCGCGAGCTCCGGCGGCGCCGCCAGGACGAGGCGCCGCCACCACAGGACGGCCACCAGCGCCATCAGCGCGAGCGTGCCGGGCAGCAGCGCCCCCCGCGGCAGGCCCGCCTCGACCAGGGGCCGCCACACCGTGGCCAGCGAGACGTAGCGGCTGGCGGTGCGCGTCTGGTCGTAGGCGTGCACCCCCGCCCACGCGTGCGCGGGCACGAGGACGACGAGCGCCCCGGCGGCGCCGCGCAGCAGGAACCCGACGCCGGGGCCCTCCCCGCGGCGGCGCGCCAGCACCCAGGCCACGACGAGCCCGGCCGCCACGGCCCCGTAGGGCAGCTTCGTCCCCGCCGCGACGCCGACGGCCAGCCCGGCCAGCAGCGGGCGGCGCGGGGCCAGCAGCAGGGCCCCGAGGGCCGCGGCGCCGGCCAGGACGTCGACGTGCGCGCCCCCGGCGCCCACGGTCAGCAGGAGGGGGTTCAGCGTCCACAGCACGGCGGCCCGCGCCCGCGCGGCGGGCCGCGCCCGCAGCGCGCGGTCCAGCCCGAGCGCCGCGCCGGCCCAGGCCGCGACGACCAGCAGCTGCCCCCACCAGACCGTCGCCCGCACCGACGCGCCGCCCAGCACCGACGCGAGGGCCTGCAGCGCCGTGCCGACGGGCCCGTAGACCGACGGGGTCGAGCGCCAGGGCGCGCGCACGGCGGAGGCGACCGGGTCGGTGCCGCCCGCGAAGGCGTCGGGCGCCTGCGTGTACGGGTCACCGCCGAGCGCCGCGATGCGGCCGTAGGCGGCGTAGCTGAGGTGGTCCGCGGAGCCCACGGGCGGCACGAGCAGCACGACCAGCGCGGCCAGGCCTCCCGCGAGCAGCACGCGCCGCGGCCGGGGCCGCCAGCCGCGCCGGACCGCCGCGAGCCCGAGCAGGACGGCGACGCCGCCCAGCAGCACCGACGCCGCCTGGAGGGCGCTGACCAGCCCCGACGCCGGGTGCAGGCCCAGGTCGAACGGGGGTCCGCCGCCCGGGCCGAGGTCGGGGGCGGCGGCCGAGGGACCGGCGACCGCGACGGCCGTCCACAGCAGCAGGGACGCGGCCACCGCGACGAGGGCGAGGCGGGGCCGGGCCCCGGGTGCCTCAGCCGCCACCGAGCAGCAGCCGGCGCCGGGCCAGCGCGAGCGCGACGTCGCGGTACTGGGCCGCGCGGTGCAGCTGGGCGCCCCAGCCCGCGCCGCTGACGCGGTGCTGCAGCGCGCACGGCACCTCCGCCACGCGCAGGCCCGCGCGCAGCAGGTCGATGGTCATGGCGGTCTCCACGCCCCAGCCGCGGGCCAGCGGCAGGGCCGCCTCGAACGCCGGCCGGGTCAGGCACCGCATGCCCGACAGCGGCTGCTGCGGGGACCAGCCCGCGGCGCGCAGGGTGCCCCGGCGGGCCAGCCCGACGACGAGGCCGCGCCCGCCGCCCGCGGAGGACTGCCGGGGCAGGACCGCGATCGTCAGGTCCGCCTCCCCCGCGAGCACCGGCCCGGTCAGGGGCGCGGTGAGCGCGGCCGTCTCCGCGAGGTCCGCGTCGACGAACAGCAGCGGGCGCGGGCCCGTGCCGGGGCGGGGTGCTGCGGCCTCGGCCGCCGCGACGGCCCGGGCCCCGGTCCGCATCGCCGCGGCCTTGCCCCGGTTGCGGCGGTGCGCGACCACGACCGCGCCCGCGTCGCGCGCCCGGCGGGCCGTGTCGTCGCGCGACCCGTCGTCGACGACGACGACGAGGTCCGCCACGTCCAGGGTGCGCAGCGCCGCCACGGTCCGGGCGATGCGCTCCTCCTCGTCCTTGGCCGGGACGACGACCGCCACGGTGGCCGAGGGGCTGACGCTCCCGGCGGAGCTGGTCGACGTCACACGGGGGAGGCTAGCGGTGCCCGCCGAGGACCCGGAGCGCGAGGACGGTGACGTCGTCGTCGACCTCGACGCCGCGGCCCAGCTCGGTCGTCAGCTCGTCCACGACCTCCTGCGCGCGGCACCCGGCGCGGCGGGCGAAGACCGCGAGCGCCGCGTCCAGCCCGGCCGTCAGCCCGCGCGCGCGGGTCTCGACGAGGCCGTCGGAGAACACGGCCAGCAGCGCGCCCGGGCCGAGCCGGACGTCGAGGACCTGGTCGCGCTCGTCGCCGGCGACGCCCAGCGGCACCCCGGGCGGCACGTCGAGGTAGCGGCTGCCGCCCACGTCGGAGACCAGCGGGGGCAGGTGCCCGGCGCTCGCCGCGAGCAGCCGCCCGTCGGCGGACAGCAGCCCGTAGAACAGGGTCACCAGGTCGTCGGTGCCGGACAGGGCGAAGCACTGGTCCAGGCCGCGCAGGACGGCCGAGGGCCGCGGGTCGATGAGCGCCAGGGTGCGGACCTGGGTGCGGACCTCCCCCATCACGGTGGCCGCGCGGGCGCCGCGGCCCATGACGTCGCCCAGCACGACGGCGACGAGGTCGTCGTCCAGGGCGATGACCTCGGCCCAGTCGCCGCCGACCTCGCTGCCGACGCTCGTGGCGGTGGCGCGGTGGGCGTCCAGCCACCCGACCGCGGGCAGGGGGCCCGGCTGCAGCGCCTCCTGCAGCACCGAGGCCGTGCTGCGCTCGGCGTCCAGCAGCAGCTGGCGCTCCAGGGCGCTGGCGGACTGGCGGGCGAAGGCCGCGAGGAACTCGCGCTCGGCGGCGTCGTCGGGCTGGGGCTCGTCGAAGGACAGCAGCAGGACGCCGACCTGGCGCGGGCGCGAGCACAGGGGCAGCAGCGCCCACGCGACCTCGCCGCGCTCGACGGCCTCGGCGAAGGCCTCGGGGGCCCAGTGGACGCGGTCGTCCTCCACGTCCCGCCGGGTGAGGAAGGCCCCGCCCGAGGCCTCCAGGCCCTCGACGACGGTGAGGTGCTGCGCCCCGGTCCAGGGCATCGACGACACCGGACGGCGGCCGCCGTCGCGCTGCCAGGTGTGCAGGGGGACCTCGGCGGCGCCGGGGTCGGTGGGCAGCAGGGTGACGGCGGCGCGCACGGCCTCGGCGCCCTCCACGGCGGCGGCGAGCACGGCGGCCACCACGTCGTCGTGGGTGTGCACGGAGGCCAGGGAGGTCGTCAGCGCCTGCAGCGTCCGGGTGCGGCGCTCGGCGCGCACGCGCTCGGTGACGTCGACGGCGGAGCCGATCCACTCCTGCACCGGCCCCCGCCCGCCGTCGGCCTCGTCGCGCACGGGGACGGCGGAGGTGGAGATCCAGCGCCAGCCGCCGGGGGTGCGCAGGCGCAGCGTGTAGGCGACGCGGGTGCCCTCGGCGGCGGCCCGGTTCCAGCGCTCGACGACGTCGGGCAGGTCGTCGGGGTGCACGTCGTCGCGCCAGCCCACGGGCATGACGGGGCCGTCGCGGCCCGTCAGCGCGCGCCAGCCGGGCAGGTCGCTCGTCAGCCCGACACCGGGCTCGGCCGTGAAGACGTCGAGGCTGCCGGCCTCGGCGAGCACGCGGTAGCGCTGCTCGGAGCGGGCCGCGGCCTGCACGGCGTCGCGGGCGGTGTCCAGGAGGCGGGCCCGCTCGACGGCGAGCGCGCACTGCCCGGCCAGGGCGGTGGCGAACTCCAGCTCCAGCTCGTCGAGGGAGCCGGGGCGCTCGAAGCCGAGGCGCAGCACGCCGACGACGCGGTCGCGCGCCGTCATGGGGACCATGGCCCAGGAGACCTCGCCCATGCCGGTGGCGAGAGCGTTCAGCGGGTGGGAGAAGCGCCGGGAGAGCTCCTCCACCGAGCGCAGCAGGACGGGCCGGCCGCTGCGGACGGCCTCCGCGCTGGGCGTCGAGCTGGCCAGCGGCACGGCGTGGCCGACGCCGTAGGGGTCACCGCCGAGGGCGTCCACGGGCTGCGGGACGAGGAGGTCGGTGTCCGGGTCGTGCAGCGACACCCCGCAGGTGTGGGTGCCGAGGACGGCGTGCGCCGAGCGCAGCACCGCCGCGACGGCGCCGGGGACGTCCAGGGCCGCGGCCAGCTCGGTGGCGGTGCGCTGCAGGAGGTGGACGTGGAGGGCGCCGCTGGCGACGGGCGCCGACCTGGGCTCCATCCGGGGCGACTCCCTCTCGTCTCGTGCACATTTTGTCACGCGCAGTTGCTGGACGATAGCGCGATGTGACGTGACGAGGCAGCCGGTTCCCTGGGCCGGACGGGTGAGGCGGCGGGTCCTAGTGCGGGTGGTGCCGCGTGGGCCCGCCGAAGGAGGCCCAGACCGTGCGCGTGAGGTCCTGGACGTCCTCGACCACGCCCCACTCGTCCGCGAGGCCCTCGACGATGCGCAGCCCGCGCCCGGAGGTCGCGGAGGCGTCGGCGTCGCGCGGCAGGACGGTGCGCCCCGGCGAGCCACCGTCGGTCACGGCGATCTCCACGTGCGGCTCGACGTCGGCCGCGACCTCGCACTGGACGTGGATGCCGCCGTCCTCCAGCGGCCGGGCGTGCCGGACCGCGTTGCCCACGATCTCCGACAGGACGATCTCGATCTCCGCCTTGGCCGTCTCGTCCAGGCCCGCCCCGTCGAGGACGGAGCGCAGCACGTGGCGGGCTCGGGGGACCGACGCGGGGTCGTGGGCGAAGGAGGCCCAGTGGGTCGCCGGCACGGTGCGGGGGCCCGTGCGCATGCAGGTCTCCTCTGAAGGTGGGACCAGTGGTGTGAGAAGCATGACAGTCGAGGGGGTACCCGGCCCGCTCGCAGGTCAAACACGCACCCACCTGCACGCTGGGCCACCGGTGGTCGGCCCGCAGCGACCTCCGGCGGTGTCGGTGCCACCGACCGCGTCGGCGGCAACAGCGCCGAAACACGTCCGTCACCGCGCGGCGGCCCGTGTGACGCCCTCGTGAACTCCTCCCCCGGCACCTGCCGCGCGCGGCGCCGCCGTGCCACGGTGATCGGGGAGGTGCGCATGAAGCTGCCCGTGCAGACCTGGTTCGACCGGTCGACGTCGCGTGCGCGGGACTGGCCGATCGAGCGCCTGCGGGCGCAGAAGGCCGGCACGCGCGTCAGCGTCGTGCTGCCCGCGCTCGACCAGGAGGCCACCGTGGGCCGCGTCGTCGGCATGGTCCGCCGCCTCGCGGAGGACACGGGGCTCGTCGACGAGGTCGTGGTCGTGGACTCCGGCTCGCGCGACGCGACCGCCGCGGTGGCCGAGGCCGCCGGCGCGCGGGTGCACCACGTCGACGACGTGCTCCCCGGGACGGGCACGCGGGCCGGCCGGGGCGAGGCCCTGTGGAAGTCGCTGGCCGTCACGACGGGCGACGTCGTCGTCTTCGTCGACGCGGACCTGCTCGACCCGCAGCCGCAGCTCGTCACCGGGCTGCTCGGGCCGCTGCTGCACGACCCGGGCGTCGAGCTGGTCCGGGGCTGCCACGACCGGCCCCTCGAGGGACCGGGCGACACCTCCGGCGGCCGCGTCACCGAGCTCGTGGCCCGCCCGCTGATCAGCACCTTCTACCCCGAGCTCGCGGGTGTCGTGCAGCCGCTCGCGGGCGAGTGCGCGGGGCGGCGCCGGCTGCTGGAGGCCGTCCCGTTCTGCGGCGGCGCCGGCGTGGAGATCGCCATGCTCATCGACACGCTGGAGCTGCGGGGCCTCGCCGCCATCGCGCAGGTCGACCTGGGCCGGCGCCAGCACGGCCACCAGGACGCGGCCTCGCTCGGCCGCACGGCCGCGCTCGTCGCTCAGGTCGTGCACCGGCGCGCGGGGGTCGTGGACCCGGTCGAGACGCCCTCGGTCACGCAGTTCGCGCGCGACGGCTACGGCCACTACGCCCCCGTGACGCACACCGTCGACGTCCTCGAGCGCCCGCCCATGCTCAGCGTGGACGCCTACCGCCACCGCACGGCGAAGGTGTCCTGACCGGCGGCGCACGGCGGGTCAGACGACGTCGGGCTCCTGGCCGTTCTCGGAGACCATCGCGCCCCCGGAGGCGGCCCAGGCCTGCATGCCGCCCTCGACGTTGACCGTGTCGTAGCCGTGGCCCTGCAGCCACTCCGCGGCCCGCTGCGAGCGCCCGCCGCCCCGGCAGACGACGTGCAGCTGCCCCGCGGGCAGCTCCGCGAGGCGCTGCGGGACCTGCGCGAGCGGCACGTGCAGGGCGCCGGGCAGGTGCCCGGCCTCCCACTCGTCGTCCTCGCGGACGTCGAGGACCTGCGCGTCGGAGGGGAGGGCGGAGGCGGGGACCGCGGGCAGCTCGGGCACGTCGCCACCGTAGGACACGCGGGTCCGGGGCGGCGTTGACGGGTCCCGACGGCGGCGACATGCTCGGCGGCGTCCGCGACCCGGCCGGCGCCGGCCCCGGGAGCGGGCCCGCGGGAGGGGCGACGTGAGCGAGCCGGTGCTTCAGCCGTACCCGTCGAGGCCGGTGGCGGCGTGCGACCTCACGATGAAGGGCGGCGTCACGAGCGGCGTCGTCTACCCGGCCGCGGTCTCCCGCCTCGCCCGCACCTACCGCTTCGTCAACGTCGGCGGCGCCTCCGCGGGCGCGATCGCCGCGGCGCTGACCGCGGCCGCGGAGCACGCCCGCGCGCAGGGCGACCCCACGGGCTTCGAGCGCCTCGAGCGGGTGTCCGCGGAGCTGGCCGGGTCCGCGCCGGCGGCCGGGGGGGACGCGGCCACGGGCCTGCTGGCCCTGTTCCAGCCCGAGGCGCGCACGCGGCCCCTCTTCGGGGTGCTGCGCGCCGTGCTGGACGCCGCCGGGGCCCGCGGCCCCGGCGCGGCCCCGTCGTCGTGGCGGCGCACGCTGCGCACGGCGCTGCGGCAGGAGGTCACGTCCGCGCCGGGGTGGTGGCGCACCGCGCTGCCGGTCGTGCCCGGGGTCGTGGTGACCGCCCTGGCCCTGAGCGACCTGGGGGTCGTCGCGAGCGTGCTCGCCGCGGCCCTCGCCGTCGTCCTCGCCGCGGTGCTCGCGCTGCGGCGCCGGGCCCTGCGGGCGCCGGCGGCCGTCGCGGCCGCGGTCGCGGTCGTGGCGCTGCTCGCGCGCAGCGACGACGTCCGGTCGGTGCTGGCGGGGCTGCTGGGCCTCGCCCTCGTCGGGCTCGGGGCCGGTGCGGGCGTGGCGTGGGCGCTGGCGCACCGGGCGCTGCACGAGGTCCCGCGCAACGCCTTCGGGCTGGTGGGCGGCCTGGGTCGCGACGGGACGGGCGGCGGCGCGGCGCAGCCCGCCCTGACCCCGTGGCTGGCCCGGCGCCTCGACGAGGTCGCCGGGCGCGACCCGCGGGACGGGCCGCTGACCTTCGCCCACCTGTGGGGCGCGGGCACCGCGGCGGAGAAGGAGCGCCTGCTGCGCGAGCGCGGGGCCCGGCGCGTGAACCTCGAGGTGATGACGACCGACCTCGCGCAGGGCCGCCCGCGCCGGCTGCCCGTGCTCCACGTCGGCACCGACGCGGAGGAGCACCTGTTCTTCGCCGTCGAGGAGTTCCGCGCGCTGTTCCCCGCCGACGTCGTGACCGCGCTGGTGCAGGCCGCGGAGACGGCCCCGCCCGCGCTGCTCACCGGCGTCGACGACGTCGTCGCGGTCCTGGCCGCGGCGCGCGGGCTGCACCGGCTGCCCCGCGCGGACCTGCCCGTGGTCGTGGCCGCCCGGATGAGCCTGAGCTTCCCGGGCCTGGTCAGCGCGGTGCCCCTGCACGACCTCGACGTCGCGTCGGCGGCGAACACCGCGGCCGCGGCGGCGTGGACGGCGTGGCTCGCGCAGCGGCGCGCGGCGGGGCTCGCGACGACCGCGCCGGACGTGCTCGCCCGCGCCGCAGCGCCGGGGGTCCCGCAGCCGGAGCTGCTGCGCACCTGGATCTCCGACGGCGGCATCACGTCGAACATGCCCCTGCACTTCTTCGACGCCGCCCTGCCGACGCGGCCGAGCTTCGCGATCAACCTTCAGCGGCGGCAGCCGGGCGAGGAGCGCGTGACCCTGCCCCGGGGCGGCGACGGGGGCGGCCCCCGCGTGCGCGACCGGTTCGCGCAGGCGCCGGTCCCGACCCTGCTGCCCTTCGCGGTCGCGATCGCGCGGACGGCGCAGAACTGGGTCGACAACGAGCAGATGCGGATGCCCGGCTACCGCGAGCGCATCGTGTCGGTGCACCTGGACCGCGACGAGGGCGGGCTGAACCTCGCCATGCCCGGCGCCGTCATCCGGACGCTGGGCGAGGCGGGCCGCGAGGCCGCCGACGTGCTGGTGCACCGCTACCACGACGGGGACGCGCCCGGCTGGGTCGACCAGCGGTGGATCCGCTACCGGTCGCTGGCGGCCGCGCTGGAGCGGCTGCTCGCGACGGTCGCGCGCACGGCCGACCTGGACGACCCGGCGACGAAGGCGCCGACGTACGAGGAGATGGCGCGCGGCGCCTGGCCCCCGGACGTGTCCCCCCTGCGACCCGGTCAGCAGGAGTGGGTGGCGGTGCGCAGCGCCGACCTCGTGGCGCTGGCGCGGCGGTGGCCGGACCCCGTGCCCGCCCCCGACGGGCCGGTCCGGGGCTCCTTCACCGACGGCGAGCCGACGCCGGTGCCGCAGTGGCGGGCCGAGCCGGAGCTCTGAGGCGCGCGTCAGCCCTCGACGGTCTCGATCGTCGCGCCCGCCGCGAGGGTCCCGTCCGTGAGGACGTCGGCGCGCAGGCCGCCGCGGTGGATCAGCCCGCGCAGCACCCCCGGACCGGTGAGGCGCTCGAGGTGCACGCACGGCTCGCACAGCCGCTGCCCGAGCAGCTCGACGTCGCCGATGCGGAAGCGCCGCCCCACCAGGGCGTTGAGGTCGATCCCGCGGGTGACGACGTTGCGGCGGGCGTCGGCGTAGGCGACCTCCACCCCGTCGCCGGCCAGGGCGTCGAGGGCCTCCGCCTCGATCAGGGTCAGGTCGTAGCCGCGGGTGCCGCGGCGCGCCGGGGTGAAGGTGCCCGCGCGGCGGGCGTAGCGGTCCCCGTCCAGGCCGTACCCGGCGAGGGCGCGCGCGCTCGTGAGCTGCCGCATCGGCGCGGTGGCCTCGCCGGCCACGGCGATCACCTCCACGCGCCCGCGCAGGACGCTGCGGTCGCCGACGGGGGTCGCGGCGGCGGCCGGGTCGAGCGCGGCCAGGACGTACCCCCGCTCCAGCGGGAGGTCCGCGGCCGCGCGGCCCAGGAGCGCCGCCCGGCTCGGGCTGAGGACGACGCCCGGCGGGGTGCCGAACAGCAGCACGGCCCCCGGCTCGCCGCCCCCGTCGGCGGTCACCGCGATCCAGTACCCCGGCATCGTGAAGCCCGTCGGGGCGGCGACCTCCACGAGGCCCAGGCCCGCGGCCGCGAGCGCCCCGCGCCAGTGGCGCACGGCCTCGGCGAACCCGGCCGCACCCTCGGGGGCGGGCGGCAGCGGCGCCTCGGTCACCGACGCCAGGCAGGCGGCGAAGGACCGCTCCAGCAGGGAGCTGCCGGCCTCGGCGGGCAGGTCGACCTCGATCACGGCGGGTCCTCTCGTCGGGGGCCGGGGGCCCGGTCCCAGGGTGGCTCTAGTGGACGGCCAGGAGCAGCGACGCGGCGAGGGCGAGCATGACGACCGCGATGAGCGCGTCGAGCACCCGCCAGGCGGCGGGCCGGGCGAACAGCGGGCGCAGCAGCGCGGCGCCGCGTCCGAGGGCGGTGAACCACAGGGCGCTGCCCAGCGCGGCGCCCGCGGCGAAGCTCCACTGGTGCCCGGGGTGGCCCTGGGCGATCGAGCCGAGCAGGACGACGGTGTCGAGGTAGACGTGCGGGTTCAGCCAGGTCAGCGCGAGCGTCGTGCCGAGCGTGGCGAGCAGGGAGGCGGGCGCCGCGCCGCCGGTCGGGTCGAGCGCCTGCGGCCGCAGCGCGCGGCGGGCGGCCAGCACGCCGTAGGTGAGCAGGAAGGCGGCACCGCCGACCCGGACGACGTCCAGGACGCCGGGGTGACTGCGGACGACGGCCCCGGCGCCCGCCACCCCCGCGGCGATCAGGACGACGTCGGACAGGACGCACACGAGCACGACGGGCCCGACGTGCTGCCCGCGCAGGCCCTGGCGCAGCACGAAGGCGTTCTGCGAGCCGATCGCGACGATGAGGGAGAGCCCGAGGCCCAGGCCGGAGGCGGCGGCGAGGAGGTCGGGCACGTCGCGACCCTAGGGACGCCTCCGAGGTGAAGGGAAGCTCATGTTCCTTCACCCTCGTTAGCATCGCTGTCCGTGGACCTCGACCTGGGACAGCTCCGCGCCCTCAGCGCCGCCGTGGCCGAAGGCACCCTCGAGGCCGCCGCGCGGGCGCTGCACGTCACGCCGTCGGCGGTCAGCCAGCGCCTGCGCGCCCTCGAGGTGGCGACGGGCCGCGTGCTGCTCGTGCGCAGCAAGCCGGTGCGGCCCACCGCGTCCGGCCGCGCCGTCCTGCGCCTGGCCCGCCAGGTCGAGCTCCTGGCCGCCGACACCCTCGCCGAGCTGGACGCCGACGGGCCGGCCGCGGTGGCGACGCTGCCGATCGCGGTCAATGCCGACTCCCTCGGCACCTGGGTCCTGCCCGCCCTGGCCCCGCTGGCCGACGGCACCTGCTTCGACCTGCACCGCGCCGACGAGCGGCGCACCGCGGAGCTGCTGCGCGCGGGCACCGTCGTCGCGGCCATCACCACCGATCCCGAGCCCGTCGCGGGCTGCTCGGTGACGCGGCTGGGAGCCATGCGCTACCGGCCCGTGGTCGCGGCGCGGCGGCACGCGCAGTGGCTCCCCGACGGCCCCACCGCCGAGGCGCTGGCCCGCGCCCCCGTCGTCGTCTTCGACCGCGAGGACCCGCTGCAGCACGGCTACCTGGAGCAGCGCACGGGCGCCGCGCTGCAGCCGCCGACGCACCACGTCCCGTCCACGGCCGACTTCCTCGCAGCGGTCCGGCTGGGCCTGGGCTGGGGGATGCTGCCCGACCTGCAGCTCGCGGACCCCTCCCTCGCGGGCTCGCTCGTCGAGGTGGAGCCGGGCGCCACGAGCGACGTGGTCCTGCACTGGCAGCAGTGGAAGCTGCGCTCGGCCTCCCTGGACCGGGTGGCCGCGGCGATCGCGGACGCTGCCCACCGCCACCTCGTCGCGCCGGCCTGACCGAGCGCGAGCGCGGCCTCGCCCGACCCGTGGACGGCGGGGGCCGCCCCCGGCAGGCTGGTGGGGTGACCGACCGCGAGGACGCCCCCGACCCGCTCGACGCCGTCGCGTGGCCGCTGCGCACCGAGCGGCTGACGATCCGGCGGGGCACGCCGGCCGACGAGGAGGCCCTGTGGGCCTACGGGCAGCTCGAGGAGTCCGGCCGCTGGGTCTCGTGGTGGGCCGCCGACCGCGCGGACTTCCACGACCTCGTGTCGACCCGGTGGGCGACCACCCTCGTCGTCGAGCTCGACGGCCGGGTGGTCGGGGACCTGATGCTGAAGGTGGAGGACGCCTGGGCGCAGCGCGAGGTGCGCGCTGCGGCCCGCTCCTGCCAGGCCGAGCTCGGCTGGGTGCTCGACCCGGCCGCCACGGGGCACGGCTACGCGACCGAGGCCGTCCGGGAACTGCTGCGCCTGTGCTTCGAGGACCTCGGGCTGCGCCGCGTGACGGCCGACGCCTTCGCCGCCAACGAGCCGTCCTGGCGGCTCATGGAGCGCGTCGGCATGCGCCGGGAGTGCTCCTCCGTCGCGGACTCCCTGCACCGCGACCTCGGCTGGCTCGACGGCGTCCAGTACGCGCTGCTCGCCGACGAGTGGTCGGCGCGCGTCACCCCGTGAGCGCCCCGGCCGGGGTGCGGGCGCGGCTCACCGGCGCGTCCCCCGCCCCAGCGGCCGCCACCGGGTCGCGACCGCGTCGGGCCGGCCGGCGTCCACCCACGTGCGGAGCCAGGCGGGGCGCAGGAACCGCGGCACCCACACCAGACCCACCAGGCCGACGACCCCGCAGAGCGACGTCACCACGAGGAGCGCGACCAGCCCCCCGGTCCACAGCGGGCCCGAGCCCGCCGCCGGCGTCAGGGACAGCGCGAACCACCCGAACAGCCCCCCGAGGCCGAGCCACGCCGCGCCGAGCGGGGTGTAGGGACCGAACACCCCGGTCACCGCCAGCACCTTGAAGAAGCCCGCCGCGTACAGCGCGCCGGACGCGAGCATCGCGAGCGAGCACACGGCTCCCACGATCACGGGGGGACCTCCGGGGACGGCGGGGGTGGCGGACGTCCACGGTAGGAGGCCGAGGCGCCGCGGGGCCGGCTCCGTGACCCGTTCGCCGCACCCGGGGCCTGCAGGCCTCACAGCCCGGGTCGTCGACGTCGAGGTCGCGATCGACCGGTCCGCCGGTGTTGACGCGCGGGTCCGGTCCGGGCAGGCTCGGCGCACGGCGTGGCCTACGCCGAACCTCCTCGGGCCGACCCCAGCCCGGCCCCCCGCGGAGGCAGAGGGACCTCGCGTCTCAGGTCGCTGTCGTGGTCCGCTCCGTCTCGGTCAGGCCGCTGGGGGGTTCCGGCGCGAGGCGTGGAAGGCCAC
>Ga0160427_10001317_pt1 | contig 15260 bp, 16 predicted proteins | sample SolpanmetagenomL_FD_108194 | JGI IMG/M metagenome (GOLD analysis project Ga0160427, IMG submission 108194) | Solar panel surface microbial communities from Lawrence Berkeley National Laboratory, California, USA - L | ecosystem: Engineered > Built environment > Solar panel > Unclassified ...
CAGAAGACCTCGAATCCGTGATCCGTCTGGTCGCCCCCGCGATCCAGATGGTTCTGACGGGAAGAACAGAAATGTAGACGCGAAACCCTTGCACAAATGGTGATTGGCGCACGGGTTTCGATAGTGTGACAAACAGGGTCTCGGCGGCTTGCAGATCCCTGTTGCAGAACTGCCCGCACAGGCGAGACCTCTGTGCAACCGGGGGACAATCGGGCTCATCAGTCATCTTCTGAACCGCGAGCGATGTTCGAAGCTGCACAACACGACGAGCGGACCAGCAGAAAAGGCGACCCGGAGGTCGCCTTGATTCCTTTAATATAGCCCGGTATGCATCTGGGGTCAACTCATTCATCCTTATTCGGTCGGCTTCTTCTGCCGAACCATGTTTGTCTGTAACGGCGCGAAGTTCCGGCCAGGGTGGAAGGTGCCCAGCTTAGTGACGGTGGCCCGGTGTTCCTCGACCCAACGCTTTTCCGCTACCGTCAACCGGATGGAACTGCTGAGCAGGTAGGTGGGCTTCTTTTCGCCCTCGGGCAGAAGGACGTACAGCACCATGGTGAGACGTTCGCCGCGAAAATCGGCGAGTGCAAGGCCCGCTTTCTTGGCGGCAGCCTCTGTAAAGAACAAGCGGAGTGTAGTGGGCGTGCTGGTCATCCCTTTCAGTATGCAGAGATGGATGAGGACTGCTCCAGCGGTCCGTCCGGTTGGGGTATACCCCAACTGGACATCGGATAGAGCCAAGCCATCACTGCCCCACTCTGTGTCCCAAACACAACACGGTCGTTGACCACCTACAGCCTCATGAGGATACGTCGTCCCATCGCCCTACGGCTGGCGGCGAGTGCCGTTTGATGCTTATGAGATGACATGGAATCGCTGGAAGAAGGACTCTGACAAGGACAGAGGAAGCGATTCAACAGCTGCAGCTGTTCTGGGGAAGGGCAGTTCCTATGCCAGCTCTGCCTCAGGTGTAGATTTGCCCTCTTCTGTCAGAGAGGCGCGCCGTACGTTCCCGCTCAGCAATGCGATGATCAGGCCCAACAGGGCCACGACACCCAGGGCCACCCGCAAGGTCACACCCTCGGCGATCAACCCGATCAGCGGTGGGCCCGCCAGGAATCCGGTATAGCCCATGGTGGCGACCGCCGCGATGGCCGTGCCTGACGACACGCCCGGTGTCCGCCCAGCCGCGCTGAAGACCAGGGGTGCGATGGCAGCCATGCCCAATCCGACACACGCGAAGCCGACCAGGGTGAACACGGGCGAACCGAGCAGTAACGCTGCGCCCAGCCCAGTGCCGGCGAGCAGGCCACCGAAACGAACGGTCCGGACGGGTCCCAACCAGGTGACCAGGGCGTCTCCAGTGAAGCGTCCGGCTGTCATGGTCAGGGAGAACGCCGCGTACCCGACGGCGGCGAAGGCCGCGCCGGCCCCCAGGGTGTCTCGCAGGTACACGGCGCTCCAGTCGGCCATCGCCCCCTCGCTGAGAAACGCACAGAACGCGATGATCCCAAAACCCAGAAGGGCCGGGGTGGGAAGGGCGAACACAGGGTCGCCCGAGCGGTGGGTCGGCTTGGATACGAGCAGACGGGGCGCAGCGAGCATCAACACCACGGCCAGAAGCACAGCCATCACTATCAAGTGCGTTTTCGGGGACAGTCCCTGTTGGGTGGCGAGCACACCGAGCCCCGCGCCGACCAGGCCACCGAGGCTCCACATGCCATGGAGGGATGAGAGGATTCTGCGTCCAGAGTGTTCCTCGACCTCAACCCCGTGGGCGTTCATCGCCACATCCATCGAGCCGTTGAACGCCCCGAAGGCGAGCAGCGTGAGGGTAAGCACCGGCAACGAAGGTGCGAAGGCCAGCAGGGGGAGGGTCGCGCAGTAGAGGGCCCCCACTGCCAGCGTGACATTCCGACTGCCGAAACGGGAGGTGAGGATCCCGGTGATCGGAAACGCGATCAGGGCGCCGACGGCCATCCCTAAGAGGGCAAGGCCGAGCTGTGCGTTGCTCAGTCCAAGAGCGTTTTTGATGACGGGAATGCGTGATACCCAGGTGGCGAGGACGGCACCGTTGACCAAAAAGACGAGGGAGATCGCGAGGCGAGTGGGAAGAAGGCTGGACGGGACGGGGATGAAGGGCTGAGTCATAGCTGTTCCTTGAGGTTATTGAGGGCAGTGGGCCGGGCGATCACCTCCAATATTGCACAATCAAGCGTAAACGAGCAAAAAAGAGTATAGATGATATCCTGAGGGCATGTTTGCGGAGGAACGGCAGAGCCAGATTCTTGTGGAATTGAAACGCACAGGCCGCGTGGAAGTGCAGGCGCTTGCCGGGCACTACGGCGTCTCCGAGCACACCATCCGGCGGGATCTGAGCGCACTGGAAAGCCGGGGTCACCTGCAAAAGACGCACGGGGGCGCTGTGGCACTGGACACGGCCCACCTCGACTGGCAGGGACGAGCGACCAGCCTGCCAGAGGCCAAGGACCGCATCGGCCGCCGGGCCGCCACACTGATCGGGCCGGGCGATACGGTGATCCTCGACGCCGGTTCGACGACGCTGGCCCTGGCTCGGCACTTGACAGCTCGCCCCCTCACGGTCATCACGAACTCCTTGGACATTGCAGCCATCTTCGAGCAGGAAGCTGGTGTCGAACTGATCGTCACTGGGGGGGTGTGGAACGCATCCGCCAGGGCCTTGCGTGGCCAGGCGGCGCAGGAAGGGATCGGACAGTACCGAGCGGACTGGGCCTTCTTAGGCACCTGTGCGCTCCATCCGAGGGGAGGCGTGACCGTCACAGACGAGGAGGACGCGCAAGTCAAACGAGCCATGGTCTCAGCAGGCCTGCGCACCGTCGTCCTGGCGGACCATTCCAAGCGAGATCAGGTTGTCGCCCATCTGGTCCTGAAGCCGGAAGAGCTGGCGACCGTCGTGACAGATGAGCTCTGGCCGGAGTTGGAGGCGGCCGGCGTTCAGGTGTTGATCCCATCACAAGAGAGCGGGGAACAGACCTGATGCAGGTCAAGGTCGTTCCCAACCTGAGCGTCTGGTCCTGGATGATGGTGTGTCCTGAACTTGCTGCAGACTACGCCTGGAACGTCAGGGGTCAGGGGAGACCGATGAAAGTATGGTTCTGGGTCCGTCACGAACAGTCAACTGTCCCCGATCTGGTGAAGGCAACACGAGTGACGTGCGCCCTCGAGAGCGTGGCATGAGGCCCACAAGCGGTCTCCCTCGCACCAAGCCGGTCACCATTTATGATGTCGCCCGTCTGGCCGAGGTCTCGACAGCGACAGTCTCGCGCGTGATCAACGGAAAACGGGTGGATGAAGCCATGTCCCTGCGGGTCCAACAGGTCATCCAGGAAACTGGATTCCAGCCGAATCCGCTCGCCCGCGGCCTATATACGCAGGAGAGCAGGATGCTCGGATGTCTCTTCCCTGACCTGAGCAATCCGTTCTATGCCGCCCTGTTCATGGCTATCGAGCGGCAGGCCCTGAATGCAGGCTATACGTTGTTGCTGTGCACCAGTCTGGACGACCCGGAACTGGAGACAGCCAATTTAAAGAGGCGCCTCTACCAAGCAGCCGCCTCTACCAACTGGTAGAGGCGGCTGCACTGACAGCGCCGATCGGGCTGCGCTCACGGCAGATACCTGCTCGTTCGACGTTACACAGCTCACAGGACAACGGGCCTAGGGTGGCACGGTGACCCGTTCTCTACACACTCTTCCACTTCCTCCCTGGCTCGTCCTCCTCGCCCGATTCGGGTACGTCACCAAGGGGCTGGTGCTGCTGATCGTCGGCATTTACATCACTGAATTGGCAGTCGGCCAATCCCGGTCCCCCAAAGACATTCAGGGCGTGCTCTTTGACCTCGCCACCGAACCGTTCGGCCGCCTGCTGGTGCTGGGCATCAGCCTCGGGCTGTTTGGCTATACCTTCTGGCTGTTCGCCCGTGGGCTGTTCGATGCCGACAGGCAAGGCCGCGCGCCGATGGCGCTGCTCACGCGGGCTTCCTGTCTGCTGAGCGGCCTGACCTATGGGGCGCTGGGGTGCTTCGCGGCCAGTGTGGTGATCGGCGGGAGCGAGGGAACAGCGCCGACCGAGGCTGCGACCCGAGGGTGGACAGCGCTTCTCTTGCGATCGGAGGCCGGGTGGTGGCTGGTGATGCTGGCGGGTGCCGTGGGTGCGGTGCTGGCCGTCAACCAGTTCGTGGTGGCCGGCACGGGGATGTTTTTGCAGTTCACGCCGCTCAGTGGCCAGCACCGCTATCTCCGTTGGGGCGTCCGCCTGCTTGGACAGGTGGGCATTCTGGTACGGGGTGGGCTATTCCTGGTGGTGGGGTGGCTGTTCCTGCAAGCTGGGTGGCGACATGACGCTCATCTGGCGGGTGGCCTGCAGAAGGCCCTGATAGTGCTGGCATATCCACCACTCGGATTGTGGGTGCTGGGCCTTGTGGCGCTGGGGTTTATGGCGATGGGGCTGTATTCCTTGATCCAGACACGCTATCGCTTGATCTGAGCAGCCAGAACCGGTGGCCTCAAAAACGGAAATCGCTGGCTGACAGTTCGACCAGAGCAGCACTCGCTGGTGCATTTAGCCCACAATCTGACCAATTCATCCACCTTGGACATGGCTGGCACAGTGGGCAGCGCATCTAGGACGTGCCGGAATGCGTAGGGCCTATCAGGGGGCGGCAGGCGTTTGAAGGCTCAAAGTTCAGCCTCGATGGGCCGGCGGTGAGGAGACCAGATGAACGTCTCTACCCGCCTGCTGATCACTGGGTTTGTAAAGACATCATCCATCCCCAGAACCGGTGCAGCTTCTTCAGAAACGCCACGCCTGGCTTATTCAGGCACATCAACCGGCAGGGCAAGATGAGCGGATGTGGAGTGCGGCGGACCATGAAACGCTTTATTGACTCTTGCGGTCGCCGAGTCGCAACAGCACTTGGTCGACCAGCTCGTGCAGGGCTCTGCTCAGGCACTGACAGGTGTAACACTGTGGCGTCACGAAGAAGGCACCTTGGCGTTCCAGGGCTGGGCTAGGACCGAACACGAGGAAGGCAACCCCATTCCGCTTCACGGCGCACCGAACTACCTGCTCGGCTGGACCCCCGACGCGCCCCTCCCCGTTTCCGTACAGGCCATGCTCGGGTTGAGGTTGCTGTACCTGGATGCCCTGTATGAAAAGCTGCATCTGAAGGATCAGCTGTCGATCTTGCATCATGCCGTCCTGACCGACCCGCTGACGGGACTGGACAACCGCCGTGCGTTCGACACGGACCTGGAAGCTGCAGAGGAAGCGCAAGAGGATTATGTCTTGGTGCTCATCGATCTCAACGGCTTCAAAGCGTTGAACGACAAGTTCGGGCCTCAGTACTCGACAGTTTCTCTCAAGCTGTCCCAGAAAGCTCCAGGAGCTTGATCAGGGTCAGTATCCCTTCGGCATTGCGATCAGCCTCTTGACGAATTGACCGCACCAAAGTGCGCAGTCCGAGCGTCACGACACTCCACGCACGACGACCATGCCGTTTCAGTGGACATGCCTGAAGAATGCCCACCAGAACGCACCACACATACGTCAGGGTGAGGAGGCAAAGCAGGCGCTCCACGTGATCGTGGAGCGTCATGTGGGTACTCTCTAGCTTGAACCCCTTGGTCTTCAGCGCCCTGAACAGGCACTCGATCCGGAACCTTTTCCGGTAGTTGACTTGGATCGTCGTCACGGATCCGGCATTGCTGGCGATAATCAGGGCTTGGCCGTCCTGGGTATACGTCAGCGTGACGTTCATCGGTTGGCCACAGACCTCTACGTCTTCGACCCAGAGACCAGTCACATCTGGCTTCAGGTCCTGAAGCCAGTCTCTGGCCGACCACTTGTCGATGCCAATGTCCAGGGGAAGCCGAAATAGATAGGAATACCCCTGCATGCCAGGCCCTGAATCCACGCGTGACCGACGAACTCTCGGTCTGCATACAGCACCCGGATTTTGGACGGTTCCAGCAGACAGAGTGCGTCGTCCATCAAGGTATGTCGCAGGTTGGTGTCGCTGCTGCCCCCATGGGGCAGCAGCTCGAAGAGCAAGGGGATGGCGACGCCTCTCCAGAGCACCGCCAGCAGCAGGACGTTAACGTCCTGTTGGCCGTACTTCCAGTTTGTGCGATCAAGGATAAATTCGCGTGGACGCTTGTCTGGCAGCAGGGTCAACACGACGCGGGCGACGTCAGCTGGACAGAGCGGGTGGCGGTCGAAGAAGCGTTCAATGCGGCGGATGACGGACGAAGTTTGAGCGCTTCCCGGGAAGCGCTCAGCCAGTTCAGCGTGTCGGACGTCTTTCGCCTGCAGAAGGGCGAAGACGACCAGGGTGAGCACCTCCACCTGGTTCTTTCGATAGTCCGGAAAGTGAGCGGTGAAACAACGCGCCAGCTGGTTCAAGGCAATGGAAGACGCGTTCTGTTCTCGCGTGTCAGACGAGATTTTTCAAGCCCGTTGGGAAAGTGTCGGGTACTGAGAGTTCGGGCACGCCCTGGGTGATTCCCTTCTGCGAGGCTATGGTATATGGCTGTCGCGTGTCACGCATGGACGCGCGCAGGTCTACCGCCTGGGCGGCGATGAGTTCGTGGTACTGATGCACCCTGTCAGCCTGTTTCCGGAAGCATTTTCTGCCTGGGCGATCGACCGTCTCCAGGTGCCGTTCGTGGACGGGGTGAGCGCCGCGATCTGGATCGCGTGGCGACATGAGTGCGACGATCTGCGGACGGTGTTGAGGTGAGCAGATGAACGGATGTACGCAGCCAAGAAGGCACAGTGTTCCTCTGCCGATCCTTTGGAACGGCGGCGGTTTTGTGGATGACGTTCGCCGAGTGCTCAACGTGCTGATTGAGGCGGGAAGGTGCTCGGTAGTATCGAGAACGCAGGCCACATCCCCGATCAGCCGGAAGACCCGCCCGCTGAGGTTATCAGTGTCCGGTGTGCGCTACGCACCCTGAAGAAACGTGGCCAGAGCACCGACTTGGGCGCGGCACAATGGGTGGCACATGTGTGCTACAGCAGGACGAGCAGCGCCTACCACGGGCGAGTGCATCAGGCGTTTTGGAGTTGAGGCACAGCCTCAACGAACAAGACTTGGGCAGCTCGAAGCCCGCCAAAGGGAAGCGTAAAACCCGGGTCCACTGGCGTGCCACCGCTGTATTCTCACTGCCTGTTCCTGAGACAACCACTGGCATCGTGATCCTGACCGTGACGTTCCTCATTGGCATTAAGGTCTCGGGCTCATGCACTGACTACCTGGAGTGCTCGACAAGATCAATGGCACGACGGAGCGTTGACTCATCCTCAGTTACGAGTGGAGGAGTCACGCCGGTTGGCATGACCAAGCTTATCCAGGTACATCCGCTCGTCAGCTAGGCTGATCAGGCGCCATACGTCCTGGCCTTCGTCTGGAAAATATGCCACACCGATGCTGGTACTTAGCGGGCCTTGTTCCGTCGTCATCTGCGTCAGTGCAGACCGCAACTGGGTCATGGTCTGATCGCCGCTCTGTGCTTCACGAACGGGCAACAACACCAGGAATTCATCGCCGCCCAATCTGAAAATTTGTCCCTCACCTGCAACCTGGAGAGTCAATGTCTTCGCCAGGTGTTTCAGGGCCTCATCTCCTGCTGCGTGTCCGTGTCGGTCATTAATGCCTTTGAGATCGTTGAGGTCCAGAAACACCAGCGCATGCGCTCCAGTCAGCACTTCTACGGCCTGATTCAAGCTGGACCGGTTCAGCAAGCCGGTCAGGCTGTCATGACTGGCTGCCCATTCGAACTGCCGTTGAATCGCCACTTGAGCACTGCTGTCGTTCTGGATGGCCACAAAATAGGCCAGTTTTCCCTGCTCGAATAGCGGAGTAATGTGCATGTCGAACCAGAGTTCCTCACCCGCACGGTTGTAATTCAAAATCAATTGACGAGTTGGGCGCTCGTCTTTTAGGGCGTCCCACAGCGCCTCCCTGTCTTCCGGATCGGTCGCTGGCCCTTGAAGGAACCGGGGATTGCGTCCGATAACCTCTTCAGGTGAGTACCCAGTCACGCGAGAAAACGCTGGATTCACATAAACCAGTCGTTGTTGAGCGTCGGTGATCAGCACGCTGATTGACGCCTCTTCCAGCGCAGCGGCACGGATACTCTCGCTGAGTCTCGCGAATACCGCAACGCTCTCGAGAGCGACAGTCGGCGTAGCTCCCTCTTGAATTACTTTCAAGAACAGGTCAGTGAGCTCGGGATCGAAATGGCGGCCCGCCTGAGCGCTCAGCTCGCTCAGCGCCTCTTGTGAAGTCCAGGCGCATTTATAAGGACGTTTGCTGATCAGGGCGTCATACACGTCTGCCAGGGCGAAGATCCGGGCCAACAAAGGGATCTCCGAGGCCTGTAATCCTGCAGGATACCCAGAACCGTCCCAACGTTCGTGATGCCCACGAACCACCTGCAACGCCTCGTCACTCAGGAAACCGAGGGCTAAGGAGAACTGGTCTCCGTTGACCACGTGGTCCTGCATGGTCTGCCACTCTTCCGGTGTCAGCGGCCCCGGCTTCAGCAAGATCGAGTCCGGTACCGTGATTTTACCGACGTCGTGGAGGTAGGCGCCGATACGCAGCGCTTCGAGCGCCTGTGGCGGAAGCCCTACAGCAGCTCCGAGGCGCAAGGCAAGATCGGTGACCCGGTCCGTATGCCCTTTGGTCTCCTGATCCTTGACTTCCAGCATCAGTCCAAGTGCCCGGACGGCCGCCTCGCGAGCGGCATGCGCTTCCTGCTCAGCTACCTTCTGATCATGGATGTCGGTGCAGGCGCCCGTCCAAACGACGTCCGCATCCGGATGGGGAGCCTTCGCGCCCTGGGTAAGATGCCAACGGTACAAGCCATCAGAGCGTCGAAGCCGATACTCGACCCGGTATGGTAATCCTGTAATGACTGCTTCCCTCCAACGGGCGACAGTGGGGGCGACGTCGTCCGGGTGGAGGGCAGCTTCAAAACCGAAGTGGCCTGGTGCGTCTCCTTGATATCCGGTATAGGTCTCCCAGCGCGGATTGACATGGGTCCAGACGCCATCTGCCCGGGCGGTCCAGAGCATGATGGGCAACGCCTCCAGAAAGTCGAGGGCGTTCATTGCATGTACCTTGGAAGCGAGGTGAAAAAGCCGCGGAAGACAGACATAAAGCAGTGTATGTACGCGTCTCATCGGCAACATACGAACCTGTTAAAGATCAACAACCTTAGCGGGGGAAGTTGAGAAGTCGTTCGGTTGATTGAAAAAGCCACGGCCCTGACGCGGATGCGCGGGCTGTGGCTTCGTTAAAGAATCAGACTTCGGGGGAGCAGTCTAACAGCCTCCTTACACCATCCTGATGGCACAAATTGTCTGATAGCTCAGGCCGTGCTGATGACCATCATCAGGCCATTCGCACCCGTCCTACCCGCGCCACTGGGGCCAGTCCCGTCGAGGTTCGCCCCGCCCGGCCAGCCACCGTTCCCGCCACCATCGCAGGGGTTCTGGAAAGTTAATCTGCAGGAAGTCGAGTGGGAGAAGTGGCCGTCTGAAGTTCAGACGGCCACTTCAACGACGTTCTGCCATGCCAAGGGCGCACGGCTCTGATGTAGCCCTAAGAAAAAAGACATCCCGGTCAGGAGATCTGAGGTGAGGGGCGGAGATGTGGGAGGGCGACTACGGACTTTGCGAAATCAGCACGTACGATCCGTGGACCATCTTCACCAGGCCCGCGGAGTGCAATCGGTCTAACGTCTGTTTAAGGCGGTTCGGTGGCCATCTCGACAAAGCAAGCGTCTTGCGGTCGCTTGCCCGGCCCTCCGTCAGTGCAGTCAGGACCAGCTGCTCATCGGCCAGCTTCGTCTCTTTCCGCAGCGGTACAAGAACACGAGTCGGCATCGTTTCAGCAGTGAGCGGGTCCAGCAGGGTGTAGGTGAACGGGGAGTTCCGGCTGCGGATGACGGCACGGGAGTAAGACATCCTGGTGAGATACGCTGCCACGCTGGTACGGGGCGCGCCGAGACCCTCGGAAATCACCCGCGCTGTACTTGAGGGATACTCGCTCAAAAATGTCAGAATTCGGCTGATTAGCGTCAGGAACATACCTTTTGGAACCAGGGGCGAGGGGCGAGGAGAAGTCCAGGTTCAAGGTAGTTGCTGTGCCGTGATCAGGCCGTAGTTGCTCTGCCCTGGGCACCGGGCTTGGGCTGGGACGCGAGCGAGGCAGGGATTGGGGGTGGAGGAATTAGGTGCCGAATCCAGCCGCCCTCCAGATCCGCCATCGGTGTTTTGTCTGCTCTCAGGCTGACCGACGTTCCGCATAGACACGGGTAAGCGCTATGAGCGCTTCATCGCGAGCGGCGCCATGAACACCAGACCAGCACACAACAACCCCGCGACGACACAAACGCCGATTCGCTCCCAGGGCACTGGCTCTATCGGGACCTTGTTCGATCCACTGACGATCACTATCAGGTTTAAAGGATGCTGACGAATCTAGTCGGCCACGGACACCCGGACAGCACAAACATCACCAGGCTGGACCAATTCAGGCTATAGAGAGCAGCCCTGGCTGTCTGGCCGGCCAGGAAGTACCCCAGTGCAGAGCCGATCACGGCGGCGATCAATCCTACGAGCACACCACGTTTCATGAGGCGCTGAAACGTCAACCACGTTGATTTCGTGGAACTTGAGGGCATGCCTCAGTGTAGATGGACTCCTTATACCAGGCAGGGCACGGTTTATCAGGACCTCATGCACCTGCGCGCCGACGCGTTCCAGCGTCTGGAGGATCCGTCGACCGACCGAACATCAGCTCCGGTTCACGGGGTCCGCCCACTCACTTTCCAGCCGGACTGTTCGGCGAATCGGCAGCTCATCGCTGCTCTGCCCGATGAGCAGTTCGAAATCTCCCGCGTCCGCCACCCAGGCGTTGCGGCGGTCGTCGAAGTACGCCAGTGAGCGCATGTCGAGCGCTAGCGTCACAGTCTGCGTCTCGCCTGGTCGCAGGCTCACCTTGCTGAAGGCCTTCAATTCTTTCCCGGGCCGCTCCAGGGTAGTTTCCACGTCGCGGACGTAGAGCTGCACCACCGTCTGACCGGGCCGCTCACCGGTGTTGCGGACCTGCACGCTCACGCTCGACCCGCCGCCCGGCGCGATCTGGTTGTCGCTCAGGTGCGCGTCTGTAAGTTCGAACGTGGTGTAGCTCAACCCGAAGCCGAAGGGGAACAGGGGAGTGGTTCCCGCCCGGTCCACATGTCGGTAGCCGATGAACAGACCCTCCTGGTACTCGACGTGGCCGTTCTCGCCCGGGTATTGGCGGTCGGGCCGCTCAGGGTGGGTCGGGTCGTCCGCGAGCCGCTCCGGGAAGGTTTGTGGGAGGCGACCTCCAGGGTCAACCCGGCCAAGGAGCACGTCCGCAAGGGCGTGTCCCGCCTCCTGACCGGGGAACCAACCTTGCAACAGGGCGGGCACCTGGCCCAGCCAGGGCATCAGGACCGGCCCGCCTGTCTGCAGCAGCACGACCGTGTTGGGGTTGGCAGCGGCCACGGCCCGCACGAGGTCGTCCTGCTGTCCTGGAAGCGTGAGCCCCCATCGGTCCACGCCCTCGGTCTCCCAGTCGCCATTGGTGCCGACGCACACCACCGCGTAGTCCGCCTGTGACGCGAGACGCACGGCCTCCTCAATCTGCCCGGTAGGCGAAGATGGACGAAACCCGAAGCGCAGCGCGTGGAACGCCGCGATGCCCATCCCGTTCTCCGCGGGCGGCGCGGGCTCGAACTCGACGACCGCCTCGTGGCTCCCGGCCCGCAGGTGGAGCGCCGTGCGCTGCTCATGGCTGCCGAAGCCGAAGTAGGTGTCCCCGGGCATCCAGCCGCTGTGGTTGTCGATGGCCGGCGTGCCGTCCAGCTGCAGGCGTGTGCGTCCGGCGCTCGCCAGGCTGAGTTCATAGGTGCCCTCCTGCGGAGCCTCCACACTCAGCGTGAGGCGGGCACGGAAATCGTCGGGCACGCCTTCGGGGAGGGCGAACCACATCTTCTCGCTCAGACTCCATTCTTCCCGAGTCACCACGTGGCCGCTCATGTCCAGGTATTCGATCTGAACGGGGGTCTGGAGGACCGGCAGGAAGCGGTCATTATCGCAGCCGACGGCATATTTGGTGCGCTCCTCGCCCAGCGCCTCACGCAACCCCTCCAGCGGGGAAACGCGGCGGTGGGCGTTCATCTGCGCGCTGCCGCCGCCCATGACCTGCCCGGTCGCCGCGTTCGGCCCGATGACCGCGACCTTCGCGTTGGCAGGCAGGGGCAGCAGACCGCCCTGGTTCTTGAGCAGGACCGTGCCTTCCGCACCGGCACGGCGGATCAGCGCCCGGGTGTCCGTGTACTCCTCGTCGCGCTCTGCCTCGTCGCGCACGTCGCGGCGGTTCTGGAAGCTTCCGGTACGTTCGATCAGGCGCAGCACGTTGTGGGCAGCCTCGCGCACCGCCTGCCGGGCCGCCTCGTCGTTTTGGGCCTCTTCCAGCAGCGTGGTCCGTGCCCTAGCGGGACCGGGCATCTCCAGGTCCAGGCCTGCCCGCACGCTCTCCACAGCAGAATGGGTACCGCCCCAGTCGCTCATCACCAGCCCGTCAAAACCCCACTCCTCCCGCAGGATCTCCGTCAGGAGGCGCCGGTTCTCACCGCTGTACGTGCCGTTTACCTTGTTGTAGGCACTCATCACCGCCCAGGTGCCGCCCTCCTTCACGGCCATCTCGAACGGCAGCAGGTACAATTCGCGCAGAGCGCGCTCAGGAATCACGGAATTGATGGTGCCGCGCTGGTACTCGGATTCGTTCCCGGCGTAGTGCTTGACCGTCGCGGCGACGCCCTCACTTTGCAGCCCCTGGATGTACGCGCTCCCGAGCTTGCCGGTCAGGAAAGGGTCCTCGGAGTAGCTCTCGAAGTTGCGCCCGTTCAGCGTGGAGCGGAACAGGTTGACGGTCGGGGCGAGCAGCATACCCGCGCCCTTGTCCCGGGCCTCACGAGCGAGGTGCTCGCCGACCTCGCGCAGCAGGTTCACGTTCCAGGTCGAGCTCAGAGCGATGCCGACCGGGAAGGCGGCCGTCTTCTTGCCCCCGATGAGGGGGCCGCCGCCGCGCGCACCAGCAGGACCGTCCGTGACCTTGAGGGAGGGAATGTTAAGCCGCTCGATGGCGCGGGTGCGCCAGAAATCCGCACCGGACAGCAGGGTGACCTGCTCTTCCAGGGTGAGTTGATGGAGCAGCGTGTCGATATCAACACGTGGAATGTTGGTCATGAGATCTCCTGAGGAAGCACGGAGGTGAAGTGAGGGAAGGAATGCAGTGTGTGGTTCTAGGAAGGCGTACGTCACAGGGAGAGGTCCCCTCCGGGGACCTCTCCCTGAACGCGTTCTACCTGGGTTTGAGGCGAACGGTAAACACCGTCACGGAGGCCGGCGGAAAGGCGTGACGCCACGTCCCAGCTGCGGGCACCGGTAAGGCCATGACGCTCGGAACGACGCTGTCCGGCTGATCGAAAGTGTTATGGGCGCGTAAGTCGGGATGGCTGAGGCAGGCGCAGGTGACCGCTTCCGCGTCGGCCTCCGCGATGGTGATCTCAGCGTCCACCGCGTCTTCCGCATGAATGTTGACAACGCTGAGGGTCAGCGTGTCGTCCTTGAGAGACGCCGAGCCACTCAGCAGCGAAACAGGCCGAGGCTGAACGGCGGTGCCGAGGTCCATCTCGTCGCCTGTAAACGCGGCGTACACGCTCATCCCTCCACGGTGCCCCTGGTACATGTCGAAGACGTGGTAACTGGGCGTGCGTACGGTCCGGTCACCGTCAGTGAGGATCAGCGCATGCAGGACGTTCACCGTCTGGGCCAGCGTGGCCATGATGACCTTGTTTGCATGCCGGTGGAAGACGTCTAAGGTCAGCGCCGTGATCACCCCGTCGCGTAGCGCACTCTGCTGCCACAGGACCTGGCGGGCGTCCGACGTCTTCGTCGGTGGGTGCCAGACACCCCACTCGCCGATGATCAGGCCAATTGCGCGCTGAGGATCGAACTCGTCCAGCAGGGCCCGCTGCTGGACGATCAGCGCCTCGATCTCCAGGCTGGCGTGGATCAGCTCATACCACTGATGCACCGTGTATTCCGTGGCAGAACCGGCCACCGGAAGCATCTGCGTCACTTCGGCATCGAGCCGAACGTTCCAGGTGTAGAAGTGTGCGTCATAGCCGTCGATGCGCGGTCGGCGCCACTCCCCGACGCGCTCGAAGAAGCCGCGGGTCCAGCGTTCGGTTTCATGCGGTTTGTTGCCGTCGGGACCACAGGCGATGAGGAAGGTCGACTGGTTTTCGAAGCGTGGGAAGTGGCTCTCGAAGCGTTTGTATTCGTCAGCGTAGCTGTCCGGACGGAACTTGCCGCCGCAATCCCAGCTTTCGTTGCCGATGCCCCAGTACCGAACCCCGAAGGGTTCCGGTGCGCCGTTGTCTGCCCGGCGGCGGGTGATACTGGTCTCGCCCGCGTAATTGCAGTATTCGACCCACTCGCTCAGTTCACGAGGCGTGCCCCCGCCGAGGTTTCCGTTGAACCAGGGTTCGGCACCGATCAGTTGGCACAGATCGAGGAACTCGTGTGTTCCGAAGCCGTTCGGTTCGATCTCGTCCTTCCACCAGCGGTTGGCCACCCGGACCGGGCGCTCCTGACGCGGCCCGATGCCGTCCTCCCAGTGGTACCCGTCTGCAAAACACCCTCCTGGCCAGCGAACCACAGGCGGTTTCAGCTGTTGGAGCGCCTCCACGGTGCTTCGCCGCAGACCGCGGATGTTGGGAATCGGTGACCCTTCACCGACCCAGATGCCGCCGTAGATGCAGGTCCCCAGGTGCTCGATAAACTGACCGTGCAGCGCCGGCTGGATGGTGGCGATGGCTTCCTGAAGGTGAACGGTAATGGTCGCTGGACGCATGTAGTCTTCTCCAACGCGGCCTGGGCCGCGAATTGCTATCGTTGACGGGCCGTCCGGGGAGGGTCTGCTGCGGGGCGGACTGAGAAGTCGAGTATGCGCACCATGCCGGGTGCTTGAGCATGGGCAAAGAGCGCGCCACCGTTGAGCCTCTTGAGCTTGACGTCCGAACTCCAGGGGTGTCAAGCCAGCCAGTGTGGGTATATGCGACGCCAGTTATCAAACTCAATGAATTCCGTCTCGATAACTCAGGGGAAAG
>Ga0160427_10001319_pt1 | contig 15244 bp, 15 predicted proteins | sample SolpanmetagenomL_FD_108194 | JGI IMG/M metagenome (GOLD analysis project Ga0160427, IMG submission 108194) | Solar panel surface microbial communities from Lawrence Berkeley National Laboratory, California, USA - L | ecosystem: Engineered > Built environment > Solar panel > Unclassified ...
GCGTCGCTTGTTATTTAAGGTGGTAAACTCTAATTGCTGGAACCAGCTGAAGTGAGAAGGGTAACTTTGCTGTAATCTTGGTACAGCGAAAGACTATTGTTAGACAGAACGACTTTGAGGGCTACGTGAGAGGCCACTTTGAATAAGAGTATACAAAGAGCGTGACTTTGTTGCCATTGCTTTTCACCACTACGTGCAAAAGGTGTTTTCCGGATGGCCACGATCCCTTCAGAACTCGATGGGTGCTTGTGAAGATGAAGAATACTCTATCGGGGAAGGATCATTTGGCCAAATATATATATATCGACCCGCTAGCTTTCTGAAGGCCCAAAAAGCAGTAGCACTTTTGCATATAACCTTTTATAATTAAATACAATGAAAAAACTTAACCCTTACCTATTTGGAATTATACTTTGACTCGTAGTTGTGATTTTTTATGTTTTGCGTTCGAGCCCCCAAAATGCCATCACTGCCTTTATCTACTTCATAATGTCCCACCCGGACGTATGGCCCGCCAGTTTAATATTTATGTTACGCATGTGCCTAAATGCTTCGTTGTTGTTCGTGGTACTAAGCGCTACATTTAACCGTAGTTATTTGCAGTTAAATCGTTCTTTCAGCTCTCCATACCGTAAAGCGCCTAGCTTACTGGGAATAACGCCCTGGTACATCCGCCCGGGGCGTTTTGGTGCCCCGTTTTTAATATGTGTTATACTATTTAGCCCCATTGCTTTTTTGTGTTTATGATATAGCACCGCCCGCTCTAAAATTGCGGCCTGGCGGGCTATCGCTCACGAAGTATCTTTACGGCCACGCGTGAAACGTGGCGACTACCGTGAAGCCATTGAGTACGAGCGTATCTGGCAGGTGCCACAGTACGCTGTGCCCCGGGGTGCTCGCGTAAACGATTTTGTGCATTTGGTAAGCGTTCACTACAACGGAGGACTACTTAAATATTTTTGTGATCATCTGAACGTAGGCGCTCAGATTCCTGAAATTGTTGCGTACTACGCTTGAACCCCGCTTATACTATATGGTATTATTCAAACTTTTGACGAGGAGTACTACGAGCCTATTCGTATTTTTTATATAGTCATGGCGGGCAACATGTTACTTGTGTTGCCGTACATAATCGTAATTTACTGAGAATTTACTTGTCCTGTAGGACAAGCGCAGCGTAACAACGGGCATGTGAACTGAGTTTTGCTCGGTATTGCAGTTACTTTACTTCTTATAATCGGTCTGTTTGTAGATTATGATTTTTAACACCGTACGTACTTATGTAAGCTTATTTTACTGTTATGTTTTCGACCTGTGTGTGCGTTGTTCGCGCCACATTATTTTTTGTTCATACACGCGAGCGTACACGTATTTGCTACAAACGGGGCGGCCTTTAGCGGAGGAAAGTTGTGCCGTGCTCCGTAAATATTTTCAGGCCAGGGAAAGTAGCTCAATGGTAGAGTACCACCTTGTCGAGGTGGCTGCTGGGGGTTCAAGTCCCCTCTTTCCCAGATAGCTTAGATAAAACCTACTCACATGTTGTACAACTCGTACTCTAAAGCGCTGCAAAGCCCCCTTGGTGGAATGGTAGACACGGCAGACTCAAAATCTGTATTTTGTTGGTTCAAGTCCGACAGGGGGCACCAGCGTACCGCTTAATAAGCCCCGATGACGGAATGGTAGACGTAACCGACTTAGGATCGGTGTTTTGGCAGTTCAAGTCTGCCTCGGGGCACGACACAGCGCCCAATTTTGTTCTGCCCGCTTGGTGAAATGGTAGACACGGTAGCCTTAAAAGCTACTCTCCACGAGGTATCGGTTCGAGTCCGGTAGCGGGCACCAAATGGGTGCTATATTTAATGTGTGTCTGTGTGGTGTTTCCGTGGCAAATACAACAATACCTCTCGGGGTTACACGACTGCTATTTTACGGTGAAACCTTCATCGCGGCAGCTATAGTTTATCGGTAAAATAGTCGACTGTGACTCGACTGTGCTGGGTTCGATTCCCAGTAGCTGCCCTTGATAACGGAACGATGGCTGATCGGTTGAAAGCACCGGACTGTAAATCCGGCGGATATCCTCCCTGGCAGGTTCGATTCCTGCTCGTTCCCCATTGTTTGAGATGGTAACACAATTTTACAAAATAAAAGAAATTCTCACTCACCCCACCGATAGGCCTGATCAAGTTATTATTGCTCGTTCCACCTCACTGCCCGACTTTCTTCAAACGTCCGTCGCCGTCTTGGTAACTCTGTTATCAATCCCCGCAATTATTGTTGTCTCCTGGGGAGTCGAGCACGCGTTCTTTACTACTACCACTTTCGGCCGAGAGGCCTTTGGTGAATTAGCATTACCGTTAGGTGCTTGTATTCTTGCAGCTACCGTTTTTTGGTGTCGTAACCCGATGCATTCATTACTAGCCTTACTTGGTGTTTTTTTTTCAACTGTGTTGATGTATCTAATTGCAGGAATTGTATTTGTGGGCCTTGTTTTTTTAATCGTTTATGTTGGTGCGGTAGCTGTTCTATTCCTTTTTGTTATCATGCTTCTAAACGTTAAATCTTTGACATCGCAGGACAGGCTACTTCGACACGTATCTCAGGTCGGCGCGATCGGGGGTGGCTCCCTACTTTTACGGCAGACTCATGGGCATGTTATTGACTGCATGGATCGCTCTATGGCTGCGGATTTTCTGCGGGATGCTGTAATTGAGCCTAGTACCGGTGAAGCCATATTTTTTTATATCCGATTTCGTGCGATGGATATTAACGCTTTAACAGGACTCTATACAGTGCATACTATTCTTTTTCTTGTGACTACAGCTATTTTGCTAGCGGCACTTCTTGGTGCTATTATTCTTGCTACAGTAACGACGGAGCGTGCTACTTCCGTCGCGGACATTCGACAATACTCCGTTGCGCCAGTATCAAAAAACATGTTGTTAACAGCAACTATTTTTTTGGTAATTTCCCCGGATTGAAATGCCTTGTCCATATTTTTTAATATTGATCTAGACTTTACTTCAATCCTTATGTCCGCACCATTGTTTAGAATACCGAGTGCCATTGAGGATCGGTTTTTGGAAAATAACCGTCAGTGGCAGTATCGCTGCCGCAATCGGTGGCCTATCACTGACACTCGTTACTCTCTACTTGACAGTCACGTGAATACATTAAGGCTTACTGCCAAGTGTAAGCTCCCGCGTCGTGTTTTACGGCTATATAATAAGCGCGCTAAACATCTTCCAACCTATGCCCGCAAAAAACGGTTTTTACGCTACGGCGGAAAGCTTTATCAAGATCGGCTACCTATCTATAAAAAAAAGATTTACGCAATTCTATCAGCACCCCTCTCCACTTTAAAAACCCGGCGCGCATTACACCGTCGTAGAGTATTTCGTCTTCACGCTTCGTCCGTTTTGGCGCCTGTCATGTTTAAACTTCTTCGTGCCCGAAGCGTTGGTGCAATAATCCGCCGGCGCTGGTTGTGGCGTTGACGTCGCGATCGCGCGACATCGCTCTTTCGTCTTGACCGTAACTATGAGTACTCTCGTCCTCGGTACAACCGGCGTTATTACAGACCAGACCACCCATACGCTTACTTTTCGAGAGATGAAAAGCGCGTTTTTCAGTCACACTGATACGAACGCTTGTTGTTTGCGCATCCGCGCACCAGCTTCCGCTGGTCTCCTATAAAGTATCTTCGTTACATGTGGTCACTTCACATTGTCACGCGTATTTGATGTTACGCATGACGTATTCGTGCTTTTTGTGTTATCCTACTTTTTTACCTAGCTCTAGTACCGGTCTTTACTCTAATTGTATACTTTTTCTATGAGGACTACGACGTTGTTTTCGCAGGTATCTCTAAAGTGCATCAGGCGACCTGACGGCTGTGATACGGCCTTGAGTCGTACGAACGCCTCCCCCCCCTCACCTGGGCAGAGTGTTTCGCTGCATGCTTGCTCATTTTTCCAAGCGTGTACGTCGCTTGAACCTTAAAGTACGTGATGTCTGTGACTGGCGTTGCGGCTATTTTCGCGTATGACACTGTTCGCATGCATGGGGGTGAACTGAGCGATGTAGAGTTTCACGAGTCCCGCTGTAATTATTGACGAAAGCTTGGTTGGGCTCGCAAGCAGCAGGAAATCGACGCGGCAATTGCGCGGGCGCTTGTACGCTCTCGCTTACACCCTGACAAGGGTTACACCGATGCTGCAGAGGCGGTCCCCACGAGTATTCCGTTCTGAGTTGTTGTGGACGATGCCGTCCGACAGTTACCTACTTGAGCGTCTGATCCGATTTACCGAGTTGTAAACCTTATTTTGCCTTGGTACTTATATATTGAAATACATATACTTCTACCGGTTTATTGATACGCTGAAGATGCTCTTACTTTTTTGAAAAGTACCCAGGTCTATCGGTGTCTGTCCGCAGTGCCGGGAGCCGCGTTTTCTGCCTTTGTCAGCAAATACCCATTTGTACTAGATTGGTACGCTGCAGTACTTGGATTTTATGCAACAACAACACAAAGTTTCGGTGATCTAGTTTACTCCGCCTGATGTTTTTGGTGCCAGGAAATATGGCCGCATATTACTCCTGTACTTGAAAGGATTTCCTGCCGCCACACCATAGTCTTCAATATATTTTCTCCTAATCATGCTGGCATGACATTCTTACTGTACGTTCTTATTTCCGCCGGCTTCCTTTATTCATTCTCTAGTCTATTTGTTTTGTTGCATTGGAAGCGCCTGTGTTGCAATACCCTTGTCCGCAGACCGCCGGTATTGTTGCCGTTGTCGACTTTTTTTGCTTCCTTGTGGGCACTCGCTGCATTTTTCCCTGCAATGGGAAGTTTGGAAAGTGTACTTGGTCTCCCGTACGAATACAACTTGCAGTACACTTATTACGAGCGCTACCAAGATATGGGGGGTATTTTACGCTATTACGCGCGCTACCCTGCTTTCTTTCTTTGACTCTGATTTATGTGCTGGTATTTTCAGTGAACGACTACTAATGATTATGACGACCGCCCCGCGCTTGATGACCACAGGCCGGTTATGGTGCGTGCGTATTTTAATGCTTGAGCTGAGTGAAGTACCGAAAGTTTTTTGTCGGACAAGGACGAGTTCGAAAACGAACTTGAATCCTTTTCTTCCATAACGGACGCGTACGAGGAAACAGCTATAGAGGCAGATGAGGAGGACTACGACGAATACAGAGAGGAGCAGGCTAAGTTGCTGCATTTCAATATCGTTATGCATACTTACATTCCTACCTATTATGATGTACATCCTGTTCCAGAATTCAGAAATTACCGCCACACTGACGCTTACTTTAGTGACAAACACCACGACAACGCGTTTCACTCCGCGTAGTTTGCTTTCTATTTTATTTGCATAAGCTTTATAACAATATAATCGTTACTGCCCATGTCTTACTTCTTAAATACTTCTAACTATACCCTTTTCTCATCTGCATTTGACATTCTTTTATTTTCTAGTTGTTTATGAACTCGCGGTCTTCCGCTCCGCCCTATCCCTTCCTCCTGGTATCACCTCCTCCTTGTATTGCTTTTCGCGTTTTCCATTGACGTTGGACCAGCCGCGTCCGGGTCTTCCGCAGAACATCCTGATCTGCTTATTAACTCGGGGAGCCAAGCCCTTATTTCCTTCCTCCCAGAGCTCTGCCTCGCCGTTATGATTACGTATCTTCTCGGAATTGTTGCTACCGAATTGGCCGCAAACCGCGCCCCGAAAACACTTGCGACTGAATGCTGGCGCGCCGCTTGCTGCGCACTCTCTTTCGTTGCTTTCCTTTATTTCATTCAGCTTTTTGGCTCCATCGAGAACAGCCCTGTAGCGAATGACTACCTGTATACCTCATGAGGCTTAACTGCTTCCAAATTAGTTGTCACACTTACCAGTTTATTTGTTCTGCACTTGTCGGGAGGATACATTCGTGAGCACACCAGACATATTCTAGAATTTTCTATCGTTATTCTGATTGGTGTTTTACTTTTGTTGATCCTTGTTAGCGCTAACAATTTAATGCTTCTCTTTTTATCGCTTGCTGGGTTCAGCCTAAATCTGTATATTTTAGTACTTTACGACGGTGCTGATTCTGCTTCTCGTGAAGCATCTCTAAAATATTTTTACCTAAGTACTTTGAGTGCAGGTATGATTCTTTTCGGGATTTTGCTTATTTACACAACAATTGGTGATGTTACCTATTACGCAATTCGATTTCACATGGACGGCCCTATCGAAAAATACGGCCATTCTATTTTGTGTACGGCGGTTCTGTTCATTCTGTTAGGTTTCTTTTTTAAACTTTCTGCTTTCCCCGGACATCTTTGAGCCGTTGAGGTTTACGAAGGTAGTCCACTTCCAGTAATGGCATTCTTTATTTTGCCCGTCAAAGTTGCCGTTTTTGTCACCTTTATGCGTCTTCTTAACACCGGGCTATTAGATTTTGGACATATTTGACTTCCCTGTGTAACAGTTTCGGCCCTCGGCTCCTTGTTGTGAGGCGCGCTTGCGGCAACTCAGTCGCGAAAAACCACTCGATTCCTCGGGTATGCTTCTATTAATCAGATCGGTTTTCTTTTGCTAGGTCTTGTTGTAGATACCGATGACGCCCTACGTTCTGCTTTTTTTTATTTAGTTCTTTACGCTATCATGACGGGTGGCTTCTTATTGGTCTTTACCCATCTTCGAAAAGCAAAAGGTGAAACGCTGACCGCCCTTTCCGATTTCCGTGGTTTAGGAAAGGAAGAAAACTTGGTGTGCTGGAATCTCTCCATTTTTCTATTTTCGATGGCCGGAATCCCACCTTTAGCGGGTTTCTTAGGTAAGTATTATTTGCTTGCATCACTTATGGAACGAGGCCTATTTGCTCCTATTATTATTGCGCTAGCAGTTAGCTTAATTACCGCGTACTACTATCTACGTATTATTAAAACTTTCTGGTTTGAAGAAAACATTGCTGCAACGGCGCCAATTTTGTTGCTTTCTTCCGGCCAACGCGCAATGTTGTCTGCGCTGGAGGCTTCTCTTTGAGCCGGTGCCATTTTTGCGCCCTGAATTCTTCCTGCGCTTACAGAGGTGGCTGCGACTTTAACTGTTTGTGCCGATATTTCCGGGCAAAATTCTTTTTGTTTGCCTTCCAGACCCAATCCCCTACCCTGAAATAGGCATATATTTGACCCTGGGCGGTCTTGTTTGCTCGAGGTTACACTTTCGAGCTAATGTGCTTGCTTTCTAGACAATTTATTAAGAGCTTTATTTGAAACAGTTTGCCTCTGAAAATTCCTCAAAGTCTCTTTGAGGATGGTGTCTAAGGTGTTTTCTGTATAAAAACGGCTTCACGCACCACCATGTCCCGCTTTACATTCCGCCCAATTAATGGATCCAACCCACTTACCCTCACCGTAGCGAATCACTTTCTTTACTACCCTACTCCAAAAAGTCTTAATTATAATTGAAGTTTTGGATCCCTGGCGGGTCTTTTCTTTGCACTTCAAATTGTAACCGGTATTTTCCTCGCTATGCACTATACCGCGCACGTTGATCTTGCGTTTGCATCTGTTGAGCACATTATGACTGACGTTACAGGCGGCTATCTTTTCCGATATTTTCACGCGAACGGCGCCTCCATGATCTTTATTCTGATCTACCTTCACATTGGTCGTAACCTGTACTACCAGTCTTACGTTACTCGCCCCGTCCTGTGAAACACTGGTGTTGTAATTTTTCTTCTAATGATGGCGACAGCATTCATTGGATACGTTCTTCCTTGGGGACAAATGAGTTTCTGGGGTGCGACTGTAATTACTAGTCTTGTTACCGCAGTACCTTTTGTTGGTGAGGCTATTGCGCACTGAGTTTGGGGGGGATTCTCGATTAGTAATGCAACGCTAGTCCGTTTCTACGCACTCCACTTCACCCTACCCTTTATTGTGTTAGGTATCATCATGGGCCACCTTGTTGCTTTGCACACGTCTGGTTCTAGCGATCCCCTTTCCCTTGCTACCACCCCCGGCAAAATTACTTTCCATCCGTATTTCACACTAAAAGATACTTTCATTTTCTTTGTTGTATTTGCATTTTTTGCAAATCTTGTCTGCTTTGCGCCTAATCTTTTAGGACATAGTGATAACTTTATTCCAGCAAATCCCCTTGTCACTCCCGCACACATCGTACCAGAATGGTACTTTACCCCCTTCTACGCGATTCTCCGAGCTTGCCCTAACAAGCTTGGGGGGGCTATTGGCATGTTTGCTGCGATTTTGCTTTTGCTAGCTGTGCCCGTCATTACGGCCAGCACTTCTCCTGACGCACTAATTCTGTCTACCGTCCAGTCGACACCCCACCGCGTTGGTGTCTGGTTCTTTGGAGCAGTTTTCCTAACTCTAATGTACCTAGGTATGCGTCCTGCAGAAGCCCCTTACGTCTTTGCAAGTAAAATCTTCACCGCGCTATATTTCTTATACTTTGTACTTTATGTACCGTTTTTAACATGACTAGCTCGCCAGTTACTGGACGCAGTCACAGCATCCGTGAAGGCCTAACGCCGGCAGTCGGAACACTTTACTCAGACGTTTTCAGACACTCAATAATCCGTTACGCTTTGCCCCGTACATAGTATACTTAATATCTATTTTTGAGCTGGCATAGCTATTTTTACGTAAACGCTTTATGCTACCTTGTTTTTAGAGTAGTCTTACCTCGGATGGTAACTGCATTCGCAAAATAATTTAGTCGTTTGCCCGCATTGGCCACATTTTAATTTTAACTGTTCGCTCAATTTATATCCTATGAGAAATTGCTGAAATTCACGGACTTATTGATAACACATGTTTTTAGCAGGGGGCTGTAGTTTAGTGGTAAAATGGGTGCCTTGCAAGCGCTTGCTGTCGGTTCGATTCCGTCCAGCTCCAATTAGCAAAAATGCTGCATAAACTAAAACAACAAATTACACGATATCAGTTTACCCCATCAAACAGAACACCTAATCGTCGTGCTCGCCAATTTTTATTGAATTACTTACGCCTCGTGCGCGTGGACGTTGCATCCTATAAAATTCGCGGTGCAATGGGTCTCATTCGTTGAAGTGCTATGCGTTCTTCTCACGGGGAAGATCGGATTGCTTTTCGTTCTGGCTGTTTTATTACGGGCCGTGCGCGAGGTACTTCTCAGCGCTATACTGTATCTCGTACACGAATTAAGTCACTCTCTGACGAGGGGAGGCTCTTTGGTGCACGAAAATCAAGCTGGTAACATTCACGTATATAAAATATGACCCTATCTCAACTTCAACAACGTTATCCGCGTATACCAAAAAAAACTGATACTCGCCGTCGTGATTTGCAGCTTAGTCCTCAAAAAAAAGGCACTTGTTTAAAAGTGTTTATTACAACACCCCGTAAACCTAATTCGGCACTCCGCAAAGTTGCGCGTGTTTTACTAAGTAACTACCGCCGAGTTACTGCCTACATTCCCGGAATGTCACACAATTTACAAAAACATTCTGTGGTATTAGTTCGCGGAGGTCGCGTAAAAGATTTACCGGGTGTTCGCTATACAATTATTCGCGGAAAATGTGATCTTCAGCGCCTTGTTGAGCGCCGAAAGCGCCGCAGTAAATATGGTACCACTCTACCGGGGGGTGACGCTGCTCGCGGCCCTTACCACAAAGTTAAAGTTTGATAATACAGTATACTTATGCGTGCACGAAAAAGAGAAATTTCTGAAAAATATAAATCTTTTAGATTACAACCTGATTCACTTTATAGTTCTCGTCTAATCCGTACCTTTTTGAATAAGTTTATTAAGAAAGGAAAAAAAGCCCTTTCTAGAAAGCACCTTTTTGTCGCGCTAGCGCGATACCGTCGAACTATTCGACGTCCGCAGTTATTTTTTGGGCTGCTCCGCTTACTGTACCGCTTACGAATTCAGTTCATTCTTGGCCAACGCAGGCAGGGGCGTACCATGCTGAATGTACCCATTCCGGTAAAGCGTAATAAACGTGATGTTCTAAATTTGCAAACATTGTACAAGGCTGTGTCAAATCGACGCGAACGCACTCTGTCAGAACGCATCCAACTTGAACTGGGTGATCTTACCTTTCAGCAGCGGCAGTCAAATACAATGCGTGCTCGAAGTGCGCACCTCGCCCAAGTTTATGAGGAGCGCGTATATATGGATAAACGATGAAAGTAGCCTGGCCGCAAGGCTTTCCGCTCTCCTCGTCTAGGGGTTAGGACATCACCTTTTCACGGTGAGAACAGGGGTTCGATTCCCCTGGAGAGCAGTTGATTTTAGGTTCGGGCGCGTAGCTCAATGGTAGAGCAGCGGCCTTTTAAGCCGTTGGTTTCGGGTTCGACTCCCGACGCGCTCAGGAAAGATTGTTTTGGGGGAATAGTACAGCGGCTAGTATTCTAGGCTTCAAACCTAGAGAGGGGGGTTCGATTCCCTCTTCCCCTGCGAATGCAGTTTCATTTATTTTTTGAGGGGGAATGGTGTAGTGGTAACACCCTAGACTCCAAACCTAGTAACGGGGGTTCGATTCCCTCTTTCCTCGTACGCTCTGGAGTATAGCCAAGTGGTAAGGCGGCGGTCTTTGGATCCGTTATGCGAAGGTTCGATCCCTTCTACTCCAACATAACTGTCCGCTGTAAAACTCGTTTTGCGCGAACACCAAGCGATTCCTGTGCCCCAAGTCGATACCGCTACTTTTCTTCCCATTGTTTTCTGAACTTTCGTAGTTTACACTGCTGGTTTTCTGTTACTAAACACTTCTTCTCTGTTCACACTACTGTCTTGCTTAAAATTAACTATTAAGCGAACTTCCCGCAAATTCGCCTCTGCCGTAAATGGCCGACGCTCTCTGTCTAACGTCTTGCTGTTCCCATGAATCGCTCTGTAGTACTTTTTGCGGCTACCCCGCTGGCGACTGGTCCAGTCCTTAAGGGTTTAACTTCTCAGCGGTTTCGTCAGATGCGCTCGTTTAACTTAAACTTTGGGCCTCAGCACCCCTCGGCTCACGGTGTTCTTCGCCTTGTTCTTGAGCTGAGTGGCGAAAACGTAAAAACAGCAATTCCTCATATTGGGCTGCTTCATCGTGGTACTGAAAAGCTAATCGAGTATAAAAACTATATGCAAGCACTTCCGTATTTCGATCGCCTTGACTACGTTTCTATGATGGCACAAGAGCAGCTCTTTTCTCTTGCCGTTGAGAAAGCAACTTTTTGCGCAGTTCCAACGCGCGGTCAATACGTTCGGGTACTGTTTGTTGAAATCACTCGAATTTTAAATCACTTAATGGCTGTCACAACCCATGCGATGGATGTGGGTGCACTGACCCCCTTTTTGTGGGCTTTCGAGGAGCGTGAAAAGCTAATGGAATTTTACGAGCGTGTATCCGGCGCCCGCATGCACGCTGCGTATATTCGTCCGGGAGGAGTTTCTTTGGATATTCCCTTGGGTACACTAAACGATATATATCTTTTTGCTCGGCAATTTAATGATCGTTTAAACGAAATGGAGGAGTTGTTGACGGATAACCGTATCTGGCGCCAACGTCTCGAAGGGGTTGCGCTAGTTTCTGCGAAAGAAGCGCTAGCATGAGGTCTAAGTGGCGTTCTTTGCCGAGGTTCAGGCCTTGACTACGACTTACGTCGTGACCAGCCCTATGAGATTTATGAAAATCTTTCCTTTGAGGTCCCTATTGGTACTCGTGGGGACTGCTTCGACCGTTACTTTCTTCGCATGGAAGAAATGCGACAAAGTATTAATATTATTTTCCAGTGTTTAAATAGTATTCCCAGCGGCCCTGTTAAAGCCGATAACCAAAAGATTGTGCCCCCCGGCCGGCTACAAGTACGTCGTTCGATGGAAGCACTAATTCACCACTTTAAGTTGTACACAGCCGGTTTTGCTGTGCCGGCAAATGAAGAATACACCTGCTCTGAAGCACCAAAGGGCGAATTTGGCGTGTACATTGCTGCTGACTCAACATCTCGCCCTTATCGTTGTAAAATTAAAGCGCCCGGATTTCTTCATCTTCAGGCGATCGACTTTATGACGAAGGGGCATCTAATTGCTGACGTTGTCACTGCAATTGGTACTCAGGACATTGTATTCGGTGAGGTCGATCGATAGCGCTATGACGAGCATTCTATTTCATATTGGCCACGATGCTGTTCGCCCCATTGTCGACTTAATCGCTTATCTCAACGAGATTCGTGCAGAGTCGGCGCTCTTAAAACTTTTATTGTGACCTCTTGTTTACGCGCTTACTTTTGTAAAGGTAATGACTACGTACCTTGTTTTCGGTGCACACAAATTTTATTATTACAGTATGCCATACAATATTTTAACAACACGTAACCATTTCTTCTCGGCAACACCTATGTCGGTAGCGTGTTTTAATAAACGTGGTTTTGGGCTCATACTTATAGAAATGATATTCTTTTTTTACATGATGTGTATTCCCGGAGAGCGCCCCTGACTAATTCTTCCGTACCTTTTATTTAAAATTATACTTACGGCAGTACCATTTGTGGCTTTAACGCCTGTTCAACGTCTTCCTTTTTGGTTTCTAGCAGTGATATTTACTGCGATTGAGATGTGGGCGGGCCTCGTTATTATTCGTACTTGAGGGTACGGAATTAATTTCGAGCATGATCACTTTTACAACCACTGAGCTAAACATTACCGCTATCGATCCATTACTTCGAATCGCGTTATAGGAACAGAGCTTTCCCAGATGATTTACGTGCTTGCAAAAGTTCTTGTTCTCAATGACTACTTTTGCTACAATGAAATCGTTCTAAATAATCGAATTCTCGCTCCACACACACCCACAACGGGGGGTTTGTTAACTGCGGCTGTAGACTTTGGAACTGCAAGCGCACTTTTGTCGGCGCTTTTCATTGTTTTCTGCCTTTGCTACCGAAAATACTCTAATTTTTTTCTAAAACCTAACGAAAACATGCAAATGACTTCCAAAAACTACTCTAAACTACTCGCAGCCCTGACGATTTTGATGATTTTTTTAATAACACCGTCCACCTTTACGCCCTACTGTTTTGGCCTGTTCCCCGCTGTACACGCAGCACCAGCACTTTTACTTGTTTCTTTATTTACCTTCGTCTTGGATACCCGCAGCGAGGCACCACTGGGCGCTGCCCCGATCCCTGAGCGACCACCCACGGTAAACACTTCGATTACCGTGGCGCACAAACTAAAGTCTTTTTTAAATAATGGTATGTCTACCTGTAACAACATTGGAGCGGTATTTATAATCTCGATTGCCCCACATGCCAGTACCCCTGCATCCTCGGGCCCTAGTAACTCCTCAGTTGTGATAGGTTTCGTGGCTGTAATGGCCGTAGCGTTTGGGGGTGGTGCGCTTATGGAGTACACGAAATACTGGTGGTCTATGTACCGTCCGACGGTAATACCTCAAACACCGCCCGTAGTTCGTCCTGAAGCGCCTGCAAACATTGTGGACGCTGTGACTGCTGGTATGCAGCGAAATGCTTACTGGCGCGGTACAGACACTAACGTATCGGTATCGATACGCCACCAGCGAATGCTCTTGGACGAGCAAGTTAAACAACATACTGATCTTGCGCAAAAGGCTGCAAATTTAGAGGCGTCGCAGGACGTTGTAACACAACATACAGATACCATGTCAAATCATTTACTTGCAGCTAAGGCCAAGAACAGTTACTTAAAAGCTGCGGGTGTCGATCCGGGACCGTTTGAAACGCTCGTCAATGATGTAGACCTTTTACTCACCAAAAATACTAAGCTACGTGACGACGTTATAGCAGTGAAAGACGCTGCATACAACTATAAGCACCCAATTCATTGCGCAAATGAAACTAGTGGGGCGTACACAGAGACGGAGTATCATGAGTTAGCCCGGGGATGTACCGAGCAGGGCCGCGAATTTATACATAAGTACGGAGCAAAAACTGGTGAATTCCGCATTGAGCAGCGTACGGTCGGCGACGTCTGGAGGCCAGCTCCAATACAGTTATACAATACACAAACACGCAAGTGGGAAATTAAGCAGCAAGTGCGGGCAGTACGTGGTTCTCTTGGCGACGACTACGATTTCGTTACTGCGTTTGTTGAGCAAGACAGCTTTGCTAGTCTTCGTTACGGAGTACTATTTCTTGTTGCTCTAAGCGCTCTTTGCGTGTATAGTATTATTTTTGCCGGCGGATTTGGTAATTTAAAATACACTTTCATTGGTTCATTTCGATCTGCAGCGTATAAATCAAAGTCTTTTTTAAACAATAGTCGGTCGACCTGTTACGTCGGAACCGTATTTATAATTACGGCTGCCCCAAATACCGATACGACTAGTAACTCTTCAATTATGATAGGTTTCGCAGCTGTAGTGGCCGCAGTGGTTGGAGTTGGTATACTTATAAAACACACAAAATACGGATGATCTCCACACCATCCAACAGTAGTACCTAAAATGCCGCCCACAGTTCGTCCTGAAGTACCTGAAGTACCTGCACACATCGTGGACGCTGTAAATGCTGGTATAAGGCAGGGTTCCTTCGCCGCGAAAGGTGCATGTACTGGCGATCAATTTTACAGGCGGAAGTTATTGGACGATCAAGTTAAAGAGCATACTGATCTTGTGCAAAAATCTAGAAATTTAGGGGAGGTACAAGAAGCTGTAAATAAGCGTATAAACACTACAGAAAAACATTTGCCTGACGTTACGGACGACATCGCTCGCCTAAAGGCAAACGGTCAGAATGTAGACGCTATTGAGACGTTCGTTGATTCTACAAAAAATTTGATCAACGAGACCGTTAAGCTTAATGACGTTGCCTCGGGGCTGAAAAACGCTGCACTAAATTACCCGCACCCATTTATTGCCGTGCAGCGAGTCCGTAGCGCGTACACACCCGATGCGTTTTTCAAGCTAGGGGGCGCGCTCGGCGAGCAAGGCCGCCAATTTGTATATGGGTTCAGTTCAGAAACGGATAAATATTATATAGCGTACCGTAATCCTGGCAACCACTTCTGAAAGCCAGCCCCAATAAAGTGATACAATCCAAAAACGGGTAGGTGGAAAATTCAAGAGAAGTCTCGCTCAGATTTCGCTTCGCTCGGCGATGACTATGACTTCGTTAATGCACTCGTTGAGCAAGATAGCTTTGCTAGCCTTCGCTACGGAGTACTGTTCCTCCTTGCTCTAAGCTCAC
>Ga0160427_10001320_pt1 | contig 15243 bp, 17 predicted proteins | sample SolpanmetagenomL_FD_108194 | JGI IMG/M metagenome (GOLD analysis project Ga0160427, IMG submission 108194) | Solar panel surface microbial communities from Lawrence Berkeley National Laboratory, California, USA - L | ecosystem: Engineered > Built environment > Solar panel > Unclassified ...
AGATGTCGTCCGTGAATGGCGAGAACGTCGCGATCTCCAGATTCAGCATCGTGAAGAAGTTGCTGCAGGTCGCAAAGCAGATACGATCAAGGCAGCACAGACATCAATCGACGAGTTCTATGACAACTACAACAACAAGAAGGAGCGGAATTTGGCAACGACGAAGAAGGAGGCAGAGGACTTTTTGGCGAAGCGAGAGGACACAAGCAGTGGTGGAACGAGCTGGCAGAGGATTGCTAAGTTGGTGGATGTGAAGAAGGGACCTGCGGCTGCTGCGGCTGGAAAAGAGAGGTTCAGAGATATGTTGTTGAGTTTGCAGAAGGATGAGAATGCTCCTGGCGCTAAGGGTTACTGAGGGAGTGTATTGGTAGGGGTGTTGTACTTGTGTTGTGGCACCTCTTATATCGGGCATGGAGGATCGATCATGGCTTTGTCAAACAGAAGAGGTTCAACGAATGTATATGCAATGCTAGGAATGTCTACCTATTTTCACCTCTGCTATGCTGCTCGAAATGACTTTGTAGGCTAACTCGTGAACGAATTCAACAAAGTGCAACACCCCCCAGTTTAGGCGTTGTGCACCCACCCGGAACACCGTGGAAATGGAGGCAAGCAGTAGTGGACGTTGATCTGAGTTGTCATGTGTTCATTGATTTCATTGTTCGGTGAGGATCAGTAGTATGGATATATCCTCTTGTCATCACAACCAGTTGCCACCTTTGTGTTTGTCATTCAGCCGTTTGATGACATATCCTTGTTAACCCAATAACGCCATACCCAGATGCCCATAGTCATTCCGTCATAATCGCAGGTAGTCAACAGATCATTTAACCACTATGATATGTTAGTATATGGTAGGATATCATGATAGACCAAATGACATACCCGAAACCGTATAGAGTCCTGCCTTGACGCTTGAGGGCATAGACGACATCAAGAGATGTGACGGTCTTTCGCTTGGCGTGCTCAGTGTAGGTGACGGCATCACGGATGACACCCTCAAGGAAAGACTTCAGAACACCACGAGTCTCTTCGTAGATCACTGTGACACATGTTAGTATCTGGTTGTCGACGGCAAGGTTCGATTTACTTACTGGCAGAGATACGCTTGACACCTCCACGACGTGCGAGACGGCGGATAGCAGGCTTGGTGATACCTTGGATGTTGTCGCGAAGAATCTTGCGGTGTCTCTTGGCTCCGCCCTTTCCGAGACCCTTGCCCCCTTTTCCGCCTGTTGATATATGTTAGCGTCGTGTCCAGGCGATGTGGTGATGAGTAATGAGAATAGTGGTGATGGTGATAGAGGCGCAGGATGTCACGGATTCTTGACGCGACGCGATATGAGATGCAAGTCTGGGGTGGCGTTGAGACGCAACCAGACTGCGACAAGCAACGACGATGAGGTTGTGTGGCGACAGCAACGTGAATGAAGATATATGAAGAGCGTGAGTGCATAGAAGTATTACTTACGTCCAGTCATAATGAAGGATTGATGAGAAGAGATAAAACTGGTGTGCAAAGGTGTTGTATGTGATGAACGGTCGTTAAGTGTGAAGATGGAGATGCAGATGGAGAGAGTTGGAAGGAAGAAAGTGGGCGGTGCAGAATATATAGAGAAAAGGGCAAAGTGGGGTCGCTAGCAATCACGCGGCAGCTGCAATCAGAGCAAATTTATGAGTGCCAGGAACCGGTCAGAATCAGGGACAAGAAATCAGTTAAAATCGTTAGAGGAAAACTGATTTAGCAATCAATGCCAAGTCTCTGACCAAAACGGCAGTCCATGATGATGCTCCTTGAACAGCTGGCATCCTTTCTTTCACCATACGGTAGCAGTGAATATATTGGAGTGTCCTTGTTGAGTGCCTGAGTACAACGGTATAATCTCGTTCTACCATTCGTTTTCGTGGTTTTCTGCTCAGAATGTCCGCAAATGGCGTCTCCAATGGCGCTCCAAAGCAAACGGGAAAAGCCAATGGGTATACATCGAAGGATGAAGTAAAACCACATTCTATTGCAGCTCAGATGCCGTCAACGAAGCAGGCAGGACTTGCTGAATTAATCATCTGTGTCGGTGGCATATATGCATCATTGTATGTCTCTTCGTTCGAATATTCCGCTATAGATCATCAACTAATACACGCTACAAGCCTTACCTGGGCTCTGCTACAAGAGCGTATAACTACAACAACTTATGGACCAGTCACTTCACCGGAAAGGTTTCACTTCTCAATCTTCCTTAACACAGTGCAATCGGCATTTGCATTCCTAGTCGGCTATGTCTACTTACTCTATTCATCGCGAAGCAAACCATCTGTACCAAATTTATTTCCTACTTCAGGCATAATATACCCTCTGCTCCTTGTAGCGATCACTTCTTCGCTAGCGGCACCTTTCGGATATGCCAGTCTCAAGCACGTTGACTACATCACCTTCATTCTAGCAAAGAGCTGTAAGCTTCTGCCAGTCATGGCGCTACATGTTTCCGTCTTTCGAAAGAGGTATCCTTTTTACAAGTATGCAGTGGTGGCGCTTGTCACCGCAGGCGTTGCTGTGTTTACTCTTCATCACCCTTCATCCTCAAAGAAAGCCAAGTCCAGCATGACCACGGGAAATGCGACCTGGGGCCTCCTCCTTCTCGGTATCAATTTACTATTCGATGGTCTCACAAATAGTACACAAGATTATATCAACAGCGCATTTGCACCATACACTGGCAGCCAAATGATGTGCGCACAAAACTTAATGTCTACTCTGCTAACCACATCCTACCTCTTCTTATCACCTTATATTGCAACAACTGGTTTTGGTCATTATGTCGGCATGTCACCTGCGCATGGAGGTGATGAACTTACTGCTGCGCTGGCTTTTCTCCAACGCAATCCGAGCGTCACCAAGGATGTCCTTCTCTTCGCCATCTGTGGCGCTATTGGTCAGGTTTTCATCTTTTTCACACTGGCTAAATTTTCGAGTCTGCTGCTAGTCACGATCACAGTCACCAGGAAGATGCTAACAATGCTATTGAGCGTGGTATGGTTTGGGCACAGTCTTACTGGCGGCCAATGGTTGGGAGTGAGCTTGGTATTCGGTGGTGTTGGGGCAGAGGCAGCTATTGGGAGGTGGGAGAAGGCAAAGAAAGAAAAGGCGAAGAAAGCTCTCAAGAGCCGATGAAGAAGGGTAATCAGTGCTGCAATTTTGGATTTGGAGCCATTGCATCTCCAGATGCTTACAGAGAGCCACGGAGATCCACTGCAAGCGATCTGGAAGAATACATGGAGCGAATTTAGCACACAAAAAGTGCTTGAGCAAGACTGGATCTCACACGCGCCGCAAACGAATAATAACAGATCACGTACAAACTAATAGACTAAACTTGTTCACAACGACTGGAATACGATCAGCTTTGAACCTCTCAATTCTAGCCTGTTGCTTTACCACTCGATTTCCCAAGCTCTGGTGCGCACAAAAAGTCATCATGCGACGTGTCTTCAATGCCAAGGTTTTCTCGAAGCGCCGTGAACTAACTGAAGTCGAGGAACGGATCTAAATCTCGTTGTTTTGGACACGCTCTTCACCTCGTGACCAAGGTACTGTCGAGTCAGCTCTCAATTTTTATTCTAACCTCACGATCTTGTTTTCTTCTTCTTCATCATCCTTGATCTGATCTTCTCTACATACTAAACACACTCTGCGCAACACTCTTTTCCACCAAGCTCTTGCTCTTCACTATGAGATCCATCTCGGCGGTGAAGCTGCTGTCGAGAGTGAAGCTCTATCGTGCACATAAGAAGATCAACCTATCCACCTCTACTCACCTTCCTCTCCATCCTTCCTTTCATCCTCATCCCCATCTTACATCGCCAGTACCCCCTTCACCACATATTTTGTTTGCTATCAACACTTTCTTTACCATCTTCTTCCACACTAATCATCCATCTCCTGCACATCACAACTATTGCGCTGCGCAACAAACACCATTGACACCACTCACAAGAGAAACAAAGCTCAGAACGACGACTTAATCTGATCAAACACCATTGACCCCACTCACAAGAGAAACAAAGCTCAAAACGACGACTTAATCTGATCATGTCGATGCCATATAGCCGGCTTCATGCCTTGGCAGTAGAGAATAGACCCGATCTGCCTATCAAGCCTTCAAGCACTTGGATGGCTATCTTGCTTCACAGCATCGAGGACCTCGACCAAATCTCCAGCGAGCAAGACTTTCTCTGGATCAAATGTCATTCGGTATGTGCATGACCTCCGGGTGTGCTTAACAGAGGGGTATCTACATGAGAATGAGTATTTATATGTGACCATTCTCATTGCAAAAACTGGTCCAGCACTCTCCCCACTCCCCTTCTGCTAAGCACACCCTGAGGGACCACTTCTACTTTCTTCACCTAAATCCATCTAACCAAATACAGCGCATCACGCTCAAGACTCTTAAAGTTCAATACTGGTCGCGCTACCCCATTGGCGAGATTAAGCTAGCATTCGACGGCATATTCCTTCGCAACAAAATCACTGTCGCCGCCATTCGCGCTCTACAAAAGGACAACCACCCAAGAACCAACAAAAAGCACGGGCAAATTGTGGTATTGCGTGCTCTAGACGAGGAGACCGAAAAGCATGAGAGGCAGGCTGTTGCTGATCGTGCTCTGATGAGAAGTATTAGGCAGACTATTGGCAACGAAGAGGCGGTTGTCATCAGTGATAGCGAGGACGAAGCTGACAACAAGCAAGACTCGGAAGGAGGACGGCGTGATGGTACTTCGAACACTAGCGATTCTGGCAATGGATCTGATGATGATGAACAGGTCGTTGAGGTTGATGCGAACACACCCTACAGAGGTCTTGGTGCTTACACCTCCGCCAATGCCAATCTTGGACCTTCCATGGCTGAAGGCAAGTCCTCCTCTCAGCAATCCGACGCAGAGCATGTCGATGACCACATGGACGAGGCTGAGGCTAACAACTCTGATGAAGATCAGGGCATGGATGAAGATGGCGGAGACGACGGAAACTTAGCAGCACAACTTCAGCACTTCATCCACGACGACCACTCACCTGAAGACTACCAGCTACTCATGGACGCTGATCAGCTCGACCCTGCCTCGTATCAACTTATGGTCGAATCTGGTCAGCTCCAATACAATCAATCATCCAATACCAATGAAGCTGCTCAGATGCTCGTGGACTTCAGCAACGACCAGCAGGTTCAAGCCTCTGATGTCGGCGACACTTCGACCACCCCCTCTTCAGTCATTCCAGTGCAAGGTTTTGCTCAATCCATGCCTACCTTCGTTGTATTTGAGCAGCTCCAACCTGTTCAGCAGCAAGCCCTCAATTTCAGCGACTGGTACAATTGCGCCTCTCCATACTGTCAACGTCAGATGGTTCTCAAGCCATGGACTCGCTATCATTCTATCTCGGTTGAGCCTCTCTGCACCGAATGCACGCGTGTGTTCCTGCGTGATCCAGTCCTTAACACTGACCGTGGCGCACTCGACCATTTGGAGAAGCAAGCGCTCGTTCATTGGAATGAGAAGGCTCGTCGTCAGAATGAAGGTAAGTTGCAGAATATGGCCGATGATGCTCCTTTCGACCATTCTGCTGTGATGCGTGGTCCGGTTGCTTTCACGAGCCATGTCAATGTCGATACTGATATGCCAATTGTTGACGGAGATGCCATATCACCGGTCGCCAGCCAGCCCGAGAGTGTCAACAACAACGATATCATGTCACAGCTCGCCAACTACACCAGCAATGAAGATCATACAGTATCTTCGCCTCTTGCCAAAACATCCCACAATCTCGATGAAGATGACATGTCACAACTTGTCCACAACCGCAAAAACACCAACGACAGTACCAGCGACTCCGCCACCATCCTCGACAACAGTGGTCTCTGGCGCTTTGCCCCCACCAGAACCACCCCACCCCCTCCCGAAGAACCCAAACAAAGCACATGGTCCACAATGTTCTCTGGTATCAAAAACGCCTTCACTCGCTCTCCACCCAAGTCGAAATCCGCCACGAGCAGCAACGAAGGCCGTTCCAGCCTTCAAAGCCCTGCTCACACCACTCCAGTCAATGGTGCTTCAGACATGCTCAATCCTACTGCCGTAAACATGGCTGCAAACGACAACAGACGCACCACTTCTCATCATAGTGGAAACAGCGATTTCGACACCAACATCGACGATCTAATCGATGAAGACAGTTTCGCCGCTGATCCGAGTCGTGTTGTTCGCCATGTCGAGGATCAATTGGTGGAGGACGCTGACAACGAGTCCGAGTCCGAGGGAGGTTATGAAGAAGAAGAGGAGGAGGAGGACGAAGAAAGCAAGCATGAGAGCGACGAAGCTGAATATCATGCCGCTGTGGTTGAAAAGGTCAAGGTTTATGATGATGAGGATGATGAAAGCGATGGGGAGTATTTGGACGATTAGACAAGGCTGAACGTTCAGAAGTCTGATGTGGAGTTTGGAGTTGGAGCTGGGAGTGGGTGGGGACGGGGTTGCGGTATCGACATACACATTGGCTACATTTGCGAAGAGGAAAAGAAGACTTTCGACCGCGATACACTCGGACGACGAAGAGATGCACATGCAGGATACAGAGGACGGTGCGAAGCGAGTATTTCAGGATGGCAGGTGATCTGGGATGGATATTCAGATGCTGGAAATTTCCGACACGTTTGCCTGCAGGCAGCATATAGCATGGATAACGAGTTTAATAAGACTGGACATCACCATCATACCAGAGGTTTCGACCGTGACAATGACTCCCGTATCATATCATACACAGTTTACAAATTTACAAGAAAGTTGATTGAATATGAATTTTGACATTGACTGATATATCTGCCGTAAAAACTCCATCATAAAGGTCATTAATTCAGCTAACTCAAGCTTCATCGCATCTTCCATTTCCCAATTCCCACCCTTCCACACTTCTTTTCCACCTTCCAAACCCATCCTCACACAATACTCAACCTCAAAGGCTTCCTCCTAATCACCCGTCTCGCCTCTCCAACACTAACCGCCGATTCGGCCGAACTATCACGATAATGATCCGGCAGCCAGATATCCCACTCCATCTCCTTCCCCTTAGCCCCAATCACACACCCCATCCTCTTCAGCACGTCCCCCGTAGGCCACTTGCCTTCGCCCATGTGGTTTGCTTCGATATGCAACATCAGGCTCTCTTCTCCCAGAAAAAAGGCGTCTCCTTTGCCCGAAGTGGATGTTGAAGTGCAAGCAGCACAAAACACACATCCATACCACCTCAATCGCTCCACGCCGTCGCCTGCATCGGAATGCTTGACGTGGGATTTGAAGAGGAAGGCGTGACGGTACATGATTTGCGAGGATTTGTGGAGGATTGCGTCGTCGAGTGTGGGTGTTGCTTTCTCGTCGGTGTTGGCGCTTTTACGGATTAATGGGACCGTGTAGGCACAGTTTGGTGTTTTGCAGATGAAGTGCGGTGGAGAGATATTGTTGGATGAGGTGACGTGGCCGAGGATGCTGGTGCGCGAGTGTACGGGTTTGTAGGCTTGTGAGGGATTGGAGGATTGAAGTTGGTGTGCTGAGGGGCAGAGGGTGCGGTGGGGTTTGTTTGCAACAGTAGAAGTGGTGGTGGCAGTGATATTAGTTTTGTAGGTGTTGTAGTCTTCGTAGTGGGTGTCCAAGTTGTCGAGGACGGAGAAGGTGGTGTCGTTGTGGGTTGAGAAGATGGAGAGGCGCTTTAGGATGGAGGATGATGAGGAGGTCGTCGTAGGGATGTCGGCGTTGACTACTCGCAATGGTGATCGTTTGGGGACAGCTGGAAGTGCTGATGAGGTTATGGAGTGTATACTCGTGATTGATGTGCGGTTCGATGCTGCTGACGAAGCCGCAGAGAAGACATCAGAGACTTGAGAAGCCTGCGAATCGTTACTTTCAGAGGAGATAGAGCGGTTATGCCACCATGCTCTCTGTTCGGTGGAGGTCCCTTGACGAGGAGGTTGGAGAAACTGCGGTGAGAAGTCCTGTACTTCTGGTGGTGATTCTATTGGTGAGATAGGTGAAGCAATGTCGTCTATTGCTTGTTGAGAGTGGATCGTGGTGACTCTAGTAAAGGGCAGAGTACGTCTTAGGGCATTCTTGACTTTTCCTACGCGTGCCCAGCTTGGAGACTCGGCCGAGGGTGTGGTAATGTCGAGCGTTGGCGAATGCTTTCGGAATGCAGGATGGATGTTCTGCTCGTCTGGGTTGAAAATGACAGTCTCCATCGAATCCAATCGCGAGAAGCAAGCCTCGCTTTCCACAGGACTGATCGGGCTGACAGAGTCTATGGTTGGTGCTGCTAGTCTCTGATGTAATCGAACCAAAGCATCAATAGTCATGTTACGTGAGGTAACCAGAGCTTGATGTAAAGCCCTATAGTCAATTGGTGCGTCTTCAACAAGTGCGGAGCTAAGCTGGCCTATCATGTGGCTCTGAATGTAGATTACACTGTCCTTGAGTTGGTCGAGAGCAAGATCTGGGAGTTAGGTTAGTACGGTCTTTTGTTATGATATTTCAGACACACTGATATTGACTTACAATCTCCTTGAGCATATGTTTGTCCCAATAAACGATAGTAGGCATCATAGTATGCCCTCAGCGTCAAACGAGTCTCCCTCAACATTGTCTGGAGTCTCTTGCTCTGTGATGCTCGGTTACCAAGACGGCCTCTTTCGATTGGTGATGATTCAGAATCGCTCGTTGGACTGACGGGCAGACCATGTGAAGTTGGAAAGTCGCAACTATTTGCTCTTTCATTCTTCTTCTTCAGCTTCTCCAGAAGATCTCTAGCTGAACTGTAGACTGCGAGGATGTCGTCAATGGCAGCGACGACACCGACCTTGGCGAGAGAAATGGAGAGACGTGGCCTCCTCGGTCCTGCTCCAGAAGTGGGTGAAGATGGTAGCATGATGGAAAGAAGTCTCGTCTATCCTTGTCTGTTCGAATCGGAAGGTGCTAATGTAACGGGTTTTGTATATTCCTTGCAAGCTGGCTCACTGCAGCCCAGAAGCTAGATTAAATATTTAGGTATACAGCCAGATGAAGCAAGGCTGAAGTGTCACAGAGGCTGCGAGCAGACGAGGCGCAGAACGAGCAAGCAGTGAAACAGCGACAAAGCACAAGTGTTTCGTAAGAGGAAGATAAAGGCTGTACTCGTATGCTCAGCCGCAAGAAAAGCAGCAAGGCTGTGATCGAAGAGACGAGGCAGATGCTGGAAAAAGAAGGAGGAATGAGGCTGGCCTAATATTGAACTTTCTTTCAAAGCTACACAGGTCACGGCCAAGGCCTTTCCTGGGTTTTGCTCATGCATCTCCTCTGTTTCACCACCAATTCTGTCAAAGCTGTGTGGGGGATGTGCTGACGGAAAGGCTTGCTCGACAGGGGAAGTGGTTATATTTAGACAAAAGAGAGCCGTTGTGGTCGATCATAATCTATAAATAATTCACCCCAAAGTCTTGTGCTGAAAAATACAAAGTAACCACGGCTTATCGTCGATTGATCAAGCTCGGCCTGGTATAAGACACATTGCTCGAGCTCGAAGTCTCAATTCTAGAGTGTGAAAATGGTTGCAATGAATCTCGAGGTCCGAAACACCACGTGACATCTTTAAGGGGGCTCGTGCTTTTAGCCGTTGCGGCTCTCGGCATATGACGTGGGCTCTTGCTTTTTTGTGTTTCAGGTTGCGTCGTGGTTGCCACGCAATGTCAACAACGAAGCCCGAGGGGCGCAGTAGGCTAAGTGAACAATTCTCTTGCGTTTTCTTGTGCTTCCATCTCCATCTCGAATTCGCCTCTCGCGCTTCGCTTCTTGGTTCTTTGTACTTAACATCCTGCTCGCCTTGCCTTTGTAATACTGTCAACTTCACACTATCACACTGCTGTCGATTCCCATTCGTCCCGACAATACCTCACAGATCATCGTCCTGTTTCAGCCTTATTCAATCACAACAATGAAGACCTTCACTGCTGCCACCGTTACCGCCCTTATCTCCCTCGTCAGCCTTAGCTCTGCTCAATCAGCCACATCAACAGCAAACGCTTCTCAATCCTCGGCTGTTTCCAGTGCCATTCAGAGCTATTACTCCTCCCTTCGCTCCGGCCCTGTCGCCACCTCTCTCGGAATACAAGTCGCCCTCGCAGGTGTCCCTGCATCAGTCCTTGGTTCAATCGTTCCAGAGATACCATCTCTAATTCCTCAGCCATCAGGAACAGTCAACCTATACAGCTACGCCACCGCACCTCCTGTCTCGTCGTTCTCTCAGCCTTCATGGTTGACTCAATATTTTGGTACCAGCCTTCAGCAGGAGATTAAGAGTTTACAAACGAGCGTTGTGGAGGCTGAGGCCAGCATTGTCAGGAGCGTGTTGAGCATAACCGCGGTACCTGCGTCGGTGACAAATGCTGCTCAAACAGGAGCGTCTTCTGCAGCTACTGCTCCTGTTAACGCTGGTGCGTCCGTGAAGCCAGTGGGCGTCATCAGTCTTGGCGCTGTCGGCGCTGTCGCTCTGGGAGCTATTGCGTTGTTGTAAAAAGTGCACTGGCAGCACGTTGGCGTCATACATGAGCTGGAGCTTACTAGTGTGGTAACGACATCCTCATCAAGTGCACGACACGACAAGGATATGAAGCAGGACTCATATCCATGTGGAAAAGCATAGCGCGGCGTTAAAGACAAGGAACATGGTAAACATTATTGGGTAGACAATAGAGTTTTACAGGCATATTAGGGGATGAGCGAGACTCCATGACTACTTCTCAGACATGTGTATGAATTCTGTATATAGAATATCTCAAATGCACAAGCTTCTACGATCCATCTCTTTCAATGATATTCTTACTTCGATCTTCCACTATGTTGGCTTGGCGGTTTGCAGTGCTCGATGCAGTTCCTTTGACAGTTTTTGGGAATTCAAGTGTTGCTAAGGTACGAGCGATCTGCTCCAATTTAGATCATTAAGAGCACGTCTTCGAGGATACAGCATATTGTCATGGAATCACGTATAATTGCGTCTTCTTTCTTCCAATCTCGCTGCTGGCATACAACCGGAGTGGAAGCCGTCGCCTTGGCGTCGGTGTGATTAGCAAAGGCTCGACCTGAATTGCGTGCTCTGGCGCCATTACGTTTGACCCTCTATTTGTTCCTGCATTACCGATAAGAATGTCCTCGATCCCTTCAGAGCATGCCATAGCGGTTCCTTCCTCATGTAAACCTCACGCCTCGTTGCTCGACTCGCCACTCGAGGCAATGCCTGCGCCAGCTGTTGCAGTTGTCCTGGAGCAGCCAACCTTGAGTACCGACGACAACCACTCCGATATGCTCAACAACACAATCTCCTGGGACATGCCCCACGAGCTCGATCACCCTTTGTCACCACCGACACAAGCCGAATCTGCGCAGAAGATTAGTCCTTTCCTCACCAGACACATTCCAGAGCAATACAATGCGCTACAAAGTCAAGTTCGGATACGGCCTGTAGACCGGTCAGATACAAAGTTTTGCTATCGACACCACCCAGATCTGAAGTGTAGGAGACAGGCTGATGAGCCGACGATGGATCTCCTGCAAAATGTATGAAGCATCGCGAAGGTGGAAGCATAAGGCAGTATACTGACTTCTGTCATAGGAACTCTCAAAACTCTCCCAATCAGATCAGCAAGGTATCAGCCACGTCTGGTCCCTATTCTCTGCAGCACCGTCTAAGCACCGCGAACTCATGCTCCAGGGCATCCTATCACAGTGTTGCTTTCCACAACTGTCCTTCCTAGCTTACTCAGTCCGCGATCTTCTTAAGATTGACTTCCTCAGTGCCCTCCCTGCAGAAATTGGCCTCCGTATTTTATGCTTTCTGGATCCGACATCTCTGTGTAAAGCTGCACAAGTAAGCAGGAAGTGGAGAGAGTTGGCGGACGATGATGCTGTGTGGCATAGGATGTGTGAGCAGCATATTGACAGAAAGTGTACAAAATGCGGTTGGGGTCTGCCTCTTCTGGATCGACAGAGATTGCGCACGGAAAAGAGATTGATGCAACTGCGGTTGGAGAAAAGTCAAGCGAAACCCCGTTCAAGCTCTTCGACGTCCTCTTCCATACCACGACCAATCATTGCCTCCACTTCTGGTGTCACTTCAGAGAATCCATATCATACGACGGGTTATGTTTCGGACGACAGTACCGATGGCAGTACAACGTCACAGATAAGGAAAAGAGAGCACGAAGAGGAGGCCATGTTAGCAACGAAGAGAGTTTGCACCAGCCTCTCCAACACAGCAGTGGAACAGTCAGGTTTCCAGCAAACATTACGACCTTGGAAAGACGTCTATCGAGATCGTTTCATGGTAGGCACGAATTGGAAATATGGACGATCTACTCTGAAAGTATTGAATGGGCACACGAACGGTGTCATGTGCATACAATTTGACGACAACATACTCGTTTCCGGGTCTTATGATTCGACGATCAAAATTTGGGATATTGAGACAGGTCAAGAATTACGGACACTTAGCGGACATGCACTAGGAGTACGATGTCTGCAATTTGATAAGACTAAGCTTGTGAGTGGATCATTAGACGGCACGCTCAAGGTTTGGGACATGAAGGCAGGTCAGGTTATCAGGACTTTCCCAGGCCACAGTGGAGCTGTCATCTCATTGCACTTTGATGGCACGATTTTGGCAAGCGGGTCACAAGACAAGACTATAAGAGTTCGAAACTTCAAAGACTGCTCGAGAGTGGTGTTGCACGGCCATACGGACTGGGTCAATGCTGTCAAAGTTCATGCCGCCTCGCAGACATTATATTCGGCTAGTGATGACTGCACCGTACGTGTGTGGGATCTGGTATCGAAGACTTGTGTCAGAGTCTTCAACGAGCATGTCGGCCAAGTGCAGCAAGTCTTGCCATTGCCCATTGATTTCGAGCTACCAGAGTCCGAGCCCGAAGAAGCAGCAGAGCAATCGCAAGACGACGAGGACCATGAGAGCAACCATGCTCCGGTCTTAGCGCTAGCTCCCTTGCAAGGACGACCAGCACACCCTCGTTATGTTTTGTCTGGTGGCCTTGACTCGACGATTCGTCTATGGGATGTCAATAGTGGTAAGTGTGTGAAGACGTTCTTTGGACATCTCGAAGGTGTATGGGCATTAGCGGCAGATACACTTCGCATGATATCTGGAGCCAATGACGGTATGGTCAAGATTTGGGATCCACGCACTGGAAAATGTGAGCGGACTTTGACCGGGCATGCTGGGCCTGTGACATGCGTTGCTCTCAGCGATCGCAGGATGGCGACTGGTAGTGAAGACTACTCGATACGCCTATATGACTTTGTAGGATGAGAGCGGTGATTACGAGAAGGCGTGAGGCCTGCAAGCACACGGACACAATTTAATCAAATTTATCATGAGTATGCGGGCCAGGATTGGACAAGGATGGACAAGGAAATGGACACGAGCAATGGGATATGGATTTCGATACCCGGATAGGCAATGGCGTTTTGGCAAGAAAGTTTACGGGATGTACATTTAGGGACCGGGACTGGGACTGGGATCAGGTAAAGGACTGCTCGTTGCTGGGCTGTACTAGGGCAGGCTGGCAAGGTAGTCGGTCATTTAGGCTTATGTTCATACAATGACATATATTATAATCTTCTATCACAAAACCACTTCTTAAACGCATAATCCTACCCCTTCAGCGCATCTGCTTTGTAATGTGTTACTTGCGCACTGTCACCTATTGGGGTGATGTGCGAGACGCGGTCTTAGCATAGCATAACACAGGAAGGAAGTACCTTATGAGATGGACGAAGCATGTCATACTTGCGGCTAACCACCCCTGTTCCTTCTCTCTTCTTTCCTCAGCTCTCTTTGGTCCGTCTTCCCCTTCCCCTACAGTTGCAATGGTCTGTCGCTAATCGTCATTTTCCACTATACTAGGGAGAGTGGTTGCTGCTGCTACCGAAGCCGCTCGCGGTATTACGCCATCAATAGACTGTGGTCATAGAGTGTCCCTAGATAGCGCGGTGTCCTAGAGGTATGCGCACGGACCACAGCAAGATTTGCATATATTCTTTTCGCACCCCTGTTCCTTCTCTCTTCTTTCCTCAGCTCTCTTTGGTCCGTCTTCACCTCCCCCTACAGTTGCAATGGCCAGTCGCTAACTCTCATTTTCCACAGCCTTTTGGCTTAGATCAAGTGTAGTATCTGTTCTTTTCAGGTATGTTTTTTATTCTACTTTCACATCATCTGTCCGCAAGATCTTTGACTAACTATACTTAATAGTTTAATCTCTGAAACGTCACTACGGTGACATTTTCTTGATTATCTTATTTTTGGCCTTGGATCTGTGGCCTCTGTGCTTGCGCATGTTACAGATCATTGTGTCGCCTGTATTGCACTGCTTCAGGCTGATGCGACCATCTTTTTCATCTTTGTGCGAGCTTGAGGGCTTGGCTTTGAGGAAGAGTTTTCTTTTTAGCAATATTTTGTGTGGTTGACACGGGAAAGAAATATTGTCCTCTACCTTCACAAATGTAAAATGTCACCAACAAGTCACTGGTAGAAGGACTAAATGGAGATTCATCATGTGCATTGACTATGTTAGCAACCTGAGTGCCGAAGGTACAGTACATGCACAGAGACACTAGACGATACGAGTTCGAGGTGTGAAAGCGGATTGCTACAGAGGTTGCGAAATGGACATGGATATACACTAGCTGAATAGAAGAGGGCTCGAGCTTGTTGTGGTTATAGTCATTGGGCTTCCTGGGAGAAAGAGATGGGCGGACGAAGCAGAGAACACAGAAATTACTATGACTTGCGACGGCGACGGCGACAGTGATTTCTTTCAACTCATTCACAAAGGACGTTTGTCATTTGATTGGTTCTCGCACAGATTCATAAGTGTAGAACATCAACATATGCTGTATTTCCAGCTTTTTGTAAACACATTCCCCTGCATCGACGCAAATCCGACTTCCCAGCCCTTAACAACCATTCTCCTCTAGTTGTCACCAGCACTTCCAGACTGAGGGAACTCAAAGTTGACGTTCTTGCCCGTCAATCTCTTGTACACCTCAGCATATGTGTCCAATCTGTAGTCAACAGATCCCCTCTCCTTCTCGTCAAGAATGACCTTCAAGATCTTGCTGTTATCCTCCTTGGTGCGTAGACGCTTGCCGACAATCTCGACGGGG
>Ga0160427_10001323_pt1 | contig 15216 bp, 8 predicted proteins | sample SolpanmetagenomL_FD_108194 | JGI IMG/M metagenome (GOLD analysis project Ga0160427, IMG submission 108194) | Solar panel surface microbial communities from Lawrence Berkeley National Laboratory, California, USA - L | ecosystem: Engineered > Built environment > Solar panel > Unclassified ...
AGCTCGCGACGGAGTGGTCGCACCGGTCGAACATGGAAATATATGGCCGCGACGGGGTGACGGTGACGCAGAAGTGGAAAGAAGGTGCAAGTACCATGCATGGATGGACGACGCGCGGTTTTCCAAACTGCTTCTTCGTTTCTATCGTACAAGCTGCGCTGACGCCAAATTTCATCCACGTCACGGCCGAGCAGGCGCGGCACATCGCGTACGTGATCAAGACATGTAAGGAGAGGGGGATTGAGACGGTCGAGCCAACGGCCGAGGCAGAGGGGAAGTGGGTGCAGACAATACTTGAGATGGGGAAGCTGAGGGAGGCTTTTTTGAAGGAGTGTACGCCGGGGTATTATAATAATGAGGGGACGCCGAGTGAGACAGCTGGAAGGAATGCGAGTTATGGAGGGGGTAGTGTGCAGTTCTTGAAGATTTTGGAGGACTGGAGATCAAAAGATGACTTTGAGGGCTTAGATGCAAGGAAGAGTGGCCGGTAACGCGCTGGCTATCTGCCCTTACGAGAGTTGCGACTGGCAATGTTGTGAGCTCCGGTGACGATATTACGTGAAGAGACATCGATCTGGAGTCTGCGTTTGGCGCTTCGTACGCTTGCATACGCCATTGCTCTATCCATTGATCAGACTTGCTATACAGCGCGATTGAACGCTCTTCTGTTGAAGGTCGCGTCTCATTTAGGCTTTTATTCTGCCCTTGTGAACGTGCCATACGTCTCGCGATCCAGACTACCCCCTACAAATCCTCGATGAACTTCTCATAAGCCGCCTTGTCCATAGTCTTCCCCTGCAACTCCTTCTCTGCCCCTCCCTCGACCTCTATCTTTGCCACCCAGCCATCCGCCTCCGGGCTGTCGTTCAGCAGCTTTGGCTTCTCCTCCAACACGCTGTTCACGTCCACCACTTTCCCGCTCACAGGGGTCAGGATATCGCTGGCTGACTTTACAGATTCGACAGCACCGATGGCGTCGCCGGAGCCGATCTCGACGCCGATCTCGGGGAGCTCGACATAGATCACGTCGCCGAGGGCTTTGGCGGCGTAGGTTGTTATGCCGAGGGTACCTTAACATAATACCGCGTTAGGGAGTGCGCTCAAGCATGAAATTCACGGGGTGGAAATGGAGCGTACATGTTTTGCCGTCGGATGACATGTCAACCCATTCGTGGTCTTCGGTGTATCGCTTGGTCTTCACTACGCCTATATCAGCACAATCCCCTTCCTACAAATTCGGTGCGGAGGGGCCAAGTCATACATGCGGCAGACACAGCGAACATCCTCCCCCGCCATTGCCGTTGCTGTATCCGTGTCGGCGTCGCAATCGCAGGTCTCGCAGACAGTCGCAGCGAAGGCGCAAACGCACAGCGCGCTGCCCGCGTAAAGCAAGTATTCGTCGCCATGGCTCGTTGTAGTCGGTGTTGCTGTATAGCTCCCGCGAGCTTGAGGTATGATGTCGAAGCAGCCAGCCAATCGGCGTAGGGCTTGGCGGTGAGCGACAACTTCCTCGAGCAGCCTCGGAGCGAAAGAAGCGCGCGTCGTCGATTGTATGCAGCGAAGATGCTGTACGAATTGATTGCTACTGTGAGTATATGATGCGTCTCGCGGAGAGAGAGAGAGATTTGTGTGCTGATTGGGAAATAGGTGCGGCCTATAGGCATCACAGGCAAATCCAACCTCAATGAAGTGAAAGAGTACGCCCTCCCCGAAGACACCCCCTTCTAGCGAACACTCTTTCCTATATGCAGATCCGTCATCCAGTCCCAATCTGATCGAAACTACTTAGAATCGCCAAAACAGCGGGAACCCAGATTCTTGCCTCCGGCGGCGTAATCCGCGGCATTACGAACTGGGGCACCTACCTGCTGCCCAAACCGTTCTCGAAGAACGGTGTCAGGCACCACACGGGACATCACTTTATCATACGGTATGATGCGAGTGCGACGACGCAGCATAGTGTCAGGAGGACGATGTCATTGGATCCACGATTACTGTGAGTGTAACCTACTTCCAATCTTTGAATGGAGATGGATACCGGATGGTGGTGACGAGAGGAACACGGAGTGGAGACACGCTGTTAGAGGGATGTATTGCTGATCAGCATTTTACAGGAGATTCTCGACGGTAAAGATGGGGGAGAAGCTGGATGACACGAAGGATATCGGAGGGATTGCTGCATGGGGAGGCAAAAAGTCGCAGTCGAGGGTATAACTAGGGACAAGAGCATATGAGGCGTTTCCATCTGGGTCTGTAGCATTGCACGGCGTCTAGAAGGGAGCGGACTGCACTCTTCACTGGCGGTGCTCCGGAGGTGCTTTGGGCGATACTGTATCATACTGTTCTCGCTGAGACGTTGCAGTCTTCGTGATCCGTAGGGGGTCTGGATGTGAAAATTACATCATGTCAGACTCGCGAGTTTTGAAGTCATTCGATGCTCAATATCGCTATACAAGGCCCATGCGTGTTAACCGCACTATCTAGCCAAAAGCCTACGAAAACACACTTCTATCCCTCTCCTCAAACCTCTTCTCCTCACTCTCCATGAATCCCGTTGCACTAACCAACAGCGTAAACTGATCCACTAGCTCATTCAACTCATCTCCATCTCCCTCTGTCTTGCCGCCAATCCCCGCGTTTCTTTTAAAGATACTAACAACACAACCCCTATTCTCCTGCAGAAACTCTCTCGCCTGCGTCAGTGTTTGGTCATTCTGAGTGCCTCGACTAACCACGACGGCGTTAATGACGCGCAGCAAGGAGAGCATTAGCTGAAAGAACTTCTTCAGAGCCTGAGTGTTTTCGATCTCGAAGCCGATATCAGGGTCTGCGGAGAAGATTTGCGAGGATCGGACCGCGGGCAAGAGGCCTGCGTTCAAGACGTGTGCGGCGCCATGGCGGGTTTGCGAGATGCGGAGGAGAAGGGCGAGCAGAGCAGTATAGAAGGCTAACAGCGCGGGAATATCTGCATCATATTTAGTGGCTGGCATGAGCAACCAACCCAAGAACAAGCTTACCATTAGCGCTAGTGTTGCGAAGCTCGTAAGGAATGGACTTGATGCTGTCGACAACGACACTGATGAAATTGAGCCGGCCGAAGGCGTCAATCACGTATTTCGATCCCTCGCGATTACCCAGCGCAACGAAAGAATCCAAGAGCAGAAGCGCAGAAATCTTGCACGTGCCCTTGCCGGCATATGCGTCATCGCAGGCAGTCTCAAAGAGGCGGACTCCGAGCATCTTGATGGTTTTGATGGCGTGTCGTCCAAGCGGGGACTCTTTTGGCGTCCGGACTATCTCTCGTAGGTACCGGTAAGCATTTTGGTAGCAAAGTTCGCGCAACTCGACGTTAGCGACAATACAAAAGACGCCACTGAGCGATGCGCGGAACAGCTGGAAGAGCCTGTCATTTGCAAGCTGACTGGGCCTATCTTGCTGTTCATCGTCGCCATTCACTTCTGCACCCGACGGCCTCCTAAATTCTGCGTGCCGCAGCAAGGTCTTACCAAGAGCCGTCAATTCCAAGGCTGCTTCGATATCCGTGTTGAAAGCCTGCTCCAACCTGGGCAACGTGATCTGTAGGGCTTGCAGAACGAAGGTATTCCTTGTGCTGGACTCCCATTCGCCAAATTCAACAAGAGTGGCAACAAGTTTTGTCCACGCTCGTAACGCCTGATGCTGTGCTATAACAAGCTCATCCCTTTGATTCGATGCCAGACAGAATGCCGAAACAAGCTGAATCTCATTTTCGACACTCTGTTCGGTTTCAGGCGTCAGCAAATGACCGTTGAGCTTCATTTTCTTGCTCAGGAGCAAGAGCAGTTCCTTGACAACCTTGAGATCATATTGAGCGCCCAGAGGTGTTTCTTCGACCACGCTGGCACTAAGATCAAGATCTGTCAGGTGACGAAGTGGAGGTAATTGCAGATTCGTAGGGAACGAGATCTCCACGAAATCGAAAAGCTCGAAGAGAGTAGCGCATTCGATCTGCTCTCCTGTCGGGCCTAAGGCCATGCCGAGCAATGCAGATTGAAGGTAGACCCGCAGGGTCGGCTTGCCATCCGTCACTGATGCAGTCATCTCGCGCATGGTGTAGTCGTAATACGCCGTGCGTTGCAGTAGAAAGTTCCGAAAGGCCATCGCGGAAGAGGCCAGCAAAAAATCAGGGTTAGAGGCATACAGGCCGTCCCATGGCAACGTATTATTGGCTATGGTCTGGGAGGTACTCTGTAAAAAAGCAAAATCATTGGAGCGAAGCTCTGCCATAACAAGGTTTTGAGTTAATGGCGACTGCCAGGTCATCTTGAGAATCTCCAGGGCAGATTGCCTGATCGTTGAACGCCAGGAACTGTACGAGGATTTTTCCGTGTCAGGATACGCAACCCAAAGCTTGAGAATGCTGTGAAACAACGAGATCCCATTAGCAAAGGGACTATCGGGCTGTACGCTGACCATGCTGCTGCTACAAGAGAAACCTAGCAGCAGGTGAGCAACAGTGGGTCGATCAGGCAGAGCAACAAGGCAGCTCTTCAGGAAACCCAGAATGCGATTTTTGATAACATATCCAGGCGCATCCGAGCCAACCTCAAGCTCTCGACTGTCAAGTTCCAGCTCTATCGCCAGAGCCCTCGATATCCTCTCATGGTCTTTCTCTTTCTCTAGAATGCCAAGAAGCTTGCTGCGGTCAGCGCGCTGGCCGAAAGAAGTTGTGGGCGCTAAGGCAAGCTTTCGAGAGGTTGACAGTCGCTCAAGCAAGGTCAGTGAACTAACGGTCAGCTCCTGATGACCAGTACCACAGTAGAGTCCAAGGTCAACAACGAGGCTCAAGCGGTTGAGAATTGCATCCTCGAAGCACATCAATGCCGGGTTGGCGACCCGCTTTGCCTGCCGTCCGGAGGCTGCGTTAACCAGTGGCCGGACAATATCCAGATAAGTGGGCTGTAGCCGCAGAGCTAAGATCATTATCTCCACGGCCTTCGCAATGGATAGCACAAAAGGGGAACCCGATGCTGCGCTATTCACATCTTCGACATTCTGCTGAGCTGCCAAGAACAGCGCTTTGAGGACACTGTCATTGAAAAGCCATTCCATAACCCGTGCGAATGGATGAAGTCGAACGTATTGCGCTAGGGTGGATGTCTCGATGGTGGCGTCAATAGGGATATTTGACCGATTTGCAAGTATTACTAAGTCTTCGTTAAACGTCGAAAGACATGTCGCCATGAATTTAAGACAATTCAACCTGAGTATCCGTTGCTGAATGGGGTCCGTCAGTCGTAGCGTCACGTCGCTGAATATGGTCCCTAATATGAAATCGATGTAGGCGTCGATACCGGGCATCCTGTATGCCTGACCGAGGGATTCAGGGAAAGGAAGTCTGTCGTTCAAGCCTTTGTCCGTAGAGTATGGCTGAACGAGGTCATGCAATAGCCCCACAAAGGAGTTGGACTCCTCGAAGTTGCTCGATATGATGCGAAATACCATATCTTGGGTTCGTTCTGGAGGCAGTTGTCCTAGGGGTGGTCTAGCCAGACCAGAAGAGGCCGGCTGTGTGCCACGGACCCATCGATCTAGATTGACCCATACGTCGCCCCCGATTTCCGGGCTCTTATCCGTCAGGAGAGAGGCCAAAGCGTTAAAGGCGCAAGCCCTCAAGTGACGTTTGATATCAGAGCTGCAGAGATGTAGTAGGATTGGCTGGAGCTGGAAATCAGGATTGCGGAGCACGAAGTCTCGTGCCTTGTGACTCTGTCGGCAGAGATGCGCAACAAGACGCAGATAACACTCTAACATCATGGCGCTCTCCGGCTCTTCGATCTTGTCTGCCTGACTTTGTGGTCCGTTGTACGAAGTATTCTGAAGAATGGCCGGCTGGTCTCGAATATTCTCTGCAAACGTATTCAGTTCGCGGAATAGCTGCTCCCAGCTCAAGGATGCGGTCCGTCGCAACTTGCCTGCCGTTGCAATGCCTTCCTCGAGAAGAAATCTGTGTGTGGCGTCTGCACATTCCTCGTTCTCGGAAATCGAAAGAAGCAGCTCGCAAAATGCTGCCACTCGCGGTGTGGTTTGACGCTTGGCTGCCCATTGTAGAAACCCGAACAGATTGCCCTCTTGGTCAGACCAGAAGTCCGCCGCCGCATCGGCAGAGCTTTCAAAGGCGTAAGAGGTTATTACTAGGAATCTCTCCAAGTGCAATTCATATGGGACTTGTTCCGAACGCTGTCGAGAAAAGTGGTGTCTGCGGTTCCCGTCCTCCACGTACTTCAACCTACGGACTTCATCCGGCATGTTCGTAATGAAGGCTTCCGAAAATGTCTGCAGCTCGCTCATGATAAGTACTTGGAAATGCTCCGAGGGTAATTGAGCATCTGCAGGCAATGACACTGTCTCATGTAATAGGAAGTCGACCAAGCCAATCTTGGCCGGATCGTACCATTCACTCCGTCTAATGTCGCGACAGACAGACAACATGAAATGAAAGCCGCCGTCTTTGAGCGCGTCTTCAAAAAAGTTCGTCTGCTCTTGGGCCTCAGGCGCACGTCTGTCCGTATGACGTGTGTCGGCAAATCTAGCGCTATACTCAGCAAGCCACCATGACAGAGTCGCCGCCCAAAAGTTCCGTAACCCCCAAGGTGCCTGCTCTTTGCCTTCTTTGAGTCTTCGGTATATGGACGCCGCTTCCTCATCGGAACATGATCCTTCAGACCCTCCAAACTTTGCAATAGAAGCTTGTACCATTGGAATGTAGTCCAAGAGAATAGTGTCATGCTTGTCGATGGTCTTCACTTTCGATAGGAGAAGATCAAGGTCGGTGACGGTAGTAAAGCCGCCATGGACGACGTAGGCAGCAAGAGCTGCGAGCGATTCGTGCTGGGTCAGAAGACTGGACCTTTGGTATTCCAGGATCTCTGTCAGCTCGGGAGTGATTGTGCCAACCATGGACGCGCGCAAAATTTGTTCTCCTAATCCCTGCAACGAGCTCTCAATGGTGGCCATGGCGCCTGTGCACTCTTTGAAGAACGCAGACCCATTTTGCAGATTGCCGTCTCGGAAGTTCAGAATGAGGCGCATAGCTTCCTTGCATAATCCACTGCTGGTATCATCTGCATCTTGGTCCACAGCGTGCTTGGCGACCAGCCGCAGACATTCAACTCTTAAGAACCTTTGATGGTGGAATCGTATTACAGCACTGACACTAAGAGATCTATCAATGCCCCGCTCATCTGACTGACAGCGCAGGAAGAGTTTCGCCGTTTCGATCTCGTCAAGGTCAAGCTGGGCGGCAACTTCTTTCGCTTCATCTTGAAAGTCGCGATTGACTGTGTAACTTTCGCCATCTATCTCGATGCACCCTAGAAGTGCTGTGGTTAGACCAATCTCTATGAACGTGCGGACACATAATATGCTAGCAGTTCTGCCAGGAAGAGATTCACATACCTGATTCGAGCTTAACCCTACTCTCACTACTTTGGCCACGTTTTTTTAATAGGTTTCTGAGTTCCTCGATATTCTCCTCTAGTTCTGCGGACAGCCTCTGAACATTGGCCAAGCGGGATTCAGCGAGTGCTTGGAGGTCTTTGTGAAGGCCTTGCAAGGCCTCCAGACTGTCGATAGACATCTTGGGCTCAGCGATGTGTTACCAGTGCGTTAATGTATTGTAGTTTTGACTCCGCATTTTCAAACGCGTGGACGGCGGGTCGATCCTGGGAATCTGCGCAAGATAATGTTAAGTCCGAGACTGTGAACGTACCTAGGATACGCGTGAAGGCTGACAAGATAAGCGAGCTTCCCGCGCGGCTAATCTTAGCGGCTGATCGGCCCTCTACCTCAATACCCGTGATCACTAACTTCCATGAGACACGATGTGAGCTTAAACCGGCCTATCTATGGGCGCCGCGAGGAAAGAAGTGGAAGAGCCCAGCGATGATAACGGTATAAATAGTTCAACGCTCGAAGCGTCAGTCTTGACATATTCACCGGACACTAGTGGCCCATGAAGGGACATCAGGCCTGGGGGTTCCGTCACGATCATGAGTGAAGGGGAGGTCAGCGTTCCGGAGGCCTTGGAACGTATTGGATCCTCTTCCCTCACCGAAAGAAACAAAGGACTTACAGAGCTCAGCTTGATTTTCAAGCACAACGCCAACAGCACCAGACTTGAAGTAGTCACAGACAAAGGCTATCACCTTATTTTCGAGGCGCTCTTTCGCTGTGCGACAACGGAGAAATCGCTGTATGTCAATGCTTCGAAAAAGACCACAAAGACGAGCGCAGCAGCGCGCTTGTCACAATGCGCTGGCGTACTCCGCTCTGTAGTGGAGGCTGGCGTCCGCGACGTCAAGATGAAGACGGCCTTCGCTTTGCTTGATCATATCACACAGACCTTGCCAATGTCAGACGGTGGGCTTTGCGAACCTTTAACTCTAAGCTATACTAAAGCCTTGAGGTTACTCCTGGAATTTCAGCCGCACGTAGAGCATCTCCCGCGGAAGAAGAGGTGGGAGGAGACAATAGATTTCTGTGTCGATACTATCCAAGTGTTCGGCATGGACACTGATAAGACTCAAACAACGCGTACTAGCAGCTATGGCTCTCTTCGATCACCCGATGGTTCCGTAGAGGGTGCCCTGCGCTCGAGCGTGCGCGACTCCGGTTCACGCACTGTGCGAACAGGTTCAGCTTCGGAAGCTACAGAACTCGTGGCGTGTCTTCGTCTGCTCACCCATGCGTCTAACGTCCCACTATTGGAAAAGGCTCAGCCAATACTCTCGACGTTGACGGCGTTTCTGCAAGATACCAGGTCTACGAACAGCGCGTATCAGGATGCCTTCACAACAATCAACAACGTGCTCATGAGAACTGCACTTGACGCTGTCACCATGGCTCAAGGAGCAGTCAGGGAGCTCATCCCTGTTATCAAAGAAGCTTGGTCAACGAAGCAAACCTCTTTGCGGGACGAGATGGTGAGAACACTTATTCTGTCCAGACCGCACATTGCAGCAATGTTTATGAACCCTGCCGCACATTCGATTCGAGAAGACATGGAGAGTCTGCTGGAAACACTGCGGCTAGATTATTCCCGGAGGCCCGAGAGGGAACAACTGCAAGTCGATGATTTGGTCCTGCGGCCTATAGCGGCGATCGACCGAAAGCTTTTCCCAATGAGCAGCGCCAATCTGGCATTGCGCACCGGCAACAACCGCTCTGAGTCCCAATGGTCGATTGTGTCTCTGCTAGCATACTTCTCGGTGAAGCTCGACTCCTCATCCATCAGCGACGAAGCTCAAGTTCAAAATCGCGACTTTGACGGCCCACGCAAACGGACAAGAATCGCTAAAAATCTCGACGAGCATCTGTCGCAGCTTTCTCATCCCTCTGCTGCAGTAAGGCTGTGCGCCCTACAGACACTGGCATTGTGCGATCAAGCAAACTGCCTGGTGGATGCTGATCTTCAGAAGATTCTCGATCATCTTACATCAATGCTTTCAGACTCTCTCGCAGCGCTCTCTTCGTGGGCCATGGTTGCCCTGTCGACGTATTGTAGCCAGCAAAAAGCTACTGCACCGCGTTTCCAGACAGCTTGGGTCAAAATCTTCCAGATCGCATCAAGGAGCCTTACTTCGACAGCCACAAGTCGAAGTGCCTGCCACTTGATGAGCGCGATTCTTGATGCGCGACTCGTGCAATACATATCAGTCGCTGACACAATTGAAGGCATCGTTTCATCCATTGAACTGACCGGTCCAGCTACGTTGTGTGATTCGACAATATCTTTCTGGACTTGTGTGTTGCATACCATAGCCGCGGAGAACCCAAGTGCTGCCACCATGTCGACCGAGCGGATACTACACTGGCTTTGCAACAGATGGACGCCAAGTGAGTACCTCGTGCGCAACCCCTACGCAGCCATTGACAGTGTTCAGGCAAGTTTGAAGACAGGAGCTATATTCTACAGCACGGTCAACACGTAGATGCGCAGGATGTGCTTCAGCTGTTCTGTCTCTGCACAGGTCTGGCGGTCAAATGCCGCAGAACTTCAAAGTACCAGGCCACAGGGCCAATCGGACAAACTTGGCTGCATGTCCGGAACAACCAAAGCCTCAGTAACTATCTACTGCTCCTTAGCGATGTCGAAGACCCTCCTCAGCACAACTCAATGGACGGTAGGGCGAAGGAAAATTTCACGCGCACCGGTCAACGTTCGCTGAGCGCCTATATGGTTGTTATTGACTCCTGCCTTTCCGAAGCTGAGAAGGCCAAGAACGCGTGGAGCGTAAGCATCTCTGAGCGACCGAAACATATCTCTGCCGATGCAATTCGTACAATAACGGACCTTTGCCTTGTCAGCTCTGCCTTGACTGCGCAAGGAGATGTCCGCAATGTACGGCGCATCGAGAAATTGCGATCGTTAACAGACGCACTAATCAAGTCGTTGGCTGAATTCATCTCCCGTCAGGACTGCGAGCAAGACAAAGTTGATATGGTTCTTGTTGCGCTCTCCAATAATTTGCCCAATGTCACAGAGCTTGACTCACTTGACCAACAACATTTTGCCGAAACAGGTACCCTGTCCCTTTCGTTGCACGTCTCTAAGTCCTTGGAGAAGCGGCGTAGACAGAAAGAATACACACTCCTAAATGACAGAAAGGATATTATGGATATCGACGACGGACTCGACTCGCAAGAAGGTGACTACAGAGTCATTGGCTGTCAACAGGACATCATCCGAATGCATCTCGCCTCTGCTTGCGATTGCGCAACGCTGCGAGCGTCAGTGGCGAGCTATGCCTATCTTGTTGCATGCGCTTTCGGGTCGGTGACCGTCAATGAAGGAACATCTGATGTACCATCTGCATTCTTTCACTATTTAGAGAGTCTCACAACCGCAGACCTTTGCGCAAGCGGACCGTTTCTGACAGATCTTAGCAAATCTGACCTTCCGTTCGCCCCGGGCGATGCAAATTCCTTGATAGTTCACTTGGGCAGCTGCTTCTTGGAGGATTATGGCTTCGAACGCTGCGAAGTTGCTATAGGACTGTGCATCGAAGTGATGACCGGGTTCGCAAATATGTGGACTAACAACAATAATACCGATCTATTCTCCAACGTTTCCGACATGTACGAGTGGGTTATCAATGTTGCTATGAAGGCCGGCATCTCCTCTCCATACGTGCAAATACGAATCGCTGACATTCTTCATTGCTTGCTGAAGATCAAGCCCGATTACGGCCAGCCTGCTCTACCATCAGCTCGAACCAGCCTTTTCGTCCTACTTAAAGAAGGCGAAATCCCTGTCAAATACCACGTTGCTCGGAACATCTCGGATATCTTCGAGCTCTTTGTGCTGGCCAAACACGAGGCGATCTTCAACGACGTTCACGAGAATCTTCCGAAAGAGATTGAGTGGCACGAGGGCATTTCGATCAGACTACTGCTTCTTACTAGGTTGGCCGCTGCGTGGCACACACTGCTGCGCCGGTGCGTTTATCATATCTTCGAAGCAGCAGGTATGATCACAGCCTGTCAAGGTCATGCCGCATATTGTATTACAGAGATCTCCCAACAGCTGCGCCTCGGAGGCCCTTCAGCTTTGTTGAAGCTCTTTGCGCCGCAGCTGCTATACTCTTGGTTGGAGACTCAACCTCTCCTTTCTATACCGTACATGATCTTCGGCTATTCCGCTCTAGTTGAATTTCTTAGAGACGTTCAAGATGAGGTCGTTGGGCAGGTGAACATGCGTGGGAGTAACGAAGAGAAGGACACGCTTGCCGCGCTTCTTGGTAAATCGCGCCGCGTTCTGCTCGAGGAATCATTCGGAAAAGCTGTCGCATACAGCATCGCTTGGGACACCTGCAGGCCGCCTTCGCGCAGCGGTTCTCTTGGTAGCAGCGAAGCCCAGATAAGGGCAGAGCTTGGCAAGGATCAGTATTTCCCATCCGCTGAACAATACCATCCTTACATTGCGGGTGTATTCTTCTGCTCTATGCAAGACGTGGACCACGTTGAGAAGGCATTGACGAATAGACCAGGTTTCGCAGCGGTAGATGCTAGTTTGACCGAGATGAAAGGCGTAAGCTCTTCGAAGAACGCGCTGCCTGCTGATCAACAGCCGAATTTTCCCTCGAGATACATCATTGATCAATTGGAAAGGCTTTGTCGTCGCATCGGAAAACGCTACCCTGATTTTTGGACGCCCGAGCTGTTCGTCTACGTGTTGCGCATGCTGCTGGATACCATACACCCAGCAATGGGGTCACTCCATACCTGCTCGGTCGTAAGAAGAATCAGAGCACTCATAGTCCTTGCCGGATCCATTGCGGAAAGCGGCTATGCTCTGGAGATGGCACTCCATTCACTCCAGCCTCTACTTACAGACGGTCAATGTGCCGAAGACGCACTGGGTGTCATGCAGTACCTCTTCAGTCACGGCAAGCCATACCTTGAAATTCAATTACCATTCGTGACTGGTATCTCCGTATCTACATTAATATCCCTGCACCACTTTCTAGGCTCTCGTCAGGATAGCACAACGCAAGAAAGCCAGCACGTGGCAACCATGACCAAAGCACAAGCTTTTCACACTTGGCTAGTCTCCTATCTTGCAAGTTTTCGCATGATCAAGTCGGAGGTGTTGGGGCATGAGAATGAAGAGCGCGTCGAGTTCAAGCACTTCCAATCCATGGTACGAGCAGCTGGCGAAGTTCGTTCTGCAGGTAATGCGCGAGAAGGTACGCCCGAGAGTACGTTGCTGCTGCTTTTGCTAGACGATCAGAAGCACGGTCAGGGCATCATGACCAGACCCATGCGTACTCTAGCCTTGCATCTGCTATGCCAGAATTTCGAACATCCACCACCGTACAGAGAGGATGTCGTTGGGGATGATGAGAAGGCACAGGTATACGTGCCACAAGTTTTCCAGTCTTGCCGACAAGGAACTGCAAGCGCTGGATATCTGCAGTGGGCAGCGAGGCTTATTGGCCGCGCGTACACGGCGAGCGGTCAAACATATTACTCCCCTAAAATGATCAATTACGGCACGCAAGCGGAAGATGCTATTCTTGCACCTCCATCAGGATCGAGACCCTGCATCATCACTGCCTTAACGGACCTCTTGCTCAGCAGTGAAAGACACGAAGCGGGTATTGCTGAGGCTACATTACGCATGATGCAAGCCCGTGTCAAAGATAACGTCAGCATGAAAGCGGAATTCGAGGACTGTATGTCTGAGGCTGTGGCAGTCGCAACAAGTCTTCCTGTTCCTGATCGTCTATTGGGCGCGAAACGATGGACCGAGGAGACTGTCGCGCAAAGTTCGATTCCGGCTAACATGAAGACTCTGCGAGACTGGGTTCGAGATCTCGCAATATCAATGACAAGAGCAGTGCCCGAGGACCCAGTCGTTAGCTGCCTGCCACACATTCTGTGGGCCGTTCCAGATATGGCGCAACGGCTGTTCCCTTGCATAATCCATTTGGTACTTCAGCACGACATGGCAGGCTCCCAAGGTGTTCGTATTACCATATCGGAGGCTTGCCACCACTGGTTCGTACAGGCCAACGAAGACACGATACCTTATGCGTCCGTCCTCCTGGATGCAGTGCTATACCTACGCAAACAGCCAATACCGCGAGAGAGCTCCCCTGTAGACAGGGACAAATGGCTCGATATCGACCACATTGAGCTAGCACGGGCAGCGTCGACATGTGGCATGCCAAGCGCTGCTCTTCTATTTGCTGAAACCGCTTCTCACTCGGGTCGTGGCGCAAGGCGGACGTCCTCCGTGCCCGTTCAGGCAGACATCCCGGCGAACCTTCTTCTACACATATACAAGGCACTGGATGAACCAGATGCGTACTATGGAGTCGCCCAGAACCCTGATCTTACATCGGTCCTGGACCGCTTAGAGTACGAAGCGGATGGCTACAAGAGTCTGCTGTTCCGTGGGGCGCGTCTTGACAGCCAGATGCGACGTACTGGTGGACTATCTCCAGGTGATACTGGCGGTGTTGTCAAGTCGTTGATCGATCTTAACATGAACAGCCTCTCCCATGCCCTCCTTTCTGACCAACACTTCAGGAATGCAGGAAGCCAGGCAGTGGACAACAGTCTATATGCCGCTCGCCGGCTGGAGCAGTGGGACATCCGGGCACCCGAGCACCAAGTGACTGAGGCCAGCGTCGTCTTCAGTACCTTTCAGAATATCAATAACGCCACTGATATCTCCGCCGTACGCAACCAGCTGGATGCAGGCTTCCTTCGAGCGGTTAAAACAATCACGAAAGCCAGCTCTTTTGGACCAAGGGAGCATTCTATGATCCGAGCACTCGCAGTACTAACAGAAATGGATGAGGTTCTATCTTGTACCAGTAGCGAAAACTTACGAGACACCTGCGATCGATTCAAAGTACGCCAGCACTGGATGCAAGGAGCACAGTAAGTACCGACCGTAACCATCTTTGACGCTGGCGTTGCTGACTATTTCGAGGCTCGATGATCTTCGTACAATCCTGTCCTCCAGAGAGACTTTGTTCAGTATGATAGCTCGCAACAGTTCTCTTCAGGACGCGCTCAGTTGTAGTGCTGCTGATATTCGATTCTACGAGGTGAAGGCCCTCGTCCAATCCAGCACTATTGCGCGGAAGCGTGGCGCTATTCAAGATTCTCTAGCCGCTGCAACTTACCTATCCGACCTTATACCGCAATGCCGCGAAGTGGGTCTCGACATCGAAGGAGCTGCGCAGATTGAGGTCGCCAGTGTGTTATGGGATCAGGGTGAGATGGCTACATCAATCCACATGCTCAAGGAGATCGTTGCAAATCTGGATCTGGGTGAAGATACAGCCACCTCTCACGGCAAGTCTACGGCACTAGCCATGCTTGCACATCACGTTGCTGAGGCTCGTCTCGAGAAGCCGCAAGAGATAATCGATAATTATCTCGAGCCTGCAATCTCTAAGCTAAAGGGCCGCAGGCAAGGTCCTGAGGCTGGCGACGTCTATCACGAGTTTGCCGCGTTCTGCGACAAGCAACTCCAAAACCCGGACGGCTTGGAAGATTTCAGTCGAATGCAGAAGCTTCGAGATCGCAAAGAGGCAGAGGTAGAAACTTGGCGCGAGAGGATCAAGGCCGCAAAGACGAAGCCAGATAAGGTTGGCGCTCAAAGGGAGCATCAGAGGGCGAAAAGATGGCTCGACCTGGATGATCAGGATTATCAGA
>Ga0160427_10001324_pt1 | contig 15207 bp, 14 predicted proteins | sample SolpanmetagenomL_FD_108194 | JGI IMG/M metagenome (GOLD analysis project Ga0160427, IMG submission 108194) | Solar panel surface microbial communities from Lawrence Berkeley National Laboratory, California, USA - L | ecosystem: Engineered > Built environment > Solar panel > Unclassified ...
AGCGCCGACGTCCCCTTCCGCGTCGCCTTCGAGGGCGTCGCCGCCGGCACCCTCGCCAACCTAACCGTCCTCACTGCGCCCGCGGGCTCCGAGGCTAGCGCGACTGTCGGCTCCGACCCTGTCGTGTACACCCGGCGGTCGCTGACGGCGGCGAGCGATGGCTCGTTCGAGTTCAGCTTGCCGAATCTCAGCGTCGCCGTGCTGCTGACGTCGACGGCCGCAGAGGAGTCGGCGCTGGCCGCCGCCGTGTGGGGTCAGTATCCGGGTGTTGGCGGGTACGGCGGGTGCAAGGGCGGGCAGACGAAGAACAAGGGGTGGAATGCGGGATACGGGGTGGGGAATGGGTGTTAAGGGGATGACGGATGTGTTTACTGTGGCCCACGTACGAGGACATGAAATGTTGACGGACATGAAATATTCTAATGACGACAACGATGAAGAGGGGCTGTTTGTTTCTACTCGATTTATTCGCGTTTGATGATAGAAGCCGAAAGCGATAGAAAGAAACGATACATCAATCAACCATCTCCCCGTCTCGAAGCACACCAACCTACACCAGAACGATCCTCCACGCTGCCGAAGCATGCCGCACGCTGTTGTCCGCCCACCACAAGCGGCAGCGCGCCGAGCAAGACGACGGCCTGTGTGCCGAATGACTCGATGTACCCGTCCTCGATCAACTCAGATACCGCAAGTCATCACGGCAATGACCTCTCTCATCTTTCCGACTCTCCTCAAGAACTACCAATAAGTCGTCTCCAACGACCTTTTCTCGCTCTTCTTCTTTTTCCCTAAGAGTTTCTGCTCAATCGGATGCCCCAGACCTCTGTTCCCGAGCCCGACAGCGTCCATTTCCAAAACAATCTTCTCGGTCTCTTTCTCTAGCTCATCTAGTGATGCCGCAAGCTCCTCATTGGCCTCTAGCTCCAATGAAACTTCAATAATGCCTAATGAAGCTTCGTACCAGAAACGGTGCCCGTTCACCATCTCTACCTCGTCACGTATTGTCGCATGAAATACGCTATGGTCACTGACATCAGTCGAATGTGGTCTCTGGATGGGTAGGTCAAGAACACGGTTGATCGTAATGTGCGTCTTAGCTCCAGCCTTCTGATACGATGAGCTTGTTGTTAGCCGTACGCTCTCGACGAAGAGGCCATTGCCGTCACGCCCTTGGACTTCAGGAAGAACCCTTCCATCCGGAACTCGTATGTAAAGGCTATCGAGAAGCTTCCCGGTCCCAAGCTCTTCATCTGAGTCCATGTATACGGTGTCGGTGACAGTCAAGCGTGCATCCCACATACGTTGAGGGAAATGCAAATACACTGCCACGAGTACATTGTTGGACTTTTGAATCACAGGATCCGAGGGCGAGCCCGGCGATTTAGCAGCATTCACCACTAAACGAAGTTCTTTCTGGTCAGCCTTTCGACATGTGATGTCAAACCAAGCGGATGTCCAGTGCTCGAAATCCGAGTTGCGATCGATGCCAAAGACATCCAACATATAGTACATATCTTGGGCTGATGTGCTGAGGATACTCGTAAAAGAATTAGAGAAGCCTCGGATTGTCATGAGATCCGACAATGCTTTCGTCATATCGTCGAAGTCGAGTTGTTGGTCACTTTCTGATGTTGTCGGAAGTAAGATCCTTCCAAACTGCATCTCCAGTAAACTAGACTCATCAAACTTGAAGCCGTGATCCTTCGCGGCTATTAGCTTCTCGAGAAGCTTTGAGTGGACCTTGATTGGTACGGGACTGGCAACTCCGAGATCGCTAGCCTGGCCTGGTGGGTGAGCTGCAAGTACTTCCGGTATCTTCTCTACTTTCTTCCCCGAAGTTTCCTCAAGTGTCCAAGCCTTGAGACCTGCAAGAACTTCAGCACTCGAGGTGTGCTTGTTTGGTTCACCCTGCCTCTTTCCGACTGGCCCAGGCGCAGGTTTACGCTGCCTCATTGTTCTGTGGAATACACGGTGCTCTGGCTCATCATCGAGAGCAAGGCGATCAATGACTTGCTCTGAATCCGGTTCGATATTGCTGCTGGTAACAACCAAGGGATCCGGAGTTGATGATGTAATTGGAGAGGACTTGCTGGAGACCTTTGTATCCTCATCAACATCGATCAACGCCTCGAACATGTTTGGTGAGTTTGGCGGGTGCGCAGGGCCTACCGGGTTGAATCTTTGACTACCGTGAGCTGAAGCTACACCTCGTCGACATGGCGGACCTTGACCACGGCCACGACCGCGACCTTGAGTCGTTTGACCTCGGTATTGGCCACGAGCTACCTGGCTATGGAACGTAGACGGGTTTGGATGCTTAGGCGGTGAACCCCTTGAGAACGGCGCAATGGATGAAGCAGACCGGAGTGGTGACAGGTTGATCAAGGGAGATTTAGGAGCTGAGGAGTGGACTGTTTTCTGCAGCAAAGGGAACGAAGCTGCACTCAGATCCGGCGGTGAGCGGTTTTCCTCCCATCCGGATGATGCTCCAGTAGTCCACGTCGAAGGTTCAGTGCTCAATGCCCAGGGCTGACTCAATACGGGTGTGTCGGCCAAGGTCTCGATACGAGACTTACCAGACCTTGCGGACCTCGCTTCTCTGTGCCGTTGAGTAGTCGAGCCACTTCGAATGGCAAGTAACTCAGTTATACTGGCTGGCTGCGTTTCAAGAGCTTGAGGCCTGTGGGGTCCAGCACTGGTAGAAAGATAGACATCCTCGTCCACCGTAGAACTATCTTCCAGCCATTGTCGTACAGCGGTAACGGTAGGGTCGACATTTATCGGGACACTTTGAAGACACTTCACTGTCGGTGGTTCAGTTCCAATCTCACCAAACTCCAGGCCGTTCCATAGGTCGATCGTAGGAATTTCAGACAAAGGTTTGAGCGTTCTGTCTTGGAGCAAATATCTTGCTTGAGCTGGGTCGTGGTATAGGTATCGACAAACGGACGCTCCTGCGAGTCGTTCGCCTGAGTCGTCGAAGTAATACATGGTAGGTGCAACCAACGAAGTAGATAGAGTTCCGTCAAGTAGTTTGGTGAGCTGGATGAACTGCAGCTTGAAATCGTGACCCTTCTCCGTTTTGAGCAGGTGTACAGCCGTGGATCTCTTCTCGGGCTGGGACAGCTGTAGATCTTCCGCCGTATGATCGTTTGGGTCTTCTCCGAACAGATCTACTATCTCATTGGTGCCAAGTTGTTCTTCGTCAACACAGCTTGCGGGGATCCGCGAAATGGATGTGGCTCGCTAGCATGTCTGATCAGCATTGCTTTTATGATTAAGACCTTGTGACGAACGTCGTTCTCTTCAGCTTCGCTGTACTCTGTTTGAATGAATTCGGCAACAGTCTGTGTAAACTTATAGAAGACTTCTGACGCATGCAAGGCTGGACAAGAGACTTCGAATATCTTTGGAAAACGTTAGCTTCAGCGCGATGGGTTACTTCTGCTTTAGAGATCCTCACATCGGAAGCGGCGTCATAAGAGCAGTTTGCCTGGCTGCAACCTGGGACACATCTGTGAAGGAGTTTCATTAGCGAATACAAGAGCAACCTGGTTCTTGAGGCTTACTTGAACAGAGCAAGCAATTCCTTTAGAGCAGTTGCCGAGAAGTGATGGAGTGTAGTCAGAGACATCCGGCGGAAGCCTGAGGAGCTCGTTGTTGAAGTCATACCGTCGCAGGCGACGCGTAAGTCGCGAAAGAATGAGACAACGATGATGGTAATGGCAGTGACGTTGATAATGAGAGAAGACAAAACGAAATTGAAGGAAGATATCAGCCACGCGACGTGACCGAGCTCTTAAGAAGGCACGACCTGGGGAGAAACAAACAACAAACCCGATGGTTTGGTTCGAAACCATCAAGTTCGGCAAGCAAAGACCACGAAAGGTACTGTGTTCATATTGATATGCGGTATCAAGAAGTTTCAAATCGTACATGTGAATATTGAAAGCATAGTGTCTCTTATAGAATCCGAAACTATTTTCAAGAAAGCACAAGGGGTGTGTAGAAGAGTTTTGACGGCACCAATAACACGGTGTGACAAACTGTGAATGCTCTCTCAACGTGTCTGGGGGAGTGCCAGACGAGAAGAGAATCAAGGCTGCAAGGCGGCGAAGAGCAAGAGGACATGATAATCAAACACCGGCGTCAAGACAAAGGCCAAGGCTGTAAAAGAAGAGCGATGGAAGAAATAAGAGGAGGAGAAGCGGACAAGATGGAAGGAAAAGGCAGACTCAAAGGATCTAAACCGATCCAGCGACAACCGGTTGCAGCACGACAGGCTATCGAATGGCGGCTGCAAGGGCAAAATCCGAGCTTGCTCATGGCGGGAATTTTTCTATGCCGAAGATCGCAACGAGGATGGAGACCTCATATGGCCATAACACATCAAGCCTTGCATTGAGTGCCGAGATATCATTTTGAATATTGTGAATTGAGTGGAAGAGAAGCAGCAGGGTTGTGGGCATCGGTGCGACGACAACATAGCCGACAGTAGCCGACAAAGTGCTTCTCTGAGCTCGTGATGACGAGATGGAGAGCACATCTCGCTGATACAGGTGCGCAGACGGTAGTTACGGCTCAGGTCGGCCATCATTGTAATGACAACTCACAGCTGCGTCTCACGCACGAACTGTGAGCAGGGCTTTTTGGCACCATATACAACCATGTAACAAGAAACCTCATATTATTTACTCTTAACCAGGTGAGGGAAACAACCATACCACTGTGCTAACCTAAAGAGCAAGAGCTGAGGACATGAGCTCCCTCACGACTTGATAACTTCCGCCTTCGCAGCGTTCTTGCCCATCGTGATCAGCCACCGTGCCTCATCCATCACACGTTGCGCCTCATCATGCAGCGCCAGCCTGCCCTTGTCCCGTAGCCTAGCCTCTTCCTCCAGCTCTCGTATTCGTCGTCGTGACTCCGCCTTGTATGCTTCTAGGATTTGGCCCATCTGTGCGTTGATCTTGTTTGTTCGTGCCACTTCTTGGTTGAGTTGTTCAACTACAACGTCCAGCCGTTTCACTTTCGAGCGATCCTCCTCACGGTCCTGTGTATGCTGGATGAAATCTCTAGTGAAGGTTTCTATCCGCCGCCGGTAGTCGGTTCCAAGCTGTCTGTGGCTCTCTTCCAGCACCGTTGCATGGCCGGTGGCATGGCGTGCGGCATCGCTGGCTTCCCCGACCGTCCTTCGACACTCCGCATCGGCATCTTCTCGCGCTCGAATCGCTTCCTGTGCATTTTCTTCCGCGCGAATTCTTCGCGCTTTCTCAACCCCAAGCTCGTTCCTGAGTTCCTCAATCTTCCGATCTCGACGCTTGATAAGCGCCGCGTCGATGTCCTTCGCCTGAGACAGATTTGCATTCTCCGCGCGCGTGTTATCCAGCATGCCATAGTTTGTTTGCTCGCGTCTTTCCATCTCCTGCCTGTGTAAGATCTCCGCCTTGAGTTCGCGCTTCAATCGGTCGATATCAGCCATCAGGCGCTCGATGACGCGGCCGGATTTGCCCAACGTGGCTCCTCCAACGGCGCTCGACCATTGTGTGTCGTTTTCAGTTGGAGACTTGGCGAGCGACGACTCGCAGCATCCATCTTGGAGCGCGTAAGGACTAGGCGTGATGCTGGGAAGGCGCATTGTTGACGTTCGACTCGGTGTTCGGTGCACAGACCGGATTGTACTTCTGGGTGGAGTAGGACTTGGTTTGTAGTCCGAAGATGGCGGGTTGCTGTCGGCAAGGTCGATTGTGTTGTTGCTGGTTGTGTTCATGATGAAAGGTGAGAGTTCGGCCAGTGCGAGTTGAGGCGCTCCTGTCGAATCTGTCAGCAAAGTGTTTCTTTGTCCTCTTTTGCAAAACTCAAGCCGTTTTTGTCTTTGACCTTTTGGATGAGGGCTTCCTTTACAATGTTCGCGAGGATTGATATCACCGTTGAGACTCGAAGGACTTGAGAAGAATGGTCAAGCTTACCAGCACTGGTATCGATACGCCAGCTTCGCATCTGGAATTCGGGTTTCGCGAGTTTTGTTTGGCTGAGTGATCCCATGGTCATCACCCCGATCTCTCTCACTCACTGGATCCGTCGCAAGACTGTGGAACGCACGTGGTAAGAGGAAGGCGCTGACGAGCTTGTTTGTTTGTTTGTTTGTTTGCTTAGATGAGAGTGACTCGCAGCAAGAGCTGGAACGGAAGCTGTACGGAAGGAGCGTTTGTAGACCTCTAGGCAGGCATAGGCACGGCGTGGTATAGTATAGAGCAGCGATCAATCACGAAGTTGAAGTTGAAGTCGATCATGAAACTGACTGACTGAGTGGCTTGACATAGCAACCGGCAGAGGAGCGAACCGTTTCAAACGCTAATTACGTCGCGTCGATCAGGGATGGGGAAGTTAATCTGCCCCGAGGCGACTGTCCGTAGTATCGCGTTTGAGCTTCGGCATGCAATTATCACGGCTAACGTCTCAAAGGCGACGGCATTCTACTCTAGAAAAACCAACGCTATCTCTTGGACTAGCGTAATACACAAGGGAAGGATATCGAGTGTCCTCCAGTCACTGGCCCTCCACACAGGCAGCTAAAGAGATGCGTCGCTCACGCCTCCCGCATCAATGACTACTTCCGTCATAGCAAACGTTCGCATATTCAACCCTATCCTGCCCACAAGATTGTTTTCAAATGGCGGCATCTGCCTGAAGTCGTCTGCATTTGTTTGTCCCACAAATCCAGTATACGAATTCGCCGGTGTATCCCTGATAACGTCTTTCTCGATCCGCCAGCCTCCAGTGTGCAAAAGCAGTATCGAAGCCGTAGCGTTTGATGCAACGAAGACCGCGAGTTTCTCCAAGAAATCCTCATCACCATCATTGGACCTGTTTGAAGACGAGAGAGGGAAATACCACCGGTCTCGTATGATAAGTGAGATTAGTAAGTCCAAGAGCTGATAGTTTTGTAAAACAAACAGCAGTCTAGTGAAGACACTGGCATGGGTGACTTGGGCAGACCAGCAGCAGCATGGTCTTTTTGGATTGCAAGATAAACCTTTAATCAACTACGTACAAATGAGACCCCATACCAAATCATTGCTACAATCTCCCATCTGATATTCGGGCTCTCCGCCTAAGCTCATTTGATATTCGGGCCCTCCACCTAAGCCCATCTACCCTTGCAGTGCTTCTCGGTGCTGTGGATGGACCCTGGGATGATTGTGATATTCTTCGACGAGAAACTGACATTGGGCATCTCGGCCACCTCCTCACGAGCTTTAATACGCGATGAGGCTCCGGACTGCGGCACAGCAGCGCTGTTAGCCACACGGCTCGAGCAAGTACCCCCGGGGATGATCTTGTTTCCGGCCTGCCATTCCAATGTGGCATACTGGTGGAAGATTTTATTCCAGCCCTTTTCGACGGAACCTGCGCGAGAAAGGAAGTGATTAGTGGTTGAAAATAACTACTTGAGGCAGACTGCTTACCGAATCCTCCGGGGACAACCTTGTCGAAAACAGAAATGACTGTTACTTGAGCGACATCCTGAACATGTATTAGAGAATGGCCTAACTCTCCATGAGGAAGCTTCTCACCTCAACAACGTTCGTTCTTGCGTAGTTGTCCGGAACATCAGGGTCTTGATTGTAGTTGTCCATCCAGACTTTAGTGTCTACATAGATGTTAGAAGAGAATCTACAGCAAGGCCGTCTGATACATTGGTTCTTACCGTGGAACGTGTGCTGAGCGTCTGTACCTGGATATGCCCCACCAAAGTCCAAGGCATGTCCAGTTTCATGCAGCATCACATCAAGTCCACTAACGTTGTGAAGCCCGAAGACCGCAATGTTCTGGTTACTCTCGAACGCCCACGTCTGTTGCGCCGGAAGAGTGATGACATGCCTGACATAAGACCGCATGCGGACTGGAACTCTACCAAACAAGTCGATGATATGGATAAGTGTGTTGGGACTGTTTTTATGGTAGCAAAGTGTCCATGCTTCGGAGCAGTCGGTGTATTTCACGTTGAACGTTTGTACATCTTTGGGATCGAATTTGTAGCTCTTGGCAATGTCATAACAATCCTTCGGGATCCACCCAGCACCCCACTGCTGGATGCTGCTCTGGACGGGATGCAGATTGTTCTCTGAGCCACTCTCGAGGTAGTCGAGATCGAGATGGAGGGCAGGCTTGTCTAGCAGTGCAACGGTGAAGGAAGAGAAGAATCCAGCCGTCAGCATTAAGGCGGTGAGAAGCTGCATGATGGAGCGAATGACTGTTGCAGATCGGGAAAGCTAAGCTAGATGTATTGAAATTTTGAGAGCGTCTGTTTGAATTGATGCCCTTCATTCTTGCTTGCACCATATCTCTTATATACCACGATGAAGGGCTGTGTTCTTTGCGCTGACCGTGATAATATGACCTCGCTCACCGGTGTGAACGATGCTGACTGCATCAAGAGTTTCAGACGATGATATTGACAATTGATCTAACCCATCAGTCAAGTCAGCGAAAGGTCAGCCTAGAGGAGGTATCATCCTCCGGCCGATGCATGGGCAGTGTCTGTTGTGGGTGACCAAACTCAGAACGGCGACTTAGAAACAATCACCGCTGACCAGGAGTGACGCTCGGAGACCAAAGGTAGATCAGCAACTAGGCAACAAAACCATAGCCACAAAAGCCAATGGTAAGAAGGCATGTTCGTCTTTCTTGAGTTTTCAAATATTGGAGTCCGTAATGCACCTTGCTATCAAAAACGTTCGCCGTCTGCCTGAAACTCGTTCGCTTGGCTTGACGGGTTAGGCAGTTTAGCTTGAGGCTCTCGCCATGGCTTCTGAGTTGCAGGCGTTCCCTTGAGCTCATTCCAATTGCGGACATCGTCTCACAAGTCTCTACGAATGCCGAAGGTCAAGCCTCGCACTGCCTAGTGGTCGGGTCAGCGGTGGTGCGGTGCCTAAAGGGGCGTTGGCGTTTGCCTTGAAGTGGTGGGTTTTTTAGCGCCAGGGCTGAAGAGCTGTCCCCATTATTCGTTGGTCTTCCTTCTACTTTCTTCAGCGTAAAGTCTACCCTTTGAAACTCGAAAACGAAAACGGTGACATTTAGGAATTGCAAAAGGCAAACCGAGGGCACCTTTGCGAGATGCAGTCTCGAGGAGTCAATTGCGGGAAGCCCATGGCGCTTCACGTCTTCCAAATATGAGGACATCGTGATGTTACGAGACTGCAATCATTGGACCATAGCACCATGTCCTAGACGTATTGTTACGTATCAGTTCTATTCCATCCCTGCACCTCTCGCCCAAACCTTGACCCCCCCGTCTCCAGCAACATGATATAGCCACTCGCCCTCTTCGACAGCTTCCATCGTTTCCTCGCTTTCCCCCAGGCCACCGTAGCTTTCATCCGATCCGCCGCCTCTAGTCACCCGCACAACACCACTGACATCACCTGCCCATCCAGTTCCCAACTTCCTCGCACCTAACACCACTCTCGCTTGATGTGCCACTCCCACAATGAATGCAGACATCTCCGTGTCTAGCGGCGTGCTGCCCGCATTGCTTATGCCCCCTTCGTTGTCTTCGTCGGATGCGGCATGCAGAGACTCTGCTGCGATGGATAAAAACGGCCCGTCGGCAGGTAAGTGGAGGACTGTAGAGTGGACGGACGGAAGACTTCGGAGGTTCAACAAGCACTGGGATAGTGTAGCACTTGTCACAGATTGCGATGTCGTGAGGATGACTGTAGGGGTATCGAAAATCAATAGTACGTTCTTCTTGGCTAGTGAGGCCAGGACGGTTGTCAAGGTTGTCTGAAGGTGAGCAAGAGTTGCGTCCTTGAGAGTAGTGATTGAAGAAGTTGTAGGCACAGTAGGTACGTGCGCGGTGGACGTAGCGGATGGTCCGCGACTAGGTGCGCTTGTCCGCAAAGGTATGGCAGCGCTACGCGTATGCGGTGTTGATGTAGGAGGTCGTATGGAGGGGTTTTCTACAGAGGGTGCAAAGAGCTCCGTCAGACCATCCACGAAAGCAAAACGACCATCTTGCTGTAGGCGTGCTAAGTCAAGGCCCTTAGAGAGTCTCTGATAAGTTTCTGGATACAGTCGCTCGGTCCTGTGTTACTCACTACAGCTCGTCTTGCCTCCGTCTTCCAAAAGTCCCAGTCGCGCATCCAGCTGACAAGTACGACTGTAACATCCTCCGGGGCTGGAGAGTCTTCCTGTTGCTGGAATCCCTCATCACCTACCGGATGCCGTGTACTACGCACGCTGCGCTTGCTCTTGCCATCGTCAAGGGCAGCGAAGAGATAGCGATGGATGACCCAGTTGGCACTGGCGCCAAGTACACTGGTAACGAGAGTAAGCGAGTCCCGAGGTGGAACGGTGATATATGGCGAGAGAGTGGAGGGGATGCGCGATGTCATCTGAATTGTGTGTGCGGGCGGGCGAGACTGAGATGATGCATTATTTAGTGGGAAGGCGGGGGAAACACGTGAACCGACAACCTCGCATCAATTCCGACACTTCTCTTAATCCTCACCTTGCTCGCAATCAGCTTCACTTCATTCAATAGCACTTTGCCCATGGGGCGCACAGATAGCACAATGGAAGTAAGAGCCTATAGATCGCAGGCAAGATCTCTGCGGTCGTATTCGAATACAATAGCGTCAATGCTGTTGTCACTGCCACCGCCAGCCTCCCCAACCTCCTAAGCACCACCTGCCACTCGACTACCAGCAACAGACGATCTCAACTCGTCCATAATATATTCTCTCCTTATTCTCCGGCATGTACATTCTTCATCCTTATATTCCATCAAGTCTCCGACAAAATTCTCCATGTCTGGTGCTATCAATATGGGTTCTGTCACTGAGGAGGCTTACAATGCCGAGCAGGAACAGATTTCCCTAAGACATACACATGGTGAGCATTTTAGTGACTTGTGTTAATTGCAGCTGCTAACCTGCTCAAGTCAACCAACCACAACGTCAACAAGCAGCAGCACGTCAATCAATCATCGTACTCCAAGAAAACGCTTCAAGACCTGTCACTAGCGAAAGCCTTCAAGAAATACCTGACGAGCAAAATGATTCTCACTCACCAGCTACGGATCCAAAAACTGGACTTTTGGATTCTCCAGATGAACCTCTTCAGGGGGTAGAAGCAATGGCCTTTCTCCCCTCTACCCAAATAGCAATGGAAAAAATGCGGCATGATGCTATGCTGCAACTAACGGTCAAATCCCAAATCAATTCGATCCCGCGGAAACCTCTTGCACCCGGAGCTCGTGACTCGATCGCAAATGCACGAGATAGTCAGCGAATCAGTCTACTGCGCGAAAGCACTCACAGCGCTGCAAGTACAGGCGATCCAGCCATTCGCTTTGCATTGGACCAGATCACCACGGACGAGAACTTGCACGGACCTAGGGGCTTCACGACAGCTCCAACCGCGAACTCTGCACCGTTACGTGTGCCGAACAACCACTCGCGCAATATAAGCAATGCATCAGCGTTTTCGGATGGTCCAGCGCCTCAGCTATCCATTGCAACTGCGGTGCACATAATTCCAGCTATCGCAACCTCACCCGCAACCACTGCCCCGACATTGCCTTGGAGAGATCCGCGCCATTCACTGAACACGATGAACCGCCCTCAGAATCAACCCGACATCTTCTTACCTTACGATCACAACATACCGCAGTTGAGGTTTCTTCCTGCAATACTTCGGCCTCTTCTCATGGGAACTTACCTGACTCTTTGCCTCTTAATGCTAGCAGCTCTACTTTTTTCGGGCATCTGGTCTGGAATCCATGCCGGTCTCTGCGATTATACGCAGTTTGGTGGTGCAAGATACTTCGTCTTTCAGTACCTACCGAGTATCTGCGGTATGTTCCTGCTGCTATGGCTGTTTCAAATCCAGATCGCGCTGCAGCGTGTCGCACCTTTTATCGCAATGGCGTCCACAAGCTCCAAGTCACGGACTGAAGGTCCTCATCTGGAGATGCAGACGACAAATTTCATCCTTCCAAAGACCTTCTATTTCCGTGCAGGCCAGCCCATCATTGGAGTGTGCATGGTTCTCTTCTGGCTTCAAATATTCACAGTTCCGCTTTTTGCGTGCCTCTACAACGTTTACTTCTATGGTGATGCTGGGACCGGCCATTGGCGCTGGATGACTGTCCAGGGCATCGTTTGGACTCTATTCGCTCTTTATCTCCTCTTGGTTCTAGCAATCATCTTGCTGTCAGTCTGGCTCTTTCACCGACGAACGGGCTTGAGATGGGATCCAAGATCTATGGCTGATGTAGTCGTACTCCTCGACCGTTCGAACATCATCAGTGATTACGCAGGCTCAGAAATCTTCGCTACGAAGCAGGAGTTTCGTACACGTTTGAGAGACAGATCGGATCGGATCGGATTCTGGCACACCACCAGACAGCCAACGGAGGTCTTCTATGGGATCGGCGAAGAAGGAGCAGCCACCCGGCAGTACTCACTGGAGCAAGGACGCATCCGAGAGAAGACACATGCGTCGCACGCACCGTCCACAAGAGCTCTATCCTCTGTACTCACGTCTGAAAACGAATACCAGCACACACGCCGTGTATATCTTCCCTGGTACCTCCGACTTCTCTCTGTCTTACTCTGGTGCGCACTGGCGATCGGACTGTACACTGCGTTCTTGGTAGTTTCCTTCGTCAACCGTGCCGTTGTTCGTGGATTTTCACCGCTTACGCATGTTGCGCCGGATGCTGAAGGCTTTTCTGCAACAAACTTTCTCTACTCGTTTATTCCCGCACTCATCGCACAAATTCTATTCCTTTGTTGGCTCTCGGTTGACTATGCCTTTCGCAGACTGCAACCGTACGCTTCCATGTCGTCGTATGGGGGTGCCTCTGCGGACAAGTCCATCTTGCTTGACTACACCGCCCGCCTACCTATCTCAGTCACTTTGAGTGCTTTGATGGACGGCGACCTGCGTGTCGCATGGTTCAGTCTGTTATCCCTCATCACGGCAGCAGTACCAATCCTAGCGGGTGGCTGCTTCTGGGCACAATTCTACATTCCCCGGCAGGAAGTTCGCGTTGCAGTGGACCCGAGTGCTTACTACGTACTCTGTGTATTCCTGGCGCTTTACGCATTTTCGCTGCCTTTGATTCTACCTGGCCTCAGATATCGTCGCCTTCCGCACGCCAACACTACACTCGCAGAGCAGATCAGCTGGCTCTACCAGAGCCAGCTTCTGGCCCAGCGCACTTTCGGCGCACCTACTTTTCGATCCCGCGGTGAAATGGTCGCACGGCTAGTCACATCGAACGCGCGCGAAATGCGCGGCCCTCATGGCAACAGCGAGACTGTGGACAACTTTTCGTTTGGGCGCTTCGTTGGACGCGACCAGCAGTACCATCTTGGCGTCGAAAGGCTTCAGCCCGGGGACTCGAGATACATGAGCGAGCCTTACGAGGTCAAAGAAGGCACGAGAGATAGTGGCATCGAGACTGGCAGTGAACCAAGTCCAGCCAGGACACGTGCAGCTGCACCGTATCCATCTCGTTGATGTTTAGGCAACCACACCGACAAAGTGGCGTGATAAGATGGTGGAGACACGCTCTGGAACTTCTCTTCTGGTGGATTTCATGATTTAGCACACCTGCTTGTTTGCTCTTTATGCTTTTAATGCCGCTTGGTAATGACATGATGAAGGAGGGATAGGACGAGAGGATACCCCGGAGATGCTTCGAGCTTGCACATACGATCTTCCATGATGTACGAGTAGATAGAACAATCCACATATTGCCTGAAGATCGACGCACAAATAACGAATAATAAAGATCAAAGCCATTTTGCCCCAACCCACTGTAAGTTACGTGGTTGTCGACGAGGTGACATCGAAACACCAACCCACGCTGACTCCACTTGGATCTATTATGCAAGACACATCACACGCATTAGCGCGCTCATCGGTCCACAACGCTATTAGTTCACCGAGTCATTCGAGCCGATGGTCATCCCCGCAGTCCAAGACAATATGAGCACATGGCTTCTGAAGCACATGGCTTCTGAGACATTTCTACATGCAAACAGCGAACATGGGCAGAGACTGCGGTCTCAGCCACCATGGACCACGGAAAGACCAGTGAGACAGGAAGGCAGCGTGACCGACAAGGATCTTTGCTTGCCTGGAGGCTAGAAGTCACTCCACGGCGGGAAATACCTTCAGGATGTGCATGCTGCGCCCATGGGCAGAAATACTTTCCGAAAAAGATGTTACCCAGCTACCACATATTCCGACCGCACATCTCCAACACTATTGTTCCTTGCCGGTTCACGGTAATTTCATCTGACGAGGCTTTGACGATGCTCGGTAGTCAGCGTCCTAGGTACACACACAAATCCACGTCACATGCGTGCAGGCAAACAAATGCGAAGGCAACCACACAAGTAACAAGTGGCAAGTCGATCCTTGATGTGGCAGAAAGGAGATAATGCACGCACTTTGTCGACCACCCGCCTCCACAAATAACTTAAGGCCCAGCTTTCGACACACTTGTATTGGACCGGCGCTAGGCTAGGCGACGGTACGGACATATCCGTCATGTAATTATCGGGATGGGATAGGGAACTATTTGTGCTTCCGCAACGACGCAGTGGCGCCGGGAGATCGTGCATATCGCAATTCGCATGAGTTCAAGGGGCTACGGGAGGTCCTCCTTCTCTATTCTTGGTCTTTCCTGTGCATGCCATACTTTCTGCAAGCCGCCTCCCAAAAAGCCGGCTTCGAGATGGCTTGTGATCATTGAAACAAATCCAGCCTCGAAGCCATCAAAGGTCTGGGCGTCGATTCCTCGATGCCTCTGAGAGTATTGCTTACGACTGACAGATGACGAATGCCCGTACAACAACCTTGACCTGGGGCCATTTGCAACTCAATCAATCACGGCTAAGGCCTGGGCAAGCTGGCGGCGTTCAATAGTACCCATACTGTGCGGGCACTGGTAACACAGGAACGGCTTGCTAGTGGCCAGGAATCAACGGTCCAAGCTAGCGAAATTAAGCTCGCACGCTCGGTCGGGCACGGTGCCAACGTGGGCTGGTCAGGAACCGCGGATGAGTGCGGACAAATATGGTTTATCTTACGCAGTCATGCACCAACCCTTGGTTCATCTCTTCAAAACGAGACGAAGACATTTCATTGTACAATAATCCCCGGCTGCCATAACTGGCA
>Ga0160427_10001326_pt1 | contig 15197 bp, 11 predicted proteins | sample SolpanmetagenomL_FD_108194 | JGI IMG/M metagenome (GOLD analysis project Ga0160427, IMG submission 108194) | Solar panel surface microbial communities from Lawrence Berkeley National Laboratory, California, USA - L | ecosystem: Engineered > Built environment > Solar panel > Unclassified ...
CCGGGGTACTTGGCGATGTAGTCCTCGAAGCCCTTCTGGCGGTCGATGGCCGGGCTGCTGCCGGTCGAGCCGAGCAGCTCGATGATCTGGGCCTTGCCGCCGGTCGACTTGACCATCCACTCGGCGGCGCGCTTGCCTTCGGCGTAGAAGTCCGAGCCGATAAAGGTCACGTAGTCGCTTCCGGCTTTGACCACGGTGTCGTCGACGTTGCGGTCGATGACGAACAACGGGATACCGGCCCGCTTGGCCTCCAGCACCACCGGGGTGAGCGGCTTTTCCTCGCGGGGTGTCAGAAAGATCGCGTCCACGCGCTGCGCGATGCAATTGCGCACGTCGGAGGCCTGCTTGGCGGCCGAGCCGTTGGCGTTGGTGAAGATCAGCGTCCATCCGAGCCGCTTGGCCTCGTCCTGCATGCTCTTGGTCTGCGCCAGGCGCCAGGGGTTGTCCATCTCAGACTGGGTGAAGCAGACCCGGTAGGTGGGCTTCACCGCCAGCTTCGGCAGTCCACTGGCGGATTGAGCAGCGGCGACAGCGACAGTCAGGGCGGTGGCAGACAGCAGAACAGTGCGAATCTTCATGGGTTCCTCCGATCAAGTACAAGGGCGATGGGCCAGGGAGACGGAAGATGACAAGGAAATACGGCGCCTGAACAGGAGCCCGATTGACCCAGCAGTCAGGAATGTCCACCAGATCGGACACCTGTTCAAGCCTGCTGACCTTCGGTTTGTGATCGGTCACAGGTTAGACGGTGCCCTGCTGAAATGTCAATACCCCACTATTCATCTCCAGGTGTAAAAGATTTAACGTCGCTACAACCGGCCTGCAGACTGTTCTGAACGAAAACACCTGAATCGAATCAGCCACCTGTGCTCGCTTGACAGGGCGGTCAGAAAGCCTATACGATGTGACCGATCACAGTTTTAAGCGATAGATTTCTTATCAAGGTACCGCGCCAATTCGTCTGTCCACCGGACCACGGTCAAGACGGCGTTGACTTCCTCGGCCACCTGTGGCAACAAAACACCCTGGCGGACCAAAGGACAGCCACATGGTCACCGCACCCCGAACTCCATCTCAACGTTCTGAAATCCGCGAACCCTACGTGATCGGCGTCGACTTCAGCAGCCTCTCCGGGCGCGCCCTCCTGGGCCGGCTCAGCGATGGCCTGGGAATTTCCACCAGCACCCTGACCGTCACCGTTTCCCCATGACGATCATCCAGCACGCCCCAAGCGGTTGTCCCAGCGCTTTCCTCTGAGGTACCGTGACGTGCAGGCAATGCTGCGCCAGCGAGGTCTCAAGGTGAGCCACGAAACGCTGCGCGAATGGTGAATCAAGTTCGGACCTCTCTTCGCCGAAGACCTTTCTGACCAGACTGCTGGGGAATACGCTGCTCCAGAGGTCATTCATGCCGACCAGCTTCGCGGCTACGGAGCCGGAATCCGGCAGATCCCAAGCCTGGCTTACGTCAACCACCAGCAGGTGATTTCCACAGCCCGCTGCAACAATGTCATTGAGCAGGAACACCGATCCACGTGGCGACAAAAGCGAAGCCAGCAGGGGTTCAGACGACGGCAACGCGCTCAAGAATTTCTGAGCCTCCACGCGCGGGTCACCAACCTCCACCATTCTTCTCGCACCAGCGTTTCCGCTCAGACCAGACGAGACGGTTGTGTTGCCTTAGAGCATTTGCTTGTTCAACTGTCAAAGAAGCATCCTTTGAACATACTGCTTTTACCGCTCCAGTACGATGTTTTCTTGCGCTGCTAGGGCATCGAAACACATCGCATTTTTATGTCAATTGCTCTAGGAACCTCAAATGGACCCAGGAACTCTTGAATCTCCACGCCCGGATGACCAACCTTCAGCGCCACACCCGAACGACGGTTCCTGCCCACATCAGAAGAAAGAACCAAAATCAAGCGTTCCAGACGTGGTCAACAGTTGCAGCAGGGGTGGCCTGAAGTTCAGGCCACCCCTACATCTCATCTGCCAGCCGCACGATGAACCTGACAGAACCCTGGAGACCCTTGAGTCAGGCCACCGGCACCGAACCCAGTTTAGAAAGAGACACTACCCTCAGGTCGAGGCGCCGTTTCCTTCTCAGCTCTCAACTTCCCGGCCCTTCAGCCCTGTGGCTCGTTCAGGAGGCGACCGACCCCAAGGCCATGGTGGTAGACCAGCTGACCGCCCATGAAGCCGCCGGACAGGCCGAGCAGCAGCGCCGCGCCGGACAGCGCCCGACCCAGACCGCGGCGGCCCCGGCGCCTGGCCAGCAGCGAGGCCACGTTCAGGAGGAAGGCGGCCTCGTTGGTCAGCCCGTGCACCAGTCCGTCTCGCCGGGCCGCGCCGCGGGTGTTCGACCAGTCGGTCCAGCCGGTGGCGATGGTGGCAGTTCCACCGACCGTGGCCAGCAGCAGCACCAGATCGGCCGCCCGGTCGGCGTCGGCCACACCGAACAGGCCGGCCAGGTCGAGGGCGCCCGCGGCCATCCAGCCGCCCAGGGGAAGGTGAACCAGCGCCGGGTGCAGCGGGTGGCCGAGCGGCACGCCGTGCAGCAGGTCGAGCACGTCGTCCGGCAGCACCGACTCGGCGCTCTTGAGCAGCGGCTGGACGGTCTCGGCCAGGGTATCGATCCAGTCGTGATCGAGCGTGACTTCGAGTGTATCGGCGGCAGTGTGCGGCTTGGACATGGTGCTCCTCGGCGAGATCATCTCAGCAGTTCGAATCGGTCGTCACCAGCGTAGAGCGTCACCCGGCGGCGAACGTGGCGAGAGCGTTGGCCGGAACTTCGGAAACCCGGCCACCCGGACACACCAGCGTCTCGGCTCTCTCCTGATCAGTGGCGAACGTCACCCGGACCGCCCGGGCGCCGGCGTACCGAGAACGGGCACCCCAGCCAGTCGGCCGATCAGGTCGGCCAGCGCCCGGGGCGACGTGGCTTCCCCGGTGGCGACGTTCAGCACCGCCGGCAGTTCACCCGGTGACGCCGTCGCCGGGAGGTTGAGCCGAGCCACGTCACAGATGTGGCCATGGTCTCCACTCACTTCCCTGGCATTGGCCTGCACCTGAAATCCGGCGAGCAGCCTGGACATGAAGACGGCGACTATGCCCGCCTCGCCGAGGGCGCTTTGCCGGGGGCCATAGACGTCGGCGTACCTGAGGAGGCTCGGCTCGAGACCGAACTGCTGCGGGTAAGCGTACAGCTACCCTTCCACTCCACAGTCCGTACCTGCCCCGGAAATTCCGTCTCACTCAACGCAGCTGTTCCAGGATGGTCGGGTCGAGAATCTTCCGGTCCTCGGCGAGCAGCAGCACCTTGCTGACCACCTCGGCCGTTCTGGGATCGGGATCGGCGAAGGGCAGAAAAATCCTTCCCTGGTGCTGGTTGTGCACCGGGATCACGCACAGGAAGCCACCGGGAAGGCGGTGGACCGTACCGGAGCCCAGGTGGACCGAGTAGCGGGCGTGGTGGCCCTCGATCAGCGCGTGCCGGTCCTTCAGGCGCACGTTGTCCAGTTTCAGCAGCCGCAGCGTTTCAGCCAGCAGCTGTTCTCTCATCTCGACGGTGCTCTGGCTCGCTTCGGGGTCCACGCCGCCGACGTGGGCCACACTGACCACCAGATCGAGGTCGCGCAGGGTCTCGCTCAGCAGCCTGGGCGGCACGCTCGCGAGTGGCATCAGTTCGGTCTGGTCGCGCTGGATGAAATACACCGCCCCGATGGGCGCGCCTTCCACCTCGTTCGGGGTGCCGTAGCCGAGGCTGCTGTCCACCCAGACGTTGATGCCCTCGGCGTGGAAGGTCTTGCGCACCCCCTCTTCGGGCACCGTGACCCAGCCGCGCGTCTTGAGCAGCGCCGCCGCCTGGGTCGGCTGCACGTGGTGGCCCTCGTAGCGCAGGCTGCGCTTGGCCCCCTGCTCAGCCTGGGTCAGCGGATAGTACTCGCGGAACACCTGCTTGAACGGCTGCTGCGTCGCCCGCTCGACCACCTGGTGCTGGAACTTGGTCCAGACGCCGCTGGTGTACAGATCGTGCGGGTGGGCGAGCCGCAGCGCCCGGTCGGCGACAGGTTCGCTTCCGTACTGCGTCCGGAGGTGGTCCCCCTGCCACCAGCCGAGGTGCTCCTCGTTCAGCACCCAGACCAGCGAGCCGAGCATCGGGGCGATCACCGGATGCGCGGCCAGCGCACTCAACTCGGCTCCCTGAAACAGATCGCCGCGCACCATCGCCTCTTCCAGCGCCGATCTCATGCGCTTGCGGGTGGCCGTCAGTTCACTCAGGGTGGCCTTGAGGGCCACCACGTCCGGGTGTTTGTTCAGGCTGGCCGGCACGCTCTTGAGCACCTTCTCGCCGCGCGTCACCCGCAGGCTGGCCTCGCCCTGAGGCGTCAGGTCGAGGCCCAGCGTGACGCCGTCGGCCTCGACCGTCTGGGTCCAGTCGGGGGCCATGCGCGCCTCCATGGCCCACATCAGGCGCTGCGGGTCGCTGTACCCGGCGGTGCGCGCCAGGTTCTGCATCCCGATGTCGGCGGCGAGGCGCTCGCTGGCCTGCCGCTGCGCCCCGAACTGCCGCGCTCCGCGCCGGAAGTCGGCCAGGGTGCGGTAGCGGCTCTCGACGAGCTTCTGGGCGGCCTTGCTGGCTCCCTTCCTCTGCAGCGGCAACAGACCCAGCGCCCGCACCGCGTCCTGCTGGCGCTTGTCGGTGATCCGGGCCAGCAGGCCCTCTTCCGCTTCGTCGCCCAGGATGGCGCGCGCGAACAGTTCGGCCCGCTTGTGCCCGCCGCTCGACGAGGCGTACTTGGCCGCCCCCAGCAGCGTCTGGAAGCGCTCCTGTTTCAGGTCGGCGTACACCCGCCGGAACCAGCCCACGTCCACCGCGCCCTCGAGCAGCTCGGTGCCGGTCAGCGGCGTCCGTTCGCCGATCTCGGCCTCCCAGGCCTCACGCACCTCCCGCGGCACGCTCCAGCTGCTGTCGCGGGTGTGCGCGTGCAGCCACAGCACCGCGCCGTGCAGGCCCTTCCAATCCAGCGTCTCGGCCACCAGGGCGGCCCACTGCGGCGCGAACATGGCGAGGTCGAGCAGCCGCGCCTCGTTCAGTCCCAGCGCCGTCACCTGCGAGGCGAAGCGGGTGGGGGTGTCGTTGACGCCGGGGAACGACACCCGGATCAGGTGGCTGAAGGTGGCGTCACGGCTCTCGCCTCCGTAGCCGCGACGCAGCGGATGTTTGCCCAGGGCCGCCAGCAGCGTGAGTGGCACCTGCGCCCCCTCGATGCTCTGAAGGCTGCTGGCGGCCGGGGTGGCGGGCGTCTCCAGGTCGCCACGCGCCGACTCCACCTCCAGTACCCGCGCCCGCACCGTGCTCACGGCCTCCGTCCACGCCGGGGTGACGGGCAGTTCCTCGCGCAGCTTGCGGCGGGTGTAGTCTCGCAGCGCGTCGAACCGGTAATCGGCACCGGAACGCGGCCCAATGAGATGCTCGAGCAGGTCGTCGCGGCTGGCCCAACCCTGCGTCTCGGCATGCAGCAACCGCCGCACATCAGAGCGCTGGAGCGGCAGTTTGCCGAACCCCCGGCCACTGAAAAGGCTCAGTCTCCAGGAACGTTCCTGCTGCGCGAGCGGCCAGGTGTCCCAGCCGAGGTGAGGCCGCAGGAACGCCACGAGTTCGCGCGGGTCGGTGTTGCGCCAGCTGTACTTCGGGTCTTCCAGCACCTCGGCGTCCGGCGGCAGCAGGTTCAGCGCCGTCTCCCAGGCGTCCAGCGCCAGCGCGGTGTCGGTCTCGCTGCCCTGCGTGAGGGTCAGGAACCGCACCACCCAGGGCAGCAGCCCGGCGTACTCCAGCCACAAGGGCACGGGCGGCCCGAACATCCGGTGCAGGGTGGCCTCGCGCAGCGCCTGCACCGAGTTTTCCTTGACCGTCTCTGGGGTGGTTCCGTCCGTCTCGGTCTCATCGGTGTCGTCCCAGTCGTCGTCGGTCTCCCACTCCTCCGGCACGGCAGGTACCCCGGAACGGCTCGCCACGTAGTGGTTCAGGGCCCAGTGCATGCGCGTCAGGTCGCCGGCGTGCGGCTGCGGGCGTTTCTCCCACCACGCCAGCCACAGCTCGGCGAACGGGGTCGGCTCCTGAGACAGCAGGTAGGGGCGCAGCGTGCCGAGCAGCGCGGTGTCCTCGCCGTCCCAGCCCTCGCCGGTCAGCGGGTCTTCGCGGTGGGCGTGGATCAGGGCGTCGAGCGAGGTCAGCAGCTCGGCGCCGCGCCGCACGTCCTGCGGGTAGTCGTGCGCGCGTTCTTCCAGCACCGGCAGTGGGGCCAGGTTGGCCGGGTCGAAGAGGCCCAGGCCATTCGCCAGCGTCAGGGCGGTGCCCGGCGTCAGCAGGCGGGCGCTCAACGTCTCCTCGCTGCCGCCCTTCGGTACGAAGTCGCTGGGCAGTGTGCCACCGGTCTCCAGCAGCAGTTGCAGTCCGGCCTGCCGCTGGTCGGTGTTGCGCGTCGAGAGCAGCGTCTCGGCGCTCGACTGCGCCCGCACGGCGTCACGGGCCAGCAGCCGGATCAGGCCGCGCCGCAGGTCGGCGCTCTTGCGCTTGAGCAGGCCCAGCATCAGGTCGGTCTCGCCGTCGTCGAGAGCCAGGGTGAGCTTCTCGGCCACCTCCACCGCCTCCTGCGACACGGTGGGCAGCCGGTCTTGCAGCAGCCGCAGCAGCGTTTCCCGGGTCGGCGCGTCCAGCGGCGCGGTCTTGCCCCGCTCGGCCATCAGCCGCAGCACTGCCGTCTTGCCGTACATGCTCATGCTGTTCAGGTGCACTTCCAGCGCCGAGAAGGGCCGGTGAGCCAGCAGGGCGGGCAGCAGGTCGAGGATATCGACGCGCGCAGGCGTCTGACCCAGCCAGGGAAACAGCAGCGGCCGGTGCGCCTGATCCGCCGCGTCCGGCAGGCGGGCCGCGTAGGCTTCAAGCGCCTCGAAGCTCTCGGTGTCCTGCGTCTGCCAGCGGTTGAAGGTGGCCGCGAAGACGGCGCCAACGCGCACGTCGGGGTCGGCCAGCAGGCCCGACAGCTCCTGCGGGGTGATCAGTTCGCTCGCCTGGAGGAACTGGACGGCGGCCATGCGCTTCTCGGCGTCCGGGTGCGAGAGGAGCGGGCGGGCGAGGTCGGCGGCGGCCACCGCGTCTCTCATGGCGAGGGTGAACAGGGCGACGTACGTGTCCACGCCGCCGCCTTCCTGGACCGCCTGCCGCGCCAAATCCGGGGCTTCCAGGTAGCCCAGCGCCTGCGTGAGCAGCGCCCGCACCGTCTTCAGGTCGGTCACGTCGTAGTTCAGCCCGAACCACACGTCGGCGGCCCGCAGGCAGGCGGCGAAGCGCAGCAGGTCCTCCTTCAGGATCAGCCGCAGCGCCCGCACGAACGCGTCCGGGTGCGCCTCGTCCACGCTCTCCAGAATCACCTGCCGCAGCCCTTCCTGCCGCTGGGCGGCCAGCAGCAGACCCTCGGCCAGCGCCCACGCCTCGGGGCGCGAGCTGGCCAGCAGGGCGCTCGGCACGTGCCGCCCCATCCGGGCCACCGGGTGCTGGGTCCCGGCGGTGTCTTTCAGAATCTGGAACACCTGTTCGTTGCCGTCGTCGATGGCCTGCGCGAACAGCGTCCCCAGACGGTAGGCGGTCCAGGCGGGCAGCAGACCCGCGTGCACGGCGAACCACTCGAGGTCCTGAGGATACTCGCGGGTGAGGAGCCACACCTGCCAGAGCCACTGGGTGGCGCTTTCTGCCTGAAGCCGGTGGCCGGGAGCACGGAACGAGCGGCGCGCGTAGCCCTGCGGGTAGGGGTGGCGCGTCAGGAGGGCCCCCAGGGTGCGGGCAGCGGTGTCGGCGAAGCCAGGGAAGAACACGGCGGCCAGCGTCTGGGCATGCTGCGGCTCGGTGCGAAGCAGCTCCGCGAGCAGCGCCTTGACCTTCTCGGCAGTCTCGTGACCGTTCTTGAGCAGGCCCGGCAGGTGCTCCTGGAACGCGGGCGGCAGCTGGGCGGCGCGTGTCTGGAATCCTTTCTGCCATGGCCCCTTGGCGGCGGCCAGCAGCGCCTGCACGTCGAGGGTCATCCGCCCGCCAGCGCGGTCAGGCGCAGCAGCAGCAGCGTACTGTCGGGGCGCAGGGTCAGGGGCTGCCCCAGCGATTCGATCTGCACGTCGTCGAGGAACACGTAGTACAACCCGTCACCGAAAGCGCGGAGAGCGACGCGGGTGGCGTCCCCCACGTCCACGCTGCCGGCGCGGGCCTGGGGCGCGCCGGCCACTTTTCCCGCCGCCGCGCCCGCCGTCAGGTCCGGCTCGGTCAGGATATTCAGCAGCCCGGTCCGGTCCTGCCGTTCCTGGTACGCGGCGACTTCCCGCTGCACCAGCTGGGCCAGCAATCCCTCCAGCGTGTACGGGCCGTCCGGCAGCTCGACCGGAAGGCGCTCGAAGGGCGTACGGCGACCGACCATCTTCGTCTCTACAATCATTTCTGGACCTCGGAATTTTGGAAAGAACCTGCACGGGCGTGACTGAATTCGAGTATAAGGCACAAACTGAATATGTATATAGCATAATTCAGAACCGATGTTCTTCGCATATCTGAGGGTCGGCCGAAGTCGGGGCGCGCTCATGCTTCGTGAAACCGGCAGCGCGGACGGCCCCTCTCTGCCGGGCGCGTATGCTGAGCGCATGTCGCCCGGTCCAGCGCCATCAGCGGGTGGGAGTGGCGGAGCTGGGCTTCGGCCTGCCGCTGCTCTGCCTCTTGCCCAAAACCGCGGCGGGCCACGAAGATGAGCGCTTCGGTGACGCTCCAACTGCGTGGAGCCACCAACGCCTTCTCCGAGGAACTCGACGAAGACGTCCTGACGCTGGCGTCCGGAGCACTGCCGCTCGTCTGGCTGAGCCTGCTGACCGAGGCCGATCTGGAACGGCCGGACTTCTGGGAGAGCAGCAGCGCTTCCCGGCCCGTGACGTGGACAGAGCAGGTCCGCGCGGCCTTCACCGGTCCAGACATGGACAGGATTCCGGCGCTGGAGGTGACATGGCCGGTGGCCCGGCGTCGCCTGCGGTCGGCCGTCGCCGGACTGCAGGCACGGAGCGACCCCTGGGCCGACCCGGTGGCCCGGTGGGAAACGCACCTCGTGGCGCTGGCCGCGCAGAGGGCGACCCTCCGGGCCGTGCTGGACCTCGGCCCGGAGACCTCCTGCGGCGATGCGGACGCTTTTCTCGGCCCACTCGTTCACGCCGTTCGCTGGTGGTCGGACCCGGACCATATTCCGCGCCCCCACGTCTCGTCATCGCGGGAGCTGACGGGCGACCCGCCTGGCGCGCCTCCGGTCTGGCAGGCCGGTCGAGCGGCTCCCGTCTCCTCTGCCCGGCGCCCGGCTGCGCGCGAGCGTGCGGTCGACGCGTCGCTGGTGGTGACGCTGAGCATGGCCACGCTCATGACCTTCTGGCTGACCGGCTCGGTCGAATGGGCCAGCGCGGCCTTCCTGCTGGTCGTTGCCGGCATCGTCTGGAACGTGTTCCGGCGGCAGGAGGAGATCATACCTGTGTGGCGGGTGCGCCCCGATGCAGCGCCCTTCACGGTGAGGCCGCCCACACTGTCGGTGCTCGTGTGCGCCTTGCTGCTGCTCGGTGGGCTGCTCGATCTGTGGACCCAGCTGCACCGCGTTCAGGGACCATGCTGCTCGCGGGCGTACCACAACTACTGGCCCTCACGGAGCTGGACCGAACTGTGGGTGCTCGGCACCGTCGTCATGCTCGGTGTCGTTACCCAGACGGTGCGTCTCCGGAAGGGCCGCGTCACGGTGACGTGGCTGTTCGGCGTCCTTCGGCTGAGCCGGCCGTTGCAGCAGGTCACGGTCCAGCCGGTGACGCTCGCGGTGCCGCGCACGCAGGACCGTGTGGCCGGGCTGCGGCTGCGGCTGGGCTGGCTGAGTCTCACCGTCACCGAGGGCCAGGCCGGGTACGCGGCGCTGACGGCCGCCTGTACCGAGCGACCGGACGTGCACCAGCAACATGAACACGGGCGTTAACCGGGTGAACCGTCCTGCTCCTGTCAGCCGGCCTGAGCAGGTCTCTCCGCGAGGCCCGCAGGTCAGCTCTTTCTCGCCCGGAAGCCGTCGGTAAGGCCCGTTCTGCACGCCCGCGACCAGCTGACAGCCATCCGAAGCTCCGGATTCACAGCACTCAGCCGTTGAGCAGTTCCATCGCGCCGGGCGGCTGACGGTTGCCCTGAGCGGCTCCTCGAGGCAGAGCCTCACCGATGCGCTGCAGCTCGTCCGGACTGAGCTGCACGTCCAGAGCCGCCACGTTCTCCTCCAGGTACTGCACGCGCTTGGTGCCGGGAATCGGCACGATGTCGTCGCCCCGGCTCAACACCCAGGCGAGTGCCAGCTGCGAAGGGGTGACGCCTTTGTCCGTTGCCAGGTGCTGCACCACGGTCACCACGTCCAGGTTCCGCTGGAAGTTCTCCCCCTGGAAGCGTGGATGCAGCCGCCGCACATCGCCTTCGGGAAAATCACTTGGATCTTTGATCTCGCCGCTGAGGAACCCGCGTCCGAGCGGGCTGAACGGCACGAAGCCGACGCCCAGTTCGCGGCAGGCGGATAAGACCTCGTCCTCCGGGTCGCGGGTCCACAGGCTGTATTCGCTCTGCAGCGCGGCGATCGGATGCACGGCGTGCGCCCGCCGGAGGGTCTCGGCACTTACTTCCGACAGACCCAGATGACGCACCAGGCCTTCCCTGACCAGCTCAGCCATGGCACCGACGGTGTCCTCGATGGGCGTCTCCGGATCGGCGCGGTGCAGGTAGTACAGGTCGATGTAGTCGGTGCCGAGGCGCTTCAGACTGCGCTCGGTCGCCTGACGCACGTACTCGGGCCTGCCATTGATGCGCGGGCCGGGCCGGGCCGGGTCAGGCGGCGCGAAACCGAACTTGGTGGCGAGCACCACCCGGTCGCGCTTGCCGTTGAGCCAGCCGCCGAGCAGGTCCTCGTTGGGGCCGTAGACATCGGCGGTGTCGTAGAAGGTGACGCCGAGTTCCAGGGCGCGGTCGAGGGTGCGCAGGCTCTCGGCGTCGTCCCGCACGCCGTAATCGCTGCTCATCCCCAGGCAGCCGAGGCCCAGAGCGGAGACGGTCAGGCCACCGAGGTGGCGTTCTGGAAGAGGCATGTCGTGCTCCTTGAGCCGCCGTGTGCGGGGCCGGAAAAATAGCGGTGCGAAAACGTCCGCTGCCGGGTTCAGGGTGTCTCCCCTGTCATTCTGCCGGTTTTTTCTTCTCCAGCGCTGTTATCCCATTGCCTGCCGCGCGGCGGCCACGGTGGCGCTCACCTGTTCTCCACTGGTCACGAGCCGCCGCTGCTCGCCCTGGGTTCCGAAGTTCAGGGGCTCCCCGCGCTCCACCGCGGCGCTCTCCACCGGCTGGAGGGCCGAGAAATGAATTTCCCGGAGCGGCACCTGCCGCAGCACTTCGCCCACCGAACCGGGCCGAAGCCCACCACAGCCGAGGACGATGATCCGGTCGGCCGCCTGCCGCAGCAGCGCCGCGAGGAGATCGGCGCCCAGCACCGCCGTCGGCCGCTGCCCGCTGGTCAGGACCCGGTCGACGCCGCAGGCAACCAGGTCTTCGAGCGCCTGAACCGGGTCGGCCGTCAGGTCGAAGGCCCGGTGAAAGGTGACACTCAGCGGGCGGGCGGCGTCCACGAGTGCTCTGGTGCGGGCGAGGTCGACGGCGCCTTCCGGCGTCAGGCAGCCGGTGACCACGCCCTGGGCCCCCGCCTCGCGGAGCAGCCGGACGTCCTCGAGCATCGTCTGGAACTCCGCCTCGGAGTAGAGGAAGTCGCCGCCCCGCGGCCGGACGATCACGTGAACAGGCACGCTCGCCACCGAGACGGCCGTGCGAATTGTGCCGAGACTCGGGGTCAGGCCGCCCTCCGACAGCGCCGCACACAGTTCGACGCGGTCCGCTCCGTGGTCCTGGGCGGTTCGGACACCGTCCACCCCCTCGACGCACACCTCGATCAGGGGACGTGCGGGCGCAGGGGGGAGCGTCACTCGGGTTCCGGACGCGGAACGAACCGCGCCGAGGGCCTGGGGTCCGGCGTCCAGTCGAAGTCCAGGTCGAAGGGAAAGCTCGGGCGGGTGGTGTGGTGCCGGACCAGCCTGGGAATGTCCTGATCGACCACGCCCGGCGAGAGCGCCATCAGGTTCGGCCGGGCGATCGGGGCGAGTTCCGGCGAGAGGTACCCCGACTTGACGACGACCAGCCGGGCCGAGCCGGGGTCGAGGTCGAGCTGATGGAAGTCGCTGAGGTTGTGATACGGACGGCGACGGTCGGCCAGCACCAGCCGGACACCGCCCACCTGCACCACCGCCTGCCGGCCTTCAGGGGCCGCGCCCTGAAGCTTGAGCACCGTCCCTTCCAGCTGGGCGGGCCGGCTGCTCGGGTCGAGCGAGCCGCCCACCCGGAGCCGCACGCTCTCCCCTACCCCCTGCTGAAAACAGGTCTCCACGGCCGGCGCGTCGGTCACACCCGCCACGATCACGTCGTCGAGACCCTGGGCCAGCACTTCCGTCAGCACGTCGGCCCGGTCGCCCACGCCACCGCCGGTCGGGTTGTCGCCGGAATCGGCCAGGATGACCGGGGCCGTCCGGGCCTCACGCGCCCAGGTCACGCACTCCTGCACGGAGCCCACCTGCGCGCCGAAGGTGAAGGCCTGCCGCGCGGCCCAGTAGCGACCGGCCATCTCGCTGGCGGCCCGCCGCATGTTCTCTTCGTCGCTTCCGGTCACCACCACGCTGGCGGTGGACCGCGGCTCGTCGGCCCAGACGTAGCCGACCAGCAGCGACACGTCCAGCACGCCGGGCACCGCCTCGACTTCGGGCAGCGCCGCGTACAGGCCGCGGGCTGGTTCGTCCTCGGTGCTGGTCCGCTCGCCGGGCATCAGCACCGGCACCGGCACCCAGATCAGCCCGGGGCGCTCGCCGCGGTCCAGACTCTGGCACAGCAGCCCGAAGGCGCGCTGCTGCGTCTCCAGCACGTCGATGTGCGGCGCGGTCCGGTAGGCGGTGAACAGGTCGAGGCAGTCGACGATCGGCTGGCTGACGTTGCCGTGCAGGTCGTAGCTGGCCGAGATCAGGCAGGCGTCGCCCACCACCTCGCGGGCCGCCGTGATCCAGTCACCCTCGGCGTCGTGCAGGCCCTCGACCGACATCGCGCCGTGCATGGCCAGGTACAGGCCGTCGAGCGGAAGCTCCGCGCGCAGCCGGCCGAGAAACTCCGCCTTCAGCTCCTGGTAGGCCGAGTGTTCGACCGGGCCGCCCGGCAGGGCCCGGGCATGCAGGGTGGGCAGCACCGTGTGCGCCGACGCCTTCAGGAAGCTGAAGTTGGCGTGCTCGAGCAGGGCCGCGCCCCGCTGAACCGTGAACTGCGCTGACGTGGTGAGCACCGGATTGTAGGTGCTGCTCTCGGTATGAATGCCGCCGACTGCGATGCGCATAAAAACTCCTTTGGAAGAGGTCCGGAGACGTCTGCGTGGTGAACCCTCAGGCCGAGACGAAGCTACTGAGCCACGCCTGGGTCGCCATGCTCGCGGCCCCCCTGGCCCAGAACCCGTCCTGCACCGAATGAATCTCGATCCGGGTGGTCCGCAGGAAACGGGGCAGGATGTTGTTCTCGATGGTGTGCCGGACTTCCGTCAGAAACAGCCCGTGCTCGAACCCGGACGAATCGGCGATCAGGACGAGGTCGGGGTCGTTGCTCTGCACCAGGGTCGCGATCACCAGCCCGAGCGCCTGACCGCCCCGTTTCAGAATCTGCAGCGCCCGGGCGTCGCCGTACACCGCGAGCCGTTCGAGGTCGCCCACCGAGGTAACCTCGAGACCCGCCTGTCCGGCCAGCTGGAGCAGGGCGGTCTTCGAGGCGATGGTGTCCAGGCAGCCCCGTTTTCCGCACAGGCAGGGCAGGCCGCCGAGTTCGGCGGTGACGTGGGCGATCTCCCCCGCGCCGCCGTGGCTGCCCCGGTACAGCTGGCCGCCGACATAGTGGGCGCCGCCGATGCTCGCGCCGAGCGTCACCAGCGCGAAGTTCCGGGCGTCTCTCGCCACGCCGAATAGCTTCTCGCTGCTGGCCGCCGCGTTGGCGTCGTTCTCCAGCACGGTCGGCAGGCCGGTCGCCCCGGTGACCAGCGCGGCCAGCGGCACGTCGTACCAGCCGAGGTTGGCCGAGTGCAGGCACAGCCCGCGTCCGCGGTCGACGAACCCGGAGATCGCCAGACCGATGCCGAGCACCCGCTTGCGCGGCAGGCCGGTCTCGAGCAGCAGGGCGCTCAGGCCCTCCTCGACGGCGGTGGCGAGGCCTTCGGGTCGGTCGGACGCCGGCAGGGTCTGCTCGGCCTGCACCTCACCCCGCAGGTCGGTCAGCACGAGGTGAACGCGGCTGTCGGTGACGCTCGCCCCCAGGCAGAAGCCGTACCCCGCGTTCAGCGACAGGTTCACGAACGGCCGGCCCTTGCCTTTTCGCGGCTGGAGGGCGTCCGCACGCTCGCTGATCAACCCTTCCTCGATCAGTTCGCGGCTCAGCTCCGTCAGGCGGGCGCGGCTGATGCCGAGCGCGGTCGCCAGGGCCGAGCGGCTGCTGGGCGCGCCGGACAGCAGCAGTTCGAGCAGGGCCTGGGTGCTGGTTCTGGAAGCGCGGTTCTCCTGCGGGGGGTCGGGCACGATTTCGGGCGCCAGACCGGGCAGGCCGCGCGCACGTCCGGATCCGGTCAGGGTTGACATTGTGATTCCATATACTTAACATAATTCACCAAGTGAACCAGATTCGTCAAGCCTGTGTCACGCTTCAGAAGAAATCTCTCTCAGACGCGTTTTAGAAAGTTCACCTGCTGATGTTAAGGAGCGAATCATGATGCGACGCCGGACGACTGCCGCCCTTCCGATCACCCTGGTGAGCCTGCTGACCGCCGCGCTGCTGCCCGGCGCCCTGGCCCAGAGTGTCCCCGGCCAGATGACCATCCTGCAGTCCGAGCCGCCGCGCAGCATGGACCCGGCCGACCAGACGGCGACCTTCACCGGCAACGTGCTCGCGCCGATGTACGAGGGGCTGACGCAGTTCGACCGCAACCTGGAAGTTCAGCCGCTGCTGGCGACCAAGTGGAGCGTCAACGCGGACGGCACCCGCTGGACCTTCACGCTGCG
>Ga0160427_10001327_pt1 | contig 15189 bp, 10 predicted proteins | sample SolpanmetagenomL_FD_108194 | JGI IMG/M metagenome (GOLD analysis project Ga0160427, IMG submission 108194) | Solar panel surface microbial communities from Lawrence Berkeley National Laboratory, California, USA - L | ecosystem: Engineered > Built environment > Solar panel > Unclassified ...
CCACTGACCTCTGCGTGCCGATCGGACGACTGGCCGAGGCGATCTCGGGCACGCTGGCGATCCTGGAGCGGCTGGGTCTGGACGCCCCGCTGCTCGGCCACGTCGGAGACGGCAACTTTCACGTCTACCTGCACGTTGATCCGGGCGACGCAGCGCGGCTGGCAGCCCTCGACGCGGCCAGCGCCGAGATGGTGGCCCTGGCCCTGAGTCTGGATGGGACCTGCAGCGGGGAGCACGGCGTCGGTGCCGGCAAGCGCGGCTACATGCGGGCGCAGCACGGCCAGGCACTGGAAGTGATGCGGAGCATCAAGGCCCTGTTCGACCCGCACGGGCTGCTCAATCCAGGGAAGATCCTGCCGGACTGAGAGCACTGCGCGAGATTCGATCGGAACCTGACCCCCTGCCGGCGCTGAGCAAGCTGAACGAGGGCGAGTCCAAGAGGAGGGCCGGAGGGCGCGAACAGCCTGGCCAGCAAGGAACATCCAGGAGGGTTCTGGCAAGTGAATTAGGGAGGAGCCAGAGGAGGTCAGTGGCCGTCTGAACTTCAGACGGCCACTTCAACCGCGTTGCGCCATGCCAGGTGGGCATGGTTCCGGTTTGATCTTCGGAGGTGGGCGGGAACGGTCGTGCGGGTGGGCTGCTGAAGGTTCGAAACGCGGGCGTGTAGGGCCAGGAATTCCTGTGCTCGCTTTTGGTTCTTGAAGCCGATCTGGCTTCGTTCCTGCTGCCTTTTGGGACGATGGGATTGCTCGATGAGGTTGTTGCAGCGTGCCGTGGAGATGACCTGGACGTGCTCACGCTATGGAGCACGGGGAGTGCTCGAATAGCCGCTCCATAGCTCCAGAGGTTATCCGTGTGGATCACGTCTGGCACGTCGTCATCCGCCAAGAGCCTGTTCAGGAAGGTCTTTGCCGCCTGCTTATCCCGCCGATCCTGCAGGAGAAGATCCACATACTGGCTTAACGAGAAGCGGTGAGAGCCAAAGAGCGTACTGGATGATGCTCAGCGGAAAGCGGTGGCGGTACGGCTTGCGGTCAGTCACGGATGCCCAGCCTACTGCGCTTCACTTGCCAGAACGCCAAGACAACAGCCTGCATGTGGGGGCAGAAAACGAGTACAGTCGTTTTTGAGCCTTCATGCACGAATCAAGAACCTCTACTACCATTCCCGGACCAGCGTTTTCGATCCGACAAGAAAAGAGAATCAGAAACAAGCGTTTCAGATATGGCCAATGGTTGTCGCAGGAGTGGTCCGTACCTCAGGCCACCCTGTTTTCAGTCTGCCATAACGCCAGTTGAAGCCACAGAGCCGCGTCTTACGGTTTCTCTTGAATCACTTGACGTTCCAGTCCTGATACACGTAGGTCCAGACCGGATGCACCAGCATTCCGGTCACGCGCGGATTGACGAAGCTGTACTGAACGGGATTGTAGAGCGGTACCCAGGGCACATCCGCCAGAATCTGCTTCTGTACCTTCTGGTAACCTGGCAGCGCCTGCCCCAGTGGCTGTCCGCGCAACGCCTTGAGCTGGGTGTCGACTGCCGGCACCTTGTATCCGGCCAGGTTGAAACCGCCCGGCTGGTAGTAGCCCGCCTCGAACAGCACATCGAGGAAGTCCGACGGGTCGGGGTAGTCCTGAAACCAGCCGGAGAACCCGATGGACGCGCTGCCCGGCGTGGTGATGGTGTTGATGTACTCAGCTCCCGGCAATGCCTTGATGTCCACCTTCAGCCCGATGGCGGAAAGCTGCTGCTGCACCGCCTGGGCGATCTTGGGACCGGGCTCGTCGGTGGTGGTGATAAAGGCGATGGGGGCCGTCTGCTTGTACCCCGACTGCTGAAGCAACGCGGTGGCCTTCGCGACATCCGCTTTCGGGGCTGGAACGCCGGCATCGTACCCCGGCATGCCCGGCGGGAGAATCTGCCCCGTCGCCTTGCCGCGTCCGTTGACGAGCTGCACCATCCGCGTCCGGTCGAGCGCCGCCGCCACTGCCTGACGTACCAGCTTGTTGTCGAAGGGGGCCTTCCGGGTATTCATGAAGACGTACTCCACGCCGACCTGCACCAGGCTCTTGATGTAGGGTTTGTACTTCGGGTCGCTGGAAATCTGCACGAACTGGGCGCTCGGAATGCCGTTGCCGAGCACGTCCACCTGCCCGCGCTGGGCCCGCAGCACCGACACCTGCTCGCTGATGCCAAGCTGGAACTCGATCCGGTCGAGGCCCACATTCCTGGCATCGAAGTATTTCGGGTTCTTGACCAGCACTGCTTTCTGCCCCGGCGTCCACGACTGCAGCAGGAACGGGCCGTTGGCCACCACGTGATGCGAAAAGTCGGTGCCCCACTTCTCGGCGGCCTTGCGCGGAACCGCCGAGGCAAAGGGCGTGGCCAGCACGTTCAAAAAGGTGCGGTCCGGCGTGATCAGCTGAAACTGCAGGGTGTACGGATCCAGCACCTTGATGCCAGATACGTCCTTCGCCTTGCCCGCCAGGAAGGCGTCGGCCCCGACCAGGTTGCCGAACCAGCCGGTCTTTCCGCCCTGCGGAGACTTGGTCTCAGGATTCAGGATTCGCTCGAACGCGTACTTGTACGAGGCCGCGTCGGTGGGCTCACCGTCCTCGAAAACGATGCCCTTGCGGAGCTTGAAGGTGTAGGTCCGGCCATCCTTGCTGACCTGTCCCAGGTCGGTGGCCCCCCAGGGTTTGAGCGTGGTGCCGTTGTCGTAGGTCAGCAGCGTTACGAAGAGCGCGTGCTCGACCGGCCAGTTCTGCACGTCGTAGCCGATCGCCGGGTCCAGGCTCTGAAAATCCGAAGGGTAGGCCACCGTCACCACCTTGTCGGCGGCGAGGGCGGCGGCGCCCGTGGCGAAGGCCAGGGCGAGGGTCAGGCGAAGCACAGGCAGCACGGGGGCGGTCGTCGGTGCGCTCTTCATGGTGAACTCCTCTGAACTGAGGGGCGGAGGTCCGGGCGGCAGCCTGGTCAGCGTGGTTGTCGCATCTGTGCCCTTACACCGCCACCCGCAGAAAGAACCGGGGCCTTCGACTGGCGCTGTCACTCTCGGCCTGCGGTGACGTCGACGACGGCACCATGACCACCTGGAAACCTGATCACATCAGGGCGCGTCGACCTGCGCCACTCCTTTCGTGTCGGTGGGCAAGGCTTCCCGCTTATATAACACGCGAAGCAGTACTTTTGGAGAGGTTGGCCCGCTTTCTTGTGACGTGCAGACGTCCGGTATCACAGATCTACGGCGTAGGTTTCCAGCGGCGCTTCCCGATCAGGTTTGATCAGTGCCGAGTGCGGGACAAGCAGAGCACTCGATGTTGCACGTGTCTCGACTACTACGAGGTGCGTCATGGTGCGCTCGGGTTCGAGCGGAAGTCGCATTTGACCTTGAACTCGAGGTGATGGCAGGCGTGCCTCAACTCGCCTGATCCCCGGTGGCAGCCATGAACGGAAGGGAGTGCTGAAGAAGTCCAGCACACGGCAAATACATATCAAGCGCTTTGGGCATGTCGTCCGGCGACGGACCGATTCGGATGGATCAGCCTTCACGCTCCACCTTCGCGACCCTCACTCGGCCCTTGCCTGATTTGACTGCCAGGACCTCGACGACTGTCAGAGCGCAGACAGAGCAAGTCATTAAGCTGAACGCATGCTGACCGCCGAGTTGCCCAGTACCGAGTTCACTCGATTGGTGGCCCTCGCCCGGTATTCCGTGCTCGACACCCTGCCTGAAGAGCGCTTCGATCGGCTGACCTCCATGGTGAGCGAAGTGCTGCAGATGCCCCTGGCGTTCATCAATTTCATCGATCAGTTCCGGGTCTGGGGCAAGTCCTGTGTCGGGCTCGCTGAAAACGAAGGGCCACGCGACACTGCGTTCTGCACCTGGACAGTCCTTCAGCACGGACAGATGATCGTGCCGGACCTGCGCCTGGATCCGAGGTTCAGCGATCATCCTCTCGTCACCGGTGAGATGCAGCTGCGCTTTTATGCCGGTGTTCCCCTCATCACTCCGGACGGGCACGCCATCGGAACGCTCTGCGTGATGGACCGCCGTGTCCGGGTCTTCACCTCCCGCGAGCAGCGGCTGCTCGGTCAATTCGCCGCGCTGGTGATGGACGCGCTGGAACTGCGGGTCCGCGAGCATGGCCTCGAGCGCGAGCTCGACGCCCGCGCCTCTCAGGTTCAGGATCTGAAACGCGTCGCGGTGCATGCCGAGACCCTTTCGGCCATCACGGCCCTGTTCGACAGTGGACTTGATCCTGCTGAGGCCACGCAGGCCAGTGTGGAACTGCTCTGTCACACCGCTGATGTGGACTGGGCGGGGCTGATGCGCTTTCAGCAGGGCGAGTTGACGCTGATGGCGCAGTGGAACCGTCAGGGTGCCTTTCAGGAACTGCTGTCGAGTGATCTGAGCGCGTACCGGAGGGGCGTCAGCGCTCTCCTGATCGCGCATCAGGTCGGCCAGTTCATCGACGATTACCCGGCGTCTCTGCGGGCGATTCCGCAGATTGTCGACCGGGGCGTGACCTCCCTCGCCCTGGTTCCCTTGGGTGAGTACGACGGCGCGCAATTCGCCCTGGTGGCCACGCGGCTGCACCGGTCCAGAACCTGGCGCGCCACGGACCGGACGCTCCTTGAGGCGGCGGCCCGCAGTGTTCGCGGGTCCCTTGAACGGCTGTCGCGCATGGAAGCCGCGCAGGCCGCGGCGCAGACGGACAGCCTGACAGGCCTGTTCAACCGCCGCGCTTTCGACCGGCATCTCGAGCAGTTGAAGAGTGACGGAGAGCCGTTCCAGATGGTCGCCATTGACCTCGACGGTATGAAATCGGTCAACGACTCGGAAGGCCATGAGCGCGGGGATACGTTGATCACGCTGTTCGGACAGGCGCTCCAGGCCCAGTTCCGCAGCAGCGACCGGATCTACCGCCTGGGCGGAGACGAGTACGCGCTGCTGCTCACAGGAAGCACGCCCCTGCTGGACGAGGAGGAGGTGCTTGAATGCATTGACCTGGCGGTGGTGACCGTTCGGGCTGCAGGGTTCTCGCAGGTCGGCGCCAGTACCGGCGTCGCCCACAGCGAAGTACACGGCGCCTCGCAGGCCGTCGCGGCCGCGGACACCCGAATGTATGAACAGAAACGGCGCCGTGCGAAGCTCCGTTCCGCCGTGACGTCCTGACGTGTCGGCCGCAACGGTGCTGTCCACTCCGCGCCGACCTGGGCAGGAACGCATCTGTCGGCCGCTCGACCGTGAAGTGACTGTCCATTCAGCACGCATCCCTCCCGCTGCTCAGCCAGCGCCTGACCGAGGGTGTCGGTCCTGGCACCCATAGCGTCAGCGAGAACCGCACTCTTCGAGTGCCCCTCACAGGGTGAGACTGTCACGGCCCACGTTCTGCCGCGCGTGGGCTACCCGGTGGTCAGTGGCAGGCGTTTCGCTCAGAGCACTGGAGGGGAGAAGAGACGCCTTCACTGGTGAAGCGTGTGCATGGACCGGAATGAGTCCACAGCGCGACTGTATGCAGCATACAACTTATTTTCGGGGCAGCAAGGTTCTTTCGTCTGCCGACCGAACTTGCCGACCCCGCTGTCATACAGCTTCGGCAGGACAAACAGGACACCATCGTTGTGACGGCGACCGTCCCGAGGTCCTCTCCTCCAGAAACGGTCGTTTGATCGCTACAAGCTGAACAGGTGGAGAAGAAGGAGGCTCTCATCCCGAGGCCTCTGCCAGGTTGCATGACCGGGCGGTTCCTGAACGACCTACACTGTAAGGCCGCTGCGAGCATCTCCGACGTACCCTGGGGCGTCGCCTGAACCCCGAGCGGGTACACCCACCAGCCGATGCCGGCACCCACCGCCGGAACAAGAGAGTCTCGATGCGCCTTCCCCCCCTGCTGCTCCCCGCAGCCCTGAGCGTTTTGATCGCCGCCTGCTCCGCCACCCCCGCACCCGAGTCTGCTCAGTCCACCTCGCTCCTTCCTCTCCCGAACGAGGCCAGCCGCAGCCCGGCCACCCCCACCCCTCAGGCGGTTCCTGGCAGCTGGCGGGATGACTTCTCAACGCTCGACACCGGTCGCTGGCGCGTCTCGGACAGCATCACCCCCTTCTGGGGCCGCAACGGCCTGAGCGGCCGTTTTGCCCCCGGCAACGTCACCGTCAGGAACGGCCTGCTCGTCCTGAAACTCGATGTCGGCACGAACCTCACCGCTCAGGCGGCGGAACTCGCCACCACCGCCGCGTACGGTTATGGCACGTATGAAGCGCGCATCCGGGCGGCCAGCAGCAGCAGCGACCCGGCCGTGCCGGGCGTGAGCAGCAGCGGCAACGTAAGTGCGCTGTTCAGTTACGTCAACGACTCCGAAACCGAGATCGACCATGAAATCGAAGGGCAGCGCCCGGCCACCGACTGGATGAGCACCTGGCAGACCACCGCCCTGCAGGAGTCCGGCAGCGTCACCGGCGCGGACCTCACGCAGGGCTTCCACACCTACCGCTGGGACTGGAGCCCCACGCGCGTGGACTTCCACCTCGACGGGGTATTCCGTAGCAGTCATGCCAGCGTGGTGCCCTCAGCGCAGGCGCCGCTGATGCTTAACCTGTGGCCGACCAACAACGCCGACTGGGGCGGGGCCACCACACCCGGCACCGTGTACATGCTCGTCGATTACGTCAGCTTCACCCCCATGAAACACCGCTGAGCGCGGCGTGGGTTGTATTGGCTTAAGGTGCGCCGCGACCACAGACCACGCCTGGAATACTGGTTCTCGATTCTTTCCTCTGGTGATGGCTGTAACGCTGGTCCGGGCGTGATGGGGAAGGTTCCCGATTCGGGCCTGTAGGCTGAGAAACGCCTGCGCCCGTTTTCTCCTCTTGAATCCCAGTTGCTGTCTTGGACGGAACAACGGCCATGAGGACACTCGCCCGCTGCCATTCTTGACGCCTTGGTAGGACGGTGAGGTTGCTCCTCCAGACTCCTGCAGCGTGAGGTGAAGATCACCTGCTGGTGGTCGACGTCAATCAGGCTCGGAACCTCCCGCAGCGCAACGCCGCAACTCCGTAGCTGATCGGTATGAATGACGTCTGGACAGAATATTCACCCGAGAGTCGGACCGGGCAAGTTTTCGCGGCCTCAGTATCCTGGTGACGCTCGAGGAAGGGACGGCGACACTGTGACGGTGCAGATAACCATCACGAAATGTAGATCTTCCTCCCCTCTCCCAGCCTGATGCCCCGCTTTACTTCAGCTGGTAGGCAGCGTGCTGTCGTTCAGCATGCCTCTCCGGATGAGAGCAGCCCACCATGCTCTTGGCCGTGGACGTGTCGCTCGGGGCGTCGTACTGCAGGCCGCTGGCGTTCGCCGTCGCAGTCGTCTCGACACCACTGAGAAGCACTACCGCTGCCCGAACAAGCGCCGCCAGAACTGACCTGCCTTGGCCGTACCCTCCACCGATCCGGATGAACCCGGCGTCTGCATGCGGAACGCCTCACGCTGTTCTTCCTCATGTGCCCGGTGCTCATCCTGCAACCGTGAGGTCAGCTCACCTACCCCCATCCGCCCGGACAGCACCTCTCGAAGCAGCAGGGCATCGAGCGTCCCGAGCGAAGTGAGCTCCGTCTCCTCCAGCGGCCATGCGTGAACGTCAATGGTGAGCTCCTCGGCGGTGCTGATCAATGCGCTGAACGCCCGTTCGCCGAGCAGCGGCCAGCACTCGGCCCCGAGGACCTCACCACTGCGCAACTGCACCCTCCCGACCACCTGCTCTCCCCTCAGCAGCCTGATTTCGTATGCTGCCGTACTGACGGAGAAGAGCTGCAGCACGTCCGTCAGCGGGACCGCGGCGCTGCTCGCCTGAAACGCCGTCTGATGGTCGATCGGGGGAACGTCCGCGACGAGTTCTAGGTCCGCACTCCGGTCACTGACCACCGAGTGCAGCCGTGAACGCCTCGCCCCCGGTGCTTCCGTCTCGTCATCCAGCGTGGCGAGTTCAATCAACAGATGTTCACACGTTCCACTCAGGGACGCCGGGCGGACCAGCGCCGGAACAGTTCGCCTGACCCGAAATCTCCCCCCTTGCTGCCGGAACAGAATTCTCGCCGCTCTGACCCCCACTTTCGCTCCAACCATTCGTTCTGGCCGCAAGATCACGTCTATCGGCCGACCCGAGTCGATCGTCACCTCGAACGTCCCGGCGAGGGTCTTCAGTTCCCAGAACAACGACTCTCCCCGGTGGCACAAGTACCGGAAGAGGTCAGGCAACGAATCGTACGTGAATCCACCCTCGATCAGAGGCGCGTCGTCCGGAACGTTCATTCCTATATCTTCTCGGGCCCCGGCCGTGCTGTCCATGTAGAATCCCCCATCTGGATTGGGGACTTGACGGCGCTCGAGTTCAAACGGCAAGCTGCAGCTACTTCATTTCTACCAGGCAGTCTCCGACCAACGCCAGTAACCTTTTGAACTTCAGATGGCCGCTGAGCTTACTTAATCCTCCAGAGGTTAACTTGCCAGAATCCTTTATCAAATGTCAGACGGGACTGCCCAGTCGAGTGGACGCGCGGCAAAATGGAGCAATGTGGAGTGTGGGGATCTATGAAACACTGTTATTGAAGGTGGCCGTTGCCGAATCTCAGCAGCAGTTGCTCGACCAGCTCGTGAAAGAATCTGACAAGGCACTGACGGGCGTGACCCTCTGGCGTGAGGAAGGAGGAACCCTGACCCTCCAGGGGTGGTCCGGCACGTCCCAGGAAGAGGGCCTCCCCGTGCCTCTGCCCGGAGCGCCAGACTACCTGCTGGGCTGGACTCCTGACGCTCCCCTGCCCGCCTCGGTGCAGGCCATCGTGGGCCTGAGGTTGCTGTATCTCGATTCACTCAGCGAGAAGCTGCACTTGAACGATCAACTGTCGAGGCTTCACCACGCGGTCTTCACCGATCCACTCACGGGGCTGGACAACCGGCGGGCGTTCGAAACGCACCTGGAAGAGGCAGAGGCAGCTCAGGAGGATTTCGTCGTGGTGTTCATCGACCTCAACGGCTTCAAGAAGCTGAACGACGAGTTCGGTCATGCGCTGGGCGATTCGTTCCTGCGGGGGTATGGCGTGTGGCTTTCGCGCGTGACGCATGAGCGTGCCCACGTGTACCGCTTGAGCGGAGATGAGTTCGTGGTGATGGCGCGTGCTGTCCCGGTGCCGGAAGCATTTTCGACCTGGGCGCTGGAGCGGTTGCAGGTTCCGTTTATCGATGAGGTGAGCGCGGCGATAGGGATCGCGTGGCGGCACGAGTGCGAAAACGTGCCGGCGGTGTTGAGGCTGGCGGACGAGCGGATGTACGCCTTGAAGGAATCGCAGCGCTCCGGTACGGGTATCCCGCGGCGCTGGCGAGATCAGAAATTAAGCTGAATCTGGCCACTCCTTTTTCGGTGGTGCCTTAACTCGGCACCCGGCCGACAAAGGGCAGGGGTGGCCGTTGACCACGTCTGGAACGCCTGTTTCTGGTTGTTCTCCGGGACGTGGCGGATACGCTGGTGCGGGTTTTCTATTTAGGCATGCAGACGGAGGAATTCCTGCGCCCGTCTTCGTCGCCTGAATCCTGGTTACTGCCGCTCTTGACGTCGTGTGGGACGGTGAGACTGTTCAACCATATCGGTACAGCGCGCAGTGGAGATCACCTGCTGGTGATCGACGTAAACGAGACTCGGCATTTCCTGGATTCGCATCTGTATATCTGCATCTCCGCAGCGGGTCGGTACAGATCGTGTCTGGGATGTCGTACTCGCCAAGGCGTCCGGTCAGGAAAATCTTCGCAGCTTCAGTATCTCGGTGGCGCTGGAGGATGTCGAGCACAAAACCGTGCGCGTGGACCGCCTTTCACTGTCGTGTAAACCTCATCCAGAAGCCAACGGGCCAACCTTCAAACACCATTCGTGGAGGGTTGTGTGACTGACCTCAATACCGCGCCGGTGCAGCAATTTCTGGACGTCTCGGGTTCGGAGTTGGAAGCGGTGGTACAGCCGATCTGGGCGTGCTCGAAGATCGTTATTGAGAAGCGGTGCCGGTGGGGGGCATCGTCGATCACGGCAGGTCAGCCTGCCGTGAACCGGTTAAGGCGACACAACCTTATTGTCAGGGCGGTGTTATACGGCATTCATACACTGAAGATATGCGAGTGTCTTCCCTGCTGGCCATGTGTGTCCTGACCCTCACCACGCCGAGCGTCGCCCATGCCGCGAGCAGCACGGTGAGCCTCACCCTGAGCGTCGGTCGCAGCTGCGTGACTGTGAGTGGCGCAGACGCGGCCATGCAGACCATGCTGGTGCTGAAATGCAACAGCGGCAGCGCGGCGCCGCAGAGCCCGCTGGAAGTGGTGGCCGGGCCGATCGCTGACTGGCAGCTCTCCGGGCACAAGGGCAGCCCCGACGGCGGAGAACTCTTCACCTACATTCGCCGGAGTCCCTCAGAAGGTGCAACCGCCTCAGTCGATTTCTACTGAGGTTCCTGCACCTACCCTCAACAGAACACTCAGGGGACCAGGGCACAGGTGAGCGTGTCATTCCCCGGAGTTGCGGGGACCGTGCAGCGACGCGTCCCGGCATCCGGGTCTTCGGTGATGTCAAGCTGTGTCACGTCCACCACTTTCGGCAGCAGCACCCAGCCCTGGTCGTCACTGGTGTAGCTCCGGCCCGACTGGCCGCCCGCACGCAGTGACACCGAGCCGTAGGCGACCGGCTTGCCGTCCGGCCAGAACAGGTGCAGCCACTCGTTCTGTGCGAAATTGCTTTTCCAGTCGAGTTCCACGACGCCGTGCGGAGCGAGCGTCAGGTCGCGCTGGTCCTCCTGCACCGTGACGGTCAGGGGAATGTGGTCGAAATCAGGCAGCACAGTCACTGTCCGTACGCCCTCGCCCAGCAGCACCAGGGCGTCACCGTTGGCATCTGTGGTCACGCCCTGCGTGCCCACCAGCAGCGCCAGATTCGGCACGCCGGTGTGGATCAGCACCCCCGGCCCCGGCTCGCTGCGGTTCAGGTAGGTTCGGCTCCTGACGAGTGAGACCCCCACGTCGCCGTCAAGGTACAGGTCTCCCAACGTAGACGCACCGAAGGTCGCGGCGTAGTCGCGGTTCACGCTGTACTGGGCGGCAGCCACCACCTGCCCGGTGCCGTAGCCGAGACTGCCGGAAACCGTCTGTCCCGGCGCAAACTGGTAGGCCACCTGAGTGGCGGCACTCAGGGCGGGTCCCGAACGGGTCGCACTACCGCCCACAGCGCTGCTGTCCGCACCACCTGTCAAACTGGCCTGGGCCTGCACCGAGAGCACCGGGGTCGGCGTCCAGACCAGCCTGATACCGGCTCGCCACATGGAACCGGAAGCGACTGAGACACTGTACCCAAGGTCCGCGCCGACGGTGAAGGCGTCGCTCACCTGCCGGGTCAGACCGCCACTCAGGTCGTAGCTGGAAAGCCCCGGAATCGCTTGGGCTCGCAGGATGAAGGTGGAGCGCCCCGCACTGTGTCCCGCCTGCAGGGCCAGCTGTGTCTGTGACAGATCGTTCACCGGCAGGCTGAGGGCGGCCGCCACCCGCCACGTCTGGACGGTGTACGCCGCGTCGGTGACCAGCAGGAAGCGGTTGGTCCGGGTCGAATCGTAATCGGCGGACGCGCCGGCACTCAGAAACGCGTCGGCGTAGCGGACCGAGAACTGTCCTCGCGTGACTGGCTGCGACAGCAGGAACTGTCCAGCCACACTCCAGGATTCACTCAAACCGTAGATTCCGGTCAGATCAGCAGCGGGAGAAACGGTGGGGACCGTGGTGCCGTTTCCTGTGGGGTCCAGCACCGACTGGCCGATGACTCCGACGTGGGCGAGCGCGGCCGCGCTGCGCGCACTGACGGTCACGTCGGACACCTGATAGGGACGTTCTATTCGGCGCGTCCCGCTCGCGTCGCGCACTTCCACGACTACCGACCCCGAGGGCGAAGCGACCGGGATGTTCTTCAGGGTCAGCAGTCCGGCGCGCGCTCGGAAGCTCTGCCCGGCCTCACCGTTGACCGACACCAGGATATCTCCGTCCAGTGGCAGCTCGAAGGTGAGTGAAGGGATGCGGTAGGCGCGCGCACTGCCCAACCGGGCCTCGAGACCACTGATCTGCTGGTCGCTGAAGCCGAACCGGCGGCCGCTGCCCGACTCGGAGACGACGGACACGCCTGCTCCTACGGCGAGGTCGTCGCTGAGATCGTACAGGCCGCGTGCCGACCCGCTCAGACGCGGGTCGGCGATGAGTCCACTCTCGCTGGCACTGATCCCGGCGGCCGCCCGCGCCACCTGGTACCCGGCACTGAGCGTGACTGCCTGGGTGAGCGAAACCGCCGCTCCGTCGCCTGATCCCGGCTGACGCTCAGCATAGACGTGCGCTCCGAAGGTGGTCACCGGCAGCACCGTGCCGGACGGTGCCGCCGAGCGCTCGACCGGGGTCAGGTCGAGCATGTTGCCTGGAAGCAGGTCGAGACGCGTGCGCACCTCCAGCGTGAGTTCGCCAGGGTCGTAGATCACGTCGAGCAGCGGACTGAGCCGCACGAACGTGGCGTCGGGGCAGCTCACCGTCTCGGCCGCATAGGCGGCCTCGGAAGAGCGCAGCAGATCGGCGTTGACCCAGGTCTCCCCCTCGCGGCTGAGCAGGAGGCTCCCGCCGCGCCCGGAGCCATTGATGCTGGTGTCCACGAAGGTCCGGGGGATGGCGCAGACGTCCTGCATCCGGGCGGCAGTGGTCTGCATGACTTGAGCCGCGGCCGGACGCTGAAGAGCTGGGGCGGACTGAGCACCCTGGACCGTGCCCACCTCTCCGATCACCGACTGGGCTTGCGCGGCACCGACGGCCATCAGCACGCTCAACCCCAGAACAGCGTTTCTCTTTCGGCAGAACCGCTGTCGCTCAGCGGGAAACCGTGAGCGGCTCACGTTTCTCCTCGCCCTGGGCGTCGCGGTACACCAACTGCACCGCGCCAGTCGCGGCATCCAGGCCTGTCAATGGGAGCCTGAGCACCGAGTTGCCGAGCACGGCCGTGCTGCCGATGTCCACCGTCTGTGCCCCTTGCACCTGCAACTGGCGCAGGGTCAGGTGACGGTTACCAGTGTTGGTGAGCAGCAGCTCCAGCTCGCCCGAAGCAGCGAGAGTCACCTTGGCGCTCAGCTTGGGGGCGCTGCTGGGCGGAGCGATGTAGACCGGCAACGTGATGGTGCTCAGACTGTTCACGCTCAGCTGCGCGTCGGTGTTATTGACAGCGGTTGGGGCGGCGTCCGTGATCGCCACCTGACGGATGAAGACCCGGTAGGTCAGCTCGTCGTCTCCGACTTTTTTCAGCACCCCGACCCGGATCACCTGTGCGGAGCCGGGCTGCACCGTGAACTCGGGCGGGTTGGCGACGACGTCTCGCGTCGGAGTATAGACGTACGCGCCGTTTTCAGTGCTCCAGTGCATCACCTCGACCCGGAACTTCATTGGCACGGCACTCTGGTTCTCGAACCGGACCTGTGCGGTGTTGCTGCTCAGCGGATTGATGTTGTAGGCGGTGGGCGAGACCAGCATCGCCTGCGCTGCGGCCATGGGCAGCAGGCAGAAGGCGAGCACGGCCAGAAGGAAGCGTTTCATGGGAGGACTCCTGAGGCGAGGGGCACGGCGCTCACCGCCAGCCGCACCTGATACTGACCGCTTGCCAGGCTCAGCTGACCCGGGGCCACCCACAGGTCGAGGTCGAGATGATGGCTGCCGTTGAAAGATGCTTCGGGCGGCAGGTTCTGAACCTCCACGCGTGCAGGCGCCATGCCCGCAGGGCCTGAGAGCAACGTCAGTTGCAGTGTAGCGAGAGGTCCTCGCAGCACTTCTCCACCACTCTCGATGCGCAGCACGTACCGGCCAGTCTCCGGGCAGCGCACCTGCACGCTGATCATGCCCCGTGCCCCGCTGCTGACGCGGTAATCATCCAGCCGCGCCGAACTCTGCACCTCGCATGGGGGTGTTTCAGGACTGGCCCGTACCCCCGGTGTGAGGGTCAGCAGGCCCAGAGCAGCAAGCAGGTGGAAACGGCGGATCATGCGCACCTCCATGTGCGGTCGGAAACGGATGACAAAGGCGAGGCGACCTTCCCCCACGGGCAGGTCGCCTCGGCCCGGCTGAGCCTATCTGACCGGATTACTCGTCGTAGCTGTAGGTGACGACGAGGTCGCCTTTGTACAGGCCACCAGGGATGGACCAGGCCTGGTTCGCCAGGGTCGCGCTGCCACCCACGTGGAAGCTGGCCTTGACTTCGTGGTAGTCGTACGGCCCATAGCCGATGTTGTTGGTGAAGCTCCCTGCCTGGCTGAAAGACATGGTCAGCGGGTGCTGGGCGTCCCAGGCATCGGTGGTAATATTGAAGGAACTGGTGCCGTTCGACATCGTGACCCTGGTAGGCGTCGTCACCTTAAGCGCGGTGCCGCGGTTGCAGTCCACGGCCGCAACAACTACCGGATTGATCACGTGGTTGGTGATGGCGTTGATCGTGCCGAGGTCGACAGTAGGGTAGGTACGGCTGAAGCTGTCGGAAACCCTGCCACCGACGTTGGCGAGCTGGCAAAAGTTGTTCACCTTCAGCGTCAGGGGCGTAGTCTGCGAACCAGTCACGGTGGCAGCGCTGGCGGTGCCGAGCAGCAGGGCGGTCGCGAACAGAGCAATGTTCTTCACGGTGTACTCCTAGTGGCGGTCTGATGCCAGAACCAGCCGGGTGAGAGGGCCTAGGAACCAAGCCTGACCAGCGGAAGAGAGACGGGATCGCTCCCAGCTCTACTCCTTTGAAAGATGCGAAGAACCGTTGGAATGGAGTTGCCTCCACCCGTGCACGTCCACCGCTGCTTTTGCTGTGAGAGAAAATTAATACTATGAGCGTAAATTAAGCGTTAATTAAGCGTAAATGTTGAGCCAATGAACAGGGAATGGAGGCGCTCGGCCTTCATTCCCTGGCACCGACCCGGTGAGCGTCAATCGTCGGCGCTGACCGCCTCCTGCTTGCTCGCCTTGTCCGCAGCCGGACGGCCGAGAATCAGGTCGGCCGCTTTCTCGGCGATCATGATGGTCGGCGCGTTGGTGTTGCCGCGCGTGATCTCGGGCATCACGCTGGCGTCCACCACCCACAGCCCTTCGAGGCCGCGCACCCTGAGG
>Ga0160427_10001329_pt1 | contig 15182 bp, 15 predicted proteins | sample SolpanmetagenomL_FD_108194 | JGI IMG/M metagenome (GOLD analysis project Ga0160427, IMG submission 108194) | Solar panel surface microbial communities from Lawrence Berkeley National Laboratory, California, USA - L | ecosystem: Engineered > Built environment > Solar panel > Unclassified ...
AACCCCGCCAACTTCTACGACCAGCTCATCGAAATCGACCTCAACACGCTGGAGCCCTACGTGAACGGCCCGTTCACGCCGGACGCCGCCTGGCCGATTTCGCAGTTTGCCGCCGCCGTAAAAGAGCACGGCTGGCCTGAGAAGTTGGAAGTGGGCCTCATCGGCTCGTGCACCAATTCGTCATACGAAGACATTACCCGCGCCGCTAGCATCGCGCAGCAAGCCGTAGAAAAAGGCTTGCACGTAGCGGCCGAGTTCACCATCACGCCCGGCTCGGAGCTGGTGCGCTACACTGTGGCCCGCGACGGCCTGCTCGACACCTTCGCCGAGATGGGCGGCGTGGTACTGGCCAATGCCTGCGGCCCGTGCATCGGGCAGTGGGCCCGCCACACCGACGACCCCAAGCGTCGTAACTCCATCATTACGAGCTTCAACCGCAACTTTGCCAAGCGCAACGACGGCAACCCGAACACCCACGCTTTCGTGGCTTCGCCCGAAATCGTGACGGCCTTCGCTATCGCGGGCAGCCTGGCCTTCAACCCGCTCACCGACTCACTGCCCGGCAAAAACGGCAACGTGATGTTTGACGAGCCCCGTGGCCTCGAAATGCCCCCGGCTGGCTACGCCGTGGAAGACGCAGGCTTCCAGGCCCCCGCTGCCGATGGTAGCGGCGTGCAGGTGCTCGTGGACCGCAACTCGGACCGCCTCCAGCTTCTGGAGCCCTTCAAGCCCTGGGAAGGTACCGACCTGCTGGGCTTGCGCGTGCTCATCAAGGCGCAGGGCAAGTGCACCACCGACCACATCAGCATGGCTGGCCCGTGGTTGAAGTTCCGCGGCCACTTGGATAATATTTCCAACAACATGCTCATCGGCGCCACCAACGCCTTCACCGGTGAAACCAACGCCGTGAAGGACAGCGGCACCCAGGGCTCGCCCTACGTGCCCGTGCCGCAGGCGGCCCGCGTGCTCAAGAGCCTGGGCATCGGCACTATCGTTATCGGCGACGAAAACTACGGGGAAGGCAGCTCGCGCGAGCACGCTGCCATGGAGCCCCGCCACCTCGGCGTGCGCGCCGTGCTGGTGAAAAGCTTCGCCCGCATTCACGAAACCAACCTCAAGAAGCAGGGTATGCTGGGCCTCACCTTCGCCAATAAGGCCGACTACGACCTGATTGAGGAAGACGACCAAATCGACATCCTCGGCCTCACGAGCTTCGCCCCCGGCCAGCCGCTGCAAGTGCGCCTGCGCCACGCCGACGGCGACACCGACCTCATCACCGTCAACCACACCTACAACGAAGGCCAAATTGCTTGGTTTAAGGCTGGCTCGGCTCTGAACCTCATCAAGATGCAGGAGATGGGCGCGGCAGTGGCATAAGCTGCTGGTTTGCTGAAGTAAGTATTAATTGTGAAAACGGCCACTCTGGGAAACCGGGGTGGCCGTTTTGGCTAAATAAAAACGCTACTAATTATGCTGCGCTGGGTTGACGTGCTAAAATTTGCCAAATACAGTAATCCAGAGCCACCCCGGCTTATTGAAAAAACGGAAGCCGAATGGCAGGCTGAGCTAACGCCCGCGCAGTTTCGGGTGCTACGGCAGCAGCATACCGAACCGCCGTATCGCAACGCCTATTGCCGCTCCTACGAACCTGGGCTCTATGCGTGCGTGGGTTGCAGCAGCCTGCTATTTGATGCCCATACAAAATACCACGCTATTTCGGGCTGGCCCAGCTTCACGCAGCCAATTACCAAAAACGCCATTAAATATGCCTTCGACGAAAGTAATTATATGCAGCGCATAGAAGCTAGCTGCAACGTGTGTGGCGGGCATTTAGGGCATGTTTTTCCCGATGGCCCGGCCCCAAGCGGCATTCGCTATTGCATAAATTCGGAGAGTATAAGTTGGCAGCGGGTAATGCCTTTTTAGCAGTTGAATAATACGAGTGCCCAAAAACAATTATGAGATGAGCCGTGCGCTACCGGCGCGCGTTTTTACCCCAGTTTATGCAGCCGCCTGTTCGCCCTACGATTCCCGTTGCCGGTTTTATTATTACCCTGCTCGGGGCCATATTATTTTCTACTAAAGCCATTATCGTCAAGCTGGCATTTGGTGCCACGCACACCGATGCCCTGACGCTGCTCACGCTACGCATGGTGTTTTCGCTGCCGTTTTATGCGGGCGCAGCGCTGTTTGTAGCGGGCCAGAAAGCCAATGTGCGCATGACGCGCCCTCAGTGGGGGCTGGTTATTTTACTGGGAATACTGGGCTATTACGTAAGTAGTCTGCTCGATTTTATGGGCCTGCAATACGTGTCGGCAGGCCTGGAGCGGCTTATTCTATTTCTGTATCCCAGCTTCGTGGTGTTTATCAATGCCATTTTTTTCAAGCAGCGCATTACAAATACTCAAAAGTGGGCGCTACTGCTCACGTATCTCGGCATCGGGCTGGCTTACGTGGGCGAATTAACCTTTGACACAAGCCGGCAGGGAATTTATTTCGGCAGCTTACTGGTGTTTTTATGCGCCATTACTTATTCACTGTACATAGCGGGCAGCGGGAAATTAATTCCGCTGGTGGGTGCCACTAAGTTTACGGCCTACGCGATGCTGGCCGCCACGGCGGGTATATTCACGCATTTTGCGCTAGTGGGGCAGGGCGGGCTGCTGGTAGCAGGCCGGGCGCTGTGGGGCTATGGCTTGCTGCTGGCCGTATTTTCCACCGTATTACCCTCCTTTTTAATATCGCAGGGCTTGAAAAGAATTGGCGCTAATAATGTGGCTATTATCAGCGGCATTGGGCCGGTTTCGACCATCGCGCAGGCGTATTTTTTATTAAATGAGCGCATTTTCGTGGCCCAGATTATGGGCACCATCTTGGTGGTAGTAGGCGTGCTGCTGCTCAGTTGGAAACGGCCCGCCGTGGCAGCTACGGCAAGCTAGCGTTTGGGGCCGGTAGGCAGCCCAATTGCCACTTTAGCGTATAGGCGGCAAGGTAGGCGCGCTTTTTGCCGGGCACCGCCGCTAACTGCTTTCTTTTTTCTATGCCTTTGCCAACTCTTCGGGCGGTGGGGCTGGCCTGCCTGCTTCTGCCGCTGGGCCGGCCGGCCCTCGCCCAGCAGCTTCTTAATAACGACGGCTTTCAGCGCCGCAACGGCCAGATGCAGCTCGTGCGCAACGGCCAGGCGCGCCCCATGACCCACGACGCCCACCTGCCCACCGGCGCAGTCGTCACGAAAGACGGCTTCATCATTGCGGCCGGCGGCCAGCGCACCGAGCTGCGCGAGGGCCAGGGCTGCGACCTGCGCGGCCGGCCGGTAGCCGTGCGCACTACTGCCAGCGGTGCCCTGGCGCTGGCCAGCCCAGCAGCCCCGGCCCGGCGCGCCGCGCCGCAGCCGGCCCCTGGCCCGCCGGTGTCGGTGCTAGAGGCACTACTGGGGCCAGCCGGCGCGGAGGGTGGCTATTATTTCAATGGTAAAAAGTGGAAGAAAAACCACGGCAAGGGCCACCGAAGAGGTCACGGCCGGGGCCACGATAAAGACGAGAACGACGACTAACCGGGCTGCGGCCTGACCTTTGCCGGGTAGCTGGCCCCTGGGTTCACTGCCGCCGCCCGGTCTTTTACGCCTATGGTTTCTTATTACCTCACTACGCCCTTTCCTGACTCCGCCCGCCAGCGTTTATTCGAGGCCGTGGCGGCGGCCTTGCAGGCCGAGCCGGCAGGGCCGGCTACGCTGCTGCTGGGCCACGTAGCCGTGACCGACGAGGCTGGCCAGGTGCCATTTGATGCGGTGGTGGTGCGGCCGCACGGCATTACACTGCTGCTGCTGGTGCCCGGTGGCGGGCGGCTCAGCGTGCCGGCCTTGGGCTACGGCGCGTGGCAGCTGAATGGGCGCCCCCTGGCGGCGCGCGGCGGGTTTGACAACCTGTTTGAGCAGTTTGGGCAGCAGAAGACTGATTTGGCCGATTGGCTGGCCTCGCATTTGCGCCCGGAGCAGGCCAATCTGCACTTTATCAGTGGGCTGGTGCTATTCAGCGAGCCCATTATGTTTGCGCCCGATGTGGAGCCGGCGCTCAGCAGTGCCCTGGCCACTGGCTTTCAGCTGCTGGCCAACGTGGCCGACCTGCCACAACGCCTGCGCCAGCTGGCCACGCCCGAAATCAACCTCAGCCCCGAAGAGCTGGCCGAGCTTGCCGGCAGCTTACTTCCTGAAGGTGAGCAAACCACGCCGGTGCCCAGCCCGGCCTTGGAGGGCTCGACTAGCATGCCGGCCGCCAGCGAAGCGGCCAGCTTTTTGAGCCAAAAGGCCCGCAAGCTATGGGGCTGGCTCGGCGCGGCCGACATCCCCGATGAAGACCCGCCCTATGGCTACGACCCCCAGGTGGCGGCCGAGGCCCGCCGCGAAGAAAAGCAGCAGCTGGAGCAGCTTCGCCAGCAAATGCAGGCCGATATGGCCGCCCAACTCCGCCACCTCGAAGCCCGCGAAAACGAGCGCGAGCGCAGCATTGCCCAGCTGCGTGCCCAGCTGGCTCAGGCCCCGGCCGTGGCTCCCGAGGCCGCCCAGCTCGAAGCCCGGCTAGCCGCCGAAAACCGTGAGCAAGCTGCCCAGGAAGCCGCCATGCAAGCCTCGCAGGCCGAAGCCGCCACCCGTAACCAAGAGCTGGACGCCAAGATTCAGCAGCTCGGCCAGCTCATTGAGCGGCTGAACGCGCAGGCGGCTGCGCCAGTGGTAGCACCCGCGCCATTTGTGCCCAATGAGCCAGCCTCACCCAGTACCCCGCCGCCCGCGCCAGTCGTGGAGGTGCCATTGGTGCCAGCCCCGGCCGCTGCTGACCCGCCGCCAGCTGTGCCCGCGCCAGCCCGGCCCACGGTGGCCGAGCCAGTGTCAACTACTGCGGTGCCTTCAGAAAATCCCGTGTTGGCCATTGCTAAGCCAGCGGTTCCCACGTCGGTAGCGTCAGCGGCTACGCCGGTGCCTCCTAAGCCGGCGCCGGCCGCAACGGCGCCAGTGGGTGCCGCTACGGCCCGGCTGGCTACGCCCGCTCCGCTGGTTTGGACGAGCTATTGGGCGGGCTTGCAAGCCAAGGGAGCGTCGCTAGCCGCTGCTGCTGCCCCGCAGGCGGCGCGGGCGTGGGCGTGGCTGCAACAGGGCCAGCGGCGGCGCGTGGCGGCGGGCGGGCTAGCTGCGCTGGTCCTAGTAGGGTGGGGGGCTGGCCACCTGGGCAGCAGCCCGCCCGTGCCTTTTCAAGAAAATGGCCGCTGGGGCTTTGCCGATGCTGGCGGTAAGGCTGTCATTCCAGCGCAGTTTACGGCGGTGGAGCCCTTCTTTGCGGGGCGGGCGGTGGTGGCCAAGGCGGGCGCGTACGGCATGGTAGATGAAGAAGGTAAGGAAATAATAGCCCCCGCCTACGATGCGCTCAACCCCTACGCCGGTGGCTACGCCCGCGCCCGGGTGGGCGACACCTATACCTTCATCGACGAGCAGGGGCAGGAGTTCGATACCTACTATTTCAATGCGCTCGACTTTGCTGAGGGCCACGCCGCCGTGCTCGACCACCGGGGCTGGCACTACATCAGCGGCCCCACCGAACCTGAAAAGCCGGTCATTTTTCCCGAAGCCTATTCCTTCGTCGATGGCCTGGCGCGGGTGCGGCTGGCCGACGGCTACACGTTCATCACCCCAGCCTACCTCGATGACCCCAGCCAGGGTACTAAGCCCTTCGGCCGTTACCAGCTGGCCACCGATTTTGCCGACGGCAAGGCCCGCGTGACGCAAAATGGCCGCCAGTTTTTTATCGATAAGGACGGCGACGAAGTGAAATAGCCCGTACTACTTCCTCTTGTAGTACCAATTTTCATTCCCGATGAATCACCGCACCCTGGGCAAAACCGGCTTCTCCGTCTCTGAAATCAGCCTCGGCACCTGGCAGGTGGGCGGCAAATGGGGTGAGCCCTTCAGCCACGCCAACGCCGACCACATCCTGAACGCCGCCGTGGACGCGGGCATCAACTTCATCGACACGGCCGACGTGTATGGCGACGGAGAGAGCGAAAAAGCCGTGGGCCGCCTCGTGCGCAGCCGCGCCGGCGAGCGCATTTTTGTGGCTACCAAGTGCGGCCGCCGCTTGCAGCCTCACACCGCCGACGCCTACCAGCCCGCCGCCCTGCGCGGTTTCGTGGAAGATAGCCTGCGCAACATGCAGCTCGATACCATCGACCTGATTCAGCTGCACTGCCCACCCACCGAGGTGTACTACCGCCCCGAGATTTTTGAGCTGTTTGACCGGCTTAAGGAGGAAGGCAAAATTCGTAACCTGGGCGTGAGCGTGGAAAAAGTGGAAGAGGGCTTGAAAGCCATCGAGTACCCAAATGTGACGACGTTGCAAGTGATTTTCAACATGTTTCGGCAGCGGCCGGCCGAGCTGCTGTTTAAGGAAGCTCAGCGCCGCGACGTGGGCCTGATAGTGCGCGTGCCGCTGGCCAGCGGACTGCTCACGGGCAAGTTTTCGGCCGAAACGCAGTTCGACAAAGACGACCACCGCAACTTCAACCGCGACGGCGCGGCCTTCGACAAGGGCGAAACCTTTGCGGGCGTGGACTATAACACTGGGCTAGCCGCCGTGGAAGAGTTGAAAAAGGTGTTCCCCGGCCAGCCGCAACTCGCCCCGCTCGCGCTACGCTGGATACTCATGTTTCCGGAAGTGAGCTGCATCATCCCCGGCGCTTCCAAGCCCGAGCAGCTGCTTTCCAACCTAAAAACGGAGGAATTGCCGGCCCTCACGGCCGAGCAGCTAAGCGCCGTGCGCGGCATCTACGACCGCCTCATTCGGCCGCAGGTACACCAGTTGTGGTAGCCGCCGAAGCCGTTGGCTTACTGGCGTAGTAATTAATCGAACGTGCGGCTGACGAAGGCATCCTTCGTCAGCCGCACGTTTGGGTTTTGGCAAGTAATGTGTTAATTAACTGGTAGTTTAATGCGGTAGAGCCGAAACGGGTAATCGACCTTGCTTTGCCCGCCGTTCCACTTGGGGGCGCGGTTTATCTGGGTGGCGGTGAGGTAGAGGTAGCCGTCGGGGCCGAGGGCGAAGGTGTCGGGCCAGCTCAGGCGCGGGTCGTGCAGCAGCGTTTCGAAGCGGCCATCGGGCGTGACGCGCCGGATAGCGTAGTTGGGCGAGTCGGAGAGGTAGATGTTGCCGGCCGCATCAGCCAGCATGCCGTGGCTTACGCCGGTTTCGCCCACCGTTTCGACGTGGCTGGCCAGCGCGGCGGGGGCTAGCGTGGGGTCAGCTAAGTATTGGGTTTCAAGGCGGTAGAGCTTGGTCTGGTTGATGGCCCGGAAGTAGAAATACTTGAAATCGTGAGTTAGCGCAATGCCATTCACATTACTGCTGAAGGGTTTACCCGTTTTGTCTTTCACTTCCTTGCCATCGAGGCGCAGCACAAAGCCCGGCTCGGTAGTGGTCGATTTATCGCCTTGCAGCACTAGGCGGCTTTTGCCGGTGCGCAAGTCAAGCACCACAATGGCCGCCAGCACGGGGTCGGAGAGGTAGGCGAGTTGGCGCTGGGTGTCAATGCGCACGTCGTTGAGGCCGGTGCGCTCACGCGGCAGGTCTTCGAAGCGGTAGGTGCGCTCCACTTTATTCGTGGCCAGGTTGATTTTCAGCAGCTTGATGCCCGCGATAACCGGTGCCTGGTCATCGGGGTTGCTGGGGTCGAGCACCCACAGGTTGTCGTCGGCATCGACTACGGCGGCCTGCACATTCACGAAGCGCGTGGCGGCCTGCGTCGAGTCCCACTGGTTCCAGAGGGCGCTGGGGTAGGGGATGCGCTGGCCGTTGACCAACTCGGCCAGGCCATAGTTGTACGAATAATTCTGGTCGTTTTTCTTCTTGGGAAACGTCAGGAAGATGCGCCCCTTGTGCGACACGCCCACCCCAATGGGCTGGTAATGCCCCATTTGCGCCACTTCTTCCAGGGGTAGCTTAAGGTCTTGAGCGTTAGCTGACAGCATAAGTGAAAGGGCGGGGAAAGCGAGTAAGGCGCGGAGCGTCATCGAAGAAAAGCACGGCCGGAAAAGACAGCCGCTAGGTGCCTACGGGCAGATTTTGCCCAGGGTTGATACAGAAAGCTGCCGGGCCGGGCCGCTTGGCTTCCGGCGCAACCTTGCCGTGCGGGCTGGGGTAGGAATAGAAAGGTGCCCTGGAAGTGCCTGCTACTACCTCGTTTTACTATGCGTTTAGCTATTCGTTCTATGCTGGGAGTCGGGCTGGCCCTGGCCAGCCTGCCGGCGGCCGCCCAGGCCCCGCGCTACCTCACTACTGGCCGCATCACGCGCCAGAGCCCGGCCCTCGACCAGGTGCTGGCCCCAGCGGCCCGGCTCGCTATTATTTCCTCGGGCCACGCCCACGTTGAAGGCCCGGTTTGGGTCCCCGACAGCAGTATGCTACTGTTTACGGACACTCCCACCCGCACTATCTACCGCTGGCAGCCTGCCGCTGGCAAGCGCACGAAGTTTCTGGAGTACAGCGGCTACACCGGCCGGATGCCTTATAGCAAAGAGCCGGGTAGCAACGGCTTAGCGCTCGATAAGCGTGGCAACCTTCTCCTCTGTGAGCACGGCGACCGCCGCCTGGCCACCCTGCCGCTAGCCGAAAAAAGTGGTAAGCGCACGCTCGTCGATAACTACCAAGGTCGCCGCCTCAACAGCCCCAACGATGTGCTGGTGGCCCGTGATGGTACCCTATACTTCACCGACCCGCCCTTCGGCCTGCCGCAGCAAGCCCAAGACCCGCGCCAGCAGGCGCCCAGCGGTGGCGTGTACCGGCTGTCCCCCAGCGGCCAGCTCACCCTCGAAACTACCGAGCTTCCCCTGGCCAATGGCCTGGCACTCAGCCCAGATGGTCGCACGCTCTACGTATCGAACGCCGATTCGCTGCGGCCGGTCATTCTGGCCTATGAAGTAGGTAAGGCCGGCAAGCTGGGCAAGAGCCGTCCCTTCTTCGACATGCGAGCCCTGCCGCGTACCCGCTTCAAGGAAGTGCCCGACGGCCTGAAGGTAGACCGGGCGGGCAACGTATATGCCAGCGGTTTCGGCGGGCTGCTCATCATCTCGCCGCAGGGTCAGCTACTTGGCACCGTCGACCCCGGCGAAACGGTGGCTAATTGTGCCTGGGGTGACGATGGCCACGCGCTGTACCTCGCGGCGGGTACGTTCGTATGCCGCCTGCAAACCTTGGCGCAGGGAGTAATGAGTAATGAGTAATTTTTGTCTTGTTACCCATCACCTATCACCCACTACCCGCGCCTCTCGGGGCTTTTGCACAAGGTAGTAGTAGGCCAGAATGCCCAGGCCAATAACGAAGGGAATGATAGCCAAGTGCTTGCCATCAGTAAGGGTGCCAATGCGCACAGTGTCGAAGCCGAAAAACTCGCTGAGCATCCAGTAGGAGTTGGCCGCAATCCAAAAGACGATGGCCAGGTTGTGGGCTAGCTCGGAGGGCATGGCGCGGGTGCGCCAGGCGATGACGAGCGCAATACCCAGCGTGGGCACAATCATGGCAATGCCCAGCGGCTTCCACACCATGCACCAGCTAATGTCTTTGATGAGCCAGAAGAGAATGTGCCTATTCTCCATCTGGCGGTAGCTGGCCGGGATGGCGTAAACTTCTGGGTCGGTGGGCTGAGACATGGCGGCGAAAGCAGCGGGGAGCGGGTTACTTTTGGCAGAATTGCGTACTAGCCCGTAAAATTAACCTTGCCTTATGTCGCCTCTGCTGCGCAAAACGTTAAAAATAACGGCCTACTCGGTGGGGGCCATCGTGGGTGCGGCGGCCGTGTACTACGGCGTGGCGCAGGTGTTGTCACGCATTCCGGTGGCCGCTGAGGCTACGGAGGAGGCTGCCACGGTGCCGTTTTTTATTCACTCCAACGGGGTGCACACCGACTTGGTGATGCCCATCAGAAGCAGCTTTATCGACTGGAGCCAGCAGCTGCCCTTCTCCAACACGCAGGCCAACGATGCTACCTATCACTTCGTGGGCATTGGCTGGGGCGATAAGGGCTTCTACCTCGATACGCCCACCTGGGCCGAGCTAAAGCCGAGCACGGCCATTCAGGCCGGCTTTTGGCTGGGCAGCACGCTCATGCACGCCACCTACTACCGCGAGGCCGACCTGGTGGCCAGCCCGCAGTGCGTGCCGCTGCACCTCACGCCGGCCCAGTATCAGCGCCTGATTGCCTACGTGCAGCAAAGCTTTCAGCGCGACGCGGCCGGACAGTTCAACTGGATTGCGGGTCACAGCTACGCCGACCACGATGCCTTCTACGAGGCCAACAACCGCTACAGCGTGCTCAACACCTGCAACACCTGGGCTAATAACGGCCTGAAAATCAGCGGACAGAAGGCCAGCTTCTGGACGCCGTTTGACACGGGTATTCTGTATCAATATCGGAAATAGTCGCCTGCGTTGCGCTCGCAAGGACATACTTATTTACTGCTCACTGCCAACTCCTTCAGCACCTGGGGCACGCCAATGCTGGCGGGCTCCGCTACGTAGCGCACACCGCGCCGGCCGCTCACCTCAGGCTGGTGGGGGTCGATGAGGTACACGGGGCAGCTAGCCGGGGCGTAGTGCAGCAGCCCAGCCGCCGGGTACACCTGCAAGGAAGTGCCCACCACGAGCAGCGCATCGGCGGTAGCCACGATTTCGGCGGCTTCTTCGATGGCGGGCACCATCTCGCCAAACCACACGATGTGCGGGCGCAGCTGGCCACCGTCGGCGGCCAGGTCGCCCACAGCGATGTCGCCGGGGCAGTCGAACACGACGTTTTCGTTCTTCACCGAGCGCATCTGGCGCAGCATGCCGTGCAAGTGCAGCACTTGGCTGGAGCCAGCCCGCTCGTGCAGGTCGTCCACGTTCTGGGTAATAATGCTGACCGTCCAGCCCGGTACTTCCTCGAAGCCGGCCAGGGCTAAGTGGGCATCATTTGGCGCTACTTCGCGGGCCTGCGCGCGGCGCTTATTATAAAAGTCAAGCACCAGCGCCGGGTTGCGGGCAAAGGCCTCGGGCGTAGCCACATCCTCGATGCGGTGCTCTTCCCAGAGCCCGTTGGTGTCGCGGAAAGTGCGAATTCCGCTTTCGGCCGACACACCGGCGCCGGTAAGTACTACAAGGTGAGGCATTTATTTAACGATTAATTAGCTAATGGTCAATGGGTAATGTTTTGCCGAAAGCTAGGTCACGACTGGCGCGCCTCTCGCTCCCGACCACCAGCCATCTTTCTACGCGCTAGGACTTGTACGAGATTAGCCGTTACGTATTGAAAATTACTCACTGAAAAACCTGTTCATACTGCCGCTCGGCAAAGTTGCGCAGGAGCTGAAAGGCAGCATCCACCTCCTGGGCGTCTTCGCTGAGCAGGTTGCCGTAGACCACGCGGTCGGTGGCACGCAGGGCGCGCCGCACGTTTTCGTCGTTGTGGAAATGCTCGGTAAGCTCCTTGGTAGTTAAGGAGTTGAGGTTGGTGTCCTCCAGGCTGGATAGGTAGTTTTTCCAAAGCATCACCGTGCGCTCTACCAGCGGCGCCGAGCGCGAGAGCGTGAAGCGCTCGGCATTGCGGGCAAACTGGGTGAGGAAATACACGTGGTTTTTGCGGCGCTTGTAGTGGCCGTAGCGTTGGCGCCAGCGCCGGCCGTAGAGCGCCCAGGCGCCGCCGGCCAGGGCCAGCGCGCCCACCAGGCCTGCCAGCCAGAACGGGTAGTTGAAGGCCGGCGCCAGCGGCAGCGCCCGGTACGTGGTGCGCAGCGCGGGCGGCCCGGCCGCTTCGGGGAGCGCGGGGGCCAGCCGATGCAGCCGCACCTGCACTGCGGGCGGCAGCAGGCGCAGTGTATCGGTGGCACCGTGCAGCAGTAGTACCGGTAGCTGCAAGGCCTGCACCGGCGCCAGCGAAAACGTGCGCAGGTGATACACCACCCGGTCGAGGCTGCGGCCGTTTTCGGTGCGGGTGGGCAGCCAGCGCCGCCCCGCGTACTCAAACGGACCGAAGGAAGCCAGCGAGTCGGGAAAAACAACCTCCTCGGCCGGGGCGTGGGCGTAGCTCAGCACGTAGTCGAGCGGCTGGCCTATCTCCACCACCGCCCGCGAAAACCGGCCCACCGGCCCCGTACCCGACTTCGCCACGGCGCCCGGGGCAGCCAGGCCCAGCAGCCCCCCGGCCAGCAGGGCCGGCAAAGCACCGCGTAAAAAACGAGTTGACTGTACCATCTGTCTCTATCCTCGGCGCTGCCGAAACAGCCCCACTAGTTGCGGCACAAAGTCTTCATCGGTGCGCAGCGTGAGCAGGCTCACGCGCTGGCGGCGGCAGAGGGTGCGCAGCGCCAGCTGCCGCGCCTGGGCCTGGGCCGCGTGCTGGGTGCGAAAGCCGGGCGCCGATGTATCGACCCAGCGCAGTAGGCCGGTTTCGGCGTCGCGCAGGGGCACAATGCCCAGCGCCGGGAACGCGGCCTCTTGCGGGGCCAGCAACTGCACCACTACCAGGTCGTGCTGCCGGGCCAGCATGGTCAGCTCGCGCTCGTAGTTTTCGTCGATAAAATCGGAGATGAGAATAACCAGGCTGCGGCGCTTGACCAGGCCCAGCAGCTGCCGGATGCCCGTGGCCACGCTCGTGTGCCCCGAGGCAGGCACCAGGCCATAGAGGCGCTGAAGCAGCGCATAGGCCGCCCGCAGGCCCTTGGCCGGGGGCATGTACAGCTCCTTGCCTTCAGAAAAAGCCAGCAGGCCCAGCGCCGAATCCTGGCGGGCGGCCGAGAGCGCCAGCACGCCGGCCAGGTCGCGGCCCAGGTCGAGCTTGCACTGGCTGCCGCCCGGCCCGCCGCCGATGCGCTGCGAGGCGCTCACGTCGAGGGCCACCAGCACCTGCTGCTCGCGCTCTTCCTTGTAGGTTTTGACGAAGGTGCCGTGGCCTTTGCTGCTCACGGCCCAGTCGATGGCCCGCACCTCGTCGCCGTATTGGTAGAGGCGCACATCGTCAAACTCTAGCCCATTGCCCCGGAAAACGGAGCCGAAGTTGCCCTGGAGCTGGGCTTCCACTGCCTGGCGCATCCGGATTTCGAGGTGGCGCAGGCGGCGCACCAGCGCCGTGAGGCTGGCGGGCAGGCGGGCAGAAATGGCGGCGGGCGGCGGCATTGGCAGGCAGGGTGAGGGGCGAAGCTACGGCGCGGGGCTATTTTTGGGGGTGAAATTGTCGCTGACCCCCTATCTCCTCGCTTTGGGCCTGGCCCTGACCGCCGCCGGCTGCGCGCGCCCCGAAGAGGTGAAGCCGCCGGCCAAGCTGCTGTCGAAAGAAGAAGTTACGAGCCTACTCGTGCAGTTTCACCTGCTCGAAGCGCGTGTCGAATCCAGCCGCCTGGCCCCGGATTCGGCTAGAGCCTTATTTCAGAGTCAGGAGCGCGATATCCTTTGGCACCACAATCTGCAAGAGGATGACTCGGTTTTTCAGCACAGCTACCGCTACTATGCGGCTCACAACAAAGACCTGGACGAGATTTATACTGCTGTTATCGACTCGCTCACCTTGCAAGAGCAGCGCCTGAAGGGTGGGCCCGAGGTGAAAGTATGGTAGCAGCCCGGCCGGCTAGTGCAGCCGGCTGCCATTGGGCACCGGCGCCGCTACGGCGGCCAGCACCGTGTGGCCCTCGGCGTCGGGGGCGCCCAGCACGAGTACCTCGGAGCGGAATGGTCCGATTTGTTTGGGCGGAAAATTGACTACGGCCAGCACCTGGCGGCCCACTAGCGTGGCCGGCGTGTAGTAGTGGGTGAGTTGAGCGCTCGACTTTTTAAGGCCGATGGCGGGGCCAAAATCCAGCACAAGCTGGTAGGCCGGGCGGCGGGCCTCGGGAAACTCGCGGGCCTCCACGATGGTGCCCACGCGGATGTCAAGCTGCTCAAAATCGGTCCAGCTACTCATGCGGCAAAGTTAGCGGGCTCAGGCGTCTTTTTCGGCAAAAGCGGCCAGGTCGAACAACTGCTGGTGCACCTGGGCTTCCCACTGCGCCTGGCGCTCGTGCTGGAGGCCGTGGTTGGTGTCGCGGTCGTAGGCATCTTCGGCCTGCTGCCAAGCCGCGTAGGCCGCCTGGCTCACGCGGTCGAAGGTGGTACCCAGCTGGCTGCATGTGGTATGAATGCTAGCCAGCTGCTGGCGCAGGCGGCGGGCATGCACCTCGGCAATATCGAAATGCAGCTGCTCGTGGCGCAGCAGGGCGGGCGTCATGGTGCCGGGCTCGCGCACCCAGGAGGCAGCGGGGTCGAAGCTGGCCTGCGCCGTGCCGGCAAACACGTTGCTGCGGCAGGTGGCCCCGGTGTTGATGTTGGCAGAGGTGAGGGCGGCGTGGCCCTCACTCGTTTTGGGGCGGCCCTTAAAATCGGTCACGGTGAGTGGGCGGGTGGCCGACCAGCGCAGCGCCCCCGGGGGCAGCTTTACCGACTGGGCGCCGGCCGGCGCGGTAGCCAGCGCGCCGGTCATCAGCAGCAACAAGCCAAGCAGTTTGGAGGTCATGGGGTACGGGCGTTGCAGAAAGCCAGCGGCCACGTGGCGCCGGCTTTTTGCAACGCCCGAAAACCGGGCCATAGTTCCGGCCGGGCACGCGGCAGCGGCGCCGGCTAGCCCGCCGGCTGGCCCAGCAGCAGCACTTCTTCGGCTTGCTGAAGCATCTTGGCCGGTTGGTGTGGGTGGCCGGGCGGGGTGCCCGGCTGGCTTTGGCGCCGAAAGCGCAGCAGCAGCACGCCGGCCACCACGGTAAGGCCCGTGAGCAAGCCCAGCCACACGCCCGGAGCGCCCATCTTTAGCCCAAAGCCCAGGCCGTAGCCCAGCGGCAGGGCAATGGCCCAGTAGGCCAGCAGCGCTACCAAGGAGGGCACTTTCACGTCTTCCAGCCCCCGCAGCGCCCCCAAGCCTACCACCTGCAAGCCATCCGACACCTGGAAGCCCGCCGCGATGGCCAGCAGCGTAGCGGCCTCCGCCAGCACGGCGGGGTCGGTGTTATAAAAGCCCGGGATGAGGTGGCGGAAGACAATGAGCAGCAGCCCCATCGTGCTCATAAACCCAAACGCCAGCCAGTAGGCCGCGAAGCCCGCCTGCCGCGCCCCGGCCAGGTCGCCGCTGCCGCGCAGGCTACCCACCCGAATGGT
>Ga0160427_10001331_pt1 | contig 15181 bp, 18 predicted proteins | sample SolpanmetagenomL_FD_108194 | JGI IMG/M metagenome (GOLD analysis project Ga0160427, IMG submission 108194) | Solar panel surface microbial communities from Lawrence Berkeley National Laboratory, California, USA - L | ecosystem: Engineered > Built environment > Solar panel > Unclassified ...
AGACCGCAACCGGCGGTCTGTGCAGGTGAACTGGCAGTTCTCGACACCTGCTGCTCGGGAAACTCTCAAGCGCCACTACCCGACTCATGAATAACTAAATGCATGCCTGTGGTCATGCACTAGCGGTTGTCCCCGGCGGATGGTGGGGGTCCGGTCGATCTTGCGCTCGATGGCAGCGGGCGTCAGCTCATCTCCAAAGAGGATGGGGGTATCTGAGAAGAGGAAGGCTTGGCCACCGGTCTCCCAGGCATCCCGGGTGATACGGGGCAAGGCTACCAGAGCCCGCACGGGCACGCTGGCCAGCTGGGGATGATTACGGATGCGCTCGATGATCGCCTGCGCTTGACCCCGCGCCTGTTCATACGGGTTAATCTCGGTTTTCCCGAAGTACGGCGTAGTCAGCCGCCAGCTGTAGCCCTGAATCCCTCCCACCTGGCTCAAGGGAATGTTCTTGACCTCGATGATCACGATGCCCCACTCGGGATCGAGGAGCAGGATGTCCGGCTCCTTGAGGTTATTCAGGGAGCTGTTGAGTGGATAGCGCCAGTAGCCCAGACAGGCCCGCTTGCGCAGGCCAGCTTTCAGGGCCTCGACCACCTGCCGCTCGCCCTGTTCGCCGGCGGTTCCAAAGCTTTCCGTGACTATAAACTCGCCCATTGGCATCACCCTACTCTGTGCATTCCCACTGAGGCGTCACAACTGCGAGGCTATGAGGTCCTGAAAGCCAGTGAATTCGAAAAGTGCCTGTTGAAGACTTTGGAAAGTTATACTAAAATATAACTATGCATACCACTCATTTGCGGAAGGTCGGCGGCTCGATCATGCTCGTCATCCCCCCGGCACTCCTCGAAGTGCTTCACCTTCAGGCCGGTGAGGCGGTCGGCCTGACGCTGGAGGACGGTCATCTGATCCTGCTCCCTCGAAAGGGGCCGCGCTACAGTCTGGACGACCTGCTGGCACAGTGCGACCCTGACATTCCGCGCACCGAAGAGGAAGACGCCTGGCTTCAGGCTGCGCCGGTCGGGAATGAACTGCTCTGATGCGTCGCGGTGACATCTATCAGGTCAGCCTTGATCCAACGGCTGGACATGAGCAGCAGGGAACACGTCCCGTCCTGCTGGTCTCACCCGACGCCTTCAATGCCCTGACTGGAACGCCTGTGGTGTTGCCCATCACGACACGCGGCCAGTTCGTCCGCAACCTGGGCTTCGCTGTTTCTCTCGATACGGCAGGAACGCGAACGAAGGGGATCGTCCGCTGTGACCAGCCGCGCGCACTCGACCTCGCTGCCCGTGGCGGCAGGCAGGTTGAGCAGGTGCCCGACGCAGTGATGGATGAAGTGCTGGCGAAGCTTCTTACGTTGTTGCAGTGAAAGAGCTGGGTCAGTGTTGAAACCCAGGCACTCTCTGACTCTCCTTAGGTCAGGTTGAGCACCCTAGTTGAAGTGACGTTGGCAGATGATCAGCCTTGTCAGGCTACGCCATCGTAGATCTGCTCCAGCGTCAGCTCTACTCGGAGGGAGGGGAGCGCGATCGCTCCCGCCGTGCTCAGCTCTGTTGGTGTCCAATGCTTGCCTTCCCGCTGGTAGACGAACATGCGTCGGCTTCTCTTCAGGACAAGCGGCAACGTTGGCCATCTTCGAGGAGCTAACGGAAGTCGTCGAGGTTGGGGCAGACGCTTCCACACTGAAGCTGTTCGGAGAAAACACCCAAAGATATGAGTAGGAGCACCACCCCGTCTCCTGCAGCAGCTCTAAAGATGTCCTCCGGTTTCCGATGGAGTTCTGCGCATCCAGCCGCGCTTTGGTAGCTCTAAAATCGCGTTTTGGATAGGAGTCAGATTGTCACCTCCACAAGGAAGTAGATATGAATAAGATTATTGGGGTTAGTATCTTCTTATTGTCTTCGTCTTTTGCTGCTTCTTTAGTTGATTCTAAGCAAAGCGTAACATCTTCTGACTTCTGCAGGAGATATTCATGTAAACTTACTTACTCAGGCCCAATAATAGGCAGTGGGGCCAGTAGAATAGGGTACAAAGAATTTATCTATAGTATCTCAAATCTGGTTTCGATAGATGTTTTAAGAAGACCAGATAATACGATTGAAGGTGCAAGTCTTGATTTCAACGGTTCAGATGGATTTTTGTACGCCTTTAGAAATGACGGTGGACAATATGTAGATGACTTTTCTCTTTCGTTCGTGGGGTTTAAACCCCGTTTGGGCATCAATAGTGCGTGCTTAAACTCGCTTAATCGTAGAGATAACCCGTATACATATGGCATAATGGGCTCAAATAGCAAATATGCAATCAGATGTAGTGGAACTGTAGCTCAAGAAGGTGGAACGCCAGCGAGAACACACGCAGGTGTTTTGATAGGCCATTAGTAACGTTTATCTACTTCTCCGCTCAATTCCAGTAAGACAGAGGGGACGGCCCATGAACAGGCGTTCCTGAATGACGGTACGGGAGAAAGCATGGCGTGGCGAGGAACAATCGGATTTCTGGCGGACCAGCCGGTCGCTGTGGACAGCAGGAACATCGATTCGGCCAATGCAGTGAATGGCGTGGCATCCAGAAGCACCTGGGCAACTTCCGGGCCATTCGTCTCCCGGCTGATGTGGGTTATTGGTTCACCAGAAACGGTGTACCTGGCCGAGATCAGGTCGGCTGGTGACACCAAAGCGGTGGTATGCATGACCGCTTACGTGTCACGCTGAGGACTCCGGTCAGAGGCGAGGCAGAAAAGTAAGCGGAGTTCGGAATTAACCGTGCGAGTTTAATTACCACGCTCAGCGGACAAACAGCAGAGGCCCCGTCACCCCCTGTCACGCAGATCTCCCGTCATTTCCTCATACTGTTCCAGGCCTACAACTGGAATGAGCTCTTCCCCCGGACGGATTTCAGCGTAGGGCCACCACCGGGCCAGCAGGTATCCCAGTCGGCGCTCCCCGGAAGCGAACGCCAACAACGAAAGCAGCTTGGCCATACTGGATTCAGAATGATTGTTTTCCTGGCCCGTCCTGGCCGCGATTGCTTCCTGCACCAGCGTCGTCCCGTCACGCAGCGCCTGCTCGTAGACCATCATCAGGTCGGACGTGATCTGCCCCTGCGGGTCATAGACGTTCCCCAGGGTGCGCATGGCTTCGATATTGGCGATCATCGCAAGCCAGTCCATCCGCTGCCCCGGTTCCATACGGGCCACGAACCGGAACAGGTGAGGCGTGGCGGCGATGGTTGCCGGGTAGAGGGTGCCCTGGTGGTACAGCTCGTTGAACAGTTCGTCCCACAGTGTCGGTCTATTCTTCTCCAGATCCAGCGGAAGGGAAACGATCAGTAACCTCTGAAGCAGGCCAGCCACAGGCCGCTCTCCGTAACACGAGGCCAGCGTTTCCCACCGTGGATCATCGAGCGCCAACATACTGCTCAGCATAAACGGCGACCCGTGTCCACGCAGGATGATGTCGCCTCGACCAAAATCGGCGCCCTTGGAACCACTGTTGCACCTTCACCAACGTCGCCCACTCTCTGTTCACAGAAGGTCGGGCCTCCTTCTGAGCCGGGCCTGGATTCAAGAAACTTCAGCACCGTCTCGACAAACAGACTGGTCGTCTCGATATCCGGGAAGTGGGTGCTGTGCTCGAAGATCATCAGTTCTGCTTGAGGCAACTGATCGGCCGCCTGCCGGGTGTGGTTCAGGGGCACGTTCCGGTCGTGACGACCCGAAATCATCAGCACGGGTACGCGGACATCCTGAAGGTGATCCGCGATCTTCGGGCCTATCTGACCACGCAGCGCCTGGGAGAGCTCACCTGTGTTCACCTGCCCACTCTCCTCTCACCCCCCTTGGTTTCGCCTGGCCTGCCTGGCATTCTGGAACGGGAAGCGGTCGACCGTCTCGGTGTCCACCAGCGACCAGACCGCGTCCAGCAATGCCTCTAGAGCCGTCAGGTCGAGCTGACCGATCTGCTCGGCCATCTGGCCAGAAGTAGCCCAGGTCAACCCGGCGATCTGACTCTCGGTGATCGCCGGGTCAGCAAGGTCAAATGCCGGTGCCTGTACCACCCGGCGGACCCGTTTCGGTTCCACCCTCGCCACTTCCAACGCCAGGCGGCCGCCGAAGGAGTACCCGAGCAGATCGACGGCCGGGACGCCCAGCCAGTCGAGCTACGCCTGGACGTCCGTCCTCTGCCAGGATCTGAACATGGTAGGTCGAGGGGTCTAGCGGCGTCTCATTGCGGCCGCAGACCCGCTGTTCGTGATACACCAGCGCTCGAGCTCCTTCCCGGTAGTCCGCTCAAAGACCCAGTGGTTGCCGCCGGGGCCGCCGGGAAGGACGACGATCAGCGGGCCAGGATGGTGTGCAGTCCCAACGACACTCACCCACTGCCGCACCCCGCCGAGTAGAACATACGTTTCCCGATGACTAAACACTGCCCCAGTGCATGAGAGAACGTTCGGAACCAGCCGCGGCCGGGCAGGTCAGAGTTCACCTGTGCCCCGATCTGCGAGGATGGGTCATGCACACCTCCGGGTGCCACTCCCGTTCCTCCATTCTGCTTCCACATCCGGCTATGAGGAGCTGGCTGCCGGACCATCAGACCAGTTGGAAGGCGTGGGCTACACTCCATGGCAGAGGGGAATGAGGAAGGGGCGCCCAATCGTCGCCGTCACCTGGGGGTTCGTCCTGCTTCTGCTGCTCGTGCATCTGGCCGTCACCGTCATCGCCGAGCGGACCGTTCCGACCCTGCTGCTCACCTACTTCTTCCCGCCTCAGATCTGGACCCTCTGCGCCTCCCTGCTGCTGCTCAGCCTGAAAGCCAGGGTGGGTGCCGCTGTCAGCGGGAGTCTCGTGGCGCTCATTCTGGCCGCCCTGCTGCTGGGATGGACCGTTCCCCGGTCCACGACCGAGGCGCCCTCGTTCCGGCTGATGACCTACAACCTGGCACGGGGGGCCAGTGGCACTGCGGGACTCGCCAACACTATCCGCCAGCAGCGGCCTGACGTGGTCTGCCTGCAGGAGATCAACGGACTGCGGGCTTCTATGTTCGCAGAACTCCGACAAGAGCTTCCTGAATACTCAGTGGTACAGGCGCGGGAGGTCGCTCTTCTCTTCCGGCTCCCGCGCCTGGAAAGCCAGGAAACGCCGATGCCGGGCACCACCCGCAGCCTGCTGAGCGCCTCCTTTCAAGCGAGGGGTAGACGGGTGACCGTGCTGAACGCCCACTTCACCACGGTGCCGCTGCGGGCCGGCTGGGCCCAGGCGGTGGAAAGCCGAACCAGACAGGAACACCTGCTCATGTCGCGGGCGCAGGGCATCCCAGGACCCCTGGTTGTCTGCGGGGACTTCAATACCCCGCCCCGTGGGTTGATCTACGCGGAGCTGAAGCGGCACTTTACCAACGCGTTCGAACAGGCGGGAAGCGGTCTGGGGCTCACTTTTCCTGCGGCGCTGCCGATGGCGAGGATCGATCATGTCTGGCTGCGGCAGGCGATGGCCATCCGGGCTTACGTGCCTGAGAGCCGGGCCTCCGACCACCGTCCTCTGGTGGTCGAGGTACGCCTGCCCTGAACCTGGTTTCAGGATGCGGTTCTGGCCTTCTGCTGGATCTCAGTGGATGAGTTTGAGCTTGAAGCTCAGGCTGGCCTTGCTATTCGCTGGGACGTCCACCTGACGGCTCAGGGTCACCTGTCCGTTCTGTGCGGTTGAACCCGCCGACCGGAAGCTGGCCATCCGCCTGGGTCATGCTCGGCATTCAAGCACGTCAGAAAGCTGAGGGGCTTGTCGTGTGGGTCGTATCGCCTCGACTGACATCGAAGCAGCCAAAGGGTACGGGACCTCTGGGCCACTGGGGTAAGGCCGACCATGTGGCTTGGAAGAGTGGGCAGGTCGCCGTGCAGCAGGGTTGAGTGGCAGCGTCCGACGTACCAGCACCGGCCAGGGGTATCGTCTTCCATGCTTCCCCTCACCGACCCGCGCGACGCCGAAGACCGCTTACGGGAGCCGCCACTGGCCCCCGGTCCTGTCGTGGTATGCAACACCGTCCTATCCGTTCGTGTGGCAAGGACTGTGGCACGGCTTTCGGGTAGGATGGTGCAGGACCCCGAGCAGATGGATATTTAGCTTCCTGAAGAGCACAAATAAAGCGCTGCGGCCAGCGCCGGAGTGTAGGGACTGGAGCGAGAAAAGCAGTTGTGGAGAAGCCGATGATCGATTGTCAGGAAACACGGCGTGGGGCAGAAAGCCACTCGGTCCTTCAATCATAACGATGTCATTCTGAGTGCATGAGTTGCGGAAAGATAAATCTATGAATAATAAGCCTAATCCATTTCGAAACACCAGGACGGGTTGGATCTCTCTTCTTCTCATCGTGGCATTGCTAGCAATTATTGCTCTAGTCATGGCGAAGAACAAAAATAACACCATAACAACCAATGTTTCACAAAATAAGGAAATCAAGAACTCTTGCAAAAAAGAGCTGGTATACTTGATGGACAGTCCAGCGGAATATAATTTTAGTGCCGATGATTTGATGGAAGAAATTTCTATAAATCAAGTGACCGGACAAGCTGTATGGTTTTCTTCTATGAAAGTAGATTTCGACAAAAATAAGATCATTAATGTTGACTTTAAATGCACATACGATTATGAAAGTAGTAAAGCGTCATTAAAAATGCGACTATACTACTGACGTTTTAACAATCAAAACGGGTTAGTTTGATTGAAAATCCGGTCCTTGCCTTATCTGGGAGCGCGTATAAGGAAGTCAAGGGCGCGTGCAGACCGGTCCCACTGGAACAACTTTGCTGCGAGCGTACTGCCGTTGTTCGCGGCAGCTCCATCCGCATGAAGTGGTAGCTGCCGCAGGCGGTCAGGGAATGAAAATGATGTTGTCGTTCGGTGGTCACGGGGAGGCCGTCTTCTCCCACATCCCGCTTGTTCTTCCGGTTCAGATACTGCACCTGGGCTGCTTAGGGCGGGTCTGTAGAGCATGCTCCATATTCATTGCTGACCAGACCGTCCTTGGGTACCGCGCCTCAGGCCTCCTCCGGCTTCAGTCCACTGGAACGCGACTTCCGGTGACACATCCCCCTGATACATTGAACTCATGCGGCTCCTCGATGCGCTTCACGCAGATCTTCAGCTCGATCCTTACCTGCCCGTTCGGCAGAGTTCGGACGAGGAGCCGATCGATCTCGAAGCCCTGCAGGCCCTGGCTGACTTCGCTGTTGTTCCCCATGACTACCTGCTTCTCTTCGCTTACTACGGCGCTTTCGGGGTGGTGGACAGCCGGTACGGGAACGACCTGAGTCTGCGGCACCCGGTGGAAGCCCACGAGTTTTATTTCGCATTCGAACGGGCGCCCCTGATGCCGGAGATGTATCCGATGACCTCAGGGTCCGGCCCTTATACCCTCTACTACGGTACGGCCTTCAGCCGGACAGGTGTCTACATCGCCCGCGATTCTTCGAGCTGGTTGTCCATGTCCGCTTATGTCGCGCCGTCCCTCAGCCACCTCCTGTTCGGTGGGATCGGCTGGGACCGTATAGATGCCTTTTCCCGAGGTGCCCTGGAGAATTAGACCCTGGGTACCAGGAGGTCGGGAGCGACAGCGAGGGCTGGTCTGTTTCAACTTGGTGACGGCCAGGTTCAGGCCTCTGGTGGAGTTTGAGGATTCAGCACGTGCAGCACAAGAATGGCATGTACGGCGTGCCTTGACAGACGCGAAGGTCGTCACGAACGTGAGGTCGCGTGGCGGAAGTATGACCTCCCTGCTCTTCCCCTTGCAGCTGAACGAAAGACGTTGTCCTCGGGCCACAGGGTTCAGTTCCTCGTCAGCCGGTCGCGCCAGATTGCACCTCAGCCCCTTTCAGTTCACCTGAGGTCTTTCCCATGCCTGACGTTGTTCTCCGTCCACCACTCCTCCGTCGCGCGCTGGCCACCCTCAGTGTCCTGCTGCTCGGCATGGTGTCCGCCGTCAGCGTCTGGCTGCCCGAGAGGCGACAGGCGGCCACACTGGACGCCCAGGGCCTGCGGCTGCCCGCCGGCGCCCAGCTGTCCGTGCTCGGCCCAGCGGAGCCCGCCACGGTTCCCGGACAGCGGATCCGTATCGTGCCGTCTCCCCGTCCAGGCACTTCAGCCAGACTGGAGTCGGTGACCGACTGGAATGCCGTCCTGGCCTCCATTCCGCTGCCGCCGGGCGTCTCGGCCCTCACCGGCACCCGGCGCGGCCCGTGTACCACCCGGGCTGGTTCAGACCCGCTGACCGTCTGCCTGAGTCCGGACCTGAAGACCGAGTGGGCCAGGTTCAGCGGGGACCCCCTGTTGATCACGTCGTCCGGTGACACGGCCTACCTCACCCACTGGCCGAAACGCGGAGCACCGTATGCCCGCGACGTGCCAGTGATTCGTCTCGACCTGAGGACGAACGCCCGCACCGCCCTGACGGTGAACGCGGAACTGGGCGACCCGAGCCCCGCCAACCGCAAAGCGGTGGCCTTGACCTACGATGCGAATAATGTCGTCCGTGGCGGACGTGAGCTCTCAGGGAACCGGTTCGTCGCCTGCGTGAGTGTTAGCCTGGCGGAGTACGATTGTCGTCTGACCGTCTTCGACCAAGATGCCCACCCGCTGCGGACCCTGAGTCCCGCGGCCTACGTGCTCCTGCCCAGTGTGGCTGCAAATGGCCACACGCTGTACGCCCTGGGCAACACCCTGCACGTCTGGGATGCGGACACCGGCCGGGAAACGAAGCGCCTGTTCGACCCGACCTGGGCGAAGTCGGGACTGACGCCCGCCGGTGCCTTCCTGACCCCAGATGTCCGACAGGCTGCAGTCGTGCTGGAGCGGCTTAGGAACGGCTCGCCTGACCCGGCGGACCTCACCGTGATGGTGTACGACCTAAGGACGGGCAAGCGACTTCAGAGCTTCGCTGTGCAGCACCCGGAGAAATGATCTTGAAACGACTGCTCCTGCTCTTGGCCCTTCTCAGCCCCGTGTCGGCCGCTTCCACGCCGTCGCTGTCCCTAAAGGTGCTTGCCACGACCCAGACCGCCGGTGCCGCCGGGTCGTTCGCCGTCGACGGGCAGATCTTCGCCGCCTCGGACTCGGCCCTCTACACCCTGAACGGTGGGCGACTGGTGCGCCGGGACCCTAGGACGTTCGAACCCGAGGCCACCACCCGCGAGACGGATCTGGGCGGAGTGGTCGTCGCTGGCGGTCCGCGGGTCTATGCGCTGAACAAGGCCGGCGCTGTGGCGGCCTTCGACGCCCACTCGCTCGCACGCCGCTGGACCGTCACGCTGGCCACTCCACCTCAGCAGCTCCTGCCGGCCGGTGAGGTGCTCCTGGCCGTGCGGCCCACCACCCTGACCGCGCTGGATGCTCGGACCGGCCGGGTCCGGTATACCCTGCACGGCACCGATCCGGACCACCAGGCCGTATCGGCCCAGGTGGTCGGCGGCGTGCTCCTGGTGCACCATGCTCCGGCCGAGGGCTTCCAGGGCGAGGTGTACACCGCGCACGATCCGCTCAGCAGCCGTCAGCTGTGGCGTCAGGACCTCGGGCATGGGTATGTTCTCGGTCAGCTCGGTCAGAACTTGGTGTTCGACACGCGCGACTGGCATAACCTGCTCGGGCCGCGCGGTGCGTTCCGACTGACCGAAGTAGACTTCGGCAGCGGGCGACGACGGGAGGCGGCGCGGTCACTGGCCGGGCTGCCCGGAACACCAGCCTCGTGGACGGTGGTGGCCGGTACCCCCACCCTCGGTTCGGACGGCACCCTCTGGCTGGTCCTGGAAGCCCGGGCTGGAGGAACCCGGCTCGCCCGGGTCGGGCTGGACAGCGCGCTGCGGCTGTGGGCCCTGCCTTCTGCTCGTCCCGGCAGCCTGGACGGTACGGCCCTCGCTCTCACCCGGGGGAACGTGGTGGTCGTCTCGCCGAGCGGCGTGGTCACCACCCTGAACCTCGCGCATCAGACGACACGCTCGGTCACGCTGCCAGGATTCTCCGGCGCACTGACCCTAACGCCCCTGGGCGAGGTGGTGGCCGTCACTCGAGCGGGCGGCGGAGCGGTGATCCTGAGTCCGGCCGGGCAGGTCCGGTTGCGCACCGAGACTGGTGGCGTCCCGGTCCGGATCGGCATGACCCTGTTCGTGCCGCCCCAGCGGGGCCTGACTGCCTTTCACCTGCCCTGACGCTGGTCAGTTACCGGTCGACGGCCCCGCGCGGGCAGACCATGCCGCGCCCACCACGACTGAAGAAGGTGCTGGACGTGAAGTTCGGGTCGGCCTTGAGCGCGGCGGTGATGGTCGTGATCGCCCCTTCACGGCTGCAGACCGAGCGCAGCATGCCGCTCTGGTCGATCGTCGCGACGTCCGGCCGACTGCTCGTCCATACCACCTCGCGACTCACGCTGCCCGGCGCGTCCAGGAACGTCACGTATCGTTGAAAGTACGGCCAGTACCCGACGCCCATGCGGTTGTCGGAGTTGACGTTGAGAATGCGGAACTCCCGGATGACAGGGGCATCGGCGACCGGCTGAAGCCGAACCACGACCCCGGTGGGTCGTGCCGGGCCACACCCGTCGTTGGGCACCTTGATGTCGCGGATGGTCTGGGGTTTGTACCAGCGGCGGTGGACCGTGACCGTGGCATGATCACCCTTGTAGGTGACGTTGAGCCACCCTGCATCCGAGGCGTCCAGCCAGCTCACCTGCCTCAGGATCTGCCCGCGCTCGTTCTTGACGATCAGGTCGAGCGCCGGTCGAGCCACTTGAGCACAGACGATTCCAGGGGGTCCTGAGGTCAGTTGAGGCGTGCTGGCCAGCAGCAGCAGGAACGGAAGCAGGACCATGGTTCATCCTAGCCAGGCCGGCTGAACAGAGGCTGACGCTGCCAGGCCGAATCCGGCACAAAGGTGGGTTCGTCGTTTGTCAGTCGCGTCGGGTATCGTGGTCCTCTCCAGATGGCGCGACTTTATGAAAAAGGTCTGGGTGAAAGTATCAACAACGTCAGGTGCCAATGTGAGAAATCGATACAATGGCTATAGAGACAGTTAAAATTCTATTTTACCGCGATCTTACATTCAGGAGGTGAGAATGCTCAAAGACTCACGGAAAAACGTTAAAATGCTCGTTGAAACGATGTCTAGTGCGGTTGAAAGTCATGATCCACACGAGAACGAAATCATAGCTCTAGCAGCAAGAATCATCTCAGCATTGACTTTACCCGCCGTTTCAAAGAAGGAAAGCCAGATCGCGTCCGATGAGAGAACCGCAAAAAGTTCGCTGGAGCTTCTGACCGGATCAGCAAAACTGTATTTGCAGCTTGGAAATGAAATCGATCTCAAGATATCCAAAACGAACACTGTAGAGATACGCGAAGAGATACGCGAAGCTATTGAATTTGCCCTCGTATCTGTACTCAATATGATAGATTTCGAAGATCCTTCCTGGCCGACTGTGAGAAAAGACCACCTCAACAGTGGCGTCGAAGTTCTGGCTTCACGACGCTATATTTTGAGAGGTTACTCCACATTCGGTCTGGAGCCTGCTCCTGACCTGGATCGTTTTCCTACGCTGCCTTAGCGAGAAGCAGCTTGTACGTCATGGCAACGCTCGACCCGGAGTCCTGGTAGAGGACGATCGGCGCCTGCTCGACCTGGGCGCTGGACCATCCGGTTGAAACGGATTTGCTTCAACCGAATGGTCCAGCGCGGGGACATCGAGGTCGATCTGGCACACGAGCCGGCCCTGCTCCGCTCGCCTGAGACGCCTTCCCGGAATACGGAGGACAAGGCGCGACCAGTCGCCGACGATGCTGACGAGAAGCCGCTCGTACAGAGCCGTTGGCCGTCGAGTGGGCACGGCGTACCGAGCCGTACCGTACCGAAGGGCGCTGACAACCGCCTGAGCCGGTCAGCCTCGCCATCATTCGCCAGTCAGTCGTAGCCCCTATGGTGAATGTCATGTTGTCCCTCCTGCTCGCGGGTGCTCTTCTGGCACAGTCGCCCAGTGTCCCAGTGCCGACCAGCCTGCAGGTGGGCGGCTTCGTCCTCCTCACCGACACCGCCTTCCTGGGACCGAACCTGCCGCCCCTGGACGTTCCGTTCCTGACCGACGCGCAGGGCCACGCGGTGCCGCGCGGTCGCTGGCTCAACCGGCCGCTGAAGGTCGTTCGGGAATCCGGGAGCGCTTATCTGCTGGCGCAGGGCCGCGAGCAGGTCTGGTTGCCGAAACTCAAGCTGAGCAGCAAGTCCGTCTTCCCGCTGCAGCAGAACGCGAACACCGCCGCCCTCGCCCGGAACCTCAGCCGCGGCGCGGTGTCGGTGAATGGCCAGCCGTTCTTCCAGTGCGAGGTCACCCCGGGCTATCACGCCCTGGTGACCACCAGAACGGCCCGGGTGTCCAGCGTCTGGCGCGTCAAGGCCGACACGCTCCACCTGGCGCCGCAGGGCTGGCTGACGTACGGCGACGCCTACCCGGACACGCGCGTCAGCGGCGAGGCCCTGCTGGTGATGCTCACTCCGACAGCGGGCGTCAAGTTCCTGGCGGCGGAACTGGACCCGAATCTGCAGGAGCAGAGCGTCAAGCTGATGGCCCAGGTGTCACGGCGCTGCACCGCGCTGGCCGGCATCTACGCCAACGCCGACGACCTGTACCGCACCCTGAGCACCGCCCCTCCAGTCAAGGTGCCGACCCTCCCGAACGACCCGGACGCCCAGCAACGAGCCTTGATCGGCTGGACGAACACGCAGGTCCTCGCACAGTACGGCAGTCCGAACGAACTCGGCAGTCTCAGGACCCTCCTGAGCCTCTCTGACTGGACGTATGGCGCGGACGCCTACAGCATTGTGCGCTTCAGCTTCGGTCCGGACGGCCGGGTGAGGACGGCCTACGTGGCCCGGAGCCCATGAACGCGGTACCCCTCCAGAGCGGATGACATGGGACGCCCCGACACCCGTCAGGTCGAAGCGCGGCACAGGCGAAGGTGTGGCGTGAACAGGCCGCTTCGATGGAACTGCAGGAGGGCCCCGACTTCCCTTCGATCTGTGGTCCCGCGCGCCCAGGCCGCCCGCTCTCCTGGATTCTCGATGCCCCGCCGCTTCCATCTCCAGGCCTCCAGATCCGCGTTGACGGTCCTGCTACTCACGGTCTTCGGCACAGGCAGCTTCATGCCCCCGGGCCTTCAGATGCTGGCGCCCCTGGCATTGATAGGCTCGCTCGCGGCCACCTCGTCGCAGACGGGTGGAGCGGCGGACCGGACGGCGCGCTGGCGTGCGGACCTCCACGTCTTCGCCACCGAGTTGCCGCGCCGGCATGCCAACGCCTCCCATGCCGTCTCCGCCGCCGGGTTCCGGCAGATGGTGGATACCCTGGACCGGAGCCTGCCGCAGCTGACGGACGCGGAGATCACGGTGGAGTTGATGCGGATCGCCTCGAGCATCGGTGACAGCCACACGGGCGTCGACACCTGGTACGAACGCTTCCACCGCTACCCGATTCGCCTCAGCTGGGTCGGGAAGGACCTCCGGGTGATGGAGGTGACGGGCGGAGCCGAGCGTGCAAAGGGTGCCCGACTGATTCGCATCGGCCGCACTGGGATTGACGAGGCGTATGCGCGGGTCAGGACGCTGGCGACCCGCGAGACCGAGCTCGGTGCCCGCAACGACAGCGAGTATCTGTTTCCCCGGGCCGAGGTCCTGGCCGCCCTGAAGCTGCTGCCCGGAACGGGGACCGGGAGCTTTACCTTTAAGGACGACGCGGGCATGACCTTTACGCTCGATCTCCGGCCGATCAGCGCCGAGGCGTCCTCGGCCGCCCGGTGGTACAGGGCGATGTCACACGTCGCCCTGTACGAAGAGCGCAGCGGTCAGCCGTACTGGTCCACCCGGCTCGACGCGGGTCGGGTGGTCTACGTGAAATACAACAGTTGCGAGGACCCTGCACGCTTCGAGCGGTTCACCGCCGGCGTCCTCAAATCGGTCGACGAGCCCAGGACCCGGCGGGTAATCGTGGACGTGCGCGACAATGGAGGCGGGGATACGGGTGTCCTCGATCCGCTGTCGGCCGGGCTGAAGGCGCGTGGGTACGGCCGGCGGCCAGGATCGCTATTGGTGCTCACCAACCGCGGCACCTTCTCGGCGGCCATGTGGGGGGCGAATGACCTCAAGGAGCTGGGCGGCCTCCTGATCGGCGAGGCGTCCAGCCAGCTGGTGCAGTTCTACGGAGAGCGGCGGAGCTTCACCTTGCCGCACTCCGGCCTGATGGTGAGCTACGCGGCCCGGTTCTTTGCGCTGCGCGATCAGCAGGGACTGCTCGTCCCCGACGTGGCCGTCACCCGATCGTTCCGGGATCTGGTCACAGGGGCGGACCCGGTCCTGCAGGCGGCGATCAGGCTCCCCACCCCGCCGTGAAGCGCGACTCTGCTCTGCACGCCACAGCTCAGGCTGGCCTGACTCCTTCTGAGAAGACTCCGGCAAGCGAATCGGCACCACTCCCGATAGGCATGGTTTCGTGCTTGCTCACGTCTGGAATGGGGCGCTTAGAGTGGACAGAACATAGGAAAAGAGCGGCATCATGAAGGGATGACCGCGCCTTCTTTCCTGAACTGGTCGGCTGCGGAACTCCGGACGGGCATGCTGCAGTACATCCACAGGTCGTCGATGAACCACTCGGCCTAGCGATATACACGTCTCGATAGCATTCACGACGAACCTTCGCCGGCGTTCCTGTATCATTCGGCCGCGCTCGGACCTGACAGTCCCTAGAATCACCTGTCATTCGCTCGATTTCGGGAGAACCATGAAAAAGCAAGCGGCATTCGCTGTGGTCCTTCTGCTCCTGACCAGCTGCAATCTCGTCAACTCCTATAACCTCGCGGATCTGTTCCTCAGATACACCCCGTCAGGTCACTGCCCTGACCTCACGCTCGTAAATTACGGCCCTGACACCATCAGCTTCCTGACTGGAGACAAGAGCAGCGCAGAGGTCAAGGTCGGTGCGAGCGGCCCGCTGTCACGCATCGTGGGCAGTGAGCAAAGAAGCGATGGAAGCTACCCCATGGGTGGAGGCGTCGTCAAAAACAGGGATCCCTACACCTACGACCTGGGCCTGAAATGCTCGCCTGCATCCGTGGAGCTCCGCCAGAACTACAGCGTGTACTCCGTCCTGACCCTGACGGA
>Ga0160427_10001332_pt1 | contig 15179 bp, 8 predicted proteins | sample SolpanmetagenomL_FD_108194 | JGI IMG/M metagenome (GOLD analysis project Ga0160427, IMG submission 108194) | Solar panel surface microbial communities from Lawrence Berkeley National Laboratory, California, USA - L | ecosystem: Engineered > Built environment > Solar panel > Unclassified ...
CCTGGGGAGTATGCTCGCAAGAGTGAAACTCAAAGGAATTGACGGGGGCCCGCACAAGCGGTGGAGCATGTGGTTTAATTCGATGCAACGCGAAGAACCTTACCAGGGCTTGACATGCCATTTGCCTTTTTGAAAGAAAAGGTTTCTCATATTTCGGTATGAGCGATGGACACAGGTGGTGCATGGCTGTCGTCAGCTCGTGTTGTGAAATGTTGGGTTAAGTCCCGCAACGAGCGCAACCCTTGTTTTTAGTTGTTTTTCTAGAAAGACTGCCGGTGATAAGCCGGAGGAAGGTGGGGATGACGTCAAGTCAGCATGCCCCTTTTGCCCTGGGCTACACACGTGCTACAATGGCCGGGACAATGAGATGCAATCTCGCGAGAGTGAGCCAACCTCAAAAACCCGGTCTTAGTTCGGATTGCAGGCTGCAACTCGCCTGCATGAAGTCGGAATCGCTAGTAATCGCCGGTCAGCTACACGGCGGTGAATACGTTCCCGGGCCTTGTACACACCGCCCGTCACACCATGGAAGCTGGCTTAGCCCAAAGTCATTACCCTAACCCTGTAAAGGGAGGGGGATGCCTAAGGCAGGGCTAGTGACTGGGGTGAAGTCGTAACAAGGTAGCCGTACTGGAAGGTGCGGCTGGATCACCTCCTTTTTTTAAGTCCCTATCGATCCTTTCGGACGTAGGAAGTACTTTAAAAAAGCTCAGTTTTTTTGCATAAAAACTTGACAACTTCTTAATAATATATTTTACTGATGCAAGTCTAACATTTTGCTTCGCAAAATGTATGAAAAATACATTTTTGCAACTAAAACATAAGGTATAGTGGCTGTGCAAAAAAGCATCTTTGCAACATAATTGATCTTCAATTTATGGCGTTTTGCGCAATCGTGCTTTGCACGTATGCTTCCTTCGAAAAATGACGCGTAGTAACATAATTGTCTTTGCGTGGCCATGAAATAAAAATATTTAAAAATTATATATACTTTTACAAAAATATTTCCTTTTTTTTGTTCTATTTTTGACTTCTTGCTAAAATGCTGTGCAAAAATACATTTGATGCAAAAATGTATTTTTACGTACATTTTCCTTTGGAAAATGTTCAGCAAGGCATTAAAAAACAAAGCATGACAAAAAACACAGCAGTTATATTCTGCTTTGCAAAATGTACCAAAAGAAAGAAGCAATTTATACTAAGGAACTTGACACCTTTTTTTTGTTGAGTCTCTGCAAGTATATTCTTATTCTTTAAAGCTAGCTTCATTTCTTCAGCAGAACAAACCCGTGCTTTGCGTTTTCTGCGAAGCCTTTGGAGGATATAGCAAAATAGCCGACAAGCTTGGCCTGAGTAGTTTCTCTTTTTGTAAGATTACCTAAAAGTTATCTTTTTTGAGTAATCCGAGAACCTTTTGTCTGTGGTTACTGATTAGCAACAGCTTTACTATGTTAAAGCATTGGTGTTGCTGTGTTTTTTGCTTTGCAAAAAACAAAAGCAGTGCCAAAGGCACAATTGTAGCAAAAATATATTTTTGCAACCATTGGCCTGATACAAAAATGCATTTTTGCAAGGCAAATGTCCGCAGGACCATTGTTTACGTTTTATTTTTTAAAATATTTTTTCTATAAAATTGTTGTTTTTGACTTTAAAAAAATAGAAACAACACTTTAATTACTCCAAATAAAAATTATGGCGCTTCGCGCAATTGCCGCAGGCCATGTGTCCTTCGGACGATTGTGTAGCAAAAATATATTTTTGTACAGCCACCATGACTGCAAAAATGCTTTTTTGCTACAATCCCCCATAGGGCGCGTAAGCACAATTGTGTTGCTGAACATTTTCTTTTGGAAAATGTACGCGTTGCCAAAATGTATTTTGGCATCAGATGCATTTTTGTACCGAATACATTTTTGCATAGCCAACATAAAAAGATAATTAAGGGAAATATATAAAGTCTTTTGTATTAAAAAAATTACTGGTATAATTTAAGTAAAACATAATAAAATAGTCTAGTATTTCGTAAAGCTTTTAACTTTGAGGTGGTAGGTTCGAATCCTAATATCCTATAAAGTCAAAAAACTATTTCTAGAATATATTAAAAAGAGATTGTTTTTACAACCGATTGCCTGTTTAGCTCAGTTGGTTAGAGCGTCCGTCTCATACGCGGATTGTCACTAGTTCAAATCTAGTAACAGGCAAACAAGTATTATTTTACTCTGATTTCACTGGCATTATTTTGAAATAACAATGTCAATGGTCCTGCAAACATTTGCCGTAGGCCAATGAAATTTTCTTTGTTTTTAATACATTTTGCAAGTAAAATGTATTAAAAACAAAGAGAAAGAAAGCACGTATAAGAATAGTAAAAAAAAGCACGGGTGATTTCTTATATATAAAAAGTTTTTCTGACGCAAAAAGGTTTTTTTGCAAAAAAAACTTGTTAGGATATCAAAATAAAAAACATATGTTTTACTAACATCAAAATATTAAGGGATAAAACTTACAAAAATTTATTTTTATTATTTTTTATAAAATAAAAAAAAAACACTTATATACACAATAATATTGTTTTATTTTATTTTTGGCGTTTGGGGATAGAGGGACTTGAACCCTCACGGTTTTCAATGAACCAACGGATTTTCACTTTTGTGAAAAGTGGACTCTCTCTTTATCCACCTATTAACAAATTTATGCAAAAATTTTTTTTGACTTATGGTGATGAAACCACAATCGTGCGAAGCACGCATGAAATAAGATAAATAGGTTTGGATAGCTCCCTTTGAGTCTCTGCACCTCTCGACTTTTTTCGATTTGGCTCAGGATTGTTTAGTCAAAATAGTCTTAAAATTCTTACCTTTCGCTTTTAAAGTCAATTTGTTAATAATTGCTTCGCAGAAAGTAAAAACTACGAAAAACAATCTCACATTTATTTGGACTTTTCAAAACTTAGGGACATTCTTTTTACAAGATAAAAACATTACATTTTAATTTTATAAAAGGTAAATGCAAAAATTTAAGATAAAATTTAAACTAAAGTTTCCCTGAATTTGAGAGCATTCTTTTTTTAAGTTTCCTTAAAAAAGCTCAACATTGTACTTTTAAGTCCGCAGCGTCTACCAATTCCGCCATATCCCCTAAATTTATGGTGCCAAAGGCACAATCGTCTTTTGGACACATGTTTAAAAGTATATCACAAAAACAAAATAAGGAAAAGAAAATACAATTTCTTATTAAAATTTTATAGCCTTAAAAATAAAGGTATTATTTTTGAATTTTTTTACAAAAGTAAAATCAAGGTGTAGGCATGGCGCTTCGCGCAAAAATGCATTTTTGCATTAGGCACCATGCGTGCTTTGCACGGTTGTAGCAAAAATACATTTGATGCAAAAATGTATTTTTGCGTACAAAGGAGCAAAATGTTCAGCACAGTTACACATCCGTGCTTTGCACCTTCTGCGAAGCAACACAATTGCCCAGAGGACGCATGTTTCCAAAAGAAGGTTGTGGCGCAGTAATTATGCGATACATTTTACCAAGTAAAATCTGAGCTTGCCTTGTTTTTTACAAAGTCAAAAACACTACAACGGTTACCTTGTTTTTTGCATAATATGTATTTTTGCTACAATCGTGCAAAGCACGCATGATTAGCATTTTGCTACGCAATTGCAGTAGGCTATTGCTTTGAAAAAGTTTAATTTTTTTGGAATCGAAGTTTTACTAAATTTTATGAGTAAAAAACGAGGTTTTTATAAATAATGTTTTTTTATTTTGTTGGTTTTATTTGTTTTTTTAATGTAGAACAAAAATAAAAAAATTTAAATAAAAATCAACAATTTTATTATTATATTATTTGCAACAATTTGCTTTGCTTTGTAAGAAGGTAGTGCTACTTCTGATAGGAGTTTTTTTTAATAAAAAGAAAGAAGTACAGATAGACTTTTTGTTAACTATGCCCAAATATCTTTTACTACAAAAAAACTTTCAGATTATTGTGAAAAATTTTCGTAAATTTACCAACTAATATGTGTGTGTTTTTTTACTTAAGAAAATATAAATTTTATTTTTTTCATATTTTGACTCTTCCTTTTTACTTGAATTGTTTTTTATGAGATAAAAAACACCGCATTACTTCTTTGTTTTTTATTTTAACTTCTGTTTTTAAAGATTTTGACTTTTCTACGTTTTGAACATAAAAAGTCAAAATCTTTAAAAACAGAAAAAGCAAATAATTTACTTTTGTTATACTTCATTTTACCGAGTAAAATGTAAGGACTTTAATAAAACAAAGACTTAAGAACTAAACTTGATAACTAAAAAAATTTTACTTCCATTTTTTTAATTTAGTGACTTAGATTTTGTTTTCTTACATTTTGCTCTGCAAAATGTAAGCAAAAACTTAGACTTTAAAAGATTAGACTACAAAAGAATTTAATACTGCAACCAGAAATAAAAGGAAAGTCCATAAACTAAGTCCAGAGAAAACAGTGCCTTTGTTTTGTGTCCAACCATCAGGAGATGCAAAAACTACAGGAACACCAACGACTAATAAAAAAGATACGCCTACAAGAGCAAGAAGGGTCAATTGAAAAATAAGGGTCATAAATTTTTTCTGTAAAAGATAAATGCCAAAAAATATTTTGTCTCAATTCTAAAAAATTTCTCTTTTTTACAAAGCGAAAAACAAGAATTTATTTTTGTACATTTTGCAAAAGAAAATGTAAGCAAAAACTTAAATTTTATAAAAACAAAAAACAAGAGATCTCTTGATAATTTTTGCTAAACAAAAAATAAGTTACCATTTTGTAAAACAAAATGTGAAAAGAAAATAAATTTTTTTATAAAAAAAGCATTTAAAAAGGTTTTTGAACATTTTGAAAAGCAAAATGTAAGGTTTTACTAACGCAAAAATGCTTTTTTGCACTTGCAAGGAAAACTAAGTTTTTACAAAGTAAAAACTCAGAAAATTTAGAATTTTAAATTAATTTTTGTTAATAAAATCAGTTTTTGCATTTGTGCTTCTTTGTTTTTTATAAATAAAAAACATAACTTAGTGTTTTTTTATTAGATAAAAAACGAAGAAACAATTTACAAAATCTAAGTGTTTAAAAAAAAATTTTTCTAGGTTTTATCAAGTAAAACTGATAGTTTTAATTTTATAAAATGTCAGTCCAAGCTCTTGCAAAGCAAAAATCAGGTTTTCTAAAAGAAAACAAATTTAGAAAAGTAGAGTCTATGGAGTTTTTGCACATTTTTTAATAAAACTGAAAAGTTTTCCATAAAAAAACTTAGAATAAAATGAATATTAACCAAAATGAAAAAAAACTTATTTACAACAACGTAAATAATAAGGTTATAAATAATTAAAAGTACACCTTTAATGTCCACATAGAAAAAGAAATTTAAATTCTTTAAATTATGATAAAAATAAGCTTTTATTTAGATTTTAAGTTTCTTTAAATAGTTTCTGGTAGACAACCATACCTTTCTATAAAAGCTGAGTAATTACGAATATTTTTTTGAAGTTTAAAAAATAACTCATGGTGCCTGTGCGTTGCAAAAATACATTTTTGCAACGCACAATCACCATGGTTTACGCACAATTTTTGCTTCGCAAAACATGGCCTACAGCTATCGTCTGCAGGACGCGTAGTGGCCTTGTCACTATCTTCACACGTGCATTTTATTTAAATATTTTTATGAAATAAAAATGTAAACACTTTGTAAACAAAGTGTAACAAGTACGATTTACTTATTTCGCTAGAAGGTGCAGAGTACAGATTGTATTTAAATGATAGAATATTTATTGGCGCTTCGCACAATTGTGGCTACGCCACAATTGATTTCACTTAAAAACTCAATTTGTGAATAGAAAAATAAAGAGTTGTTTGATTGATAGAGTATATGTAAAAAAATTTATTTTTTCTGGACTTATAAATTTTTTTTGAAATAGTTATAATACAAGAAATTCTCTTTTTTCACATTGTCTTTAATTATTTTGGTAAAAAAAGAACTCTAAGTCTTTTTTTCAATGTAAAAAAAATAGAGAAGCCAAATCGTGGTTCGCAACTTCTGCGAAGTAAAAGACTTTTGCCTTTGTTCTTACAAAGTAAAAATATTACATTTTGATAATTTTTTTATTAGTTATAAAGTGCAATCCCTAAACGAACTGCCAAAATACCTGTAATAAGTGCTACAAAAAGAGCAATAAAGATTTCGCTATCAGTAATTTCCATAGTTTTTAATATTTTAACTGTTAAAAAGAATAACTACTTTATATAATACCACAAAAAAAAAAGTAACCTAAAGTTTTTACTTTTTTCTTACAAAGCTTAATTTTAACTTTTATTTTATCTTTTTCTGCAAAAATAAATCAACTAAAGGCTTATATTTTTACAAAGCAAAAATATAGTACTTTAATTGTTAACAAAAAAATAAATTTTTAGGATTTCAAAAAACTTGCTTCGTCAGAAGGTGCCGTACAAAAATGCTGTGTTTTTTGCTTCTTTTTTTTTTTGCAAACCGCTTTTTAACATTTTGTAAACAAAATGTAAGCTTTGCTAGAAGGTGCTGTGCTGAACATTTTACTTTGTAAAATGTAAGCATTGCAAAAATACATTTTTGCATCAAATCTATTTTTGCAAGTGCTTCACTCGGGTAGCAAAAAACACTAAAAAGAAAGATGCCAAAATGCATTTTTGCAAGTGCTTTACTCGGCTTGTAAAATCCTTATTAAAATTATTGTAGAAAATCAAATTTTATGATAAACTTTTTTTGTAAATTATATCATTTTTTTTATTCTGCAAATTTTACATTTTGCTTTCTTTTTGGTGAAATAGTTATTTACTAAATAATATTTCATTTTATTGGGCAAAACAAAAAATAAATAGTAACAGTAAAGGTTTTTTGGTGGGGTTAATTTAAAATAACAAACAAATTTAGCAAAAATTGAATTTTTAACAAAATTTTATGACTTCAAATTAAAGTCTAATGATACATTTTGCTCTGCAAAATGTAAATTCAAATCAGAAATTAAATATTCTAGCTAATCAAAAATATTCTAAAAATTCAAAGCCAAACTGATAAAATACATGGTGTTGCATTTTGCAAGCTTTGTTTTTAGTGTTTTTTTCTTGATGCAAAAATACATTTTTGCATCAAGAAAAAAACACTAAAAACACAACTTTTTGCTTAAGAGGCGTGGCTGTGCTTTGCTAAAATACAGTTTTGCAACGCACAGCCACAGTTGATCTTTGATTTGTGAGAATTTAAGAGAAAAAAATACTTTTAGTTTGGCGCAAATAAAATACAAACAAACAGTTTTTTGGCTTTTGAATAAAAGTTTTTACGAAATTGATTTTTTTAACTTGTAAAATAGGACAAAAAATTAAGCATGCATGGCTGAGCGGTCGAAAGCGCCGGGCTCATAACCCGTTTCCTAATAGGACATCGCAGGTTCAAGTCCTGCTGCATGCAAACTAACTAAGACAACGAAAACGTGTTAATTATATTGCGATTTCAACGTGTTCAAACATTTTGTAAAATTTGATCTTATATTTGGTAGAAAAAAGTACCTTTATAGTTTTTTTTTTTCGTGTTTTTTTTGGAACCTTCTTTTTATTAAGCAGAAACAAAACGTTGATAGAAAAAAAAGGTTTTTTACTTAGTTTATGTACATTTTACTACCCGAGCAAAGCACCTGCAAAAAGACATTTGATGCAAAAATGTATTTTTGCAATGCTTACATTTTACAAAGTAAAATGTTCAGCACAGCACCTTCTTGCGAAATGCCTTCCGGCAGGGACTTACACTTTGCTTCTTACTCGTGCGAAGCACAATTTTATAAAAATGCGATGTTTTTACTACTTACGTGTTTTTTTGCAAAGTCAAAAACAAATGTAAACAAAAACACAGCTTATAAAATGTTAAAAATAAAAACATTACTTAGGGTCTTCTAATTTTAAATATGCCGCTAGTCGGACTCGAACCGACAAGGGATTTCCCGCAACATTTTGAATGTTGTGTGTCTACCATTTCACCATAGCGGCAAAAAATTAATAATCAAACTTTTTGACTGTTTCTACAATATAAGCAAAAATAGGGTAAAATGTTTTTTCAAATTTTAAAAAATGAGTTGATCTATCAATTTTTTGTTAGAAATTGTTTTTTAATAACAAATATTTTTTTGTGGCAGTAAAAACAGAAAACAAAACAAAGTACTGCTTCATAAAAACACGAGACAGTACTATTATTTTGCTTTACATTTTGTTCCATAAAATGTAAAGCAAAATAATAGTCTAAATTTGTACATTTGCTTTACATTTTGTTGAACAAAATGTGAGGGAAACATTTAGTATCACTTTACAAAATACAAAAAAATTCTTTATTTTAGTTTAAGTCTTTTAAGATAAAGTTTCTATGATTCCTGACTAGCTGTTTTTACGTATAAGATTAAAAGAAAAGCTGTGGGAATAAGAATGAACAATGCAGTAGCTATTAGTCCAAGAATATTAACTTCCATATAAGTTTCAACCTTGTTAAAAAAAATGATAAACGAGTAATTACGCAAAAAATATAACGATACTCGATTTATTACATTTTGCAAGCAAAATGTAAAATGTAAGTAGTCTAAGTTTTTGCTTACATTTTGCAAAGCAAAATGTACAAAAACTCAGTTTTCTGTAGGGAAACAAAAAATAATTGCTTTTTATATTTTATTAAACAAAATGTTCATTCTTTATTGATCTTTTTGTTACATTTTTATTTGTTGCATTTTGTTATGCAACAAATAAAAATGTAACAAGTAAAAAAAAAGAAGCAAAAACACCAGATTATGTTTTTTATTAAAAAAAACAACCACGATATTTTTTAGTTTTTGCTAACATTTTATTGCAATAAGATGTTAAAAATCCTTTTATTTTTAAACTATTAAATTGATATAGATTGGTTTTTTACTTAGTGGGTTTGACTTTAAGATAACAAACAATTATTAATATCTATTAAATAAAGTCAAACACTTTTTATTAAGACAAAAAATTGCTTCGCAGAAGGTGTTGCATTTTGCTATGCAAAATGCATACACGATTCAATAAGGGTGAAATATTTAATTGTCCTGAATAGTATAAGAAAACAAATCAAATGTAGAAAAAAAAATAAAAGTTTTAATATAAGGTTTAAGTTTTACGTGATAAGACTAAAAAAATAGGTGATTAAAGTTATTTCTCCAGGCTTTTGCTTTGCAAAAGCCAGGTTTGCTAAGTTTTTACTTCTTGCAAAAATGTATTTTTGCATCAAAAACTTAGCAAACAAAAATTATTTTTTAAATAATTTTTAGAACCTTTTATAAAAATGTATTAAAAATCTTTATAAAGAAGATCCCAAACCTATGTAAGATCCATAAAAGAAAATAGCAAGCAATCCTATTGCTGCAGTACCCACGACAGTTCCTACTAGCCAAAGGGGAATTCGTCCGGTGGTTCCAGTATTAGACATTTTAATTCTCTCCTTAAATGAAAAAATTTATACAATTTTGTAGTAAAACAAAAACAAAGTCGAAGTTTTCTAAAAGAAAACCTGGCTTTTGCTTTGCAAAAGCTTGGAGATTTGTTTACATATTACGTTTGTTATATTTGTATAAAATTATAAAAAAAAACTAAAGTTTCATTAAAACTTGCTTGGTAAATTTAAAGAAACTTGTAAATTTGACTTGACTTGACTTTGTTTTTATTTTTTCAAGCTTTCAAGTACATTTTGCTTTGTAAAATGTACATCAAAAGAATATTTACAAAAATGAAAAAAAGAAATTGCTGATGCGAAAACGCATTTTTGCAAGCAAAAAAGTGTTGGCATTTTGTGACACAAAATGCCACACAAGTGGCAAAAATTTTATAAAACTATTTATTATCAACATTAAAATCAAGTAAAATAAAATAAATTTAATTAAAAATATAACTTGAAAAAAGCACAGCCAAGACAAAAATTAAAAGCAAACCCCAATATAGACTGGTACGATTTAATTCAACTGATTGTTTGTTAGGGTTAGGTTTAGCCATATTTACTGCCTAAAAAAAAAATAAAAAATTAACGTTGAATGAATTGCATTGCTGTAATTGCTCCTAGGAAAAAAACGGTAGGAACAGCTAATGCGTGCACTGCAAGCCAGCGCACTGTGAAAATAGGATAAGTAGAAGCTGATTTTCTTGTAGTCATGGCTTTCTCCGAAAGCAATTATTTTGGTGAAACCAAAATGATGTTTTTTTGATCAACTCTCACTCTTTTACTTTATGCAAAAAAATAAGAAATTTTTTTACGCGTATAAGATGAAAAAGTTGTAGTTTATAAATTTTTTTCAATTACACAATTCTAGGTTTTTGTTTAAATTTCACAGAGTAAAACAGATAAAAACCAAATTTTGCTTTGCAAAATATTTTATAGACCAAAATAAAAATTTAAAGTATAACCTAATACTTTGCTTTGCAAAATATTAGGCAATTGTGCTGCATCTAAAAAGGACCATGGTGCCCATAACACAATTATAGCCGAAATGCATTTTGGCAACCATGGCGCTACGCGCAATTGCCGCAGGCCATCGTTACATTTTGCATAGCAAAATGTTACAATCGTGCTTCGCACGCATGTTTTTGCACATTTATTATCATATTTTATTTTTTTAACATAAATAAAATTTTATAACTTTTTTTTACAAACACCAGAAATTGTTTTGCATAATTTTGTTGTTTTCTTACTCTATATAACCTTTTTTACACTTTATTTTTATAAAGTGTATTTTGTAAACTTCCAAATTTTGTGATACAAAATTTATGGTAGCAAGCATTTTGCGTGGCAAAATCCCACACGAGAGTCCGTAAGGCGTCTGGATCGAAGATCAATTTGCCGTGAAAACCAGATTTTTGTAAATCTTTACAAAATGAACGTTTTATAAAATAAGATATTATTTGGTTTTTATTTTTTAAAAGTCAGAAAGCACCTCAAATTTGCAAAAAAAGAATGTTTTTTATAAAGAAAAAAGAAAGAAATATGAGTTTATTTTTTACAGTGCTTTACATGATAAATTTTATAAAATTAAATTTGAGTAAAAGCAAAACAGACACAACTTTATGCTTTTACAAAGCATAAATAGAGCTTCATATTTTATGAAATAAAATGTAATGTTTTTATTTTGTAAAAACAAAGTGTAAAATAGTATAAAAACTTTATTTATTTAATTAAATAAATGTACAGATAAATAAAAAAACAAATTATTTCACTTCAGACAGTTGTTTTACTTGTTCTAATGCATTAAAACGGTCAGTAATCAGAGGAGCTTCTTGTCGATCTTCAGTAAAATATTCATTAGGACGTGGACTGCCAAATAAATCGTAAGCTAAACCTGTGCTTACGAAAAGCCAACCAGCTATAAATAACGAAGGTATTGTTATACTATGAATAACCCAATAACGAATACTAGTCAGAATATCTGAAAACGGTCTTTCTCCTGTAGCACCAGACATTTAAAACTCCTTATAATTAAATTTTTGTATATTTTTTATCTATTTATGGTGGCTACGCCACAATCGTGCTTCGCACGTATGGTGTTAGCTGTCTTTTTTGATATGCTTGGTTTTTGACTTTGTAAAAAACAAGCTTTTCAAAAAAGCATTTTCGCACTACATATTTACAAGTGCAAGCAAAATGTATGGCCATGAAATTTACTATCATTCTTACATTTTAGAAATAAAATAAAAGTCAGTTTTGAAAAATTTAAAGTTCATTTGTTTTTTTTTTTCAAAAAATCCATGATGCCTCTGGCATATGGCCGTAGGCCATGGTTTTATATTTTATTAAATAAGATGTAAGCACAATCGTCTAAAAAACGCATGCTTGCCAAAATTCATTTTGGCCACAATTGTGTTGCAAAATACATTTTTTTAAAATTTTGTAAACAAAATGTAAGGGAATCTAAGAGTATGGTAGGCACTATGCATCTGAACATTTTGCTAAGTCAAATGTAAGATGATTATTTTTCTCATCATAAATAGAAGTAAAAGCGCAGATTTTATTAAAAAATGCACTTATTATTAACAATAAACCATTGAACTAAAAGCAAATTTTTATAAATGCGTTGTAATTCTTTTGCTTGCAAAAATGTCTTTTTGCCAGTAAAAAGTGCTTACATTTTATTTTATAAAATGTATGGACGGATACAATTAAAATTCTACTTTTTCTTTTCGTGTTATAAAAAAAGAATTTAATAACACTAAAATATATGTTAAATGGCGTTTGTTAGATTTATTTAAAAGTATAAATTAATTTTTAAAAACAATCAATAATTTTAAACTGTGTCCAGTTTTTAGAAAAGTTCTAACTTTTTTTTCTGATGCAAAAAGGTATTTTTGCAAAGAAAACTTTGTTTTTGCACAGCCACCATGAAAGTTTTCACCTTCACTTTTATAAAAAATGTTTGTTATTTTTTCAATCAACTGATTTTAATGCATTTTTTAGATTTTTTCTATTAGGCTTAAATTTTGTAAAATAAAATCTAAGCCAAAATCAGTAATATCAATTAGAAATAATAAATAAATTATTGCACAAATCTTGTAAATGTACAACCTCAGTCTTTTTGGTGCAAACTCTATTTTAAAGAAAAAGAGGTTTCTTTAAAAAGAAAATAATTTCATTTTTATTTTGATATCTAAGATTTGAACGCTTTTATTTCATCATGTTGCACATAATTGTGTTTTTGTTTTTTGTGCAAAAATGGATTTAGTGCTGCTGTTTTTGGTGCTGCTGTGTTTTTTGCGCAGCAAAAAACAAAGGCAGTGCAAAAATGTCTTTTTGCAAAGCACAGTAAAAAACGAAGGCAGTGCCAAAATGTCTTTGGTGCAAAAATATATTTTGGCGTACATTTTCCAAAAGAAAATTTTCACCTTGTTTTTTGACCTAGTAAAAAAACAAAAAACACCATACCACATTTTACCAAGTAAAATGTGGTCTTTTTGACTGTGTAAAAAATACAGCATAGCCATCATAAAAAGTGAAACAAGAGCATTTGTTTTGTCAAATGAAGCTTTGTTTTAATCTATCTTTGTCTTATGGTGGCAAAGCCACAATTGTGCTTCACATGTATGAAAATGTAAGAAGCACAAATTTAGAAAAGAAAAATTAAAAAGGTTGTGTTTGTCGTACAAAAGGTAACAATCCAGTCATTCTACTATTTTTTATCGCTTTACTTATATATCTTTGTTGCTTAGCTTTTAAACCACTTAATCTTCTTGGCAAGATTTTACCTTCTACTGTGATAAATTTTCTCAATAAAACAACATTTTTATAATCAATTGTGCCTTTAAATCCAGGATTTCCAGGTTTCGACTTTTTATTAATAATAGGTGTAATAGGATTTTTTTTTAAAAACTTTTTTTTTGTAAATTTATTTGACATTCTCATAGAGTTTATAAATCTAATTATTTTATTTTTTTTTATGTGATTTAAATTTTCACTTTAGAAAAGAAATTATTTTATTTTGCTGCAATACAACTAAATACAAAAAAGTTTATTGAAATTTATCTTTTCTATACTTTACAAAAAATGTTTTGCATCTTTCAAATAATAACCTTTGTTTTTGTTAAGCAAAAATATCAGGTGAGGTTTTTCTACGGAGAACTTAGTTTTGTACATTTTGCTTTGCAAAATATAAGTAAAAACCTAGAGTCTAAATTAAAACAAAAAAAGAAAAAGTTTGCTTCGCAGAAGGTGTTGGATGTGTGGCTACGCCACCATGCATACACGGTTAAGAAAAAAGAATTAATTTATTTCTTTTAAAAGTTGAGAGAAGGCAGCTTGGTCACGAACCGCTATTTGAGCTAAAATCTTTCGGTTTAATTCCATATTTGAATTTTTGAGTTTGTTTAAAAAACGGCTATAACTTAGGCCAAAATTTCGTGCCGCTGCGTTAACTCGAACAATCCACAGTGATCGAAAATTCCGTTTCCGTTGTTGGCGATCACGAAAAGAGTAACGTAATCCTTTAAAATATTGTTGATTACTTACTCGAAATAAAACAGAAGAAGACCCACGAAATCCTTGAGTCATCTTTAATACTTTTTTACGACGTTTGCGAGCTACATTACCGCGTTTAACACGAGTCATATTTTTTTTATATTTATTTTTAAGTTTTTTACATTTTATATTTTTTGAGTCTTTGGTGTAAGCATGATGGCTATGCCACACATCCAACACAAAAGTTTCTCCGAAACCTTTGTGTTGCAAAAACCAAGTTTTCCTTGCAAGTGCAAAAATGCTGTGTTTTTACATCAAGAAAACCTCACATTTTCTTTTGTTTTTCTTGCGTTGCAAAAATGCATTTTTGCATCAAATCTATTTTTGCAAGGAAAACCTGGCTTTTGCTTTGCAAAAGCTTGGACTTTTTAAGTTTTATTTTAGAAAAATGAAATAAGTTTAGGTTGGTTTTGTTTTTCTTGCGTTGCAAAAATGCATTTTTGCATCAAATCTATTTTTGCAAGGAAAACCTGGTTTTTGCTTTGCAAAAGGTTGAACTTCTATTTTACCAAGTAAAATGTAACACTAAGATAAAATTTGTAAATTTTAAGTTTCTTACATTTAACTGAGTCAAACATTTAGTTTTTGTTCACATTTTGACTTTGTCGATTTATGGTGGCTTTGCATTTTGCAAAGCCACCATAAATCGACAATTAACGCGTCTACGACGATTTGCCGCGGGCCAATAAGACCTTTCTTTTGCACTTTGTACAAAGATTCTCTTGCATTTTGCAAGCAAAATGAAGAGACACCATTAGTTTTGCAAAGTAAATTTGAGTTGGCTAGCATTGTTTTTTCGTATAAAAAATAAATTTAATACTTTTTTAGGTAGAAAGATTTGAATTAATATAAGTAAAAAAAACGGTCTCTATTTATTATTTGCCAAAATTCGTGCTTCACATCTTCTGCGAAGCAAGGTGCCTCTGTAACAAAATGCCGTGTTTTTACTACATAAAAACAAATACTATGGCGGCTTTGCTACAATTGCATAATAAAACGCTAACCCATGGCGCTACGCGCAATTGCCGAAGGCCATGGTTGCAAAAATGCATTTTTGCTACAATCGTGTTGAATGTGTGGCATAGCCACCATGCTTACACGCATGGCGCTCCGCGCAATTGATC
>Ga0160427_10001334_pt1 | contig 15171 bp, 14 predicted proteins | sample SolpanmetagenomL_FD_108194 | JGI IMG/M metagenome (GOLD analysis project Ga0160427, IMG submission 108194) | Solar panel surface microbial communities from Lawrence Berkeley National Laboratory, California, USA - L | ecosystem: Engineered > Built environment > Solar panel > Unclassified ...
CGCGTGCGAAGGGCTGGATCCGATAGCCTGGATAGACCGCACCGCCCGGAGAATTCGGAAAGCCGGTCAGCACCTCGACATCATGGCCGCGCGCCTGGAGGGCCTTGGCAAACGCGAGCCCCTTGAAATGCGGTTCGGGCTGAAACCATTGCGAGACGATCAGGATGCGCATTGCCGCGCTATAGCGTGCGGAATGGCCGAGGGCGCGGTCTTTTGGCGGGTGCGAAGCTTGCCTGACGGCAGGTGGCGTTTATAGAAATTGCATGTCCGCTGTCTCACATGCCGTCGCCGGTCCCGTCACCCCGACCGGTTGGGATGTCGCCACGGAGCGACGTCTATGGGAGGAGAACTGGCATCTGTTTTGCCATCGCTCCGAACTGTCGAACGCTTCGGAATATTTTCGATTGGAGGTGTTCGGCGACGAGGTCGTCGCCTTCAACGACGGCGCCGAAATCGTCGTGTTCGACAATCGCTGTCCGCATCGCGGCGCGCGCATTTACGACGATATGGCCGGTAAGCGGCGCTGGGTGTGCCCTTATCATGGCTGGTCCTTCGTCAAAGGACGGTTCTTCATCCCGCAAAAGGAAACGTTCCGCGACTGTGATCCGACGACGGCCCAGCTCAATCGATATGCCACCGCCTGGGTTGGAGATTTTCTGTTTATCTCCAAAGCCCCAAGCCAATCGGTTTCGGCGCAGCTGGCCGGTGTCGAGGAGGTCGTTGCCTCGATCTCGCGCAGCATCGGAATGCGTCGCGATCTCAACGCCTATTCCTATCGCTGCGACTGGAAGATCGCGGTGGAGAATGCGCTTGATCAATATCATGTGGCATTGGTCCATCACGACACCTTGAACCGTTTGAAACTCGAGCCTGCAGTCGATAAGTATATCGGCTCCAACAATGTGTCGCGTGCCGAGCTTGGCGACGAAAAAACCATTAAAAAGCTCAAGTCGCTGGGGCGTTTGTTCGATATCGAGTTCAAGCCGGATGGCTATATCGCCATCCAGCTTTTTCCCTTTACGTTCCTGACATCGACGTTTGGCTATTCATATTCGCTTCAGCAATTCTACCCGACGTCACGGCAAGGCGAGACGGCGTTCGTCAGCCGTTTCTATAGCGGGGCGCTGTCGTCTAAATTGCCTCCGGACACCATGGATGCATTCTTCGCTTCCTCGATCGAACTCAATCACCGGATTTTCACGGAGGACGCAGACATCTGCGCGCGTATCCCCTCGTCAAGCTGGTCGCCGATACCTGAACGCTTCGTATGCGCGGGTGAGGACAAGATCGTCGAGTTTCGTCGTTTGATGCGTGAGGCGGCTGCGCGGACATAATATCAGCAGACAACCACAGGAGAGTGACGATGGCAGGCAGGGTGATCGTGGTCGGCGGAGGCGGGTTTGGCCGAGAACTGATGTGCTGGGTCGAGGATTGCACTGCCGCGGGAAGCTTGCCGGCCTTGGCGGGATTCATAGATGACAAGCCCGACGAGTTGCCTGCGTATGCGCCTCGTCTGGGTAGCGTGCAGGATTATCGACCCGAGGAAGGGGACCTGCTCGTGTTGGCGATCGCCAAGCCCGTGGTAAAACGCCGCGTAACCGGGCTGCTCAAGGATCGGGGCGCGCATTTCGCTCGGGTGATCCATCCGAGCACGACCGTCGTGCGCACTGCGAAGATGGGCGAGGGGGTGGTCATGTGCCCGCAGACGATGCTGATGCCCGACAGCCGGGTAGGAGACTTTGTCACGATCCTCAATTTTTCGGGGGTCGGGCATGACAGCGTCGTCGGGGATTATACGACGTTCAGTTCGCTGTGCGACGTGACCGGCAACGTGACGGTCGGTGCCGATGTATTCGTAGGTGCGGGCGCTCGGTTGCTGCCAGGGATCAAGGTGGGTGATGGTGCGCTGATCGGCGCAGGCGCGACCGTGGTCCGGTCGGTCAAGCCGGGCAATACGGTATATGTTGCGCCGCCCAAGACACTAAAAACGATGGGCGCGGCTGCCGTGCGCGACGTCGAGACGGGGGATGCATGACAAAGCGGGGCGGGGGGCAAATGCGCTCCCTGCCCCGCGTCCTCGCTCAGGCTGACGGAAGATCCGGCATGCGCGCGCGATAATGGTCGAAGAAGGCGGCTATGCGGACTTCCTCGGCTCCCAGAACGCCCGGCTTGGTCGACACTTCCAATCCGCGCTGCACCGCCTCGAGAACGGAGCGATCCTCTTCGATGACGCGGGCGGCGATCTCGATGCTCTGCTGGTTGAGCATGTCCTGGCGGGAGCGTCCTCCCTGTGAAAGCGCAACCTTCGGCTCGTAGACGCGTGTACGCAGCATCGTGTGCCGTGCATCGGTGGGCAATGCCTGCCCGATATAGAAGGTCAGCCCCTCTTGGGAGGAAATGAACAGGTTGGGAAAGACGTATATGTGAAAGAAGGATTCGTGCGCATAGGTACGTTCGGCCAAATGCGACAGGATCTTGCGGCGCAGATTCTCGCGCTTGATTTCCGTGCGAGGGAAATGGCAACTCGAATTGCCGCCGGTCACTGCCACGTCCCGGATCGGATGATGTCCGATCCCCAGGCCGCCGATGAACGTTTCCGGATGGACGGCCGCGCAATGATAGCATTCGAGCACGTTTTCGACGAGCAGCTTCCAGTTCGCTGCATGCGATACCGAGGCGAACCGGATTTCTTCGCCCATCGCTTCGCTGATCGTCTTGAGCTCGTCGGCGACGTCACCGAGATAGTCGGCGAGCGGAGGCGCGTTGCCTGACATGTCTACGAATACGAAGGCACCGCACCGTTCGACCCGATAGCGCGGCAAGCACAAGCGTTCGCGGGTTTCGGGCGTATCGGCGGGATATTGATCCCGCTTGGGGCGGCCAACGGGAAAGCCCGTCTTGTCAAAATTCCATGCGTGATAGCCGCACATCAATGGTCGACGGCCGCGCTCTTCAACCTGGATGCGATTGAAGCGATGCGTGCAGATATTCTGGAAGGCGCGCAGCTCGCCCCTGAAATTCTGCACTACCAGCGCTACGCCAGGAAGGTCGAGGGTAACGAAGCTGTTATTTTCCGCCAGTTCTGCGGCCGTGCCGACGAATAGCCAACCGCCCGCGAACAATTGCTTTATCTCGGTTTTCAGCCAGTCGTCGCGATAGTAGGCGGCCTTTGCCAGCGGCACGGTTTCCCCCGGCTCCGGCATGCCCCTCGTATCACCGGCGATCACCGCGTCCGGCAGCACCATGCTCATCGCGTGAGGATCATTTGGCGGTATATCCGCCGTCCACCGGCAGGTTCTGTCCCGTTATCCAGCGCGATGCATCGCTCATCAGGAAAACGGCGGCATAACCGATATCTTCGGGACGGCCGAAGCCCAGCAGGTGAAGATCCTGATAATTGTTGACCATCTCGTCGCTGACCGTTTCGGCGAATTCGTCATGCATCGCCGTCACCACCGCGCCTGCGGCGATAGCGTTGACGCGAATGCGGCGAGGAGCAAGCTCGATGGCAAGCGAGCGGACCAAGCCGCCGATACCGGCTTTGGTCGCCGAATAGGCGGCCATACCGCGACGTCCGCGCGTGGCGGATACCGACGACATGAAGGCCAGCGAGCCGCCATCCGCCAGTGCACCCTTTCGCGAAAGGGCGCGCGCGACCCCGAAGGCGCCGAACAGTCCGGCACCGAAGACCTGCTCGAGCTGGGCGGTCTTCGTGGTCCGGACCGGAGCCAGCACGCTTTCACCCGCCGAATAGAACACACCGTGGAGCGGCCCGCCTTCGGCGACCGTCGCTTTGACCATGGCATCGGCCGTATCGGCGTTGGAAAGGTCGGCGCTGACCATCTGGTGATGGTCACCGGTCAGTTGTTCGCGCGTTTCACCAAGGCGGGTTTCGCTGCGGCCGGCGAGCACGATCGTCGCGCCGCAGCGCGACATCTGAATGGCCGCCTCGCGACCGAGACCGGAAGAGGCGCCGGTCACGAGGATGCGGCGGCCGGCGAGGCAATCAGGAGCAAAAATCATAGCGTCACCGTTTCGGCGCATTGCAGCGGACCGACGTCCAGCGAAGCGCCGCCCCATGACCAGCCGACGCCGAATCCGAACAGCCCGATGCGGCAGCGGCGTTCCTTGAGCGTGTCGGCTGCCAGATCGGTCATGAGCAACGGCAATGTCGCGCTGCTGGTGTTGCCGAACCGGTCGATGTTGATCGGTACCTTGTCCGCCGGCAGCTTGGCCTTCTTGGCAAGATGCTTGATCATGAACGTGTTCGCTTGATGAAGCAGGAACAGATCGTAGTCTTCCGGCGCGATGCCGGAGGCCATGATCGTTTCGTTGATCAGGGTCGGCACTGCCTTCAACGTAAAATTGAACACCTCTCCACCATCCATGTAGAGGATGTCGGATGGGAAATCGGCAAACTTCGGGTGCCCTGCGCAGCTGCGGAAGCCTCCCTTCGGAACGATCAGGCTTTCGCCGCCCGACCCGTCCGTACCCAGGATGAAGGTTGCGTCCGCTGTCTCTTCCGATGCTTCGACGGCGGTGGCAGTGCCCGCATCGCCGAAGAGCAGCGCCGTGGAACGATCATTGGGGTCGTTCATGATGGAACTGGTGTCCCCCACGGCAAGCAGGACGCGCTTGGCCGCTCCGGTTCCGATCATCATCGATGCCAGCCACAGGGCATGGATATACCCGGAGCAGCCCAGCGAGACGTCGATGCCGATGATACCGGGCCGGAGGCCCAAGCGGTCCTGCAGGAGGCAGGCCGTGGCCGGAAGACGGTAATCGGGTGTCTGCGACACGAAGATCAGGGCGTCGATCGAGCTGCGGTCCCATTGCAAATGCTCGAAAAGGGTTTCCGCCGCCCGTGCGCACAGGTCCGACGTAGTCACACCGTTCTCGACCCAGTGACGGGATTTCACGCCCGTCATCTTGACCACGTCGGCAACCTTGTCGCCAAACCGCTCGGTGAAGTAATCGTTGTCGATTATCCGAGGCGGCACACATGAAACCACACCCGCGATCCGCGAGCCGTGCGCATGCGCAACCGTTCCGCTCTTCATGTCGTCCTCGCTCTTGTTCAGCTGTCCGAGCCGACCAGCTTATCGATATCGCCGACGGTGCGGCATTCCGACAAGGCGTCGGCACTGACCGTGCGGTCATACACTTCGTCGATCAGGGCGATGGTGGACACGATCGCCAGCGAGTCCCATACGCCTTCATCCAGCGCCAGATCGGACGTCACTTCGCCGGGTTCGACCTCGAGGATCTCTGCCAGCCCTTCGTAGAATTCGCTCATTCCGCACTCCCTGCCTACATCGCAATCGTGACGGCCGCCCAGGAAAGGCCCACGCCAAAACCGATCGCCATGACACGGGTGCCGGCGTCTAGTTTGCCGTCTGCCAATAGGCCAGATAAAACGAACGGGATCGTGGATGAGACGGTGTTGCCGATGTCCTCGAAGCTACGCGGCACCTTATCATCGGGAAGGCCAAGTTTTTTCTGGAGAGCGTCCAGCATAAACTTGTTGGCTTGATGAAGAACGATGTGATCGTAATTGTCTACAGTTGTACCACTCTTGGCCAGCATCTGTCGGAATGCGCGAGGAACCTCGCGCAGGGTAAATGACATCACCGCCCCGCCATCCATGTAAAGATTGTCGGCGCTTCGGATATTGCCGGCGCGATCCTCGGTTTCAATACGCGTGTCGGCGCTGTGCGGATGACGAAAACCTCCCGCCTTTACGATAAGGCTTTCGGCACCCGACCCATCGGTACCGAAGACAAATGGTCCGATTGCGGGGCCGGTGTCAGCAGTGGCTTCCACAAGCGTTGCCGCGGCGCCATCGCCGAACAGTGTCCGAACGCTTTTGTCGTGTACATGGATATACTTCGAGTAGGTGTCTGCGGTAACCAGCAGGACGCGACGGGCTGCACCCGCTGCAATCAGTCCGGCCGCCAGAGACAGCCCGTAGACATAGCCAGAGCAGCCAAGGTTGAAATCCAACGCGCCGATATGTTGCGGCAGGCCCAGTCGATCCTGCATGATGCAGGCGGATGTGGGAAGGATATGGTCGGGAGCCTGGGTGCAGAAGAGCAGGAAATCCACTTCGTCGGGCCGAACGCTCCCGCTGGCAAACAGCTTTGCCGCCGCGGCACAGCCAAGATCGAGGGCCGTTTCCTGCGCACCGGCGATGCGTCGTTCGCGAATACCTGTTTTTTCCAGGATTTTCTCGGCGGGCCAGGAGGGAAAGTCCGCAGCTAAGGCATCATTGTCCAGTACCGTGTCGGGGAGATGCGTCGCAATGGCCGCGATGCGGGCACCGACGGCATATCCTGGCGAGGGCGGGGGGGGCACGTGCATGGTGGGAGACGATCTCGCTGGTGGCCGGCACGGCCGCGGCCTGCGGACGCGCCCATGCGAAGAAACCCCGCAGCTATTGCCCTGCTCTGGCGCCGATGGCAACGCATGCTCCATGCCGTCCCGCCGTATCCTGCTGATCGTTCCACACTACAGTCTTCCCGGCGGATCGCCGACCATGGCCGATGAGTTGGCCGGCGCGTTTGCCGACGGCGGACATGCGGTACAGGTCGTCGCGCTCCCGTGGGATGCGCCGGCTGATGGGGCCATTCGTCGGCAAAAGGATCGTACGGGGGTGGATGTTATCCGTGCCCATCCCGTGGAGTGGCGCGGCGCAGGGCGACTTGGCGCACGACTGAGCAAATGGGGACTGTCGTCCTTTCTCGCGCGGCGCAAGGTGGCGAAGCTCCTGAACGATGAGCATTTCGACCTGTTGGTGAGCGGCAGCCCGGCGGTGACCACTGCGGGGATCGTGCGTTGGGCGCTCAAGCGGTTCAAGCCGCGATCGTTTATTCACGTCGTCGATTTTTTCCCGTTTCATCAGCGCGCGTTGGGGCTGATCCCCGGAGGCGGCATCCTGGCGGCAGCCAAAGCGGCGGAAACCGCGATGCTGCGCCGCTTCGACGTCATCGGCTGCATGTCTCCGGCAAATATCGCTTATCTGGAGCGACATTACCGGCTGCCCGCAACACAGCGGCACTGCCTGCTTCCGGTGTTCGCCGACGTTGCGCCTGCCGTGCCGAACGAGCGACACGCCGTACGCGCCGCGCATGGCCTTCCCGCGGATCGTGCCATTGCGATCTTCGGCGGTCAGCTCACCGAAGGGCGTGGCGTGCCGGAGATACTCGAAGCGGCACGCCTGTCGTCCGAGGCGGGCGACGCGCTCGATTTCCTCATCATCGGCCGCGGCCGACTGGGGCATCTCGTGGAAGCCTACCGCGCGACCGGACGCGGTAACCTACATTGGATCGAAGGCCTGCCGCGCGAGGAATACCTATCGGTCGCAGCGGCCTGCGACGTCGGCTTGGTGGTGACGGTCAGCGATGTGGATGTACCGACCTTCCCGTCCAAGACCATCGACTATCTCCGTGCCGGTCTGCCGATCGCCGCTGCGGTCGAGGACAGCACCGACTATGGCGACTTCCTTACCGACCACGGGCTGGGCCACGCCGTTCGGGCCGGGGATCCGCAACGATTGATCCAGGCCGTGCGGCACGTGCTGGTCAATACGGACCGGGCTGCGTTCATCGATCGGGCACGCACGGTGTTGCACGATACGTTCGACGTACAATCTGCGGCCAATACAATTTTGCGGGCGGTCGATCTCGCTTAAGAACCTCATCTGGACGCTGCGCGTCGTCGTGATCTCAGCCATAGAAATAGCCACGTCAGCAACGTCGCATAGTTATCAAACGTCTGCATCATTTGGTTGTTGGCGGGAAGATAAAATATCATCATCATGATGATGCAGAAAAATATTGCGGCACGATCATCGTTTCCATCGGTCGCATCGCGCCATGATTTACCCCAAGCCAAGCCGAGGATGAATATCAGCAGGGGGACTCCCCAAAAACTGACGTCATTGGCAAGCCATGGTAGCATAGTTGACCATTGATATTCATCCGACCAGCCCTCTCTTCGCAGGCGGTATGTATAAGTCGAGCGGCTGAGTTCATCGCTGCCGCTGACCGCCGTATAAATTCCGAGTAAAGCGGAAGAGTGCCCGATCCCCCCGATGAAAATAAAAGGCTCCTGCATGGCAAGACCCAGGCCGTAATAGCCTTGACTCAGATAACCGGTGAGGGTCCCCATGCCGTAGGCAACGGAGTCTGGCATTTTTCCATAAGGAGGTGAAAAATAGTCCGGGCAAACATACCCGCTGCCGATACAGACGGTTTCGGCGCCCGCGCCAAGCCGCGCCTGGGTTCGGCCGATAAGTGCGCCGAACACCGCCATGGTGAGAACAATGCCGACCAGCACCTTTCCCCAGTTTTTGCGAAGCCAGTTGCCCCGTGAGCGATTGCGAATGGTACCGATAAGGAACGCGCTGGATCCCACGACCAGCACGTCGGCCAGTTCACGGGTCGTTCCCCTGAGGGCGGAAAATGTCATGGTCGATATGACCGTGGCGACGAGCAAAATTTTCTGAAAAAATGTCAGTTTGCGCCAGTGCAGGATGCCCAATGGGAGAACCGCAAAAGTGAAAGGCGCGAAAAGAGCGCGGAGTATGACTATGGGTGCCCGCCCACCCTGCGTGGCATCCAGTTGTTCTCGCAGACTTTCATAGGCATCCTTTTGGTCTGCGAGAGCCTGAAGGACCTGCCAGGGCCAGCGCCCCGTATAGATGCGCGCCGACGGGAAAAGTAATATGACCGCCGATAATCCGCCGATAAGTAGAATACGAGGCCAGGCGGGGAGGGGGGCGCCGAACGGTTGTTTGCTGGCGCCGGCCATATGCCCAACAGCAAGTACGATAAATATCAACGGAACATAGATCGTTATTGGCCACCACGTTGACAAAGGCCAGACAAACGGGCCAATGAAAAATAATAGATAGGTGACTAAAAGATACCCCATGCCTCCGACCAGCGCCATTCGGGATGGGGGGCTGGCGGATACTCCTTGGGCATTGATCGTCTGAGGCGAATGAACGCTGCTGTTTGTCACATCAAGCTTCGATCCGGGTTCCGTCGTCGATCGGTACCCCTTAGCGGTGGCGGCAGCCGGGGGTTGCCAAATATCCGACGTCAACTAGGCCAGCGGGCATGCCGGGTAAATACTCTGTCGACAGCCCTCCGTGGGCAGCTTTCGCCAACCGTAGGACCATGCTGACCGGTTTGGGTATGGCAGGCTTGTCGAGCGTCGGGGCCACTGCGCCCCATAGCACCATCCCTTCCATCGCGCCTCCAGAGCTCGACGCAGGCGAGATCTCCGTGACCAAATGGGGGGTTCGGGGAGGAAACGACCCCTCGGACACCGGGCGTATCCAGCGTGCGCTCGACGAGGCACCGATCGGATGCAACCTAATCTTCCCAACGGGATATTATCGGGTCAATCGCCAACTTAACGTTCGTCGCAAGCTCAATCTCGTCGGGCGTGGCGCAATTATTTCAGGGGAACTATCGGCGGACGACGACCTTTTTTCTATAAATATAGAAGACGAGGGAAATCGAGACAACCGCGTAATGGTTGTGGCGGGCTTTAGGATTTGGATGAATAAAGGCGGTAAAAACTGCATAGCTGTCTATAATAAATCTCCCAATGTCGCAAACATGGGAATGGTCATCGAAAATAATATCGTCGGTGTGTTGCCCGGGGTTGCCGGACATGCCGTGTCATTGCAAGGCGTTGGCACACATTTCAATGTTATACGGAATTGCCAGATTGAAAATGGGATCCTCCTCGCATGTGCCGATGGCAGTACGGTCGAGGGATGTGTGATTTTTGGGGAGAAGCCGGCAATCACCCTTGATCTGGTTCCGGGGGCTTTTCAAACGCACATTATCAATAACGGATTGGTTTCCCGCGATGGCGCATTGTTCGTCAAGGCCGGGAGCCAAGTCCTTTTTTCGGGAAATCAGGTAGAACAATTTGCAACGGGGGGAGTCAATCAGTCTCGAGAAAAAACGAGCTTATACATAGCGCCTGAGAGTAAAAATGTTAGAAGCATTCGCATCATCGGAAATAACTTTGGGGGCGGAACGAATGTCAATTCTAGTATAGTTGCCGGTGGAGATTGTCAAGATTTATTTATAGATCAAAATGTATTTGGAACGACGGGATCCGGCACTGATATAATTCTTAGTGGAAATAACGTTGTGTGGACCCGAATTGGTCCGAACAATACGGTGCGAGGTCCGGCCCGTGGGCAGCGAAGCGCCAATAGCGTGCGACCCATTGTAGACGACATGGGGCGCGGTACGTTCGGCACCCGTAAATCGTCAGGCGCGCTGATGCGGCGTGGTGAGGGATGGCTTCCGACATCCGACTTTTCCTTTTGCAAGGATCTCGGCGGAGTGGTTCGATTTGAGGGAGGTTGGCGGGCGGGAGCCGTGGCCCCAGGCACGCTTGTGGCGGTTCTGCCGGAGGGATTTCGTCCCCCGGGACCCGCATTCCTGCATTGTGGTAGCGATGCGATCGGCGAAACGGCGGTCCTGCGCGTCGATGCGGATGGCGCTGTCCGGGTTCATCGCGCACCGTCGGCAATCATCTATGCCGGTGGAGCAAGCTTTTCCGCGGCGGACCGGGAGGCCTATCCGCCTTCAGATCCCTGACGCTTTGTCCACAAGCCGTGCCGCCATCCCAGCATGGACAGGGCGGCCATGGTGACGTGCGCGGCGGCATATCCCCAATAGGCGCTTTCGATGAAGCCTCCCCCGATAAGCACCAGCACGTAGAAGGCAATCAGCGCAGCCGTGGTCGCCTCCGTGGCGACATACAGCCTGAGCTTTCCGCGGGCGAGGGCCGTATGAAGCGACAGGGATGTGACGACCCGCATCGTATCACCGGCAAGATAGCCGATGATGAAAGGGATGGCGGGAAGGAACGATGCGGACAGGAAAGTTCGGACCAGCCACGGGGCGAACAGCATGAAGGTGGCAAGCCCGCCGCCCATCACCGCGAAGCCGGCGAACACCGTCCGCCATGCCAACCCGCGCAGGGATGATGGCGAGAGGGCACGCGTCGCGGCCGGAAGGTAGATCTGCCCCATGTAGAGGCCGAGCAACTGGCTCGACACGTCGGAAACGCGGTTCGCGGCTAGCCAATAGCCGAGTGCGTCCTCCCCGAATTTCGCACGATACGCATAGCGCAAGGCGAACAGGGTGGCTGGCATGATCGTCGCCGTCAGCAGAAAGGCGCCGGAGAAACCGAGCAGCAACCGCAGTTCCGCGCCGAAGCGACGAAACGCGCCGGCGCCGTGAGGAAGCCAGCGCCAGGCGAAGGGCAGCGCAATCACCAGTGTCAGGATCGGTCCCGCTGCATAGGCGATGACTGCACCCAGGGCATCGCCTGCGGCCAGGCGCGACCAGCATGCCGCACCTCCAACGACCAGCCCGATGCCTTGCAGCGAGAGGCTGATCGCCGGTCGGCCACGTCCGGTCAGCACGGCGCACAGCAGCTGCCCCCCGCCCGCCCCCAATGCGGCCGCTGCGATGATCGGTACCGCCATGACGGCACGGTCATTGCCCACCAGCAATTCGGAGAACGGCTTTGCCGCGAACAACGCGATGGAAAGCACGACCGTACTGAAGATTGCCCAGATCGTGATGGCTGCGGCGACCGATCGACGTTCGTAGTCGATATCGCGTCCGGCCGCGGCGACCTGTCGGATCAAGCCGCTCTGCACCCCGCCCGCCGAGACCGTGCTGAGCAGGGCGAGAAACAGGAACAGCTGGGAAAAGACGCCGAATTCCGCCACGGAAAGGGCGCGGGCTGATTGGATGACCAGCGCCATGCCGACCAGCACCTTGAGCGCGAAGAAGCCGCCGACAGCGCCCATGGCGACTATCGCCTGGCTCCGCGATCCGGGCATTCGATCGCTTGCAGGGGCGGCCGGGGCCGCTTCCGTAACGTGGGTCATCGCGTGCGCGCTTGTGCCATGATAAAATCCAATTGCGAGGCAATGAGCTCCGCACCGCGCTTATGCAGCTCGTACAGGTGTCCGCCTTCCGGTAGGATGGCCGCGTCCGGCTTGGTCCGGGTAAAAGCGGTAGAGATACGATCGAGGGCGTCGGGACCCGTTTCCCAGATGCGTTCAAATTCGGCCAGGCGAAAATGCACGGGACAAGCGACCGCCCGTGCGATTCCGGACCATCGTTCCGGCCAATCGCGGATCACGTCGTCGACCTCGTCGGCGCGCCATGGCTCGGCCGCCGCTCGCAAAGCCATCACACCTTTCCAGCCATAGCTTCCTTCGGGACCGAAGAACCAGTCCGCGGGGGGTTCGATCGTCGATCCCATGGGCTTACGGTCTGCAAAGCCGACGACGTCCGCGGAGGGACGATCGCCGATCCCCGATACGCACAGCGCCGCGAGTGGCCGCCAGCCGATCTGGACCGCATAGGTCAATGCCACGGCTGCCCCGATGGAATGCCCGATCATCGCGATCGGCCGATCGACGACATCCATCGTCGCGCGGACCGTCCCGATCAGTGCGTGAACCGCGGCCGCACCGTGCGCGATCGGCGAAACCCCACCGTCTGGCGGTGCACTGGCTCCATAGCCGGGCCGATCGACCTGCAGCACCGGCAGGTTCCGTCTGAGGGCCTCCTGAACCAGCGAGGCGCCCTTCAGGTCGAAGTAACGTCCGTTACAGCCTCCGCCATGTACGCACACCAGTAACGGCGCATCGGGGGCGGAGATGGCGGGAACGCACAGTATGCCTCCGATCTGGCCATCGGTCGTCACAATGGCCTTGCGAGTTGGGGCGGACATGCGTGCGTTTGTGGGTTGAGTGCCGCGCTCGGGTTAATATGCCTTCCACACCGTACGCGCGATATAGTCGGTGTAGCTCGTGATGATGCGCAGCACTTTGTCCGATACGTTGGGCATCGAATAATCGGCGACTTGGCGCAGACGCCGCGCATCGCCTCGCCCTTCGTCGACGAGAATATCAAGGGCCTGCAGAACACGATCCTTACCCAAGCCGACCATCATCACGGCACCCTCTTCCATGGCTTCGGGCCGTTCGTGGGCTTCGCGGATGTTGAGTGCGGGAAAGCCCAGGATGGACGATTCCTCGCTGATCGTGCCGCTGTCCGACAGAACGGCGCGCGCCTTCATCTGAAGAGCATTATAGTCCAGGAAGCCGAACGGTTTGAGCAACTGAACCCGTGGGTCGAATACCAGGCCATGGGCATCGATGCGCTTCCGGGTACGCGGATGGGTGCTGACCAGGATCGGTTGGTCGTATCGCTCGGCTATGGCGTTCAGCGTCTCGTGAAGCCGACGTAGCTGGCGTTCGGAGTCGACATTTTCCTCCCGATGCGCGCTGACGAGAAAATACCTGCCTTCGGCGACACCCAGACGGTCGAGCGCATTCGATGCGTCGATGCCGGCGCGGTAATGCCCCAGCACCTCGAACATCGGGCTGCCGGTCTTGATGATCCGGTCGGGCGGCAGGCCTTCCGCCAGCAGATATTCACGCGCGATGTCCGAATAGGGCATGTTGATGTCGGCCGTATGGTCGACGATCCGCCGATTGATCTCCTCGGGTACGCGCATGTCGAAGCAGCGATTGCCGGCTTCCATGTGGAAGACCGGGATGCGACGACGCTTGGCCGGAATGACGGACATGCAGGAATTGGTGTCGCCTAGGATCAGCATGGCCTCTGGTCGTTCGGCCTCGAGGATCTTGTCGACTTCGATGACGACCCGCCCGATGGTTTCGGCCGCCGTGCCACCTGCCGCATCCAGGAAATGATCGGGCTTTCGCAATCCCAGGTCGTCGAAGAACACCTGATTCAATTCGTAATCGTAATTCTGACCCGTGTGGACCAGTACGTGGTCGGTATGACGATCGAGTGCCGCCATCACCCGCGACAGACGAATGATTTCCGGCCGGGTGCCGACCACGGTCATGACTTTCATCTTCGTCATCTTATACCTTCGCGGCAATGGTATCGGGATGGTTGCGATCGAAAATCTCGTTGGCCCAAAGGAGGGAGATCATGAGATCGTCGCCCACGTTGGTGACGTCATGGGCCCAGCCCGGAACCGTTTCCACGATTACCGGCTCGGCACCGGAGGTGCGGATTTCATGCGTCTCGTCCGTCACTACATGACGGAACCGGAACAGTGCTTCGCCATGAACGATCAGGAATTTCTCTGTCTTGGTATGATGGTAATGCCCGCCGCGCGTCACCCCTGGATGTGCGGTGAAAAATGAGAACTGACCGGAGGTCCTTGTCTTGAGCATTTCCGAAAAGCTACCGCGCGGATCACTATGACTGATGATCGGGTAGCAGAATTCGGACGGCGGCAAAGACGCGACATAGGTCGCGTAAAGGGCCCGGGTCAGCCCGGTGCCCACTTGGTCGATCAGATTTTCGTTCCGGTCCGAACGAAAGCCGTGGATCAAGTTTGCAACATCGCCAACCGTAGTCTCGTATACCGGTCCCGCTTCGACGAAGCCTGGTTTGGTATTGCCATCCAGTACGTCCAGAAACGACCGTATCACATCGTCGACATAGACGAGCAGCAGCGGAGAGGACGGGTCGTTGACCGTGATAGGCAGATCGCGGCTGACGTTATGGCAAAAGGTCGCCACCGCGGAATTGTAGTTCGGTCGGGCCCATTTTCCGAACACGTTGACGAGCCGGAACAGGTAGACAGGGGCTCCGGTCTCGCTACCCAAGCGGAGCAGCTGTTCCTCACCCGCGCGTTTCGAACGACCATATTCAGTATCGTCGCCGGCCTTGGCCGACGACGCATAGATTGTCGGGATAGGGCGCCCGCTTGCGGAAACCGCTTCCGCCAGCAATTGCGCCGAGCCCGAATTGACGGTCATGAATTCGGCCGGGTCGACCGGCCGATTGGCGCCGGCCAGATGGATCACCGCATCCGATTCCGCGACCGCGCGGTTCCATTCGTCCGGCGTGTTGGCACGGGTGAGCGGCACTACCGTATCACCAAGCTCGCCCAAGCGAACCGTCAGATTGCGACCGATGAACCCGTCGGCTCCGGTAACGGTTATGCGGCGTCCGGTCACTTTTCGGTATCCTCGTTACGCAAAACAGCCTGCAGATAAGGTAGGCGGCGCAAGATCTCCGTCAGGTCGGGCTGGGTCAACCGATTGGTATTATGCGAGTTGAA
>Ga0160427_10001335_pt1 | contig 15167 bp, 9 predicted proteins | sample SolpanmetagenomL_FD_108194 | JGI IMG/M metagenome (GOLD analysis project Ga0160427, IMG submission 108194) | Solar panel surface microbial communities from Lawrence Berkeley National Laboratory, California, USA - L | ecosystem: Engineered > Built environment > Solar panel > Unclassified ...
ACGGCTGGGCTTTCACAATCCGACAATTCGCCACAAGATATGCTAAGAAGTTTGGTGTCGACAAGACAAAGATGATGGAAAGGTTATGGGTCAGTAATCACTTCAACTTCTCAGATTTATAATTATTCACTAACTCTATTACAGGGTGACAACTTCTTCAACCCAAAGACCAAGAAATGGGTCAAGTCTGCAACCGGTGAGAACGGTGAGACTTTGGAGCGTGCTTTCTGTCAATTCTGTTTGGAACCAATCTTCAAAATCTTTGGCTCAGTCATGAACTTCAAGAAAGACGAGACCACAAGCATATTAGAGAAGCTTGAGATAAAATTGACATCAGATGAGAAGGATCTTGAAGGAAAGCCTCTCCTCAAGGCTGTCATGAAGAAGTTTCTTCCCGCTGCCGATGCTCTTTTGGAAATGATGATATTGCATCTCCCATCGCCAAAGGCCGCCCAGAAATACAGAATGGAGACTCTTTACGAAGGTCCCAAGGATGATGAGGCCGCCAAGGGTATTCAAGAATGTGATCCCAAGGCAGGACTTATGTTGTACGTGTCCAAGATGGTACCGACATCTGATAAGGGTCGTTTCTACGCTTTCGGTCGTGTTTTCTCCGGAACTGTCAAGTCTGGTCTCAAGGTCCGCATTCAAGGTCAACACTACGTTCCTGGAAAGAAAGACGACCTCTTTGTCAAATCCATTCAACGTACTATCCTCATGATGGGTCGTTACACTGAACCAATTGAGGATGTCCCTGCCGGTAACATTCTCGGTCTTGTCGGTGTCGATCAATTCTTGCTCAAATCAGGAACTATCACCACAATCGAGACTGCACACAACTTGAAGGTCATGAAATTCTCCGTCTCTCCTGTCGTCCGTCGTTCAGTCGAAGTCAAGAACGCAAATGATCTTCCAAAACTTGTCGAAGGTCTTAAACGTTTATCCAAATCAGATCCCTGCGTTGTCTGCACAACAACCGAATCCGGTGAACATATTGTCGCTGGTGCTGGTGAGTTGCACTTGGAAATTTGTCTCAAGGATCTTGAAGAAGATCACGCTGGTGTACCTCTCCGTATCTCCGACCCAGTCGTGTCATACCGTGAAACCGTCTCTGCTGAATCAAGCATGATTGCCTTGTCCAAGTCTCCCAACAAACACAATCGTCTTTTCGTTACTGCACAACCTTTAGGGGAAGAAGTATCAAAGGCCATTGAAGAAGGAAAGATCTCACCAAGAGATGATGTCAAAGCTCGTGCCCGTATCTTAGCAGATGAACACGGTTGGGACATCACTGACGCACGTAAAATCTGGTGTTTTGGACCAGACACCAACGGTGCCAATCTTTTGATCGATCAAACAAAGGCTGTCCAGTATCTCAACGAAATCAAGGACTCTGTTGTTTCCGGTTTCCAATGGGCATCTAAGGAAGGTCCCATGGCTGAGGAACCTATGCGTGGTATCCGTTTCGCCATCCAGGATGTAGTCTTACACGCCGATGCCATTCACAGAGGAGGTGGTCAATTGATCCCAACTGCCCGTCGTGTATTGTACGCTGCAACTCTTCTCGCCCAGCCGGCCATCCAAGAACCAATTTTCCTCGTCGACATTCAAGTCAACGAAGCCGCCATGGGTGGTATCTATGGTGTCCTCACCAAACGAAGAGGTCACGTCTTCTCGGAAGAACAACGTCCAGGAACACCTCTCTTCAACATCAAGGCTTATATGCCCGTCAACGAATCATTCGGATTCAACGCCGCCCTCAGAGAAGCCACCTCTGGTCAAGCTTTCCCTTCAATGTCTTTCGACTCTTGGAATGTATTACCTGGTGGATCTCCTCTTGACAAGACCACTGCGCCTGGTAAGATTATTGAGGAGATTCGTAAGAGAAAGGGTTTGAAGGCAGATGCACCTGGTTACGAAGAGGTATGTTTTCATCACAATTATTATCCTCCTCGTTGTTTGACAGTCACTAACCATTATTATTATAGTACTATGACAAGCTTTGAGCACACTTTATTGAGAGTAGTTTATAAATATAAAAGGAAATTAGCACTCTTTGTGAAGGGGAAATTCGTGGAAAGTCTATTAGTTTTGATAAAGAATGTTGTTGTTTTTACTGTCGTTCTATAGTATGAAAATACAAAAATTATATATGAGCATTTTGAGACCTTTCCATCCATTCACCTTTTGTTATATATCAGGAAATATCATTACTTTGCAACGTGGTGTTCAAATAAGGTCATATCTGCACACACGCGAATTGGAGATCTGGAGATTTGCTCATCTGTTAAGTCAAATACAACAGGCACATAGAAGATTGTAATGGTGAAATACTTAGCTCGGTGTCTTCGCATGTGTTTATGCTCTGCTTAACAGACTGAATGAATCTCGACGCGGGTACAAGCGAGTACTGCGAGATATGGATGACTTGCTTATACTTTGACATGGCTACATTATGGTTACAAACTGTGAGTGACTGTCACGAGAAACCGGGAGGCCGATCGAGGTGAAAACGACTATAGTTGCAAAACACTACTAATTAATAACGACGTATTCAGACACGGACAAGTTTTGTTGGCCTTTTACAGTTATTGCTAGTGAAATTATCCCAGTGCATTGTAGTAAGGGATAAGGATTAAAAATTGACTTAGCCTTCTGGTTTGTTTTCGTCACACTTCATATGCTTGTTTTTACAGGTCTTACATGCTTTACGGTTATATTCGTGGGCCGACACATGGTTGGTTTTCTTACTTTTTCTTCTGATTCAGAATCTGTTGTTTGCTGCCTTTGAGATCCTGCTTTCTGAGATCGAGGTTGAGGTCGAGGTTTCGGAGCTACTTGAATTACTCTCACTGTGCGCACATCTCTACCAGAACCATCGTCACTCTGCGAGCTGGGAGACGGAGGTCTCTTGGCCGATACCGAAGTCTCAAGTGGCTTGATCTTCGAGGCCTGTATAATGCGCTTTCGTTTTCCTGCTTTTGATCCATGATCTAATTTTGGCTCAGTTGGAGATCTTGCTCGCGGAGACTGAGGTTTCGCAACTGGTCGAAATACGCTTATCGTCCGTATGCCCGTATCAGAATCATCCTCACTCTGGGAGTCTAGAGATAGAGATTTCCCGGCCGATACTAATTTACCAAGTGGCTTGATCTCTAGGGCTTGTATGATAGGTTTTCCTAATCCTTCTTTCGGTCCAGGATCTGATTTTCGCTTAGTTTGAAGTCCTGCTCCTGAAGATTGAGGTTTCGCTAGTCGAATTACTCTTTCTCTCCTCATATCTCTACTTGAATCAACCTCACTTTACCGACTTATTCCGTGGCTTGATTTTTGAAGGCTGTCGTAGGATTTCTCGTTTTGGAGGTATTCTTGGAGTTGCAGCGATTGGAGATGCGGAAGTATTCGTCTGAGAAGATGGCCTCGCGTACTTCGTAATAGGATCAGGCTCCGGACCAAGTCGCGATCGACGGAGACGTTTTGAAATCGGCTGTCCTGAAGTACTCGAGACAGACGAAGACCGTGGCTCAGCGGGTTTAATCACATCACGCAGTGGCAGAGTATTTGGTTCAGGAGTCGGGGTCTGTGGCCAGGGATCAGGCCATTCTGGGTTATCAGTCTCGGAACAATGCTCTTCATCTTCAAAGTTGAGGTTCTTCATCAACACAATGGAAAAAGGTCTAAGACCTACTGAAACAAAATAATTGGATCAACGAAATGCAAAAGGCTGTAAAATCTAGGGAAAAGCCAGTGTTCAAAGGATCCTATGAATTGGAGCATAAGGTTCACTCGAATATGCCAGCCAAAAAGCTATCACGTCAGTGGAGGTCAGATCCAAAGCCGTTTCACGAATAGAGTTGCGGGCCGTCAATCTAAGAGGATTTTGCTTGGCGAGAGGATCCAATTCCGAGGAAGGATTTATTAGCTCGGCGGGAGGATTTAGCTAAACGGATTCAACTTTTTTGAGTTGACTCATCCCGAGACCGGAAGCCTTTAAATTGGGCCGCAAATGTCGTGATAACGTGTGAAGCACTAATGAGTAGCGACTTGTGAATAAATAATTAAATAAAATAATGGACTACTTAATTACATATAGGAGTTACAAAGGTAAGAATTCTCGCGTAATATTTAGCTCATATTAGTTAATCGATCATAACAACAATAAATAGAGATGATCTAGGACAATGAAATACCCGGCTCTAAAGCTTTACATATGTTTATGCTTTACTGAATAGAAAGGCTTTTGAATCTTGATGAACTCGAAGGTATTAACCTAAAGATACAGCTAGGTATGTATTTTATAGCTTAATATAGCTATAATGTAAGATTAGGATAAATGACTATCACGAATGTACGGGAGGCTAGATTCGAGGTAGAGGCTACTATAATTACGAAACATTACTAATTAATCAGGACTTTTTCGCGTATTCACACTTAGTACCGCGCTTGTCTTTGTCTTTATAATTTTCACAGTTTTGGCTAGTAGAAATATTTAGTACGTTCCAACTAGGGGCAGAAAATGGACTTACTAGTATGGGCGCCGCTGGTCACACTTTACCTTTCTCTTTTTACAGGTCAGACATCCAGTGGTAGTCCTTTTGTTCGATGTTATTCTTTTGGGGGTTTTCCTCCTAAATTCAGGATTTGTTACTGGCTCGGTTGAAGGTCTGCCTTGCTGACTTAGAGGTTGCGCAGGTTGTTTTTTCCCCAGGATATCAGGCCGTACTTGTGCGCCGTGGACAGCTTGTCCTTGTGAATGAAGGACAGGTGGCCCTTGTGATTGTTGGACAGGTTGTCCTTTTGAATGGTGGACAGGTTGAGTCGTGGGTAAACTCGAATCCGGACAACTATCAGCCGAACGAGATAGAGAGGTAGAGCCAGAATCTTTGGGCACTATCGTCTCCTTGTACGTATCCAAAATGGTTGATCGGAGTGGGTGTATGGGTTTTGGTTCGACAAGAGTTGTATGAGGCCCCGGAGTTTGCGGGAAACTCATCCCAGTTGTGTGTTGGCTAGCATTGAACTGTGGCTGCACAGCATTCAATAACGGCGGATCCGGAACTAGAGCATGCGGAAAACTCATTACAATCGGCTGACTTGGAGCACTTGAGAAATATGACACCCCAGACTTGAATGCATGATAATTATGATGAGGATATTGGATATTGACTCCCTCTCCAGGGTGTAAGGCTGATGGGTCAGGATGGGACTCGAGTATTGAGCAAAAAAATGCGGCGATGACATGCTTTGACTTGAGGGTGCGGCAGGCTGATAATGATTGATACTGGACTGGTTTGATCCTTCAGAAGCCACCTGGAAAGAATTATGAGTTCCGCCAGTCGGTTGGAATGGTAGATTGGATGAATATGAGTTACCGACGGGCGATCTTATCGATAAACACTTCGGATCCACGTATTCAGAAATCCCGTCATGAGTGGTATTAGTTCCAGGCCGATGTGGTAGAGATGCTATGGAATTTTGACTGTATCCGTGTGCAGCATTTACACCGAGGATATCAATTGTTCTTTGCCCATAATAAGAATATTCGGGGTGGACGACGTCCTGAGTGTTAGCATTCACTAATTCAGATTGCACTCTCTTAGCTTTGGGCTGGACGAATCGATCATTATCGTGATCCATTGGTCTAGTATGAGATTCAATTCTTCAAGAAAAAGCAATTTATCGAGAGGGTGGAAGAAAAGAGAACTAGAATCTTGGAGCGAGGAGACGAGGAGCGAGTATTTGAGCGATCCTACGGGGCTACCGTAAAAAGGTCTACGCATGCATGCTCAAGGTTAGAACCAAGGTCATTTCAAGGATAGAGTTGCGAATGAACATTCCTGCGGATGTAGGCCCGCTCGGCCGGAGTTGGATTAACTCAAATTAAAGCCCGCACTTTCCATCAGTGTTTTAAAGGGCTCTTAGATTACTTACTAGCATAAATGCTTAGTTAACTAAGCCGTTAAAGTCTAAAGTTAAGTCGACCAACTTTGAGATTCCCCGCATTTTCGGGTCGACTAAACTCTAAAGTTGGGTCTGCATCCTCGCCGTTTTCAAATTTCTGAATTTTTTAAACTTTCATTAGAAAAAGAATCTCTAAAAATAGTTTTTAACATGTTTATTATGATCTATAAAATCTTTAAACGTGTTTTTAATATGTTTTTTGACTCTTATAACTTATAAAACCTATATATAAATAAATTCGTCACTAGTACGGCTCTTTAGATTAGTATTCACCTTTGGGAATCTTCTTTTCTATATTTTAGCTTAGGAGCACAAAAATCACAAATTACATTTAATATCTTTGATATTTTTATAATTAGTTATTATCTCATCTATTATTTCCTTATAGTATTCTACCTATACTAAATTTGGATTACTTGTTTGTTTTATCTATTTTACGCTTTATCGCTAGTGTCTGTGTAGTAGGATGGGCTATATAGCTTGAGGGGCTATATAAGAGCTCTTTAGCTTGTTCCGCCTTCTACTAGGACCTTGTACTTTACTAGTTTGTTATCTAGCATAGTCACATGATGTGCCTACTAATTGACACGGTTTGCTATTGAAACTATTAGTCTATTATAATAAGGGTCAGATAATTAACTTACCATATTGGACGTAGTCTATCACATTCTAGACCTCTCTCTTTACAGGCGAAGCAACCTAGCCTTGTCTTTTTATTCGCGGGTACAGTTTGAGATCCAAAGGTTGTAGTTGTCGCTGCTGGTTGCCATACTAGATTATTTGCTGGAGCTATATAAGAACTTTTTGCACCCGCATGGGATAGAGGACGAAACTGCTCATTTACTGTTCGCTTTGTAAATGCACCAGTATCTAGAGAGTGGTGGTGCTCTCCGTTCCATTTATATTCTACGGAGGTTTTGTTCCAATACATAGCGGACACACTGGGGCTAGGCTTATAGGTTCCATTCCGCTGGACGTTGCTTGAAATTAGACCTACAGAATTCGGCCCTACAGCAACCGGAGGAGATTTTGGCTGAAATGGTTTGTTCAGTTTACTCTTCTGTAGACTCTCCGAATTATATACGGCGCCACAGAAACCGTGCTGACATGAAGGTCGACAAGGCGTGGCAGTAGTAGTATCAGGTAGACTGCTAAGATGTGGGTGAGCACTACCTTCTATACTCGAGTAAGAATGCGTAGAAGGGTGGATTATGTAGTTAGGGCTTCTGTCAGCGTTGACCATTGCAGAACGCACAGGTAGATACCCTGCCACCGGCTGCCCGGTTCCGTATGACTCTCCATCAAAATACTCATCGTTATATTTCTGCTCATAGTCCTGCTCATAAGTAGGCGCTGAATTAAATAGTGGTCTCCCACTTCCGACATACTGTTCCCCCGATTGGGGTTCATTATTAGTAGGTTGATGATTCATAGTACGTTACAAAAAGTCTACAATCCTCTACCAAAAAACTTTTTAAGTGGAGGGGGTAAAAGAGGAGCTAATGTGTCTCTGGGAGAAGTCAGTATTTGACAGATCCTACGGACTTGCGGTAGTAGGATCCAACTCGGCAAACTAAGTGGAGCACTACGTCAGTGAGTGTAGAAACAAAGCCGTTTCAAGGGTGAAGGTGCGGGTATCGAAATCCTTGTCCCAACTGGGTGATGTGTCTTTGACACTGAAATGTCATCATTGACGCATGGGGTAGGGTTACATAGTGCTTGAACTGCATCCAGTGAATGGTTGATTATTGTGAGCCTCAGTCTCATGTGCACCAATCAAGATTATAGAGTTAAGTTTAATTTATACATGCGATATCAAAATCGAGTTTCCAAACTAACGGAAGCAGCCCGGAAGCGGGCCGGAAGCGGCACGGATCCCCCACGGTATCCCGCTCTCGGGCCGCATCCAACAAAGTGCAACGAGGCTAGAATCTAATTCCAAACGACCTGTCGAAACTTTGGTAGACGGATGAGGTGACTAGCGCTTCGGAAGCTCACCGCAAGCCGACCTTTTTACGCTCACTCAAATTCTACTCAAGTCTACACATTTTTCGTAGATTATTATCTATTAGAAGTGAGGCTATTAGTAAAAATTCCTCGGAAATTACAACGCTAAGATTGATCGTTCGTTACATGAATCTAATAAATCTAGGGATCTAAGTAATTTAATAGATCTGAAAATCTCTACGCATTACTTACACATGTAGAAGAGACAACGGTACGAAGCAGTAGCGCCATCATAACTATGACTTAATGTGTATCGGAGCTCATTATCACTTATTAATAATTAACCGATTGATATCTTTATTTAATAACGCCCTGTACTAAAACATTAGCGTCATATCATAGCGTTTCTTGCCTTGATTTTTTAGTTTCGTGTTAGGGATCGCTAGCGTCTCTTTCAGGCTGTGATCAGGTAGAACTCATTAGCTTTAGAGTTCAATTACTCAAAGTCTCTAGGATCTTCAAATCGAGCTAGCGAGGTGTAAAGCTGTATGTGCCAAGCTTATAGATATAGAAAGGCTGTTGTTAGTAACATTTATTGTAAATATCCTCAATAGTATGCTTAGTTATTCTATATATGCTAGTAAGTATAAGTACTAGTTGTCTTGTTTCTAATATAAGCTCATATACGGATAAATTTAGTAAATATTGGTATAGTACAAACTGTAGTAATTTTGGAGACTTTTACGAGATAACATAAATTAGAGACTTAGTGAAATCCTATTTGTAAATTTTTATACATTTATAAAGATGTCCTTTTTAAATCATATCTACGGGTTCCCATTATTTGCAAACTTAGCACCCTTTACTTCGAAAGTACACTAGGACTATCAAAAGGCCATTAGGTATCTACAAGCTCCAAGGGACCGATTGTGGGGTCTCTCAAATCTTCAGGGCGAGTAGACTCTACTATTAGGTCCGCCAAGCTACAATCTATATGTAAAATCTGTAGCTACCAAATCTACGATTGATCCCCATGTTTCGCACATGTTCATGCCGAAGTTAATGTATCGGATCAAGCACGATGAACTAGACATACTCGGCTTCTTGGTTGACGAGTCGACAGTAGCGCTAGAGCTCACGATTAAGTAGGTGCTGTATCAGGTTCTCTGCGTGTGGATTGTGACACCTCGCGTCTCTTTTTTCTTAGAATCCCTTTTAGAACCAATTTTTCGTTCTCTGTAAGTTCCCGTTGGGTCTTTTCGGTGTTATTTCTGGTACTTGGTTGGCTGGTCGTCGTGGTCTTCGGACCAATGGTACGGCCGGTTGGTTGTAGTCGTTGGGGTAAATCTAGGGAATCTTGTTCTTGTGGTTGCGGAAGCAATGACGGTTTCGGCTGCAATCGTCGGACGGCTGGCTGGAATGGGGTTGGTGCGGGTACTCTTTGTCGTCGTTTGATTTGTTGCTTATCTTCTTCCTCTGGCCGCAATCTTCTTTTTGTGGGTATTTCTTGTGCTTTGGGAGGGCTTACTGGTTGGACTGCCGATTTAATTGCAGGCTTGACTGCAGGCGTGATTCTACGTCTGACAACAGGTTTGCTTGTAGGTTGGACTGCCGATTCAACTACAGGTGTGACTGCAGGTTTGCTTGTAGGTTTGATTGCAGGTTCGACTACAGGCTCGACTGCAGGGTAGAGGCTGATATCAGAGTGCATATCCTGGCCGTGTTTCTGGTAGCAGAGTTCTCTGATCACTAGGAAAAAGTGTGGCCATGCAGAGTGACAAAGTATATCTTGCATTCTTTTATAAACCTCTTGGTTCATGATTTCCGGAAAGAGCCTGACAGCTAAGGCACCGTGCTGCTCGCTTGCATTTGCTTTCATTATCTTTTGGATCCCTCTAATCAATTTATTTGCGTCGGGCCGCGTTATATAACCCATTCCTGTGTCCGATGCGTTCTGGTCTATACCGATCAAGAACCCGACCCTCTTAATACGTGCATTACATAAGCAGACATCAAATGCATAATCAAATATCTCCTTTTTAGCTTCCACGATCCAATTTGGCTTAGTCGAAATGTCGGAGATCTCATCGAGTGTAAGAGGCCCGTTGGTACTCCCTAGAGCTAGGACGAAAGGGAGGTGCACAATTAGCCACTTCGGAACTCTAGATGTCATCGGCTTTGGTGTTTTCATCGGTTTTTCTTTCTGGTCTTGACGGAAGTCCAACTTGAACGTTTCAAGATCGGGCATAGCATTATCTAGCAGCACTTGAAAGTCAAACTCAACATTGAGGCGACGCAGCTCTTCCCGAAAAAGGGCCATACATTCAGGATGTTCTGGGGAATTACTATGGATTGCAACTTTTCTACTTGTATCACTTCGCGTTGAGTGAGACGCCGGTGAGGAGGGATTGCCGCCCGACCTAGGACCTGGAGTAGTCATGCTATAGCCTTTGGGGAATTTACCGTCTAGCGAGAAAGGTTGATTTCTCCTGTCGAAGGTTGTATAAACCTCGTGCGTAAATGACTCTTGCAGAAGCTCTTAAGCAATTTATATTTATCCTACGCGTAGATGAGGATGTTGAACGTCGATAAATGATTATCGTTGGGCGGATCCAATTTGACGAGACAAGCTGACCTGCCTGGGTGGTGCTCTAATAGTAGTCAGCGAACAAGCGGGATCTTTCTTGCTTTTTATTCAAGCGTAGAAGGTATCGTTGACCGCGCCCAGTTAATCAAGCTCATAAACTCAAATTATGTTTTATACGTAAAGATAGTCAAGCATACAATATCAGAATGTAAAAATTAAGAATACGAACTCAAATGAGGGAAGTGGGAAATCATACAGGAACCCCACTTTCAGCCGCGTCCAACCATGTGAAACGAGGCTAGATTTTAATTTTAAAAGACCTGCCGAGCCCCTTGGTGAGATAATTTGCTGACTAGGGCTTCTGATTGATCTTCTGCGGGATAATTCACCCCAAACCGGCCTTCTTGCCCCACTCACGTTTTACTCAAGTCTACACATTTCTCATAGATTATCATCCATTACGAGTGAGGCTGTCAGCAAAAATCCCTCGAAAATTACAACGCCAAGATTGATCGTTCGTCACATGAATCTAATAAATCTGGGGATCCGAGTAATTCAATAGATCCGAAAATCTCTACGCATTATTTACACATGTAGAAGAAACAACGGTAGGAAGCAGTAGCGCCATTGTAGCCACGCTTGATCATAATCGGAGCTCTTTGTCACTGATCATTGATCAACGTTCGAACGATGGATTTCTATTTTCAGCAACGTCCGTTCTGAAACACTAGCGCCATGTCATAGCGTTTCTTGCCTTGATTTTTAGTTCCGAGTTTGGGATCACTAGCGTCGTCTTCAGGCTGCGCTAGTAGATCCTCCCGTACGGACCGATCCGTTTCTAGAAATACAAATTGGGAATCCACGTATCTGATCACAAAAATCCCGCCAAATTATAAACGTACGTAAAGGTCGTACGTAGTAAGGTATTCTAGAGCAGATATTATTGAACGTCATAAACATTATAAAACAAAATCTAGACATTTCTATTTATCATATTAATACATATATACAAAATTCTTCAACGTATCAAGAAGTCCCCAAGATCTTCCCATATGCGTCCTCTACTTCCTTTACCAACTCCAGTAAAGAAACAATAACGACTTGATGAATGACATTTGGTAACTTGTCCCTTTGTAATCCAATCCATTCCAACGGAGGAGTCGCCTCGCCCATATCTCTCAATTGTGGAGTCTCAATAATTGGCGGTTCTACGGGACGGTATTCATATTTCGACAAAGGCACATTTACAGTCGCCGTAATCTTTCCTTGTTGTGTATCTTCATTTCCTTTTCGTGAAGCCTCTCCACTGTCGTCCATCAAATCATCTGCGCTTGCAGTAGTCGTGATTTGAACGGCTGATGCAGGGAGAGGTTTACCTAGTCTAGCAGCGAGGGTTTTGGTATGAGTATTCCACATTGCACGAATATATGATATTCTAGCATAATTCCATCCGACGTCGATTTTGCCCTCAAAGGTCGATTTGAAAATGTAATCAATCACCTTGTCCGTATGACCTTGCCATGTTTGCATCGCTGCTACTAAACGAGGCACACGTAGGATGATTCCACCTTTAGCAGAGACGACATTGTCAAGGATTTCCTTGATCATAATATCATTAATCGATTTATTGCTTACGATACGTTTCGGTTGAGCAAGTGCAACATAAACACGTCCTAATACTAAACCAAGATCACTATGGATTTTGTCTTCTTGAACATCGACTGCGAAACGAGCGCGACAGTCTACAGCATCTGCCTTTAATACTTGGCTATCGAAGAACGTTGATGGATAAATACCAACATTGACATTATTGATCTGAACGACAACATCTGTTTTGAGTCGAAAGTGTGATTTTGATTTGGACTTTGCAGCAGCCTCAATCAGGGGGCGCATTGATTCAACAGCAAATGGAGTACTAATAGAAGGTCTTTGTAATTGTCTTTGAACATCGTTGACAGATTCCTTGAATGCATTTTGTTTCTCTTGTATCAATCTGTCAAATGTTTGATACACTGCAAATGCTTGAGCAGGACTAGACGCAGTCAAGTATGTATACGCATGGTCTAGATTGAGTGTCGCAATCAATCTATCAGCGACATTATGCTCTCCATCTCTATTATTGTACATGATGAACGATAACCCACCAAGATGGGCAAATATAAAAGGCTGATGATCAAAAGCTGCTTTACACATCAAGTCACTCAACTTGAAACTGGCTTGAATCATGGGCGTCTGATGTTCTTTGTCCTTTTCAACAGACCATTCGATGACCGTCCTTACTTGACCATCAGTCAGCTCAACTGCACAGTCCAGTCTACCAACACTAGCCGCAGTTATTTTATCAACACCGATACATAGTTCTTGTTTCCAGCCAGATGTTTTTTCTGACGATGCCCAGATATTTTGTACTTCGACTGTACTTCTGCCAATACTTTGACCTAGATCCACATCTAGTATTGTTTTTTTAAGATTGATTATCACATTCCAAGGAAAGGCGGCCACTTGAGTCACATGTCTATATTTATCCATGAGCATTTCGTCGACTTGTTCGCGTGATACCGGAGTTGCAGGTTTGATTGAGCACTGAGATTTAATGTTTTCTGGGAACCAGATCTGGCGAAACAGTAGAATGTCCTGTACCTGTTTCGCATTTGCAAAAATCGCCAAGTTGTCTAAATTTACTACTGCGGATAGTCCGGCGATGGAATCTTTGATATGTTTGCTATTCATGACGGATATTTTGACTTTTTGCATGTCAAAACTAAAGGTTGCGTTTCTAGAATAAAGATGTTGTACGGATGCACTCAATTTACTCATGTTACTCGTGATAGAAATGAATCGTTTTCCAAAAGTTGATTTTAAAGTATTTAGAGCGATATAAATTTCGTCCATCTCTGCCTTTGCATCGATTTTGGCTATCGGTTGGCAGCTGAGACAAAACTCTTGTTTCGATATTCGTAGACCAAGGTTGATGTTTGTTCGTGCCAGTATTTCGTTCTTGTCGAGCATGCTTTCATCTGGCAATGTGATTCTATTATTCTTTGGGTCATTTGATGGCATAGCCTGAGTTGCAGCATTAGACGCTTGCATTGTTTCTTTCGCACCATTATATATTTGTACAATGACGGGCACAACTTCTGGATGAAGTGTGTTGGTAGACGCGTCTACTTTCAATTCTCCCGTCAATTTATTTTCGGCACCAGTGATACGATCTGTAACATATTCTAACATTAGGGCAACACCAGGCGATTTGAGCTCAGCTTGTACGTCATTGGTAGAGTAAGAAGAATCATGAGATTCGGAACTACGTGTACGAGAATGAAATGCTTGTGACATTCTTCTCCCTGTAGTTGTACCTTTCAAGAAAAGGATACCACCAGCAAATTCGACATTTAGTCTTACAGATGCTAATCGTCGGTGTATGGTAAATACGGGTGAGGATTGCTGCGACTTCAGCGATTCGCGAGATGCAGTAGGGGATATGTGCCAACCACGAGATGCTTCTCGATATTTATTCATAGCACTTTGGACTGATCTTATCAGTAAACCAAGCGGACCTACAAAACCACTGTCAAGATTGACTTCGATTCTTTGTCCAATAGCCTGGAACGATAAATCAACACCGCGAGAGCTTCGATCCAACATCACCATAAAGACCATTTCTGGTAGAAAGGCAGAATTTATCGATCTGTTCGAAGACGTATTGAAGCCTTTCGGGACCATTCTGAGCTGTAGACTCTCCATAGCAAGCCGCATTTGATTTGTCTGCCGTATAGCAAGCTCTACGCGTGCAAAGCTCAACTCGAGATCTTCGGGACGCCAATCCAAGGGTGTTCTGATTTCCTGGACTGTCGTGATCCAGGCTAATCTAATATGTTTAAGGCTAACAGCGACATGAGATGGTGTCAAGGTTTCAATCATTTCCCATACAGATTGCTTGGCAGGACTTTCCCCCGTTGATACCTTTCGCTTAATAACTTGACGAGGATTAGAACGAAGCTTTCTAAGATATTCGATTTCCTTTGTCAAATCAAGCATGACTAATTTTTGTTGAATGTGAGTAATTACATCTACCATAGTGGACGCGGTATCCGTTGAGACTTCGACATCGAGGAAATCGCTCGCAATAAGTATATCGCCGACAAATGATTTTGATTGCTCGGGAACAGCTTCCGTCTGTAGCAGAAGTGCCATCCGAGCATGGCCGCAGGGCTGTCTATGATTATTCTCGACGAGGTACAAAGATACGAAGATGCTTTCTACTTTTGCCAAAATTACTGGAATTGAGACATGGTCGGCAGATGTTGTTGATTCATTGTGTACAGTAACTTCAGTCCGCGCAAGACCAAGTACTAATTCAGCCAAACGACTGGTGGAACCTGCAACTTTTGCTGTAGCTATAATATCCAAACCTTTCCAATTTATTCGCGCGTGATATCTTGGCAGCTGTTTCGAATTATCCTTGACTGAACCTTTAGCAATCTTATGATGGCTTAATAACCTGTCAAGTCGATAGTTGACGTCAACGGCATTTGTTTTCAACGTGTCAATCAGTGATTGCACTACTGGTCGACGCAACAGAGTAAAGATATTCCGCAACGCTGCAGCCTCAATCTTCATTTTATCAATTGTCGTTACGAGACGAATCTCAGGTCTTGTATCTAAGCCCATG
>Ga0160427_10001336_pt1 | contig 15165 bp, 9 predicted proteins | sample SolpanmetagenomL_FD_108194 | JGI IMG/M metagenome (GOLD analysis project Ga0160427, IMG submission 108194) | Solar panel surface microbial communities from Lawrence Berkeley National Laboratory, California, USA - L | ecosystem: Engineered > Built environment > Solar panel > Unclassified ...
CGAGGTCATCGTGGTCGACGGCCGCAGCACCGACGGCACGATCGAGACGGCGAAGGCCCTGCGCCCCGACGTCAAGATCGTCCTGCAGAACCGCCGCGGCAAGGGCAACGCCATGGCGTGCGGTTTCGCCGCCGCCACCGGCGACATCCTCGTCATGCTCGACGCCGACGGTTCCGCCGACCCGCGGGAGATCCCCCGGTTCGTCGAGGCCCTGCTGGCCGGCGCGCACTTCGCCAAGGGCACCCGCTTCGCCCTCGGCGGCGGCAGCAACGACATCACCGTGCTGCGCCGCGCCGGGAACTGGGCGCTGAACACCGCCGCGAACGTGCTCTTCGGCACCCGCTACACCGACCTCTGCTACGGCTACAACGCCTTCTGGGCCACCTGCCTGCCGGCGTTGGAGCTCGACCCGTCCGGGGAGAACCGCGACGAGAAGAACTGGGGCGACGGTTTCGAGATCGAGACCCTCATCAACACCCGCATCGCCAAGGCCAAGCTCGACATCCGCGAGGTCGCCAGCTTCGAGTTCGAGCGCATCCACGGCGAGAGCAACCTCAACACCTTCCGCGACGGCTTCCGCGTCCTGACGGCCCTGGTCGTCGAGCGCGTGCGCCCCGCCGCCCGCGTCGTGGTCCCGCCCGTCGCCGTCGCCCCCGTCGCGGTCGTCTCCGCCGCCGTCGCCTCCGTGGCGACGCCGACCGTGCCCGCGCAGGTGGACGTCGCGCAGGCCGAGGCCGACGTGGTCATCGACCTCACGGCCCTCGAGCTGCGCACCGACACCGTCCGCCTGGCGGGCTGAACCGGATGGACTCCCTGCCCCGCCGCGCCGTCCTGGCCGCCGTCCTGACGGTCGGCCTCGGCGGCGGGACGGCCGCGGTCGTCCGGACGCGCGGCTCGTCGACGGGGGAGGAGCCCGGCGGGGGCGACGCGGGAACCGCCACCGCCGCCTACGGTGCGGCGAACGCGCTGCCGTTCCGCGAGGACTTCACGCGCGACGCCCCCGAGGGCCGCTTCCGCGCCGTGCACGGCGAGAAGTTCGACGTCTACCCCACGGGGTGGCGGGACACGAGCAAGGTCGGGGTCTACCGACCCGACGAGGTGCTCTCCGTCCACGACGGCGTCCTGGACTTCCGCCTGCACACCGTCGACGGCGCCCCCGCCACGGCCGCCGTCGTGCCCCGCATCCACGGGTACGGGCAGCTGTACGGGCGCTACTCGCTGCGGCTGCGGGCGGACGCGGTGAAGGGCTTCAAGATCGCCTTCCTGCTGTGGCCGGACTCCGAGCAGTGGCCCGACGACGGGGAGGTCGACTTCCCCGACGCGGACCTGACGGGGGAGCTGGGGGCGTTCCTGCACCACGCCGACCCCGCGGGCAGCCAGGAGGAGTTCGGCACGGACGCGACCTTCGAGCAGTGGCACACCACCACCATCGAGTGGAGCCCGGGGCTGGTCCGCTTCCTGCTCGACGGCGACGAGATCGGGTCCTCCACCACCGGGGTGCCCGACACGTCGATGCACTTCGTCCTGCAGACCGAGACGAGCCTGGGCGCGGCCGACGACCCGTCGGCGCGGCCGGACCCCGACGCGCAGGCCCACGTCCTCGTGGACTGGGTGAGCATCGAGAGCTACCCCTGGTCCTGACCGCCGGCGTCGCGACCCGCGGCGCCCCGCCGGGCGGCGCCTGAGCCGTCCGGGTGTCCCCGCGGGGGCCGTCCGGCTGAACGACGACCCTCGACCTCTGGAGACTGAACCGCTGGTGCGCAACGGATCCGACGACCCGCGGCCCGCGGGTCACCCCGATCGGCCCTGGTCGCACCCCGGTGCGGGCGGGTGCACTCGTCGGGTGTCCCCGACCCCGTCCTCCGCGCGCCCGTCCCCCGTGCGCCCGTCCGCCGTGCGCCCGTCCCCCGTGCCCGCCCGCCCCTCCCGCGACGGCGAGGCCGGCCGGTGAGCGCGGAGACCCCGACCCGGGCCGCCGTCCCCGGCGACGAGCCGGCGGAGCAGGCGGCGCCGCCCCGGCGCGGGCGCCGCCCCGCGGGCCTGCACGGCGACGACACGCGCGGTGCGGCCGAGCACGCGGAGTCGCAGGCCAAGGCCAGCGGCTCGACGCTGTTCGGGCGCGGCCTGCTCTACGTCGTCGTGGCCGGCCTGCAGCTGGTCACCGGCGCGATCGCCTCGCCCGTCCTCGCGCACGTGCTGGACGACCCCGCGCAGCTGGGCAACCTGGCCACCGCCATCGCCCTGCACCAGTTCTTCGCCGCCCTGCTGCTGGTGGGCCTCGACCACGCCATCGTGCTGCGCCGGGCCGTGGACGGCCACGACGGCCACGTCCGCGTCCTGGCCGGCTCGGCCATGGTCGTGGTCAGCCTGCTGACCGTCGTGGTCTGGGCGACCTCGCTGTGGTGGGCGCCGGCGTTCGGGCTGACCGACCGCCCGCTGGTCCTGCTGACCGTCCTGTGGTCGGTCCCCGCCGCCGGCGTCATGATCTCCAGCGGCCTGCTGCTGGCCGCCGACCGGCTGCGGCCGTACTCGGTGCTCGGCGCGATGACGGCCGTCGGCGGTCAGGCGCTCGGGCTCGCGATGGTCCTCGGCCACGTCACGGGCGGGCGGACCTCACCCGCCGCGGAGTTCGCGGTCGGGCTCGTCGCCGCGGACCTCGCCGGCCTCGTCGTCGGCTTCGCCCTGACCCGGCCGCGGCTGCGCGGCGCCCTGTCCTGGCGCCGGCTGGCCCCCGCGCTGGCCCTGGGCGTCCCCCTGGCCCTGGACTCCGTCTCGGCCTTCGTGCTCAACGCCGGGGACCGGATCCTCCTGCAGCGCCTGGCCGGCGCCGAGGCCGTGGGCCGTTACCAGGTCGCCTACACCCTGGGCTACGCGGCCGTCATGGTCATCGGGCTGATGAGCGCGACCTGGACGCCGCGCTTCGCCGCGGTCGCCGACCGGGTCGTGCGCTGGCGGCTCATCGGCACGACGCGCGACACCATCCTGCGGCTGCTGGCCCCCGTGGTCCTCGGGATCGCCTTCGGCGCCCCGGTGGCCCTGCGGATCGTGGCGCCCGCGTCCTTCCGCCCCGAGGCGCTGCTGCCGGTCGTCGTCCTCGTCGTCCTCAGCGCCTACCCCGTCGCCGCCGCCAGCGCGTCCGGCCGGATGCTCGTCACCGACGGCCGCACCCGCGCCTTCGCGCTGTGCACCGCGGCCGCGGCCGTCGTCAACCTCGGCCTGAACGCGCTGGCCATCCCCGTCTGGGGGATCGCCGGGGCCGCGGCCTCGACGCTGCTGGCCTACGTCGTGCAGAGCCTGCTGCAGCGCGCCGTGGTGGGGGAGCGAGCCCGCTTCCCGCGCACCCCCCGGCGGGTGCTCGTGCAGAGCGCCCTGGTCGTCGCCGTGGCCTCCTCCTCGGTCCTGCTGCCGCAGGGCGACGTCGTGGACGGGACGCGCTTCGTCCTGGCCCTGGGCTGCCTGCCCTGGTGCCTCGTGCGGCTGCGCCAGGCCCGCGCCGCCTGAGCACCACACCACGCCGGGGGGCTCGTTCGGCCCCCCGGCTTCAGTCGAGCCCCGGACGCGTCGATCAGACGGTTCCGGACAGTGAGGGGAACCAGACGTGAGCGAGCCAGGCCTGCCGACCGCGGGTGAGCGCCGGTGAGCGGCGTGGGCACGACGATCCTGCCGCGCGGCGCCGCCGAGCGACCCGCACCCGCGAGCGCGCTCCCCGGACCCGGTGCGGCCGACGCCCGGCACCTGCGGACGTGGCTGCGCTGCCGCCCGCTGCTGGTGCTGAGCCTCCTGCTCGCCGTCGCGGTGCCCGCGATCGCCACCCTGGGCTGGACCCCGCCCGGGCGGCCCGTGCTGGCCGTCGCCTTCCTCACCCTCGTCCCCGGGCTGCCCGTGGCCCTCGCCCTGCGCCTGCCCAGCAGCCTGCTGACCCTGGCCCTCGGCGTGGCCACGAGCTTCGCCTTCGGGCTGCTCGAGGGCACGGTGACGCTCGTGAGCGGGTTCTGGCACCCGGTCGGCTGCTCGTGGGCCGCCCTGCCCGTCGCCCTCGCCGCGGCCCTCGTCGCCCGGGTGCGCGCCGGCGCCGCCCGCCGGCGCGTCCTCGCGGCGCGCCTCGCCCCGCGCCCGCCCCGGCCGCTGCGGACCCGGCTGCGCGCCCACGCCCCGACCGCGGCCGGGCTGCTCGTGCTCGCCGCCGCGACCGCCCTGTGGTGGTGGGGCACCCGGCTCCTGCCGCTGCGCGAGGCCGGCCCCCTCGGCCTGCTGCCCCTGCTCGGCTGGCGCATCCCGCTGGCCCTCGTCCTCGCGGCCGGGGTGGGCGTCGCGGCGCTCGTGCGCCCGCGCGTCGACCACGTCCTGCTCGTCGCCACCACGGTCGTGCTCGCCCTGGTCGCCTTCGCGAGCGTCTCCGTGGCCGACGGCTACGGCAGCGTCCCGACGGCCTGGGTCCACGTGGGCTTCGTCCAGTACGTCAGCGTGCACGGCGCCGTGCCCACCGGGGTCGACGCCCGCTTCAGCTGGCCCGCGTTCTGGGGGTTCGGCGCCCAGCTCGTCGCCCTCGCCGGCGTCGGCGACGCCCGCTCGTTCCTCGTGCTCGCCCCCGTCTTCTCCGCCCTGGTGAACCTGCCCGCGCTGCTCGTGATCGGGCGGGTCGTCACCGGCTCGTTGCGCTGGGCGTGGGTGGCCTCGGGCGTCGTCCTGCTCACGAACTGGTACCAGCAGGACTACTTCGCCCCGCAGTCGGTGGCCTTCACCACCTACCTCGCGGTGCTCGCGACGCTGCTGTGGAGCGCCCGGACGCGGGAGGCGGAGGCGCCGTCGTTCCTGGCCGCTCTGCCGGCGCGGGCCCGGGCGGCCCTCGGCCGCGTCCCGGAGCCCGTCCGGGGCGTCTCGACCGGGACCTCCCGGGCGCTGGGCCTGCTCCTGGTGGTCCTGGTCGCCGGGATCGTGGCCGGGCACCAGCTGACCCCCATCACGCTCGTGCTCTCCCTCGTGGTCTTCACCGTCACCGGGCGCACCCGCTACCGCGCCCTGTGGCTGGTCGCGGCCGTCGCGCTGGCGGGCTGGTTCAGCTACGGGGCCCTGGACTTCTGGCGCGGCCACCTCGAGAACGTCCTGGGCGACGTCGGGCAGGTCGGCAGCTCGCTCGGCTCGGGCGTCTCCCAGCGCCTGACCGGGGAGGAGTCCTACCAGCGGGCCCAGTACGTCCGCATCGCGTGGTCGGGCCTGCTCTTCGCCTTCGGCGCCCTCGGGGTCTGGACGGTGCGCCGCCGCTCCGGCGTCGTCCTGTGGGCCGGCCTGGCCGCCGCCCCCTTCGGCATCCTCGGCGTGCAGAGCTACGGCGGGGAGGCGGTCATCCGCTGCTTCCTCTTCGCCTCCCCGGTCCTCGCGCCCCTGGCCGCGGTCGCCCTGCGCACTGCCGTCACCGCACCGGTGGCCGCCGCGACCGGGACGGCAGCGTCCTCCCCGGCCGGTGCGCCGCCGTCCGGCGCCCGCCGGCGCGACGGCCGGCTGCGCTCGCCCGCGCTCCGCGTGGCCGTCCTCACGCCGCTGGTCGTCGTGGCCGCCCTGGTCCTCGTCTTCACCCGCGGGCTGAACACGGGCTTCGAGCGCACGAGCGCCGACCAGGTCCGGGCCTCGGAGGACTACTACGCGCTGGCGGCGCCCGGCGACGTGCTGGCGGTCCCCGCCGGCGCCCCGGGCATCGCCCCGTTCCTCGACATCACCACGACCCGGCTGGGCTTCCTGGACGTCGACGACTGCCTCGCGTCGGGCATGTCCGCGTGCTCGGACGGGACCCCGCCGCGCTTCGTCCTGCTCACCTCGGGCCAGGACGCCTACGGCCGGCTCGTGCAGGGCCGCCCCACCGGCTGGGTCCGGCGCTTCGGCGACCAGCTGGTGGCCCGCGACGGCTACCGCGTCGTGGCCGACCTCCCCGAGGCCCGGCTGCTCCAGCTCTCGTCCTGATCCCGACCACCCCCGATTGCGAGCGCGCGCTGCGATGTCCAACCCCTTCCTGCCGGTCTTCGACGGGACCCTCGAGCACCTGCTGCCGGCGGGCCTGACCGCCGCCGTCACGGGGTGGCTGGGCGTCGTCCTCCTGGGCGTGGCCGGCCTCGCCGCCGTGGCGAGCGACCTGCTGCGCCAGCGGGAGCCCGCCGCCGACGGGGGCCGGCACACGCGCCCGGTGGTGCCGGTCGCCCGGCTGCGGGGAGCGCTGTTCGGCCTCGCGGTCGCCGCGGCCCTGCTGGCGGCCTTCGCCACGCTCGTGCGCTTCTCCGTCCTGACCTGACGCCCGTCCCCGACGCCCGTTCCCTCCCGCCCGGCCCGGCACCCCGGGCCGGGCGCACCCCGCTGCACCGACACCCCACCCCGGAGACGTCATGACCCCGCTCGCCGCCGTCGTCATGGCCCACCGCGACCCGGCCCACGTCCGGCACCTGATCACGACGCTGGCCGACGTCCCCGTGGTCCTGCACTGCGACGCCAAGGCCTCCGACGCCGCGGCCGGGGAGATGCTGCGGGGCTGGGGCACCCGCGTGCTCGGGGCCCCGCGCACCTCCGGGGCCCTGGACAGCTGGTCGCTGGTGCGCATCGAGCTCGACGCGCTCCGACTGGCCCTCGGGCACTCCGACGCCGCGCACGTCGCGGTCCTGTCCGGGGCGGACCACCCCCTCGCGGGCGTCGAGGAGCTCGCCGCGGCGCTGCGCCCGTGGGCGGGCCGCTCCTACCTCGCCTCGGTGCCCCTGCCCTTCGCGCCCTGGAACACCCCCCGCAACCCCGACGGCGGGTACTGGCGCACGGGCCACCGCTTCCTCACGCGCGGGGACGACGTCGTCTTCGCCCGGGGCGTGCCCCTGCGCCTGCCGTGGCGTCGCCGCCTGCCGCGCGGCCTGGAGCTGCGCGCGTCGGCGCAGTGGAAGGTCTACGCCCGCGAGGACGTCGTGCGGCTCCTGCGCGTCGTGGACGAGCGCCCCGACCTCGTCGCGTTCTTCCGCACGAGCCTGGTGCCGGACGAGAGCTTCGCGGCGTCCGTGCTGGCCTCGCCCCAGGTGACCGGGGAGCCCGCGCGGCCGGACTGCACCGGCATCCCGTGGTTCACGGCCTGGTCGAAGGCCGGGGACCACCACCCCCAGGTGCTGGGCCTGGAGCACTGGGACGCGCTCGTCGAGGCGCGCCGCCGCCCCGAGGGGACCCCGGAGTCGCTGGCGGCGGGCACGGCGGGCTTCCCGCGGCCGTGGTTCGCCCGCAAGGTCGACAGCGTCGAGAGCGCGGGGCTGCTCGAGCGCCTCGAGGCCACCCGGACGGCGGCGGGCTCGGCGGTCTGACGGGGCCTCGCGGTCGTCGCACGCACCCCCGCGGCGACCGCGGCGTGCGACCGGCCCGGGTCCGGGCCGGTCGCCCCCTCAGGCGTCGGTGCGGGCGGCCGCGCCGCGCACGAGCTCCGCGACCGCGTGCACGTGCGGCGCCCGCAGCAGCGAGTTGTGGTCGCAGGGCAGCGACCGGTGCTCGACCGGGCCCGTCAGGACGCGGTCCCAGACCGCCCGCCCCGCGGGGTTGTCCTGCGCCAGCACGACCGTCGCGGGCCCGGCGTAGGGCGCCACGCGGTGGCGGCGGCTCGTGCGCATCCCGACGTCGAAGAACAGGTCGTACTGCAGGCGTCCCGTGAACGCGACCAGCCCGGCCAGCGGCAGCAGCGCCTTCACCGGCAGCTGCTCCCGGCGGGGCAGGCCCTCGGGCAGCAGCGCCCGCCGTGCCCCGTCCACCGCGGCGCGGACCCGCCCGGCGGGTCCGGCGGTCGCCGGCTCCTCGGGCCCGGCCGCGGGACGCGCCGGCAGGTAGGTGTCCAGGAGGGTCAGCATCGCGACCTCCTCCCCGGCCGCGCGCAGCCGGCGGGCGACCTCGAGGGCCACGAGACCCCCGAAGGAGTGGCCCACCAGCAGGTAGGGACCGGTGGGCTGCAGCAGGCGCAGCACGCGCAGGTGGCGGGTCGCGGCCCGGTCGACGGAGCGGTCGGGCAGCGCGCGCGACTCCAGGCCCCGGGCCTGGAAGGCGTGCACGGGGCGGTCGCCGAGCTCGTGGGCGAGGCCGTGGAAGGCCGCCGCCAGGCCGCCGGCCCCGGCGAAGCAGAAGACGGGGGTGCCGGGACCCCCCGCGCGCAGGGTCAGCGCCGTCGGGTGGCTCGGCAGGGCCGAGCGGCCCCGCTCGACGCGCTCGGCCATCTCCCGCACCGTCGGCGCCGCCACGAGGTCCAGCGTCACGAGCGGGGTGCGGAAGCGGGCCGCGAGCAGCGCGAGCACCTCCTCGACCGCGAGGGAGTCCCCGCCCAGCTCCCAGAAGTCGTCGTCGCGCCCGACGTCGCGCAGGCCCAGGACGCGGCCCCAGACGTCGGCGATCTCGGTCTCCGGGCCGCCGCGGGGCGCCTCCCCGGGCACCCGGGCCGGGACCGGGGGCAGCGCGAGGCGGTCCACCTTGCCGCGCTCCGTGCGCGGCAGGGCCGGCAGCGCCACGACGGCCGCGGGGACCATGTACTCCGGCAGGCGCTCGCGCAGGTGGCGGCGCACGGTGGCCGCCGAGGCGGTCAGGACGTCGGCGCGGTGCGCCACGTAGGCCACGAGGCGGGTGGTGCCCGCCGTCGCGACGGGCACGACGCACGCCTCGGCGATGGAGGGCAGGGTCAGCAGCGCGCCCTCGACCTCGCTGAGCTCGACGAGGTACCCGCGCACCTTCACGGCCCCGTCCATGCGGCCCAGCAGGTGCAGGTTCCCGTCGGCGTCGAAGCGGCCGAGGTCGCCCGTGCGGTAGGTCCGCCGCCCGTCGGGGCCGGCGACGAACGCCGCCGCGGTGCGCTCGGCGTCGCCCCAGTAGCCGCCCGAGAGGTGGTGGGAGGTGACGACGATCTCGCCGGGCTCCCCGACGGGGGCCTGCGTGCCGTCCTCGCGCAGGAGGCGCACCTCCTTCGACGGCGCGGGCACGCCCCCGGGCACCGTCCCGGCGGGCACGGCGTCGTCCTCGCGGACGAGGAAGGCGCACAGCGCGCCGACCTCGGAGGAGCCGGCCTCGTTGGCGAACACCCCGCCGGGGGCCAGGTGCGCGCGGAAGGCGGCGACGTCGCGGCCGTGCACGGCCTCCCCGAGCGTCACGGCCAGGCGCAGCGCGCCCAGGTCCTGCCCGGCGCTCAGCGACGCGGTCAGGGAGCGCAGCAGGTGGGGGGTGCCGTAGAACACCGTGAGCCCGTGACCCGTGGTGAACGCGGCCAGGTCCCCGACACCCCGGTCGCGCGGGTCGTAGGCCCAGGCCGAGGCGCCGTTGAGCAGGGCGTTGCCCAGCACGAGCGTGCCGGCCGTGAAGGACAGCGGCATGGGCAGCAGCACGCGGTCGCCCGGGTTCAGGCCCAGGCGCTCGGCGGCGGTGTCGGCGCCGTCGAGCATCTCGTCGTGGGTCATGACGACGCCCTTGGGCCGTCCCGTGGACCCCGAGGTGAAGACGACGACGGCGGGGTCGGTGCCCTCGCGGTGCGGCAGCGGCGTCGTCGTGTCGACGGGGTCGCGGCCGAGCAGGACCTCCAGGGGCAGCGGCCGCACGCCCGGGCCCAGCGCGCGGGCGGTGGCGCGCTGGCCCTCGGCGACGAGGCAGCTCGTGATCCCCGCCAGCTCCGCGACGACCCGCAGCCGCGCGGCCGGCAGGTGCGGGTCCAGCGGCACCACGGGGCGCCCGGTCCGCAGGGCGCCGAGCAGCGCGAGCAGGCCCTGGACGCTCAGCTCCGTGAGCAGGCCCAGGGGGCCGTGGTCACCGTCCTCGGCCAGGACGTTGCGGGCCAGCCGCTCGGTGCGCCGGTCGGCCTCGGCGAAGTCGAGGTCGCCGTCCGCGTCGCCGAGCGCGGTGCGCCCCGCCCCCTCCCGCACGACGGACGCCCACCGGCCGGTGACCGAGCGCTGTCGCGGGTGGCGGTCGTCGCGGTCGGACCCGCCGGGCAGGTCGCGGTGCCGGCCCGCCCCGGCCCCCGGGGTTGGGGTGCGCCCGGAGGGGGTGGTGTCCGGTCGGGCGAGGCGGGTGTCGGAGGCCATGCCCCGATGGTGCGCGACGCCGGGCGCCCGGACGGGCGCCGTTCGCACGGTCGGGTGACCGCGGTCACCCGCTCAGCGCACGCCCGCCGGCCCGCGCGGCCTCGGCCAGCACGTCCTCGAGCCGGTCCACGTGGTCGTCGTAGGGGAAGCGCTGCTCCACCCACGCCCGGCACCGCGGCCCCAGCCCGGGGTCGTCGCGGCGCCAGTCCACGAGCTCGGCCAGGCGCCGGCCCAGCTGGCGGGGGTCGCGGGCGTCGACGAGGAGGTCCTCCATGCCGCCGGTGAGCAGCTCGGGGACGGCGCCGACGCGCGTGGCCAGGACGGGGCGCCCCGTCGACATGCCCTCGACGACCACCCGCCCGAAGGCCTCCGGCAGGCGCGAGGGGAAGACGACGACGTCGCTGGCCCGCAGGTGCGGGCGCACGTCCCGCGTGGCCGGGAGCACGCGGAGCTCCTCCGCGGGCACCGCCGCGAGCGCGTCGCGCAGCAGCGGGTCGGCGGCGGGGTCGGGGTAGCCGAGCAGGACGAGGACCCCCACGGGCGCCCCGGCGTCCAGGCGGAGGCGACGGTGCACCTGCCAGGCCTGCAGCAGGTCCAGCACGCCCTTCTCGACCATCATCCGGCCGTAGCAGAGGACGACCGGGACGTCGGCCGGCAGGCCCAGGTCGCGCCGGGCGGCGTCGCGCTCGGCCACCCCCGCGACCGGGTAGGTGGTGCCCGAGACCGCGTTCGGGAGCGTGCTCACGCGCTCGGGCGGGAGCCCCGCCGCGATCCACGCGTCCCGCACGTGCTCGGAGACCGCGGTGAAGTGGTGCACGCCGCGGCCGAGCAGGCGCGTCGCCCGCAGCATGGGCACCTCGTGCAGCGTGCAGACCAGGGGCCGGCCCACGGACCGGGCGACGGCGTGGCCCCACAGGACGTGCTCGAAGCGGTTGAGCCACACCACGTCCGGGCGCAGGGACCGGGCCCAGCGGACGGCCGGGGCGTAGGCGGGGAGCATCCGCCAGGGCGCCCGGGTGTCGATGCCGAAGGAGAACGGGCCGCGCAGGGGGCTGCCGAGGGCCTCGTAGCGGGGCCGCAGGGAGCCGTCCGGCCCGTGGGCGATCGCGACGCGGTGGCCGCGGGCCACCAGGGCGGTGGTGTCCTCCAGGACGCACTGCTCGACGCCGCCGAGGGGCTCGAGCGCGACGAGGTGGGCGAGGACCTTCACGACGGGTCGCCCGCCCCGGCCCGCTCGACGTCCGCCACCGCCGTCCACCTCCGCCTGCCGTCCGCGCCGCCGGGTGCGGTGCACCCCTGCGACGCTACGGCGCGTCCCTCGCCCCGCGCGCCCGGGGTTCCCGTCCGCCGCGCCGTGGTGGCCGACCTCACGCCCGGCGCTGCATCGTGATCCAGTCCACCTGGACGTGCCCCGACGCCGACGAGGAGGGACGCCCGGAGGTCTCCGTCTGCAGCACCAGGTGCAGCGGGCGGCTCGGGGAGACGCTCGTGCGGCCGACCTGGCGGCCGTCCAGGGAGAAGGTCACCCCGCTGGGCAGCCACTCGATGACGGCCGTGTGCCACCCGGGGTAGGTGGCGCCCGTGTCGACCGCGAGGGCGTTGCGGGACGGGTCCCCGGGCTGGTGGACGAACGCGTGCGCCGTCCCGTCGAGGTCGCCCTCGGGGAAGTCGATCTCCCCGTCGCCCCAGACGTCGGAGTCCGGCCACAGCATCCACGCCGTCTTGTAGCCGGGGACCGCGTCGGCCCGGTACCGGATCGCGTAGCGCCCGTACGTCCACCCGCCCCACCGGCCCCCGTCGGGCAGCGGGACCGGCGCCGCCACCAGCGGCGTGCCGCCCTCGGTGTGCAGGAAGAGGTCCAGGGCCCCGCCGCCGACGGAGACGACGCGCGAGGGGGTGTAGCTGCCGACCCCGGAGGTGTCGCGGAAGCCCGAGTACCCCGTCCAGCGGCCCGCGTAGGCCGGCCCGGGGAAGGAGCCCGTGGCCACGGGGGTCGTGAAGTCGTCGGCCAGGACGGTCGTCCACCCGGCGGGGGCCGTGGTGGGCATGGGCTGCCCGCTGGGGGAGCCGCCCGCGGGCGCCGGGGTGGGCGTGGGCGTGGGCGTGGGGCTCGCGCTGGAGCCGCCCACGACCACGGTCTGGCGCGCCGCGAGGTCCAGCCAGCGGCCGTCGACCAGGGCGCACGGCCACGCGGAGTACGTGCCGGCGGCCAGCGTCTGCGAGGCGGTCACCGTCGCCGGGGTCGACGTCAGGCGGACGTCGGCGCGCGGCGCGAAGTCGAGGTCGCCGCCGCGGGCGTCGCGCAGGCACGTCCCGGCGAGCGAGGCCGTGGTGGCGGGGCTCGCGGTGAAGGTGGAGGTGGCGGTGGCGGTGCTGCCCGAGACCGTCACGCGGGAGCTGGGGGCCGCCACGGCGGAGCCGGCCGCCGTCGCGGGGCCGGCGCTCGTCAGGGCGAGGGCGGCGGCGCACAGGGCGGCGGTGGTCAGGGCGGTCGAGCGCATGCGGGGTCCTCCCGGGGCGAGGCGGGGCACGGGCTCGGTGGAGCCGCACCACGTCTGAGTCGCCCCGGACGCGGGCCAAGTAGTACAGGTCTCCACCGCTTCTCCACAAGACGTCACCGCGGTCACCCGTCCGGGTGACACCGCCCGCGCAGGGGCGGGTGGGTGCTCGCGGCGTCCCGGCGGTGGGCCGCTCAGGCGGCGCGGGCGTACATGACGGCCCAGTCGACCAGCAGGTGCCCGGACGAGGCCGCGGGCGTGTTGCCGTAGTCGGTCTCGGTCTGCAGGACCCAGCGCATGGCCTGGGTGGGGGAGACGTTGGAGGAGCCGACGGTGCGCCCGTCGAGGGCGTAGGTCACGCCCGCGGGCGTCCACTCGACGGTGGCGACGTGCCAGTCGGTGTAGGAGACCCCGGTGCCGGCGGCGAAGCAGTTGCGCGAGGGGTCGCCGGGGCAGTGGTTGAACAGGTTCATCGTCCCGTCGAGGGGGCCCTCCGGGAAGTCGATCTCACCCTTGCCCCAGTCGTCGTCCGTCGGCCACAGCAGCCACGCGGTCTTGTAGCCGGCGACGGCGTCGGAGCGGAAGCGCACCGAGTAGCGGCCGTAGGTCTGCCCGTTCCACTGCCCGTCCACGAGCGGCACCGGCGCGGCGACCTGCGGTCGCCCGTCCTCGGTGTGCAGGAACATGTCCAGGGCCCCGTCGTGCACCGACAGGACCTTGCCCGGGGCGTACTGCCCGCGCTTGGCGGTGTCCAGGAAGCCGTCGTACCCCGTCCACTTCGCCGAGTAGCGGGCGCCGGGGAAGGTGCCGAGCGGGGCGGGGGTCGTGAAGTCCTCGGAGAACACCTGGCGCCAGCCCGGCAGGTCGCCCTGGGGCATCGCGGTGCCCGGCGCCGCGGCCGGAGCGGGGGCCGGAGCGGGGGCCGGAGCGGGCGCCGGAGCGGGGGTGGGGGCGGTGGCGGCGACGCTCACGGCGCGCACGGGGCTGACGTTGCGCCACGTGCCGTTGACGCGGGCGCAGCTGAAGTAGGTGTAGGAGCCGCTGGACAGCGTCTGGGTCGCGGTGATCCGCGTGCCCGAGCGCGTGAGCCGCACGTTCGCGCTCGCCGGGAAGTCGGCGTCGCCGCCGCTCGCGGTCCGGGCGCAGACCCCGGCGGCCTGGGCCGTGACCGGGGTGCTGGCGCTGATCGTGGTGGTCGCCGTCGCCGTGTGCCCGCTGACGCTCACGCTGGCCGTCGCCGAGTAGGCCGGTGCGGCGGACGCCGCCGACGCGGGGACGGCGACCAGGCCGGCCGCGAGGGCCAGGGCGAGCAGGGGCTTCCACCGTCGCACGAGAACTCCCGGAGCTGGGGGCCGATGCGTCCGTCAGCCGTTGACCGTGCTTCTCGGCACACGGGCCGGGGGCTTGAGCCCGCCGGGGCCAGACGTGACGCGGCTCACACGTCCCTCCGCGGCCCGGGACGGGCCGGACGGGCGCGGTCCCGGCCCCCACCGGTCTGGGAGACTCCCCGGGTGACCGCACCGACCACCCGGCCGCCGACCCCGACCAGTGCCGCCACCACCCTGGAGCACCTGCCGCTGCGCGAGGACCTGCGCGGGGAGCAGCCCTACGGCGCCCCCCAGCTGCGGGTGCCGGTGGTGCTCAACGTCAACGAGAACCCCTACCCCGTCGCCCCGGCCGTCGTGGCGGAGATCGCCGCGGCCGTGACCGAGGCCGCCGCGGGGCTGAACCGCTACCCCGACCGCGACTTCCTCGACCTGCGCACCGACCTGGCCCGCTTCCTGGGCGAGGAGTCGGGGGCGCACCTGGACGCGGAGCAGCTGTGGGCGGCCAACGGCTCCAACGAGGTGATGCTGCACGTGCTGCAGGCCTTCGGGGGCCCGGGCCGGACGTGCCTGAGCTTCGCCCCGACCTACTCGATGTACCCCGAGTACGCGCGCGACACCCTGACCGCGTGGGTGACGGGCCGCCGCGCGGCCCCCGAGGCGGCCGACCCCTTCACCCTCGACGTCGGCCACGCCCGCGAGCAGATCGCGGAGCACCGCCCGTCGGTGGTCCTGCTGGCCAGCCCGAACAACCCGACCGGCACGGCGCTGCCGCTGGCGACCGTCGAGGCCGTCCTCGAGGCGGCCGCCGCGGTCCCGGGCGGCGCGGTCGTCGTGGTCGACGAGGCCTACGGGGAGTTCCGCCGGGCGGGCACGCCGAGCGCGCTGGAGCTGCTCCCGGCGCACGGCCACCTCGCGGTCAGCCGCACCATGAGCAAGGCGTTCTCGCTGGCGGGGGCCCGCGTCGGGTACCTGGCGGCGGCGCCCGCCTTCGTCGACGCCCTGCGCATCGTCCGGCTGCCCTACCACCTGTCCGCCGTGACCCAGGCCGTCGCCCGCGCGGCGCTGAGGCACTCCACGGAGCTGCTGGCCACCGTCGCGGAGCTGCGCGAGCGCCGCGACGACACCGTCACCTGGCTGCGGGGCCACGGCTTCCGCGCCGCCGAGTCGGACGCGAACTTCGTCCTGTTCGGCACCTTCGGCGACCGCCACGCCGTGTGGCAGGGCCTGCTGGAGCGCGGCGTCCTGATCCGGGAGACGGGGCCGGACGGCTGGCTGCGCGTCAGC
>Ga0160427_10001337_pt1 | contig 15159 bp, 8 predicted proteins | sample SolpanmetagenomL_FD_108194 | JGI IMG/M metagenome (GOLD analysis project Ga0160427, IMG submission 108194) | Solar panel surface microbial communities from Lawrence Berkeley National Laboratory, California, USA - L | ecosystem: Engineered > Built environment > Solar panel > Unclassified ...
CTGGGGTAGCGGGCCACGAGGTCGTTCATGTTGGCCTGGGCCTGCGCGGTGTAGGTGGGCCAGGCGTCGGCGGTGGGGTAGAGCGAAAGGCCCATCACGTCCCAGCGGGCGCCGTTGGCCTGCAAGCCATCGAAGAAGTAGCGGAACGACCCGTTGCTTTCGCCCTTGGCGAAGTGGGCGATAACCTTGGTGGTGGGGCTCACCGCCTTCACGGCCGCGTAGCCCTGGTCCACGAAAGCCGCGAAGTTGCCGAAGCCATTCACCGTAATGCGGCCCTCGGGCCAGAGCATGCCGTCGTTGGTTTCGTTGCCCACCTGCACCCACTCGGGGGTGATGCCGTTGGTTTTCAGCAGCGTAAGCACGCTGGTGGTGTGGTCGTACACGGCCTGCTTGAGCTGGGCCACGGTGTAGCCCTGCCAGGCGGCGGGCTTGGTTTGCTTGCCGGGGTCGGCAAAGTCGTCGCTGTAGTGAAAGTCGATGAGCAGGCGCTGACCCTGTGCCTGGGCGCGCTTGGCCTTGGCCAGCACGTCGGCGGGGCCGCAGTAGCCACCGGCCGGGTTCACCCACACCCGCAGCCGGATGGTATTGAGCGCATAGTCATTCTTGAGCAGCGCAAACAGGTCTTGCTGCGCGCCGGCCTTATTGACGAATTTGTAGTTGGCGGCCTCCATCTCGGTTACCCAGCTGATGTCGGCGCCCTTGGCAAAGGCGGGGGTAGTTTGGGCGGCGGTGGGCCGCCAGCCGGCCAGCACGAGCAGTGCTCCGGCGGCCAGGCGAGTAAACGTATTCATAGGCGAAAATTGAAAAGTGGGAAGAAAGAAGGGTAAGTTAAAAAGGTACTCCCGGCCGGCGCCTACTGCAATTCCACCGACTCCACATCGACCCGCAGCGGCTCGCTGAGGCCGGCTGGCTGGTCCACTATGAGCTGCAACACCTCTACCTCGGCCAGCCGGAAAGCCGGGCTGGCCACCGCCCGGTACGTGAGCGGCAAAAAGCCGGGGTAGGGCCGGGGCGTGAGCAGCAGCGGCGCTGGCCGCAATGCGCTCAGCGGCACCCGCACGGCGCTCCCGGCGGCAGCCAGCGGTACGGCTGCTTCGTAGGCCACCGCGTCGCGGGTCACTAGCACCACGCGCAGCTGGGTGGCAGCCGGCAGATTGCTTTGGGCTTTGATAACTAATTCCTTAAAATTAGCTAAGTCGGTGGTGCGGCCGGCCGTTTTCGGGCCGAGATAGGCGCGCAGGGCCACGGCCGGACTGGCCGCGGGCGCCGGCTCGCCGGCTTTGGGTGGGCTCACGACCAGGCGCAGGGCCAGCGGGCCGGCCGGGGTGGTGGGGTAGTCGGTCCAGCTGGCCGGGCTAATGCCCTTGGCCTCCACCGCATCGCGGTCGAGGGCGGCGGTGAAGAGCGGCAGCGGTGCGGTGCCGGCCACCAGCGGCACTTCCCAGGGCGTGGCGGCGGGGTAAAAATCCCAGTCCTGCGGCGTGCCTGGCTGGCCGCCGGGGAAGGTGAGCGTGGGCTGGCCCGCCCGCTTCAGCACCACCCAGTAGCGCAGCAGGCCGGGGTAGGTAAGGGCGGCGGGCACGCTGGCCGCCCAGGTATTGGCCGGGCCTGGGTGCATGGGCAGGCGGCGCGTGGGGCCATAGTAGTGCTGGGCCACCAGCAGCACGCTGTCGGCCGCTTCGGCGCCGGCCACTGTGGCGCTGACGGGCAGCGGCTGCCCGGCCGTGGCCTGGGCCACCGGCCGGTGCCGCACCTGCGGCGGGCCGGCCGTGGCGGGCGGCGCCACAAACTCGCCCAGGCGGCGGGCATCCAGCATCGATTGCGCCGTCCAGGGGCCAGCGCTCTTGCCGGCCCGGGTGAGCAGGTAGGCACCGGGGCGCACGCGCAGCCGGCCGCCGCTGGCCTGCGACTGCGCGGTGTTGCCGTCGTTCAGGCCTTTAAGCTGAAAATCAGCCCCTAAATCGGGTAGCGTGAGGGCGAGTGGCTGCTCGTTCCAGGCAATGCGGGTGACTACCTTGCTAAGCGAGGCGGTGGCAAACGGGTCGCTCACGGGCACGGCGTCGGGCATCACTTCCAGGCGCCACACGCCGGGCGCGAGCTGGTCGAGGAAATAGGCGCCGCTGCCGCCGTACTGCACCACCCGCGACGAGCCTACGCCCGCCACGTGGCGCAGGGCCGCCACTCTCACTGGATTATCGTTTGTGTTGGCGGTGTAAAAAAACTCGCTCGGCGCGTTCCATTGGCTCAGTTGCCGCCGGTAGCTCACCAGCGCCGCCCCAAAAACGGAGTCGGCCGGATAGGCTGCCGTGGCCTGCCCGCGCGGCTGCGCGTGAAACACGCGGCTGGCCACCAACATACTCAGCGCCTTGGCGGGCGTGTAGGCCAGGTTGAGGTAATGAGTCTGATACTCCGTATTGGCGAAGGCGATGCCCAGCGGGTCGTAGGCAAACTGGGTGGCCCACTGGAAGCCCGCCGCCCGAAAGCTGCGCGCCATGCTGGGGTACATAATGGGCTGCACCACGTCGGCCGACTCAAACTCGTACACCATCTTGGCCCGCTTATCAAAGCGCGCGTCGCCAAGGTAAGGCAGCGGGTAGCGGTCCACGTAGGGCAGGAAGTTGCCGCGTAGCTCATGGCCGCTCACCAGGTTTTCGGGATACCACTGGAAGCTGATGCCCTGCACGTTAGCGTCAAGGATGGCGTCTTTCACCGTCGGGCTCTCGGCGATGTTGTAGAAAATGGGCTTGGTGTAGCCGGTAGCGCGCATAGCGGCCACCATGCGGTTGGCAAAGCTCATGACCGGGGCCAGCGGCAGGTGGTAGTTGGGCTCGTTGCAAACCTCGTAGGCGATGATGTCGGGGTCCTGGCGATTGAGCAGGCCCGTGTACTGGTTGCGGTGGTTGAGAAACTGCCCCAGGTAGTTTTCCTGCGCCCGGATGGCGCGCGGGTTGGTATAAGCCTGGCCCTTGTCGTAGATGCTCGAAAAGCCGGGGCCGGTGTTCTTAGGCTCGGGGTAAGCATTGCCCCAGTAGGCGATGGGCGTGAGGATGACCTTGATATTACGCGCCTTGAGCCTGGAAATCAGGTAGTCGAGCAGGCGCAGGTGGTCGTTTTGCTGCAAGTTGCCGAGCGTGTCGGTAATCTCAATATCCCACACGTGCAGCCGAAAGGCATTGAGGCCCAGCCGGCTCAGGTGGTACACATCCTGGTCGATGGCCTTTTCGCGGTCGGCGCCCACCTGGCCCAGCGCCCGGTAGGAGTAGGCAAACGGCGCGGTGTAGTTTACGCCAAACAGCGCCACCTCGCGCTTGGTATTCTGCCAGCGCAGCACCCCTTTGGCATCCACGAATACGTCGCCTGTGGGAGATTTTTCGGCAGTTTGGGCGCTGGCCGGCAGGGAGAGTAAGGAGGTAAGGAGTAGGGGAAAATAACGGCGCAGCATCAGGTAACGGGTAACTATAAGAAATAAAAAAGAACGTCAGATGGGCCTAACGTTCTTTTCTGATAAAACAGACTTGCTGACTAACTCAGTCCACCGGGCTTAGCCCTCGTGGAAGCTCACGAGGTCGTCGATGGGCGAGCGAATAATCTTGCCCACCTGCATGCCGTGGCTGTTGGCTACCTGCGTGAGCGCATCGCGGAAATTATACCCCACCGAGCCAATGCAGTTGAAGGTATAGTCTTGGTAGTTAGGGTAGTGCAGTACGATGTTCTGGAAGAACGCCTCGAAGGCTTCTACCACAATCTGGCGGCAGTAGCTCACGTTGTTGTGGTCGTAGGCAAACTTGGCGAAGCTGGCCAGGAAGCGGTTGGGCAGCGGCTGGTTGTAGAGGCGGTCGATGATGTCGTTGCGCGAGCCCAGGTTGTACTCCTCCTTCAGGGCCTTGTCGAGGCCGTCGGGCAGCAAGCCGCGCAGGTAGTCGCGCAGCAGGCGCTTGCCCAGGAAGGAGCCGCTGCCCTCATCGCCCAAAAAGTAGCCCAGCGAATCGACGTTGTACGTGATTTTGGCGCCGTCGTAGATGCACGAGTTGGTGCCCGTGCCCAGGATGGCCGCAAAGCCCGGCCCGTGGCCCAGCAGGGCACGGGCGGCGGCCAGCAGGTCTTCGGTCACTTCCACCTTGCTCACATTGGGGAACTGGTGGCGCAAGGCGGCGGCAATCACCTCGGCCTTAGCGGGGCTCGACACGCCCGCGCCGTAGAAATACACTTCGCGCACGGCCTGGCTGGGCAGCGTGTCGGGCAGGTTTTTTTCGAGCGAGGCAATGATGTCCGGCGTCTCAACAAAGTCGGGGTTGTAGCCTTCCGTGTTGAAATACACGCGCTGGCCCGCATCGGAGAGCTGGCACCAGCTAGTTTTGGTCGAGCCGCCGTCGGCAATAAGTATCATAAAACAGGTTGGGAAAAGCGAGGAGCGAAGCTGCAAAAATAGCGTTCGCCGGCCAAGCGGGCACCTAAATTAATCGCCCTTTTACAGGGCCGGTGAGCAGGATAAAGGGGACCTTGTTTTTTGCACAGAAGGCAACGCGCCGGGCCACCCCGTAGGAGGCAACTAGCGACCCGCCACGTTGGCCGGTACCGGCACGGGCGCGGCAGCGTGCTGGGCCGAGGGCAGCAAGTCAATCCAGCCGTCTTCGCTCACCACGATAGCCAGGCAGGGATAGGGCGAGGAACTGGTGTAGCGCACGGCCGAGTTGTAGCGGGCGCCCCGACTGCTGTCGCCCTTTTCGGTAGCCTGCCCGTCGAGAATTACCCCAATGGCGTAGCACACGCCGCTGGGCTCGATGAGCACTGCCCCGTCAATGCTGCTGGCTTGGCGCAGCACCGGGGCCGTCATGGCGCGGGGCACCACCCGGAAACACTGGCGGCGCAGGCGCTCGGCCTCGGGCTTGGCCCCGGCCGTGATGCAGAGCATGGTGCCGTGGCTCTGATTGGAGGCTTCCAGGGCCAGCTCCCAGAGGTATTCGACGCCTGCATCGTCCACGTCGGGAAATACCTGGCGGATAACGCGGGCGAAGTTATCGGCCTGCACCTTGCCCTGCGGCAGGCGCGGCGTGTTGCTCACCACCCGCATGAGGGTGTGGCCGGCGTGGCGCAGCTCCCAGCCGTAGTGGTTGGTGAAATGCACGGTGGCCAGCGGCTCATACTGCGGCGAGTGCTCATCCACGGGGTGGCCCAGGCCGAATACGTGCGCCGCATCCGACACCAGGCCGGTAGTGCCCTCCGTCAGCTCCAGCAGCTTGCGGATGGAGCGGTGGTCGCGCAGGGGAACCGGCGTTTCGAGCGTTAGTACCGGCGCGATGGCCGCGTGCTGGCGGCGGCCCAGCAGCATGGTGCCGCGGCCTTCGTCGCCCTCGTGACGCAGGGCCGCCACACCCAGGCAGGCATCGTACAGGCCGTGGGCGTTGCCGGGCGAGATGCGTAGCATCAGGCGGCGGCCGGCGCCGCGCAGCACCTCGTTGTAGTCGCGGTCCAGCACCGGCTGCTCGTTGTCGGCGGTGTCGGCTTCGCGCAGGGCGCGGGTGCACTCGTGCAAAAATTCCAGCACCGCCGCGTGGGGCAGCGACGAAGGCCGGTTGGCCCCCGGCTTGCCGGGCAGGGTGTAGTAGGAGTTATACGTATCGGCCGCCAGCTGAATTACTACCACTACCAAGTAGCCATTGAGGCTGAGCGGGGTAGAGCAGAAGCAGCGCCGGTTTTCGTTGCGCCGGGCCACTATTTCTTGCAGCGTCTGGTCGGTAGCCTTGCACACTAGCTCGTACCAGTGCTGCTTCTCCATGCGGTCGTGGTCCTGCGGGTGCAGGTGGTACACGCTGTCGCGCGGGCTCAGGTCGCCGGCCTCGAACGAGGCGGCCAGGGTTTTGATACCCCCAAACTCGGCCGGGTTGTAGCGCAGGCTGGTGGGCTCCACTACTACGCTCTGGGGGTCGTCTTCCTCGCGGCCCGAAGCCAAGCCCAGCAGAAAGACCTCAGGCCGCAAATTGCGGTCGAGCAAATTAAAAATACCTTCGGCAAAGAGCTGAGCCGAAACGCGAAACAAGCTTTGGTGTTCCCACATAGGTGGCAGTCGGGGGGCGATGGGGCAGTGGCCGCCAGGGCCAAGAAAGGCCACCCACGTAGTCGCAGGCAGCACTGGCTAGCCTGGCATACGTAAAACGCCGGCTGATAGTCACGTTTCGGCCTCGAAAGCGGCTACTTTTTACCCAATTTTCCGTAACTTCGGGCTGCGGGCGCGTGCCCACCGTCAGTCGGCCTTCCCCCACCTTTTTCCCTCGCCTATGCTCTTTGTCGACATGCTCCTGGTGATGGTGGTGGCGCTGTCCTTCATCCCCATCATGACTGGCTACTGCGCCGCTTCGCGGGGCCGCTCGTTTTGGCTGTGGTTTGCGCTGGGCTGGCTGCTGCCCATCGTCTCGTTTCTGCTGCTGTTTGCCCTCATCGCCCGCGACGAGCTGGACCCCGGCCGGCTGCTGCTACGCGAAGCCCGCCAGATTTTGAAGGAAGCGGAGGGGAAGGCCGTGGAAAAGTAGCTCCTCTTAATTAGGAAGTGCGATGCTCCTGCATGTAGCGCGAAGTTTCGCTTCGTGCGCGAGCACAGCGAGCAGCTTACGTCTGGTTTTGCCCGGTCCCGCCTGTTCGCTGCGTTCGCGTACGAAGTTTCACTTCGCGCTACTGCGTTGGTAGCCACATACGTCCGGTCCCGCCTGTTCGCTACGTTCGCGCACGAAGTGAAGCTTCGCGCTACTGCGCTGCCAGCCATTGGCGCACGCCGGTAGCGGCCCAGGCCCCGGTGCTGAAGCAGCCTTGCAGCAGGTAGCCGCCGGTGGGCGCTTCCCAATCCAGCATTTCGCCGGCCACGAAGGTGCCGGGCCGCTGCCGCAGCATCAGGTGCTCATCTACTTCGGCCAGGGGTACGCCGCCCGCCGCCGAAATGGCCTCGGCTAGCGGGCGCAGCCCCGCCACCGGAATGGGCAACTCCGTGAGGCTGGTGGCCAGGTCAGCGCCCGGCGCGGCTAGCTCGCGCAGCAGCGTGGGCACGGGGGCGGGCAGGTGGAGGCCGTTGGCCAGAAAGGCTGCCAAAGAGGTGCCCGGTCGGCGGCGCGCCAGCCGCTGGGCCAGGTCGGTCGGCGGCAGGTCAGGCTTCAGGTTGAGGAGCAGCGTGGCGGGCTCACCAGCGGCCAGCGCGGCCCGCACCAAGGGCGTGAGGGCGTATACGGGCGTGCCCTCCAGGCCGTAGGCGGTGAGCATCAACTCGCCACGCACGGTGTGGCTGCCGCAACTCAGGGCAATGTTTTTGAGTGGGGCGCGGCCTACTTTCTCCTGGAAGAAGGCCGACCACGCCACCTCGGCGCCGCAGTTGGCGGGCTGCCAGGGCTGGCAGCGCACGCCGATGGCGGCCAGCAGGGCCGGCCAGCGGCCGTCGGAGCCGGTCTGGGGCCAGCTGGCGCCGCCCAGGGCCAGCACGGTGGCGGCGGGCTCCAAGGTAAATTCTTCACCCGAAACCTCGTTGAGCACCCGCAGGCCCGTAGCGCCGGCAAAGCCCAGCCAGCGGTGGCGCGTGTTGATGACCACGCCCAGTTCGCCGAGGCGGCGCAGCCAGGCGCGCAGCAGGTCGGCGGGCGTGTGGTGGGCGTCGGGGAAGATGCGCCCGCTGGTGCCCACAAAGGTGCCAATGCCCAGCGCGGCGGCCCACTGGCGCAGGCTGGCGGGCGAGAAGTGGGTTAGCAGCTGTTCAAACAATGGGCTGGCCGCGCCGTAGCGCCCCGCAAATGCGGCCGCGTTCTCACCGTTAGTGAGGTTGAAGCCGCCGTGGCCCGCCACCAGAAATTTGCGCCCCACAGTGGCTTTTTGCTCAAACACCCGCACCCGGTAGCCGGCTTCGGCCAGGTGCTGGGCGGCCAGCAGGCCGGCCGGGCCGCCGCCCACCACGGCCACCAGCGGGGCACTGGAATTCAGAAAATCAGGCTTCACTCCCCAAAATTAGCGCGAATTGGGGGTAGCAGGCGGCCGGGAATACAAAATGGAGCAACGCTCCGCTGGGTGCCTGGGTTTCGTGCGTACGAGAGCGGCGGGGGCAGTTGTTTGGTGCCCGGGTTTCGCTTGCCTGGCAGCAAAGGACCACTCTGTGCTACAGGTTGCCGCTGCCGATGGGCGAGCCATCCTGGCAACGGCCGTTCCGTGGGGCCGTACCCTAGGGGCATGACTTCTTATGGTATCCTCATTGGCCTGAGCCTGGCCGTTATTCTGTCTTACCTTTTCAACCTGGCTTCGCGGGCTACGCGGGTGCCGGCGGTGCTGCTACTGCTGCTCACCGGCATCGGGCTGCGGCAGTGGGCCGACTACCACGGCATCGAGCTGCGGGTGCCCAAGACGGTGCTGGAGATATTTGGCATCATCGGCTTGATAATGATTGTGTTGGAGGGCGCGCTCGACCTGCGCCTGAGCCGCGACAAGGTGCCGCTCATCCGACGCTCGTTTTTGGCGGCGGCCGCCATGCTGGTAGTGCAGGCGGCGGCCATCGGCGGGCTGCTGCACCTGTGGCTGGGCGCCGGCTGGCAAACCTGCCTGCTCAATGCCGTGCCGCTGGTGGTCATTAGCAGCGCCATCGCCATCCCGAGCGTGGCCAACCTGACGGGTGACAAACAGGAGTTTATCGTGTACGAAAGCACCTTTTCCGACATCCTGGGCATTATGCTTTTCAACTTCGTGGACCAGGACGATTTTTTGCAGGGCCACTCGCTGCTCACCTTCGGGCGGGGCGTGGTCTTGATAATCCTGGTGGCCATTGCCAGTACCGTGCTACTGAGCTTTCTGCTGGGCCGGCTGCGTGAGCACGTCAAGTTTTTCCTGCTCTTCGCCTTTCTCATCCTCATCTATAGCCTAGCCAAGCAACTGCACCTGTCTTCCTTGCTGCTCGTGCTAGCCTTCGGGCTGGCCGTGAACAATGCCGACCTGCTGCTGGGCTGGCTGCGCCTACGCACCGGCTGGCGCGGCTTCACGGCCGAAGACCTGGCCCCCGACCTGCACCAGCTCAAAAACATTACCGCCGAGTCGGCTTTCCTTATTCGCACGTTTTTCTTCCTGCTTTTCGGCTATTCTATCACGCTGGCTAACCTCATCAGCTGGCAGTTGCTGGGCCAGGGCTTACTGATAGTGGCCGTGCTCACCGGCCTGCGCTACCTCTACCTGCGCTTCGTGGCCCGCACCGACCTGCTGCCCGAGCTATTTATTGCGCCTAAGGGCCTCATCACGGTGCTGCTCTTCTACAGCATTCCGGCCCAGCACTTGCTCGGCGATGTGAGCGAAAACATCCTGTTCGTAGTCATTCTGCTCACCAGTATCTTGATGATGGTGGGCCTGATAGCTAGCCACCAGCGCCAAACGGCCGCCATTGAGTTTTGAGCTGCACTTGTCATTGCGAGCGCAACGCAGTGGGGCGCGGCAATGACAAGCGACTACTTCTGCTTCCGGTTTTCACACCTGGCCTTCCTCAATCAGCTCACGACGATACCGGGCCAGGATGGCCGATTTCACAATGAAGCCCAGGTAGTTGCCTTGGTCGTCGCACACGGGTAGGGCAGCGCTGTCGGTGCGCTCCAGTACATCCAGGCAGTGCTCGACCGTATCAGTAGGGTGGATGACGGCCGGGGGGTTACGCATCAGCTCGCTGAGCTTGGTGGTAGTGTAGTGGGCGCCGTCGAAGAGCGTATCGCGCACCATGTCGAGGCTGATGATGCCGCGCAATTGGCCGCCCTGGCCCACCACCGGAAACACGTTGCGGTGCGCGTGCCGAAACACATCGACCAACTCGCCGAGCGTAGCGCTGGGGCGCAGGGCCAGAAAATCGGTATCGAGCAGGCGGTGCAGGTCGAGGCGCGAAAGCAAGTCACGGTCGCGGTTGGCGTACACGTCCACGCCCTTTTGGGTGAGCTTGCGGGTGTATACCGAGTAGGGCTCGAAGTGCTTGGTAATGAGATAAGAAAAGCTCGTGACGAACATCAGCGGCACAAACAGCGCGTAGCCGCCCGTGATTTCGGCAATGAGAAAGATGGCCGTGAGCGGCGCGTGCACCACGCCCGCCAGCACGCCCGCCATGCCCAGTACCACAAAATGCACCTCTGGAATAGCCACCAGCCCCGTCAGGTTAACGAGCCGCGCAAACAGGAAGCCGCCCAGCGCCCCAGCCACCAGCGATGAGCCAAACATGCCGCCGTTGCCACCCGCGCCCACCGTCACGCTCGTGGCTACCACCTTCATCATCATCGTGAAAAAGACCAGGATAAGCAACAGCCACACGTTGTTGTCGCCATACACCGAAAACAGGCTGCCATCGGTAAGGTCCTGCGCGTTGCCGGCCAAAAGCTTCTCCACCACCGTGTTGTAGCCCTCGCCGTAGAGCGGCGGAAACAGGAAAATGAGCAGGCCCAGCGCAGCGCCGCCCAGCAGCACCTTCTGCCAGCGCAGCCCCGGCCAGCGCTCCCAAAAGTGGTCGAACCAGTGATACGTCCGAATCATGTACACCGAAAGCAGCGCCGTGAGCAGCCCCAGCACCAGGTAAAACGGCACCGTATTCACGACCCACGAATTGGTGATGAGCGCAAACGGCTGGCCCGCGTACAGGGCCTTCGACACCACCGTGGCCGTGGCCGACGAGATGAGCAGCGGAATAAAATACTGCGCCGGCAGCTCCAGCAAAATGGCCTCTACCGCAAACAGCACGCCCGCGATAGGCGCGTTAAAAATGGCCGCCACGCCCGCCGCCGCCCCGCAGCCCGTGAGCAGGCGCCGCCGCCGCCGCCCCGCCCGCAGCACCCGCGCCGCATTGGAGCCGATGGCCGCCCCCGTCACTGAAATGGGCGCCTCGGTGCCCGCCGAGCCCCCAAACGACACCGTCAGAAACGCCGTGATGAGCTGTGAATACAGCTTGGAGCGCGGCACAATGGCGTTTTCGCGGGCCGTATTATAAATGATGGGGCCGATGCCCCGGCCCAGGTTGCCGCCCAGCAAATACCTGGTTACCAGCACCGTGAGCGTAATGCCGATGATGGGGTAGATGGAAAGCGCAAACACCCGGTTGGGCTCTGTTACGGCCGAGGCTAGCCGGGCTTGCTGCCAGTGCACCGCCGTTTTGAGGGCCACCGCCGCCAGCCCCGCCAGGATGCCCACCAGCCCGGCCAGCCACACCACATACACGCGCTCGCTCACGTGGCGCAGCCGCCACAGCAGCAAGGGGTTGAGCAGACGGTGGATGAGGCTTTTCTGCATAAAGTAGGGGAAGTGCCTTACCCGGCATTGTCATTGCGAGCCTGCGAACCGAAGGTCGGCGTAGCCAAGCAATCGCACCTGAACGACTTACGTTGCGCTGAATTGTTCGGGTATCGTGCGGGTGCGATTGCTTGGCTGCGCCGACCTTCGGTTCGCAGGCTCGCAATGACAACTTTTTTCTCCCAGCGCCACCCTGCAAAAACCTTACCGCGCGCAGATACCCCGGTAGGGGCAATACTCGCACTTGGCCAAGTCGTCGGTTTTGCGGATGGGCTCGGCGGGGTCCAGGATGTGGCGGGCCAGGCGGGCCACCAGCTCGGCACTGGCTAGCCGAAAATCGGGCTCGCCGGTGCCCTCGGTGATAAAGTCGAGCGGGGCGGAGAGCAGGCCCTCGTCGATTTTGCGCAGGCTCATGATGGCCGCCTCCGAGCCGGGCGGCGCGGGGTGCGTTTCGTCGCTTTCGAGCATAAAGCGGTAGAGCCAGAGCTGGCGCACCTTGTCGGCGCCGCTGCTCGATTCGCTGAGCAGGCGGGCCACCGTGTCGGGGGCGTTGAGGGGCTTTTGGGTGCCGCGCAGGTTTAGCTCGCGGCGCTCCACGAGGCCGGTTTTGTAGTCTACCACCCGGCGGCGGCCGTCGGGCAGCGCGTCGATGCGGTCGGCGCGGCCCCGCAGGCGCACCGGCAGCTTGGTGGCGCGCCCCGGCAGGTCTACAAACACGGTGGCCACCAGGTCTTTCTCCTGGCCCGCAATGCGCAGCGGCAGTAGGCCGGGCTGGCCGGGCAGGCTTTCGAGGTACTTGCGAATGAGGCGCGTAGCCACCTGGCCCAGCACGTGGTTGAGGCCATCGTCGGGCCGGGCCTGGCGCTCGGCGCCCTCCTGGCGCAGCTGGCGGGTTACTTCGGCCGGCACGCGCTTCAAAATAGCGGGCAGGTCGGCGGCCGTGAGGTCGCGGCTTTCCAGCTCAAAGGGCTTCAGCAAGTGCTCCAGCGCGTCGTGCACCACGGTGCCAAAGCCATCGGCCCCCAGCGCCTCCTCCACCTCCTCGTTCTCCTGGAACTTGGCCAGGCGCGAGAAGTAAAACTTGAGCGAGCAGGCCAGAAACTCGTTCAGGGCCGAGGGCGAGAGGCCGCGCTCCAGCACCCCGCGCAGGCCCGTGAGCATGGCCTCGTCCTTGGCTAGCACAAGGTCGTTGGTTAATTGCGAAGGAGGCAGGAGGAAGGAAGAGGTATCGTCGGAATCAGTACCTGGTACTTCCGCATGCCTCGTTTCTAACTCCTCATTCACCAGCACGTCTACCGTCTGGTCTTCCAGCACCAAATCCGGGTTTTGCGGGGCCAGGTCAAACTCAATCTGGCGCAGAAAGCGGCTGCGCTCGCCGGCGCGCACGCCCTCAGCGCCGGGCAGCACATGCACCAAATCGACGCGGCCAGCGCGCTGGAGCAGGCGCCAGAAATTGTAGGCCGCGTTGGCCTCGGCGTCGGCGTGGGTGGGCAGCTTGTACTCGGCCAGCACGTCGTAGGGAAAAAGCGAGGTTTGACGCTTGGGCGGCGGCAGCGTGTTCTCGTTGCAGCTCAAAATGATGACGTGGTCGAAGTCGAGCGCCCGCGTTTCGAGCAGGCCCATGAGCTGCACCTGGGCCAGCGGCTCGCCGGCAAAGGGCAGGCGCGTGCGCCGCATTTGGTCATACAAAAAGCGCCGGAACGAGCGCACGCTCAGGCGCTGCGTGCGGCAGTCGAAGGCCGTGTCGAGCTGCCGCACCAGGGTGTAAAACAGGTACAGGTACTCGGCCTCGATGGCCCCGTGCTCGTGCCCGTACACCTGCTTGAGCAGGTCGATGAGCGTGTAGCAGGCCCGGATAATGTTGTCGCAGTTGTCCCAGGTTTGAAACAGCGCCTCGATGAGCGGGTGGCCGTGGCCCAGGCGCAGCAGCTCGGTGGCGGGCAGCAGCACGAGGTGCTTCTGCACGATTTCCTGGCAAATCTTATCCAGCAGCTTGTAGTACTGCGGCGCGTCGGCCTGGGCATCCTGCCACTGCTGGTAGCGCCGCAAAAATGGGTGCGCCAGCAGCTTGCTCACCGCCTGGTGGTGGTATTTGGGCACGCCGTAGTCGGCCCCCGGCTCGCCCTCCCGAATGCCGGTCAGGTGCACCTCAAACAGCAAGTCGACGAGGTTGAACAAGGCCGTGCTCTGAAAGCTGAGGCCCATCGTGACGTTAAAATCGGGCACCAGGCTGGCGGGCGGCAGGCCGTGCAGTACGGGCAGCAGCAGGGTTTCGTCGGGCAGCACCACGGCCACGGTGGCGTCGGGGTTGCGCTGGCGGGCTTCGGCTAGCAGCTGGCCGGCCAGCTTGCCCTGCATGCTGGCGTTGGCCACGCCCAGCAGGCGCAGGTGGTGGGGCCGCCCGCGCAGGTGCTCCTGGTAGGTGAAGTCATCCACCGGCAGGTTCCAGGCTTGCCAATAGCGGCGCAGGGCCTGGCCGGCGCGGTTGGGCGAGTCTTTTTCGAGGTAAAACGGGTCGCCGTCGAAGTAGATGGTGGCCCGGCCCCGGCTGCGCAGCAGGCCGATAAACGTTTCCTCGGCCTTGCTGAGGCCGCCCAGGCCCACAAATACGTGGCGCGGCGGCAGGGGCTTTTTCACGTCGGCCAGCTCGGCGCGCAGGTGCTGCACGGCGCGGCGGTAGGCCAGGCCGGGGTAGGCGAGGTGGTCTTGCTTGAGCAGCTTCTTAAAGCGCAGGTACACCCGGTGCAGCTGGCCCCAGAAGCCGAAGTAGCGGTCCAGCCCGGTGGTTTTCAGCTCGGGGTCGAGCTGCCAGCGCTCCAGCGCCTTGGCTTCGGCCAGGTACTCAAAGATGGACTTGGTATCGGCCAGGTGCTGGTCGAGGGTCGAAAAGTCTTGCAGCAGCAGCCCGCCCCAGCCCACAAAGTGGTCGAACTGCAAGTCGGGGTCGATGGCCTTGAAAATATCGAACAGCCGCAGCTGCAAGGCAATGGGCTCCTCCACCTGCACGCCGGCGCGCTCCACCATATAGTCTTCCATGGCCGCGATGCGCGGTGACCACAGCGCTTGGCCCTCGGGCGTGGCCAGGGCTAGCTCATTTTTCAGATACACCACCGCGCGGCGCGTGGGCACTATCACCACGAGGTCGGCCAGGGTTTCGGCATCGGGGGCGGCGAGCAGCGCCTGGGCCACATCGGCCAGAAAGGAGCGGGAAGAAACCGCCGCCGTCAGGGGCGCGGCCAGCGTAGGAGAGGGCAGCATACTACCCAAAGATACGGCCGCTGCCCCCCCGGCTGCCGTACGCACTCAGGTAGCGCAATTGGCCATTGGGATAGCTAAACCGGCCATTCGGATGCTAAACCAACGTCTCAGTGGGCGGCGGGTGGACATTTGAGTAAAAGTATGTTGGCACTTTTTAAAGGACTAATAGACTTTTACTCACTCTCTTTCTCCACTTGCTATGAATCAGACCCTTTCTCCCGGCGAGGCCGAAAACCGCGCCGACGCTCTGCCGCCAGCCCCGGGCTGCGTCGGCTGTTGGGCCGCTGGCTACTGCGTAGCCTGCGCGCCCGACAGCCGGCAGGCTCCTAAAGGCTGCCCACTTAGCAGCCGCGCTACGGCGCGGTCCCGGGTGCGCCGGGCAGTACTGCTGCCGTAAGCCGGCCACCCACTTGCAAAAGCCGCCGGGCTGCGACATGCGCAGCCCGGCGGCTTTTCTGTTTTGGCAGGCAAAGCGCTGCCGGTGCCGGCCCGGCAAAAAAGCTGGCTGACCGCTACGGCCGGTAACTTCACGGCCCCAACCGGTTTGCTTTCTATGCCCCTTTCCCTACGCACCGCCGCCCGCCTCTGCCTGGCCCTGCTCCTTGTCAATTGCTCTTTGACAAGTGTAAAAGCGCAGGC